>Ga0172362_10000013_pt1 | contig 99341 bp, 100 predicted proteins | sample LakKivs1_kivu2a2_FD_114534 | JGI IMG/M metagenome (GOLD analysis project Ga0172362, IMG submission 114534) | Sediment microbial communities from Lake Kivu, Rwanda - Sediment s1_kivu2a2 | ecosystem: Environmental > Aquatic > Freshwater > Lake > Sediment | place: Rwanda: Western Province, Lake... | reverse complement strand
CTCTTCGCAATGGCAGCCCCGTCGGTCTTCTCGAGGACGGGATTACCCGACGCCTTGTTCCCGGCGTTATCGGCGGCCCCGGCGTTGACCGAGCCGCCTAGCTGCACCGTATCGGGTGTGGTCCCGGTTGCGAGGATGCCCTGATCGATGCACGCCTGGAGGGCCTGGGCAACGGCAGCCGCAGGCCAGCCGTAGGTGTCCTTGATCTTGAACGCGAAGGACTTCAGCGACACCTCTTGACCAGGCGCCAAGTGCTTCAAGAGCGCCTTCCCGATGCCGGACTTCAGGGCATCGGGGATCACGCTATCCTTCAGGGCCTCGGTGATCGACGCCGGGGTCAGGACCTTCGAGCCCGGCGCGAGCTTCGACCCTGGCTTCAGGATGGTCAGGTCGGTGTCCTTCTCGACCATGAGGCCGTTGTCGACAAGGTTCTTTTTCAGCCCCTCGATCTCCTGCTGACTGAACCCGCTTTCCAGCAGCGAACTCGTGAACTCTTCGACCTCGACGGTGTCCCCGTCCCCGAAGGCGCTGAGCACCTCCTCGGCGAGGGTGCTCGCGTATGCGGGGCCGTCCGCACCCTCACCCTTCGTGAACTCTCCGAGGGCGCTGGCCAGCTCGGGGGCTGTGGGCTTCTCCGTGCCCTTCTTCTTCGGGGCCTTTTTCTTCGCTGCCAGCGAATAGCTCCCGTCGTTGTTTTCCTTGATGACGCCGATCGACTCGAGGTCCTTTAGGATGGTGGCGATAGCCTCGGCGGACTGGGTGGCGGACAGGCCCTTACCATCGAGGTACTGGCTGATCTCCAACCCGAAGTCCATAGGCTTAAAGCTACCCGGGAGGCCGTGGAGGGCTTTCGCCACCGAGGTTGCCCCGTCGGCGTCGAGCTTGTCGAGCAGCTTGGCCTTCGCCCCCGCGGGGAGGTTACCGGGCAGGCCCTTGCTCACGCCGGTGCCCTTCTCGCTCTTCGGGGCGGTGCTAGCCGGGTCGGCCTTCTCCTGCTTGGCCAACCACGGACAGTTGGTGGTCTCCCAGTGGTTGACCGCGCAGTGTTCGCACCACTTCTTCTTCTTCGCTGCGGTCTTCGCCGTCTTGTCGTCGAGGAGGCTCAACCCGCTCATGCTCACCGCGAGGTCGCCGGTATCGGAGGGAGCGCTGTGCAGCTCCTTGTTGTCGATCTCAGGGGTGGGAGCGGGGGAGGGGGGCAGGGGCATCCCCGGAGCTTCCGCCAGGCTGGGACCAATCCGCGCAGTTCTCGATCTTTGTGCCTAGTGGATGATGAACAGCGGGCGATCTGCCCACTTCAGTCCGTGGACGTACTCATTCGTCAGTGGGTTAGGGAACGCCCTGAGGATCTGCTTCACCTCGGGGAGGGTCAGGCGATGGCCCCGATAGAGTTCCGGGTTATCGACGGCCTCGCGGGTGGTCATGCTGTGATCATCGCCCCCGATCAGGGAGATGTACCAGTAGAGGATCTCCCCGCCGTCTCGGCGCCTGCGCAGTGGCATAGCCAGCACGTGGATGAGGCCGCGCGGGATGCAGCAGTCGCGGAGGTTAGCATCCCTGGAATCTTGCCAGAGGCGGATATTCGGGTACCAGCTATCCCCTGCGGCCACCGGCCAGTAGAAGGACCCCCCGTGTTCGGTGTTCTCAAGGCCCATGAAGTCGTGGAATCGCAGGTCGTTCATACCTAGAACATAGCACGTCCTAGAGTTACGTCAAGGTCACCCAGCGTAGTCGTAGGCTTGAATGATGCCGTGCTGATTACGCCCTACCTGCTGACAGTCCACAAAACATACCCAGGGGGTAGCGCGGATCTCCTCTATGGTTGGTGGCTCGAGGTAGGCCATGACGAGCCAACCAGTGGCCCGTATGAACCTGCACCGGGCCAGCTTGATAGCCCCATCCTGAGGCGCCCTGCGGTACTTCCGGTACTCAGAGTAGTTTGCGATTACCCCTAGGGAGTCCTTAGGGATCTTGACCACAACCGAACCTCGCCGGTAGACGTGACGGCTTCCACCAGAACCAATATAGGTGTGGCCAGATGGCGGACTAGGGTGTGACATACGTAACACATAAGCACACCTAGATACACGTCAAGCGCCGCTCAGCGTACTCTGGTCCGCGGGCTTGTCGGGCTCCCCTTGTGGCCCATGGTCGGGGGAGTCGTACTCGGCGACGACCGAGGCGGCTGTGCGCACCACGTCATCGACCGAGAGGTCCGCCCAGGTGTTCATGCCAGGTCCGCTGAGCAGCCGCCACACCTGATCATGCAGCTGCTTCATCCGTCCGGGGCTGGACTTCATGAGCTGCTCGGCCGGACTCTTCACCGGACTGGTGTCCACCTGACCAGGGGTTTTCTCCTTCGGGGTGGGGGTGGACGGGGTACCACCCCCACAACCGTCAGCGTCCCCGGGCCCGTGGTCGGCGTCCTTGCGCACCTGCTGCATGAAAATCTTCGGGGTGTACCCCTCATCCGACGGCGGGCGCACGAAGGCGTTCAGGAACTCGTCGGTCGAGTACTTCGTCATACCGCCGAAGTGCGAGGCTCCGTTCTCGGGGTAATGCGCCCGGTAGATCGCCTCGGCCTCTTCGGGGCTCTGGAAGGCGATCATCACCTTTTCCTCGTCGAAGCTACCGTCGGGGTGTAGCTGGTTGACCACGTAGATATCGCGGCTCTGGGGATGCCCCCCGACGTAGACATCGATCGGCTCGTTATCGGAGCCGACCGTATCGGGGATGAATCCGTAGTCGGCCTGCATGACACGCTCCCAGGGCCCATTCGCCCCCTCGCCCTTCCGGGTCTCCCCGTTGTTCCACTCGATGTGGATCGGGATCTCGCCTACCCGGGTCTTGCGCTTCACGGCGTCAGCGCGGCGTTTCCAGCGCTCGAGGGCGGCTACCCTTCCCATACGCTGCAACCCCTCGGAGGTGTTCGTGTCGTCGTAACTGTCGGCCCACATGGAGGCATCGTCGGGGAGCGCGAGGGCGCCTAGCCTCTCGAACAGGCCGGCCATTCGGGCGAGATCGTCGAGGTGCTCAAGCTCCTTCACCAGAGTTTCCTCGACGACGTGCACCGTGGGGTCATCGCCGAGGGCGTCGCGGAGGCGGAGGTAGAAGTCGATCCCCTCCTGCTCCTTCTCGAAAAGGATCTCGAGTACCGCCACCACTGCCCGTGGGCCGGTGATGAACTCCGGTGGGTCGACCTGGAAGTCGGGCTCACCCCCGAGCCCGACGATCCGCCGCATCAACCATCGGGCGTGAGAATCTTCATCAGCGGCGTGAACGAGGAAGTCCTCGGCGATACTCTCCCGGTAGGGGGCGAGGATGGTCTCCGCGTAAAACCGGTAGCGGGCGGCCTGACTGAACTCGATGCTCAGCCCCTCGTTCAAGAGGGCGATCACCTCGGTAGGTGATGCCTTCATCCCGGCCACCACCTTCGCGTTCGCCACGGTCAGATCCTCGAGGTTCCACCCGGAGGGTGCGGCCTTCTTTTCACCCTCGGTGTGGATGGGCTTCATCAGGTCGGTCATCGAACCATCGGGATCATCGTTGAACTCAGATGGCATGAGGCCGACCCCGCTCAGCTGGTCACCCTCGGCGGGGGGCGGTGGGGAGAATCCCTCGTCGACGACGTTCACCGAACCGGTGCGCACCCTGATCTGGTTTGCGCTGAGCGCGACACCGAACTCGGCGCGGTCGGTAGGGTCCAGGCGTTTCGCCAGGGCAAAGTAGGTATGCTGGCTCAAGATCCCACGGCGATCGGCGAAGCGCTTCGCCATCTCGACAGCACTCGAAATACTCAGCTCGCTAGGGTGGGCGGGTGAACCCTCGTAGGCCGCGGTGAAGCACCGGGGGCAGTGGGCGCTCCCCCGGGGGTAGGATCCCCGATCGGCCCGGTGCTGGCCGCATCTGGTCTTGTAGAGAACGGACTGACCCGCCTCCCGGAACGTTCGGTGGGAAATCGGTAGATGCCTCATGGTCACTCCGGGTACTTGAAGGGGGGCTTGCCCTGTTTCTGCAGCATGGCCGAGTAGAACTGCTCGAAGTCACTCCGGATGTTGTGCTTCCGCTGCAAAATGGCCTTCACCAGCTTCGACTTCATGGCCGTGGGGTTCGCGTTATCCTTCGTCATGCCGTCGATATACGGCATGAGGATCGACATGTAGGTCGAGTCGGGGATGGCCTCGATCCGCTTGATCACCTCGTGGGTGGCCATGGGGTCGAGCGGCACCTTGCCCGCCTCGAAGGCAGCGTAGAGGTCATTCGCAATCGGCTGGGCTTCTCCGTACTGAGCGTTCGGATGGTAGGTCGTGTTCAGCTGATCCTTGCCGATGTGCTTGAACGCCTGCTCCTTGTCGATACCCACCACCTGGCCGTCGTTGGTGAGGATGATGTTCTTGCCGTGGCTATCGTGATTGCCGAACAACCAGTCGATGACCTTCTCGCGCTGTAGCCCGTCAAGGACAGACACCGGGAGCTTCGAGAAGTCACCGCCGGCCTCGGCCACGACGTCCGCGATGTTCGACTTGATCGGGAGCCAGGGCTGGATGGTGCCGACGTTGCCGTTGTTGTTCTTCGTGACCTTCACGGGGGCGAAGGTACCCGGGGGGAGGATGAGGCCGGTGATGTCACCCACCGCCTGTTGCACCGCAGCCCGCCACTCGTTCTCGCTCGGTTTGAAGAGGAACTTGTTCCCCTTCGCGTCGGAGTAGAACTGCTTAGGCTTGGCTCCCCCAACGTTCGCGCTGCCGTCTAGCTTCAACGCTGTCGCATCGGGAACTGCAGCCGAGGCTACGCCGTCAATCGGGGGAGCCAAGGGCGCGCTAGGGGCAGCAGGGGGGGTTGCAGGGGCAGAACCACCTCCGAAGGTGAAGCCAGGCTGGATCTGGTTGAAGTACTTCTCGAAGTCACTCCGGATGCTGTTCTTCCGGTTCAGGATGGCCTTTACCCGATCGGCCTTCATCGCGGCATTCCAGCCGTAACGCTGCGCAGCCTGATCGAGGTAGGGTTTGATCATCTGAACGTACTTCTCGTCGCTCAGCTTTTCGATCGCCTCGATCACCGGGAGGGCTGACTTCAGATTGGCCTTCACCGCCCCGTCCTGGATCAGCTGGAAGAAGTCGTTATAGATCGGCTTCGACGGGTTCGGGCTGTACGTGTTACTCAGCTTGTCCTTGCCGATGAACTTGAACGCCTGCTCCTTGTCGATGCCGACGATCTTCCCATCGGGGGTCACGATGAAGTTTCCGGGCTTCGTATCGTGGCTCCCGATCAGCCAGTCATAAACCCGCTCCTTGATCAGCGAGTCCTTCTGGGTATCGGTCAGGTTCTTGAGGTCGAGGGTGGTCGCATCCCCGGCGACGTCCATCATCGGCTGGATCGAGACCTTCTGGCCGTTGACCACGGACTCCTTCACGGGCACGGTATTCCCTGGGCCGAGGACGGCCAATCCGATCTCGCTGGCCGACTGACTGGCAGCCGGGCGAATCCCTTCAGAGTCTGGCTTGATCAGATATTTCTGACCGCTGGCATCAACCCCAAAGAACTTGTCCTTGATGCCGCCTAGCCCCTTGGCATTCCCGAGGATCTTTAGCTGGCTCCCGTCAGGGATAGCGCTCACCGCCTTGAACACGTCGGAGGTACCGGTAGGGGCAGTCTCCTTCGCCCCGGTCATCGGAGTGCCGCACGTCGGGCAGTTGCTCGGTACCGGGCTCTTGTAGGTGTTATGCCCATTCTGGCATTTGCCAGTAGGCTTCTTGCCGGCGGGGTCGGCAGGAGGTGGCACCTGATCGGTGAACAGGTACTTCGCTGGGTTCGATCCCGGGACGCGCTTCACCACGCCCTTCTCCATGGCGGAGTCGAGGATCTCGGCGGCTACCCCGGTCGAGGGCTTGTCAGGGCTCTGCCAGGCGGAGAGGACATCTTGAAGGCTAGCCCCGGCGTCACCGTTCTTGTTCAGGGCGCTGAGGATCTGCTCTCCCTTGCCACCGACATTCCAGCCGAGCGCGGATAGCGTGGCCTTCATATCGGGGACCGCTACCGTCAACGGAGCGGGGGCGGTGGGAACCTTCCCCTGTAGCATGAGGTCGCCGGCCACGTCGGGCTTCAGGAGGCCAGCCCCCTTTAGCTCCTCGATGATCTTCGTGGCCTTTACCTTCGCATCGTCGTCGCCGAGGAGCGTGGGGCTGATCTGCTGGAGCTTGACGGCGATCTGGCTGGCGATGCTCTGACCGCTAGCCTTTCCGTTCTCGAGCAGGCTGTTCACGAGCCCGCCGAGCTGGCCGATCGTCTGCTCGTTCGGTGAAACCGGAACCTTTGCAGCCGGGGGGGCAGCCGGGGCAGGAGGGCCAGGCGGAGCGTAGGGAGAGGGTGAGGGCGCTCCTTGTGGACCGCCCCCGGGAGCGCCCGAGGGTGAAGCCTGCCCCTTCGTCTGACCAGCCCACCAGAGCTTCGGATTCAGCATCAACGCTGAACTCGATAGATTCGGATTCTGCATCAACGCTGAACCCGATACGATCGCAATATCGGACGCCGTCAGTACCCCGACCAGCGTCTTCGTCGGGATCCCCACGTCCTTCGCGATGATGTCGACATCGAGAGTATTGGTGAGGCTCAGCGCCCCGCTGGTAAAAGCGTTCAGGAACTTGTCCGTGGCCAAATCAAGCTTGGCCTTCTTCGCGGGCGTGCTGGTTTTATACAGCGCACTCTCCGCGAGGGCTGCCTTGGCCTCATTTACCGCTGTCGATGCCGATGAGAGGTACGGGCCCGGCTCGTCCGCAGAGAGTATGCTGGGATTGATAAGGTATTGACCAAACGGGGTGGACTTCAGCGGACTCTTCGACTGGCTGACCACAGCGTAAAACATCGTCGTGATGTCCTGCGCCTTGTAATTGCCCACCGACATCAGTTTGGCGTTTTCTTGGTTGGTGATCGACTCACCGGCAAGGAGCTTCGGAACCAACGTGTTGACGATGTGCTTCTTGACGGCCTCGAACTTCGCGTCATCCCCGGCGTAGGCGAGCCAGGGGGCGGTCGAGGGCTTCTCCAGGGCATTGATAGCCCCGTCCATGAGGAGCTGCACCGACTCAACATCATCGGAGTCGGTGCTCTTCGGCGCGGTTACAGGCGCATCATCACGGATCGACAGGTATTTCGAGGCGATTTTGTAGTCACCACCAAAGTCAGTGACCACACCTGCTTGGTCAAGGCCAGCCAGCAGCCCTGCCACGTTCTTTAGCCCGCTGGCCGCCGCCGCTTCCTTGATCTTCTTTTTCCAGATGTTTGCTCTCTGGGAGACCAGGGTGCTCTTGATAAATGCCTTTGCGCTGAGCAGCGCAGCCTCCTGGGCCTTCGCCGTCTTGTTTGCCTTGAACCAGTCGGTGTTCTTCACCGCGTCAAGGAGCTTTGTCGCCGCCTCATCCGGGGTGTTGTACGGCCCCTTCACCCCCGTGGGGAGGAAGGATGGTGAGAGGTAGTTCAGCCCGTCGACCTTCTCGAAAACCTGCTTATGCAGCCCCGTACCGGACTTCGCGAGCCACTGGTTCAGCTCGAGATCGGTCAGGCCAGCGCCGTTGATAGGGGCGGGGTCAACGAGGGCGGCCTTCAGGAGTTCACCCATCTGCCAGTCGGACCCAAGGCCACTCTTCAACGCCCCGAGCGCATTCTTGATCCCCTCGGGGTCACTCGCCGAGAAGGTACCATCCCCGGCCTTCCCCTGCCCGGGGGCAGGGGGCGCTGGCGGGGGTGCTGGCGCGTTCTGTTGGTCGGTCGGGGCTCCGGTAGCCCCCGCCATCACGGTGCCGCACGTGGGGCAGTTGTGGGGCACGGGCGTCTTGTAGGTGTTATGCCCCTTCTGACACTTGCCGGTGGGGCTCGTCGCCTTCGTGATCGTCAGGCTATTCGCCATCGAATCGATGCTGACGACCCCTGCGTTATCCAGCGCGGCCGTGATGTACCCGATGAGGCTCGGGTAGTTCGGGTCGAGCGCGTGGAGCTTCGCGTTCAACATGCTGGTGATGCCGGAGTAGCTGAGCTTCTGCCCCGGCATGAGGTTTCCGAGAAACCCCTGAATGGAGTCCACGATATCATCGGCCCCGGCCGCTGGAAGCACCTTCAAGACCTCGGTCAGGGCGTTCTCAATGCCAGACTTCGACATCGGTGGCGCTGCCGCTGCCACCTGGCCCGGGGAGGCCGCCGGCTGGTCGGTCACCAGCGAGTACTTCTTCGTCGCCGGATCGAAGGTCACGCCACCGGCGTTCACCGCCTTATTCAGCGTGCTCTTCACCACGTTCTCGACCGTGGTCTTCGTGTAGTTCGAGGGTAGGGCCAGCGCGGCGTTCTTCACGACGTCGTCGACCGTGAACGCAACCCCTGGATTCTTGTAGAGGTACTTCAGGGCCTTCGCCCCCTCCGAGGTGTCCCAGGTGCCGACGGCCTTGATCAGGTCTTGGATCTCGATCTTCGGCTTCGGGGTACCAACAGGGGCAGGGACAGGGGCCGGAGGAGGTGCTCCCACAGGCCCCTGGGCGAAGGGCATCTTCGGGGTGACGCCAGAGGCGGCGATGAGGGCGCTCGTCGGGGCGAGCCCTGACTCCCCGAGAGCCATGAGAAGCCCCTCGTGAATGGCGGGGAGGACGTTGCCCTTTTCATCGGCAACCTTGTCCCACAGCTCATCCTTGGTGTCATCGGTGAGGCCATCATAGGCCGGCCCAGTCAGGAGTTCCTTCACAGCCGCCTTGATCGCGCTGTAGCCGGACATCCCGCTGTCGATGAGCTTTTTGTAGGCCGAGGAGAGTTTGTCACTGAAGTCCAGGGCCGCGACGGGATTGTTTCCGTCCAGAAGGACGTCCATGGCGGCCTTCACGGTATCGCCTACGCTGGCGACATCGATGTCCGCGGCAACCTCCTGCTTCACCGGGTGGACCATCACCGTGGGGTTCGTCTGCCCGTCCTCAAATTGCTGACCGTTAGCGGTAGGCAACGCACCGCTGATGAAGCCACCGCTCAGCAGCTTGTCGTAGGTCTCCTTCGCCTCCTTGACCCCGAACTTTGCCCCCGGGGTTGTCTGGAAAGCCGCCATGATCTGCTTATACAGATCGAGGGTGTTCTTGATCAGCTTGCCCTGCGTGACGGCAGTGAGCGCCTTGTGCGTCGTGGGGTCGAGTCCAGTGGTCGGGTGAATACCCTTCTCCGGACCACCGAGGAGCATCTTCAGATCCGGATTCAGCTTGATCTGGGTACCGTCCGGATCGTCGGCACTCATGCCGCCACCGACCACGAAGATCCCGAGGGCATCCACCAGGGTGAGGGCAGCGCTCGGACTTGCGTTCAGCTTCGTCGCCAGCGTCGCCAGCGACATATCCTCCTCGAGTAGCCCTGACTTTTGCAGGAGGGTGACGATGGTCTTGCTCCCCTTCGAGTCCTCCCCGGCGGCCCCGACATTCTTCAGGGCGAGCTGCACGACCTCCTCGAAACCGGTGTGCGTGCTCGAGTCAGTTGGGTCCGCCTTCTCCCCCTTGTCGGCCTTGTCCTTGTACGGGCAGTGGGTGCTCGGCTTGTGATTGACCTCGTGGTACTCGCACCAGCCGCTGCCGTGCTCCACCGCCGTGGACTTGAACACCGCGGTGATCAGACCCTTCGGGGTGATCACGTCCGCAAAGCTAAGCTCGCCCTGGCTAAGGACAGCCTTAATCTGCGGAGTGGCCTTGATGGGTTCCCGAATCGCAGGCGTGATGTGCTGCTTGTGACTCTTCAGAACCTTGGAAACGCTCATTTCAACCCCAGCGGTGACGGGCCAATCCACCCCGGAAACGGGCGGCACCGGCAATCTCTCGACTCTGCTTTTCGATCTTACGATCAGGTCGGGTCAATCCAAGACTCTCCTGCACCAATCGATGAGCACCCACGAAGCAGTTCGCAAGGTCCTCGCTGTCCCTGCCCCTGACCTTTCCCTTGCGGGGGTTGAACACCCGCTTTAGGTCCTCCGAGCGCTCGAGCCGGAACAGCTCGTAGGTTGTAGCGGCCTCGCTGCTGAGGTTCTCGCCCTCGGTGGTCAGCTTCAACGTCCCGAACTCATCGAGCGTCATCCCATCGGACTCGAGCCACGGGAGCGGGCGACACCGGTAGGTGTAGACGTCCTGAACCAGGCGGAGATGATCCTCGGCCTTCAGGCTGACGATCTGCGTCGGGATGTTCATCTGCTGGATCTGCTGTAGTGTCGACTGGCTGTTCCAGTGGTCGAAGCCGACCATCGCGATCTTTCGCCGCTTCGAGATTTCCCTGATGATCTCCACCACGCTATCGAACCAGACGCTCTGGGTTTGGCTGGGGATGATCCGGAGCGACCACTCGTGGTAGGTGACGAGCGCGAGTTCCTTGAAGGGGTCAGGCTCGGGGCTCCCGGGAGCGCGCTGCATGAGGTAGTCGAGGTGGCGTTGCACCCGATCGTTCTCGATGTCGGCAGCGTCGTACTTGCGCAGGCCGTCGATCCAACGGGCCGAACACGCCACCAGCGCAAACTGGTCGAAACGCACCCCGGCGTCGCCGAAGATATACAGGGGCCTGGACTGGTTCACGATCGAATGCTCATACCGGGCGGCAACGTACTGCTGACCGGTGGGAGTGACGTGCTCGTAGTAGCTAAAGCTCGCCGTTGGCTTAGCCGTCCAGTCAATCCCCGCAGCGTAGAGCAGGGGCTGCTCCACGAGCGGAGTCGAGGCGTTCGGGGGGTTCGCCCCGAAGTCACGCTCTGCCATCACAGTGTCGGCGGCGTAGTCGACGTCGAAGTTCTCGCGCGGCTGTTCAGGGTTGAAAAGCCAGGTGGGGTACTTCCAGACAAACCAGCTGGGAAGCGTCCGCCCCTGGTTATACAGCAGCATCGCCTTATCCTCGATCGAGATCGGCGAGGTCACGGTGATCGCACACCCGAGGAAGGCGGGAATCCCCTTGTACTTGAGCTTCGCCCCGCGGACGGTCTTCAGGCTGTGCTCGAACACCGCCCAGACCTCGTCCGCCCCCATCTTGGACTCACCGGTGTTGAACCGACTCAGCTCGTCGACAAGGAACCCCACCCGAGTACGGCCTGCGAGCGACGATGAGTTTGAGTGGAGCGACGCGCAGTTGAAGAACGCCCAGCCGTCCTCGATGAGGGACTCGTTCTCGTTGTACCGCCAGTTCTTGACGCCCTGGATCTTCGGCTGCTCGTTTTCCCGCCGCTTCACCCACTTCACGTAGGCTTTGAACCAGGGGCTGTCCTTGCACTGGTTGAAGAAGTTGGCCCAGATCGTCTGGTTCGACTGCGTGTTCGTGGTTGCCACGAACCCCAGCTCGAGGGGCTGCGTCGGAAGGATGTTGAAGATGTTGTGGAGCGCCCCCTTGCCCTCGATCCCGAGCACGGTCAGGATATGGCGGAGGTAGGTCCCGATAAAGCCAGCGCACACCGACTTCCCCGAGCGCATCCCGGCGATCCCAACCATCGTGTCGTAGCGGCGGAGCAAACCATCGTCCTCGAGTTCGGATCGACTAAGGCCGCAACCACCGCAGACATCCTCCTGACGGGCCTCGTTGAACTCAAGGAGAACCTCCGCCTTTAGCTCCTCGGTGGTCTTGTTCCAGCAGTCGGGGGTGCCACGATTGCAGATCGGACACCTCAGCTGGAAGAAGTCGCGGATGACTTGGTACTGCCTCCGGTGCGTGTAGATTTTCGGCTGGTTCAGAAACTCTTTCCCAGCGACCCAGGCGATGGCGTTCGGGGCCCGCCTCTTCAGGTCGATGCCGTCCTCGACGTAAAAGGACTTTGACTTCACCCCGGTGAACTTGGCCTGGAGCTTCTGCTCCAGCTCTTCGATGAAGGACACCCCCCCAGGGTGAGCTGACGAGGTCCAAGTAGCTAACGCGGTCAGCTCATCCATCAGCTGGTACATCGTCGCGGGCGCCCCGACCTGCTCGATGAAGGGGCAGGCAACCACGATCGCCCGCCTGAGATCGGCACTGATGGTTCGATCGGCGTAATCGTCAAGCAGTCGGTCACTGAGAACGCCCACGACCTTTGCCAGCTTGGAGTCCGCTCCACCGAGAAAGCCGACCTCCGAGGTGAGCACCATCATGTGCAGATCGAGGTAGGGGCTTAGCCAGGCGTGCTCGCAAAAGTCCATGCTGAGGAGGTAGTTGAGAAGCACCCTCGATGGCAGGTCGGGGTGGGCTAGGTACTCCGGGATCTGGCTCCGATCGAGCCTGTACACCAAGCTCTTGTCGCAGAGGGCCTCCGGTCCGCAACCGGGCGGGGGTAGGGCTACCCTGCCCATAACGAGATGCCCAGCCCGTTGTGGCGGACGGCGACCGCAAGGAACTGGTGGATGCGCCCGAGGAGTTCCACATCGTCGGCAGTGAGATTGACCCGGGGGAGGTCGAGCAGCACCTCGATCGTCAGCTCATCGAAGGCCACCCGGAAGTTGGCGGCGAACTTCAGCGGGCCGCGGCCGACGCATTTCAGGGTGACCGACTCGTCGTCGAGGACCCGGAGGAACTTCGGGGGGCCGTCCACCATGTTCGGGTAGAGGGGCCGCGCCGCTCGGGCAATCTCCAGCAGGGCGGCGGTGAGGGCGGTCTTCTTGACTTCGGTGCAGGTTGGGTTGTTCATACGTTGAACATAACACAACCTAGATAACCGTCAAGCCTGCACAGAGGGGGGCGTGGACGTGATAAAGTAGCAGAAAACATGCACTTTATCAGGGAAGGCCACGATCACCGAGAGATAACCGGGGGCCACGCTCAGCCAGCCGTCGGGCACCTCAATCTCCCCGACCTCGGCAACCTCCGAGAGGATGGTCTCCACGTCGGCTATCGCCACGTGGAAGGCCACGAACTCAGAGGAGTCGGGTAGTCCATCAAACAGATCCTCGGAGTCGGGCACCCCCCGAAATATGATCGCTGCTGCCGAGTGACCCGATCGACTGATCTCATTCAGGTAGGGGTCGATCTTGTCGATATAGTCATCGCGTGAGGGCATCGAGGGCTTCCACCATGGCAGCTAGGGTCTTCGGTCCTACGATACCGTCAACCTGAAGCCTCTTCGCCCGCTGGAACGCCACAACAGCCTCACGCGTTTTCGTCCCGAAGATACCATCGGCACCCCGTGGCCCGAGGTTGTACCCGAGGTCGATGAGCCCCTGCTGGATCTCCTGCGCAGTACGGATGGTCCGCACCGAGGGATGCGCCGTCTCCCAGCGCTGGAGATCCTCGGCGAGGTCGGGAAGGTCAACCCCGTAGAGCCGCTCGAGGTGAAACCTGATGCTCGATCGCGGACTCCGTGCATCGTTGTAACGGTGGGGGTAGATCGCGACATTCGGGCCGAAGACGGCGAGTTTCAGGTAGTCGTAGCACCAGTCCTTCGTCCCGATCTGGTGCTTGGACTCCGTGCGGGCCCGGTCGAGCATTCGGAGGGCGATCGTCGGATTGTTCAGGCTAAAGCTCAGGTAGGCAGCCTGGGCTGCCGCGAGATAGGGCTTCCCCTCGTTCGGGAGGTTCAGGAACGACCTCCCGCCGGCCATCACGAAGTTGTACATCCGGGTCAGCAGAAACTGATCCTGAATGGCGGTGGCCTCCCCATCCTCCCAGATGTTCAGGTACTCGAGGAGGAACGGCACAATCGCGTTCGCGTTCGCATCCCCGCGCTCCCAGCTGCCGAGCTTTCCGTCGCAGCCGTTGCTGAAGAACAGGTTGGTGGCCTCGGAGGACCGATGGACAGGCCCGACGTTGTCGCACCAGGCCCACGCGCCATACCGATTGGTCACCCGCTTCAAGGAGTAGCCACGATCGGCTGCACGGGCGAGCACGGGGGCAAGGATCGAAGGCTTCTGCTCCATGAGAACCCCGAGGAGGGAGGTCACGAGCCAGCCAGAACACACCTCGGTGATCTGGAAGCGCCCACCGCTGAACCGACAACGATCGTAGCAGTTGAGCGAGTTCGCCCCTGCCCCCTCGGTCACACACCCGATGAAGTACCGCCGCATCTTGTCGTCGGCATCGGGGGCGACCTCGAGCTTCCGCGTCCCGGGGAACCAGTAGCCTGCAAACCCACCGTACTCCCCCCAACGAAGCATCGACTCGGTAAACATCCGAGGATCGTTGCACCAGAGTACCCCAATAAGTGGTCTTCCGCCAGGGTAAGCACCGGGCACCCAACGTGAAGGGCCGCGTAAACCCGAAACTGGTTATCGACCTTGAACATGCAGCACGTCCGGTATTCAGTCCGGTCCTTGCAGTAGGCGCAGGTGAACACGGCGACAAGCTTGCCCGTTGACGGGATCTGAGTGACCTCCTTCTTTACCCAGGGGCTCATGAGATAACCACGTAGAGGTCCTCCTGACCAATCGGGACAGCGGGGTTCAAACGGTCAGGTACGATCTTCCTGATCTCGACGAGGATCATCAGCCGATTCACTCGATTCTGAACCTCGCTCACCGGATAGCGTAGTTCCCTGGCTACCGTGGACACCCCCTTCGGCGTGCTCAACGCCCGCCTTACCGCCAACGTCCGGCTGTAGTAAAGCCCTCCTTCGTAAAGTACCTGACCGGATTTTCGGAGGGAATCCAGGGCGGGGTCTACCTCTGATGACTGAACTCGTAGCCGATTCGCTATCGAAGAACTGCTACTCCCAGCCGGGTAGAAACGGTCGATGATCGTGAGGATCAGCTCCTGGCTCACCATCTGGTGAACTCTACGATCCACCAATCAAAAGCCGGGTAGGGTCCACCGTGGATCTCACCCGCCGGCATAGACCCACCGTGGATCTCTTTCAGGTTGCTACGGGCCCCCGCCTGCATCGACTCCCAGATCGAGGGCGGCAGGTGAACGTCGCAGTCGAAGTCAGCGTCGATGTGCGTGAGGTAAACACGGTGGATCTCCCCATACACCTGGGCCACGAGATTCGCCCCACCGATACAGATCAGCTCCGGGTGACGCTTGGCGTAGGAAACGACATCCCCGTGCAGGCCGGTGACGTCCGGACGGTCCTTGCGCATGACTGGACGTGAGCTGACCACGAGGAGACTCCGCCCCAGGCCGAGGGGTCGATCCGGGAGGGTATCGAAGGTCTTTTTCCCGACAAGGAGGGTCTTGTTCGCAGTCACCCTGCGAAAGTGATCCCGGTCGTCCTTGAAGAAGGGCCAGGGTATCTGGCCACAGCGCGCGATCCCCCCCGTGCGATCAACAGCGAGAACTAGCTCCATGCCAGGAGGATAGCATCAAGGCATGACCTCGAAACGGATCGCCGGGTGCGGATGGTAGTTTTCCAGTCTGATCATCGAGGCGATGTGCTCGACCGGCTTACCCAGGAGAGCAAGGAAGTCCTCGAGGTTCTGCAGGCTGGCGTCGAGCACCACCTCCGGGTAGGGCAGGCTCGGTCGGCTGAGCTGGGTGTTCAAGCCCGGGATGTGGTTGTACTTCCCCTCCGGATTCCCGAGGTAGATATGTGCATCGACGATCGAGTGCGTGAACTCGTCGTGTTCGCGCCCGAGGATCCGCGCGATGATCCGGAGGAGCAACGCATAGCACGCGGTGTTGTAGGGGAGGCCCACCGCGACATCGCAGCTCCGTTGATGCAGGTGCAGCCCCACGGTATTCCGGGCGCTATCGAGGATGAGGTGCCACATGACGTGGCAGGGAGGGAGGCTCACCGTCGATGCAAACTCAGGCTCCCAGGCGCTGACCAGCAAACGCCTCGACATCGGCGAGCGGCGGGCCTCCTCGAGGATGTGCCGCACCTGATCGAAGGGGCCGCCAGGCGAGGGGAAGCTACGCCACCAGTGGCCATACTTTGAGACGGCCTCACCCGCTTCGTTCTCCCAGACGTCCCAGTACTTCATCTTGTACAGGTGAAGGATGTCGAGGCTGGGATTTCCGCTCAGGTACCAGAGGGTCTCGATGATGATGTGGAAGAAATTCACCTGCTTCGAGGTGATAAGCGGGAAAATGCTGGGCCTGACAGAGTAGGTGAGTCCCTGCACACGGCGACAGCGAACACCCGACCTGACCTCGACATCCCTGCCCTTGCTGATGATGTGCCTGACGATATTTTCGTAGCTCACGAGCGAAGATTAGCAGAATTCGAAGGGGCCAGATCGCGCTCATGAGCACGGCCTCGCGCCTGTTCACGTCGTCGCGTAGGAGGTCAAATAGCAGGGTAATCGCTGCGCCGATGATATAAAGACTCGGTGAGCACACTCGTCGCACCTCATGGGCAGGACCGTATCGGGGCCAACCCCAGGACCGAACCTAGCCCGCACCCTACGATACCACTCCTCGACCGTGATCTCAGTATCGGCGATAGGATCCCTCAGGTACGGGTGGAAAGGCTCTTCATATCCGCAGTCCGGGCACTTCGTGTGTGGCATGGCACCTCCGGTATAGCACTCCGAAAAAGGTCGGCTCGGGTGCAGCGGTCCCAGACGTCTTGGGCGTCGTGGTAACGCCGGGACAGACCTGCGGCTCTCCACATCAGCTGAACGCCCGCTTGATCCGCCCGATGGTGACTTCCCCGACGATGAGCCGGACCGCGTTGAAGAGGTTCTTCTGGAAGTCCGAGTCCTGAACCCGGTCGATCATGAGCCATTCGGTGGCGAAGTCCAGACCCTCCTCAACGCCGGCAGGGCGGCAGAGGATGAGCAGGGAGGCCCGCCCGGTAGAACCTCGGGCCGAGATAACCCGGTAGGTCGTACCATCGATCGTAGCGTCAACGGCGGGGCCTTGGCGGCTAGGGTGGGTCTCCCCGGTCTCCCCCGCGGGGACGTCCTTGAACTGGAAGGCACCGACCCCGGCAGCGGTCAGCGCACTGGTGATGATCGGGTAGATGTTAGCGGCGGCAGCGTTGTTGGCCTTCATGGTAAGAAGAACATAGCACCTGCTAGATAGCTGTCAACCCCTCGACGGCGATTATCGAATCAGGGCAGATACCCGCGAAAAGTCAGGCTGATCCGCGGGCTGACAACCTTCCCCGCCTTCGGGATCCGGTGCTGGTGCGTCTGCTGCATCCCGGGGTGCATGATGAACACCGACCCCGGTCCGAGGTCGATGCCCGTGATCGCGGACGGCTCGGTGTTCGATCGCACCTAAATGGTCCGCTCCGACCCGAAGGACACCACCACGATCGGCCGGGCGGGGTCCATCTCGGGGCTGTCATCGGCGTGCCAGCCGAGATGGTCCCGGTTCGTGTCGTAACGGTTCAGGAAGCACACCTCGAGCTTGGTGGTCAGCAGCCCCTCGAGGTACGCCTGTATCCGTTTTACCACGTCCGGCCAAGGGCGCGGGTGGTACGTTCGCCGGCCAGCCCCGTTACCGTAGGCGTAGGGGGCGGCGATATCGTTGCAGTAGTACTCCTTGCGGGGGGCGTCGCGCTGCTCCCAGTCGATGGCCAGCAGCTCATCAAGGGCCTGCGCGGGATCCACGATCCCGTGCACCCCGTGGGAGTTGTAGGTGTAGACGCCGCCCATACCGTATTTCATGGTCCCCTCATACGCGAGCAGGCGACCTTCCTGACGGTCGCCGATGGTCCGCACCAGTTGCCGGATCTCCGGGATCAACCTCGCTGACGGACACCAAGCGGTGATCACCCCGATGCGGGCGCCCCCGACCATGACCGGACTCGGCACCTCCCAGACCTGCTGGGCTAGCTCACTCGTAGAACTCATCGATGACCTCTCTCTGGATGTGACCCGCCAGTGCGAGACTGCCCTGCACGCTCTTGATATCGACCTCGAGAACCACGTACTGGATATCGGGAAGGATGTCGCGGAGCTTTGCGATCACCCCGTCTCGTGTCAGAAGCGTCCGGATCACAACGAACCCGAACAGCCGATCCCAGTAGGCGTACCAACGGACCTCCCGGGTCAGGAGATTCCGTAGATCGTAAGAAGACGTCCCCATCCCGTCCCGGTAGAACAGGACAAAATGGCGAATCTCCTGAGGTGCTTTTCGGTAGTCGATCATGACGAAGATCCTCGCGTGCGTTGACGATGAGCCTCACCCCGTCGTGGGCAGACTTGAGGCAGGTCCACTCGACCTCGCTGAGCCTCCCAGGGCCGGGGAAGGACTCTTCGTTCTGGTGACGGGCGAGAATCTCAGCGAAGGGGCGGTCGATCGCCTCCGCGATATCGGCTAGCTGCCTGAAGAGTGCTTCGATCCGTTCTTTATCAGTCATGCTCACCCCACGGTGCTGGACCCGGCGGCAACCCAGCAATTTTCAGCCGCTCGGCTGATTCCGGTATAGAGCCAGCGGCGGTAGTTGTCCGCGTCCGACTGCGCTGGCCTGAACGCCTCGATCAGCACGTTCTTCCACTGATCGCCCTGCGCCTTATGCACCGTAAGCGCATAACCGTAGTCGACAAGGGCACCGAGGTCTTCCCATGACCGAAAACGGAACCCGGTCTCGTCCTGAACCTCGTCGAGGCCAGCAAAGGTCTTGTGACGCCCTATCTGGCGCTGCAGGAAGTGGCAGGTGATCTCGATGTTGTCATCGGGGAAGTAGAAGCGTCCGAGCATCCGCCCCCGCGGCAGCTGCGACGCCTCCATGAGGTAGCAGCGCTGGCCGTTGTTGATCTTCAACGCCCCGAATTTCTGGTTCTTCAGCCAGATCATCTGGATCGGAAATCCGCGATCTAGCCCAACCCCGAGCTTCTTCGAGATGATCTCGTTGTAGCCGGTGCGGGAAGCGTTCGTGTACGTGAGGATCGCAGAGTCCCAGGCAGCGTCCTGATCGGTAAAGACCTTGTCGATCCACGATCCGGGGATACCCCTGGCGGCCCTGACCACGAGATTCGGGTTTGTCTCCATCAGGAGCGGACGCGGGATGAACCCCGTGCGACGTACCGTATCGGCGAGGCTGATGATCGGATTCCCCTCGGCCTGCCGATGGATCTTCTCCAGCCGGAGGAAGGGATTGTCCATGAGGGAGAATGTCCCTTGGATCGGAGGGAGCTGGCCGTGGTCGCCGACCGCAAGGATCGGGATCCGGTAGCTCTTCAGGTCCTTGAAAATGTCCTCATCGAGCATGGACGCCTCGTCGACGATGAGGAGGCTGTAGCCGAGTTCTGGCTGACGCCGCCAGTCAATCACACGCCCGTTCGAGTCCGACTCAGGCTCGTAGATCAGGCTGTGGATCGTCCCGCAGAACTGAGGGCTGATCCCGACCTGGCGGAGCTTACGTCGAAGGACCTGGCTGGCCTTCCCCGTGTAGGTGCAGAAGGCGTGGCTGATGCAAAGTTCTTGGAGCAGCTTCGCCAGGTGCGCCACCACCGTGCTCTTGCCGGTACCCCCGAAGCCACCCAGGGTGAGCAGCCGCTTCGAAGGGGGCCGCTGCACATCAGCGGGTAGCTTATCCATGCTCCAGGCGAGCGCGTAGTCGTGGACCACCTGCTGCTCCTCGGAGAGCGCCGGCAGGGGCTTGACCGGGGCATCGCTCGCCACCTCGTGGGCTGGCTTCGTCTTCTTTACGCTGAAGGGAAAGTCCCCGCTCTTCCCCTCGGCAATCGTCGAGATCGTCGTGTACATCAGGTCCCACCGTTCCGCTTCCGCTCCGCTGCCCTCTGGTCGAGCCAGTCATCGAACGATGGCTCACCGCGCTTCGGGAGGCTATCGAAACGATCGGAACGCTTCGGGTAGCCGTAGGGCTCGTCGAAGAACCCGCCGGACTTCGACGTCTTCGAGACAGGGTAGTCGTTTTCGGTCCCGTTCTCGCTGCCCTTGAAGCAGGGCGTGGCCTTGCCAGCGGCGTAGGTCGGGCGGCTGCCAGCGATCCGGAAAACGAAACGCTCTTGGTGGTTGTGCTCGATCGTCCGGTGCCGGGTAGCCCGCGTCTGGGCGATGGCGGCCTTCGGATCCCAGCCGAGCCGGGTGAGGACGCAGGCCGCGAAGGTCCCGGTGCGGCCGAGCCCTGCCTTGCAGTGGATCAGCACGTTGTCGCCGTAGCGGAGAAGGAAAACGATCTCGCGGAGGAGCTTGCGGAAGCGGCCGATATTCTTCGGGGTGCTGCCGTCGATGACCGGGTACCAGATGACCTTCAGGCCCAGCTCCTCGGCGATCTGGAAGTAGTCCTCGATCTGCTGCTCGCGGAACTCGTGGGCCTCGATCGTCGGGATCAGGACCGTGACCCCGTCGGCCTTCAGCTTCTCGAGGTCAGCGCGGATGTCCCTCCGGTAGTTCCCGGTGGGCGAATAACCCTTGCGTCCCGGGCAGAGGGTCATGCCCAGCTTGCCCTTGGTGCCGGTGTCGGTGACATCGAACCAGCTGACCTTGATCGGGCTGTTCTCCGAATTGTTCAGCGGGGCCGCCTCCAGCCGCTTGGCGTAGGCGTCGAGGTCGGTCTTGCTGTCGGTCTTGCTGTCGGTCTTGCGGGGGATCATGGCGGTGCTCGGGGGGGTCTTGCGGGACATCAGTTGCTCTTTCCCTTCTCAGTAGCCATCTCGGCCTCGACGTCAACCACTGCCTTTGCGGCGAGGGCGAGGAAAACGTCCTTGGGGTGGCCCGCGGAAAGCTCGAACCGGGCGGCCAGCCGGAGGAGGCTGCGCACCAGCCTGCCCACGGTCTTCTTGTTCGCGGCCTTGAAGGTGCCCCCGATCTGGTCGATCAGGATCTCGTCGATTTGCTTCCGGGTTAGCTCGAGGTTCGTCATACCCAGAACATAACCCACCCTAGAGTCCTGTCAATGCCGACCCATCAAGAAGAGACTCGTAGGTTGCCAGCGGATCGTCTTCCCCAATCTGGCCCAGAACCGCCTCCTCCAGGGCCTTGAGCGAACCCCTCCCGATACACCTACGGACAGGCACGCGCACGCGCGTCACAGCCCGACCTGGCGCCGATGTGACGCCATCCGGGCGCACGCTCAAGGTGTACCCTGGTAGCATCCGGCAGATGTCGACGTACCCCTCCTCGATCTTGATCAACACGGTAACGCCCCCGCAGGCCCTGATGGCGGAGAGGTACGAATCATGAGCCGTGAGCTTCACGAACCGGTGCCCTCCCCGCTGCACCGTGGTGTAGCCAAGCTCCAGGAGTTTCAGCGATCGGTAGAAACGCGCCGCTGTTCGTTTCCTAGGAGAGTCCATGATCACCAGCCTGGTTGATGGAGCGATTTCACATCGAGCAAAAATACCTCGTCGTGAGTCCACCAGTCGGCAACAAGGTCCTTTTCCTCGACAAAGGGCTCGGCTAGCAGCTGATGCAGAAACCTCTCGAGCCTACCACGCTGATCGTCAGTCAGCGCCGCCACAATCGCGACCGAGTAGCTTGGCACTCCGGTGAGGGCGTACGCCTTGGCCGCGAAGTAACCGTTGGAACTCGACTTGATAGTGGCACGGCCGTACTGCGCCGTTGAACGGATCATCTTCTGATAGCGATCACTCTTGCGGAGCCCCTTATGAGCCAGCACCATGGTGGTCGCATATCGCCAATACACACCGCCTAGCTCGTAGTCGTCAATCCGATCGATCAGGTCCTCGACCGGATTCCGTGCGTAGCGATGCCGGTGGTGAATGTCAGCGATCTGAGTCCAATAGTGGCGAATATCAACATCGGACACCCCGGCCATGGAGGCGTCCGGGCCCAGGCGAAAGGCCCCTAGACTCACACCGGTCAGGTGGACCTTCGCTGTCACGAAGAACTCGAAGACATTCACCAGGCGATTGCGCTCGGCGACCACGCTGAACTTCAGGAGGTGGCCGATGCGCGGGCTGATAAAGCGAAGCACTTCGACCGAGGCACCCAGGGGCTTCAGATAGCGCTCGAAGTAGAGCCATTGCTTCGACTCGAAAGGGAAAGGCGGGGAAATCATCGATGATGTCTCCATGGACTGGAACCGTTGTCGCCAGGCTATCCTCGACCTGACTATCGAGGGTAGGGCGTTCGCTGTTGCCGTCGACCTAAGCTGGTCACTCGAGACCAGGGGCTATCAACCACCGGAAAGGGTGGGCTTCACCGAGGAAGGGTGCATCTTTATCCACTGGAAGTCCGGCCTCAGATACACCTGCGATCATAACGGCGACATCTGGCAGGGGGTTGAAACCTACCAGATCGTCTATCAGGTGCCCGTGGCCTCGGCCTGCGCCTCGTTACCGACCGGGTTCCCGAGGAGGGCGCCCACCACCGCCGGGGAGAGCTGCGCGAGCACCCCGACGATGTGCTTGCAGTGCGTGCCCTTCAGGCTGTGGCGGTAGTGGTAGTCCGGGCAGGTGCAGGACCAGCCGTGCGGGTGAGGGTTACCACCGTAGGTGCCGTGGGTGACCTCGTAGAGGAGGGCGGGATCGGTCGCGGAGGTCACCATCATGGAGATCCGAAACTCCGGCTTGTACTCCTCCACCGTCAGCTTCGGCGCCTTCTTCGGCCCCTTTGCGGCGATCTTCGCGGGGTTCGGGGCCGTCACGGTGGTCTCGGGGGCGGGGGTCTCGGTGGCTTCGGTGCAGGTCGGGTTGTTCATACGAAGAACATAACCCAACCTAGAGCGCTGTCAATACCTGAGAACAGGAAACTCCAGATTCGCGGGGTCGACCGCCTTGAGCTTGGCCAGCTGCTTCTCGATCGTAGTGATTCACGTAGGTACCTCTTCGTCGGTCTGGAGATAGGCAACGATCGTCGCCATGACAGGAACAAGGTCGCCGACGTCCGCGTGAACGAGAATGAGCTGGCTGAGACTCAGGTTCTCGTACTTCGGAAGGCTCATCGAGACCTTGGGGGCTGCGCCGACGAACCACGCCGTAAATGTAGCGACCAGCGTTTTCGACCCGATCGTGGTCGGATTTCTCCGATAGACGTGAAGCACCAGGCTGCCGTTCTCAGGACGAAGGTCCTGCCCGGTGAAGTCGAAGATCGGGTACGCCACCCTCAGGTGGTGGATGAACGCCGTGAGAGTCCTCATTTCTTGAGGATAGCCCTGGTTCCCTCGAGGATCTGCAGCTGCGTCTGCAGCTCGCTGATCTTCTTATCGATGTCGTTGCACTTGCTCAGGTTCTCAGTGAGCGTGCGCGGCATATCCCTGATGCGGGTCAGCACACGCCCCAGCTCACCCTGCTGATCCTCCGCCGAAAAGAGGAGGAGGCTCCGGACCAGCGCCATCTCAACCACCTGGAAGAACGAATCGAAGCCCTGGTCGAAAACGGTCGACAGCGGACCCACCAGCTCCTCGGGCTTGTCAGCAATCGGTGGCAGCGCAGGCGGTTCCGTGGCGGAGGCAACGCTGGCTTCCCAGAAGCCCTTCTTCGGCTGCTTCACGGCAGCGACCCCGTCTTCGACCTCCTCCTCCTCGATATCGGGGACGGCCGTCTTCGCTGCGCGCTTCTTTGGGGCGTGCACCTCCAGCTTGAGGGCGTACGCGAAGGCGTAGGGAAGGGGTAGGTCCGTCTGCTCGATGAAGTCGCTGGCCTGCTTCGCACCGGACTCCCGGAAGAACTCGACCATCTCAGGGGTGATCTCGATCGCGCGGATCGCGCTCTCGAAGTCGACGTTCAGCCGCTCAGCCTCCTCCCGCACCCCGTCGCGGTAGCTCTGGAACCTCCCGGGGTTATCCTGAAGGTGGAGCTTGTCCACGGCGTGGACGTAGTGCACCCCCCGGATCGAGATCGTGTAGAAGTCAGCGATCGTCGACTCGTCAAGAACGGTCGTCGCGTTCGGGGTGAGCCAAGCCCGGAGGGAGGACTCGTTCGTCCCGAGGTACGAGGCGGCCTCGCGGATGCTCATGACGCTGTAGGGTGCCCGGCGCAGGACCACGCCGAGGTTGGTTGCCCTGGTGGGTAGGTCGTACTTCAGGCGGAGGAGGCTGCGCAGCCGCTGCCTCATCCCGTGATGCAGGTCGAGGAACTTCTGGAAGGGGTGGATCGCTTGCTTGCACGGGTAGGTTGGAACGGTGGGGAGGCTGTTCATTGATTCCTCGAGGTCAAAGGCAGATGCCTTGTTGTCGGTGGCGTACGCGGGGGAGAGCTGTACCCCGTTGCCGTCGGTAGTCACTACCCCGTCGGCGACGAGGGCAGCCAGGGCTCGGTTGAAGGTGCTGTCAACGGTGGAACTGAAAAGTCGAAGCTGCTGGCGGTCGGTGATGCCAGCTCGCAAGAGCTTCAGGACGTTTCCCCTGGCGTCGGGACCGGGGATGTGACGGTTTCCCCTCCCCTCGTGGAAGAGCGGGCCCCGGTTGTACTCGAGAGCGAAACCGACCTCGTCGGAGAGAAGAATCTCGTAGGCGCGCAGGCGCTCGAGCGATGCAGCGATCGTGGCGCTACCGAAAACGCCCCCAGCGTAGGTGACGACAGTGCCAGCGGATACCGGGAAGGTCGCCTTCAGGAAAAAGTCGAGCAGCTGGTCGAAGGCTTGTATCTCCATGCGGAGAAGGTAAGGGCGGGTAGAGGCCAGTCAAGCCGCCCGCCCCTTGTTTCAGGCCGCTTCCTCGCAGCTGACCTTGGCGTAGGCGGCGAAGGTGGAGGGCTCCACCGCCTTCGCCAGCGCCTCCTCGTAGCGGACCCGGGCCAGCTCGTTCGCGTGGGCGGTGATCTGCCCGGCGTACTTCACCAGCTTCTTCTGGACCTTCTCGAGGTGCTTGCCGCTGATCACCGCCCGATTGCTGATGACGTAGCGGGCAACATAGCTCAGGTAGCTGGCATCGCTCCCGTTGAAGCCCACCCCGTTCTGGTGCTTGGTGCCTTCGGCGGCCTTCTCGTCGGCGGTCTGGCGGTCGTAGAGAACCACCAGGGATCGGGTCAGGAAACTGGCATCACTCTGGAGGCGGGCAACGATCTCCTCCTTGGTCCAGGTGCGGTAGGGCTTGGCGGCGGTGCAGGTCGTGTTGTTCATACCCAGAACATAACTCAACCTAGAGCGCCGTCAAGTCTGGTCGGCGAAAAGCATCGGCACCACGCGAACATTGCTGAGAAATAGCGATTTACCCTCCGGATCGGGGGAGAAGTTGACAAGGTCCAGCATGGGAACCGACGGGCTACGGGGCCGTAGATCCGGCCGTGAGCCAGCTAGGATGTCCACGAGGTGACCAGCGCGGCCAGCCGCCTTTTGACGCCTCCAGCGCCGCCGTCGACGCGCCCCCCAATTTTGCTCCGGCGCGTTCGGTAGGGTGAACCCCCACTGGGACCTCGGTTTCCTTCGCCACAGTTTCGACGTCATGACCACCAAGCTCCTACTACGGGTTCACCTACCTACGGGGAGGCACAAGCCCGCGTCCGTTGAAGTGTGTTCGATCTACCCGGAGGTCGCCGGAGGCCCCTTGCTCAGGCGCTTCGCCAGATCCTCAGCGATCGACGCAAGCGCCTCGTTCGTGTACTTTACAGGGGGGTAGACCCCCTCGTTGTCCTGGACAAGGCGCCAGACAACCCCCACCGGGAGATGGTCCCGCATGAGATCGTAGAGAAATGCCTTCAGGGCTTCGTTGGACATCGCACTCCTTGGGCGTTAGACCCCAACCCTAAGCACGCGCCTACCGCATCTCAAGGTCGGGCAGCAACCCGGGGTCTACCTCGGTCACCTGATTGTAAAGATCGTCCAGAGAATCCTCGAGGGCCCTGATGTCATCGACGTCGGTCGAGCGCTCGATGTCCAGCAGGGTCTGCCAGTAAACCAGGCGCAGCTGATTGAGCCACTGCCAGATGTCAGCACAACCCTCGGCGCGAAGCACCCGGTGATCGAACTGGCCGAGGTTACGGATCTTCCAAATCTGACCAGTCAGATACGCCAGCTCCCGGTAGGCCACGTCCTTGACCGACCTCACCTTCCGCTCTGGCTTTTTCACGACCTTGATGATCGTCTTATGCGCCTCGAGGAGCCCCCAGTCGAAGGGGATCACCGAAGGGCTCAGCAGGCCCTTCGGCGCAAGGTAGTAGCGGACAACCCCCGCCCCCAGCTCCGGAAACTTTCGATGCGGCTTCTTCGCGTCGTTCTTGAAGTCAGACATCGAGGTCTTGCACTCGATCAACGTCGAGAAATACCCCCGGTGCCAGCCTATCACGTCCGGAGACTCACCGAACCTCGCCCCTGGCTCCATGAGGACGACGCTACACCCGTGATTGAGAAGCCAATTCGCCCCGCGCTTCACCAGCTGTTCGTGTGTGGTGGTCACGCCAGCAGATTACTTGAACTCGTGCGAACGGATACCGATAGGGGCGTCCTTCGGTCCTCGCTTGTAGGGCTCGACCGTAACCCAGCGCCGATCCTGACGCCCCTTGCCGCAGGCCACCCGCTTCCGGTGGCGCCGCACGATCGTCTGCACCGTGGGAGACCCCCGGCCGGCGATGAAGTCTCGGGTCAGTTTCTCGGTCTCGTTCGTGAGCTTCACGTTCTGGATGAACTTGTAGGTCCTCGCCCGGTTCTTCTTCGCCCAGATAACGGCGTTCACCCCCTTCGGCCGCTTCGGAGTCTCTCTCACCATCCTGATTGCGTTCGCTGCCTCGGCGCAGACGCCTACGATGATCCGGGATACGCTGAGGTGAACCCTGGTCAGGTAGTCAGCCTCATCCGATGACTTGTCGGGATCGCACTCCACGATCCGGACGCTGTTCAGATCGGTATCGCTAAGGGCCGATCCGAAGATCGAGAGCGCCCCGCAATTGCTGTACGCCACGTACCACCAGCGACGATCGTTCACCCAACCGGGTCGCTGGGCGTTGATCAGGTGCTTGAGGATCTCGCGCTGTTGATTGCCCCGGGCATCAACGTCGATATCCGGAGCCGCCTCCAGCTTGTTCGAGAAGACCTGTATGTAACGCACCCACCCGGAGTTCCCGATATCGTTAGCATGTGGCACCATGGGAATCACCCCATCCGGAATCTCGATGATGAACGCATCCCAGGGTAGCCGTACCTCGCTCAGGTAGGTGTCCGGGGTCGATGTCGATACGAAGTCGAGAACATCGGTCTCAGTCAGCTTCATCGAAGGGAACAGCGAGCCCTCCCAGAGGTAGAAAAAGCAGCTCTCGAGGAGCGTCACCCAGGAGACCGTCACCGGATCGATCACACCGGCATCGCCAGCCTTCTGCATGAAGGTCTGCACCATCGACAGGTACTTGCGGAGCATATCCTGAACGATGAACTGCGGCCTGTTGAAGACCCGGTCCATCAGGCCGCGCACGATGTTGTTCGTCTCGAACACGGCGTCGACGTGGTCTCGGAGAGTCAGCTCCTTCGAAAACGTCGAATCGATGAGGTCCGAGTCGTAGACGTGACCGCCAAGCTTTCGATCGTAGGTCACGAGGTCCTTCCCACTACGGTGTCGGTGCGCCGACGACCGGAGGAAGATGCCCATCGAGTGCTCGACGATGGTGCGGTTCGTCAGGAGGACGGCCTCCAGGGTTTCGGACCGCGGCACGTTCAGGAAGTCGATGAAGTTGCTGGCGTCGCGGCCCAGTGCCTCGTTCTCAGGCAGGGAGAGAAGGAGATCGGCGGCAACCCCCTGGATCTTAGACGTGTTCATAAACAGAACATAGCACGGTCTAGTAAGACTTCAAGGGCCGCACTGAACAAAGACCTCGGCGTTGAGTCCGTGTGGAGAGCCGCAGCAGTGATGGCCCGGAGGTATGCCTCGAGAACCGCCGTATCTTGACGCACAGGCCCTGGTTGAAGCTGGTAGGCTCCGCACACGGACCTGATCTTCGCCGTGCGCACAGAACCGATCCCAGGGGTCAGTCCAGACTTCAAGATATCCAGCTCTGTGGCGACTGCCCAGCACCAACCCCGCCGCATCAGACTCACAGCGCAGAGATACCCATTGATCACCGCCAGCGACTCCGGGACGTCCAGATACCCGTCGTACCAGAGGAATTCGCTCACGTCCAACGGGGGCCTGTCAATACGGCGTACGCTCACCATTCACCTGTTGTCTGACCTGATTTAGCTCGGCCTCGATCTCAGCGAGCCGCTCCACCGTCGCCCGATAATTCTTGAGCAGGCCCGCAAGCTCGACGCACTCCTGAATATACGATGGCGCCTCGGTCAGAACCTTCGCATACGAAGCCTCGTAGAGCTGCGCCACAAGGAGTTCACCGTCGTAAAGAAGAGTCCGACCGTCGTACTTTACAATCCTGAAGTTAGCCGGGTAGGTGCGCCGCAGATCATCAAGGCTCATAACTGCCGTGTGTAAGCCCCGGTCCCCACACGCGCAAGGTAGCCATCCCGCACAAGCCCGGACAGCGTAGGCGCCAAGCTCTTCAGGCTCTGATGTCCCCGGAGCGCCAGCTCGAGATCCTTCAGGTAGATCACCCCGGGATTGTCCACGAAGACGTTCTTCACGGTGGCGCAAAAAGAAGGGCCCTGAGTCACAACGAGAGGGCGCGGTTCTTCCGGTGGCCTGGCTACGGCCACCGGCAGCGCCTTTACGGGCTTCGCCTCGATGGTATCTGAACCCAGAACCTTCGTCGCAGCGGCCTCGAACTCCAGGGCGGCCTCGATGAACATCGCGTCCAGGGGGCCGGAGAACTCTGAGTGCTTCTCGTAGGCGACGGCCAGCCGCTTCGTCGCTGCGAGCTTCTCCAGGACCGAGGCTGGGATTTCGACGGCCAGCTCGGAGAGCGTCATGCGCCTTGTGGGGGGCTCCGGGGCGGGCTCCGGGGCAGGAGCGGGTAGCACGCTGACGCTGGCTGCCAGTGGAGCGTACGGGCCCTCGCTGTTGATCACGGGAGTGGCGGCCTCGATCGGCTTGGCCGCTACCGGGGTGCGATTGGCCTTCTTCGCCCCGGGCTTGATCTTGACCTTGGGGGCCTTGACCTCAGCGGGAGGCTCAGCGGGCGGTGATGGATTCAGCGTCCAACCCCCACCACCACCCACCGATGAATTAGAAAACAGCGTGATCTGCTCACGCGCGAGCACGTCCAGCTCCCCGTAAACGTCCTCCACGGGCACTCCCTCTTGGAGGGCGATGTGCTTCACCCCGCGGTCTGCGATCCGGGGAAACTCCTTGAAGCGGTCGAGGATGGCCTTCCTGATGCTAGCACTCATCCCCTGAGTATAACGCATCCAGAGCGGGGATGTCGCCGGCCTTCATGAAGGCGCTGACGAACTCCTCCTTGGAGCCCACCACCGGCTCACCGATCGGGTTCAACCCGTGAACGAGGGCATCGCCGATCACCACCGAGGGGTTGCCGTCGTAGGTGTTGAACCCGGGGCGGACCCTGTCGTTCTTCGACCCGCGGCTGACGTTCACCGAACACCCGGACTCCGGCGAGGCCAGCTGCACCGAGATGCTGATGATCGCATCCGGGTGGTCGATCACCGCTACCCGCCCGATGATGGTCACCGGGATGGAGAGGATGTTGCCAAGTTTGTCGATGTAGTTCAGGGTCAGGGTGTTCATACCCAGAACATAAGCCAGCGGCTGAGCCTGTCAACTGGCGTTCTTCATATTCTGCCTGGCGTCGACAATAGCCTCCTTGGCGCTCCGCGTCAGGGCGCGCACCATGATGTCCCGCGCCCGCACGGCCACGAGCTGCGCGATCTCCGGGTGCCCCCGGCTGATGATGTCCTGCTCGAGTTCCCGGAGATCGGGAATGAACAGATCCACCGCAGTCAGGGCAAAGCGATCCGCGAAGTGCGTGAGCGCCGCCTGCAGGAGCTTGTCTTGGTTGCGGAGCTTGATCAAGCTCTCCAGCCCCCCGGTCAAGAGGCTTGCCAGCTTGGTGTACCCGGGGATCGCCGTTTGCTCGATCGTGTCCCCGATCGACTTGTCGAGCTGCTCGAACCGCGTGTACACCCGGTCAACCACGCTCGAGATCCGGGAGAGGTCGCTCAGGAGATCACGGTCAGCCTCTGACTCGAGGAGCCTGAGCCTCGCCGCCGTGTCCTCCGGGATTTCGCCGGACCCCCGCCGGATCAGGCCCTCGCTCTTCCAGCCGGCCGAGATGCGGGCCAGATCGTTCCAGGTCACCGGGATGTGATCCCGGAAGTGCATATGGACCGTGTCCAGCATCAGGAGCGGGCGCTGGTTCTCCGGATTCTTCTCGTTCCAGAGTTTCAGACGATCGTTGACAGCACGGTGAACCGCGGGGATCGACATCCCCTTCTTCACAACAGCCTCGTGCATCCAGAGAAAGAATGGCTCGTGCCAGTTCAAGAGCTGGCACACGGCGCAGCTCTTGCTGAATACCAGCTCGCTGAGGTCAAGGGGGGCGCTAGGAGGGTGCATACCGGAGAATATAGCACGCTGCACAAGCGCCCGGACTTCTCAGGTCTCTCCGAAGCGCCGGGTATCCTTACCGTCGCAGAAGCCCCACCGGTAACAACCACCATCGGGCTCGTCGAGCAGGGGAAGCGCCACATGGTCTCGCCCACCCCGCTCCGCCTGCGCCCAGCCCACAACCTCGTCGATCCCCATGACCATCCCCTCGTCCCGGAACTTCGAGGTGAAGAACGAAGAACGAACGTCCTTGTGCGGACGGGCGAACTTCAGCATCTTCTCCACCGACCTTAGTTCGGACTCGATCACGGACAGCCCCGGCCCACGGTCAGCCTTGATCTTCGCCACCTCGGCCTCGCCAAGGACAACAAGGGCGTCGCCCTGCACCAGTGCATCTGTCTCCGCCACGTACGCCGCGCGTTTACCCTCGAGCCGCCTGGCCTCGAGCTGGATCAGCTCAAGCGGCTCGTTGTCCCCGTGACGGTCGCGGAAGATATCAAGGACGTCGGCGAACTTCTGCGCTGCCTCGGCAAGCCGCTCCTCGTTGTGCTTCTTCCGAAGGTTGGTGGTCTGAAGCTCGAGTTCCCGGATCTGGGCGATCTTCTCCGGGGCGTTCTTCGCCACCAGGGCTATCTCCCCGCGCGAGCTGAAGATGCAGGGGTAGCAGCCCACCCGGTTGTGCCCCATGCGGTAGAGCGGATTCACGTCCACCCCGTGGCGGTGATGGATGGCCAGCACGTCCTCGACCGTCCACTTGATGATCGGTCGCCAGACTGGCCCTCCCCAGCGATCATCGTCCTCGTAGTGAAGCGCGGACGCCCGGCTCTCGCTTTCGTCGTGCCGGATCCCCACCACCGACACCGTCTCGCCCTCGGTATCCCGGATGTCATCGTGGTACTTCTTGATCGGGAGCACCTTCAGCTGCTCGGTGCAGAAGCGCCCGGTGCGGGAAGGGAACATCCGGTAGTGGGCCACGAGTTCGACGAAGTCGAGCCTCCCCCTGATGCGCTCGATCTTGATGTTCAGCGTGGCCTCGAGGTAGTCGAGGTACGCCAGGGCCAGAGGGTGCTCCCAGCCGGTATCGCTGAACACGTAGCGCACCTCGTCACCGAAGCCTGCCTCACGAAGCGCGAGAGCGGTGGCCAGGGAATCCTTACCACCGCTCATGCTCACCACCGGGATCAGCCTTTCCCGGCGCACCTGATCAGGAACCTCGATCTTCTTCATGCGAGGAACTTACGCCCGCGCACGCCGACTGTCTAGATCAGATGAGGCCGAGCCCCTTCGCCCGCCGGAGCCCGGCCTCGGCGTGAGTACCAAACAGGTCGCGCGCCCGCATGATCGCATCGATAGGGGCGTAGCCGCTCTTGCGCAGCTGGCTCACCACATCGACGACGCTCTGCACGGGGTCGCCAGCAGCCTCCTTCGCGGCCTTGACGTGCTGGCGGGGGACCTGGGCTGTCCCGCCCGGGAAACACACGACCAGCATGAGGCCATCACCCTGGACATCGCCGACCACGAGCCCGGTCGCCCCCTTGTCGAAGGTCGTGGAGATCCCCCCACGACTCGTCACGGTCAGGTCCTTCTTCAGCGTTACGCTGTCGCTGATCTTCGGAAACTCCGACTGGTCGGGGGCACGCTCGGCGGGGTCGAGATGGTCCTTCTGCTGCTGCGGCGCCAGGGCAGCCACACGAACCTGACCACCGTGCAGCTGAGGCATGTTCACCTTCGTGCTCGTGAAGTTCAGATGGACCGCACACGCGTTGCGATCAATCGCCGTCACCTGCACATCGGCCACGAAGCCGAGCCGACGCTGGATCACTTGGCTCTTCAGGTAGGTGACGGCGATCTGGCGGAGGTAGCCGTCGCTCATCCGGCGGCTCTGCTCGGCGTCGAAGGAAACCATCGCGAGCAGGCGATTGCCGTGCTGACTCACGGGGAGGAGCGAGAGCTTCACATCCCCGGCCGCGGGCGGGAGGTTGTGCGCCGTCCGGTTCGCTGCACTGGCCTGGCGGTTCCACAGCTCGTAGACGATATCGATAGCCTCGAGGGCGTCCATGGGGTCGATGTTGTTGTCGATCGACAGCTGGTCGAGGATCTTCTGGATCTCCTCGTCGGACTGAGGCATCGGCAGCTGCCACTCGTCCAGAAGCCTCACCGCCTCGGTCATCTGGGCCCTGTTCTGGAATCGCGAGAATTCCTCGGGGCCGGCCATCGCCGCCCGCGCTGCCGAGAACATATGGCGATTGCTTCGAGGGATCGGTGGGGTGGTCTGGGTCATCTTGTAGGTCTCCTGGCTTTGCTGCAGAGTCTTGGGCGGCCCGTACATGTGGTGAACCTGAAGAGGGGCCGAAAACGAGCTGGAACGAATGAGATCCGAGATCGCCGAGGGGGCGATGATACGGGGGGCCCCGTTGACCATGAAGACGCTGGGATCCACCACCTTCCCCTCCCGCGCTAGGACCGGCACATCGAGCTGGTGACGCACCCCCGATATCGAGGAGAAGCCTAGCTTCAGCATGATCACGTCGTTCCCGCCCTCGCTGTACATCCGGCTGTAACGGATATCCAGTGCAGTGGGGAGGCTCATCGAGGCGAACACCCGACGAGTGGCGATCACCGCCTCACGGATCAGTTCTCCCCGATCGTTCGTCTGACCGAACCCCTCGGTAAAACGAAGGCTGAAGGGCTGATGACCTGGCATGTGGTCACCTTACTGAGTCCTTTCACCAGTAAGGAAGACTCCTCGAGGTTCACCGCGCAGAGGCGCCTGAGATCCTCGGGCGTCACCGTCTCCGGATCGATGCCCCGAAAGCCAGGGCGATCCATGAGCAGCCGGTACACGAGTTCACTGCACACGGTAGCCTTCGGACTGGCTAGCGGGTTGCGCCACAACAGCCCCAAGGAGCGTCCGACAAGCACCGGTAGGTACCCGAGCAACCCTACCACGTCGTAGGCCGCGTCCAGGGTCAATATCGCGGCCTTCACAGCCTCGGTAGGTACGTCCGCATCGTAGCTCTCGATCAGCCGGTTGTGCTCGAGCCAGTTCGGGAACGGGGTGAACTCCACTCCCTTCCAGGTGGCCTCGAGTACCAAGGGGATCCCGAAGATATCTACCACGAAGGCGGTATGGCTCACGAACGAGTCGGTGATCGTCCGGATCAGCCAGCTCACCGGATTGTTCGGACTGTTACTGAACAGAACCGTGACCTTCATTCATCTACCTGACTGCAGTAGAAGGTCACGCTCGCGAGGAACCCCTCGAAGGGGACGTCGTGCTCGAGGAACACCGCGACCTCCATACCGGCGCGATCCGAGATCGGAGTAGCCTCGTTATAGGCCCAGTCGAAAACCGTGACCGGGTAGGGAATCGACCGCCAGTTACCAGGCTCCCCCATCGGGGGGTACGTCGGGTAACTGGCCATAGCGTCGGCTTGGTAGTCCCCGAGCGTCTGGTAGTAGAACGACTCCAGGGGTACCTTGTCGGTGGCCTGCAGAATGTTCTGCCCTACGAGGTGTGGGGCGAACACTCCAGCGTAGCCCCGAACCTCAAAGATAACGGTATCCAGTGGGTTGATCGGGACCGAGAACTGGGCTTCTGCCCGGATGATGTTCAGTTGCTTCCCCGTGTCGGGACGGAGAATGAACTCGCTCGTGGTCGCATAGTAGTAGGTAGTCCGAACCTCAGCCCCTTCCCCAGGGTCGGCAAGGAAAGTGATCGTCCCCGTGGCGTAGTCCAGGGTGAAGTGTTCCCCGGGTTGCGGGCTGGCGTAGTGCGGGTCGCGCTCCACCTGTGGAACCCCATCCACGGTGACGAGCACCCGGTAGCTGTTCGATCCCTCACGAAGGACACGCTCTTGAAAGACCTTGCCGTGGCCGGTGTCGATCACGAACGTATGGGCCAGCTGATACACCCCGACGCCTGTACGCGTTGCCAGCTCGTTTTCCACCCGTACCGACCTCGAGTACCAGCTGGTGCGATCGACGAAGTTGTGGGTGTAAAAGTTCTTCTTCGGGATCGTGCCCTTCTCGATCGCCACCCGGGTCTTACCGTCCGGACTCTTCGGGTCGATCGGAAGGTTCGCGGTAGGGGCGTAGCTGGACTCCCAGATCACCATCTCGGGGGTGTCAGCCTCGATCTGGCTCAGGAACTTGATCGGACCGTCGATGAAGTAGACCTCGAGCCAGTTCCTGCGCGGAAGGGACTGGTGCCGTGCCCCCTTCTTCGCGAGAAGCCCCTGCCAGGTGACGAAGTCGACAATCTCCTCGTGCATAATCCTACCTCGCGGACGACCAGACTTGCCCGTGCAGTTGTGTTACCACTCGTGTTTTCGTTGATCATGCCGATCGAGAGGATATCGCCGTTCGCAGGGTTGAAGGCAGCCCGTCGGAGCTTTCGATCCAGAACGTTGAAGATAGGCCGAAGATCGATGATCCGTCCATCGTTGCTTCCGGGAAGGAATCCGCGAAGCAGGGTAACCCCGTCCGATGCAAAGGCGGTGGCGGCGATATCCGCATCCATCCTTGATGTGGCCGGTACGGTGGCAGCAAAAGTAGCCCCGGTCAGGGTCGGATTCAGAGCGATTCGATACCCTGCCCGGTTCCCCTCACAGCTGACCTCAAGCATGGTAGGGTAAAGCAGCGCCCTGTTCGTGATACCCGCGTAATTCTGCTTCGGTCGGATACTCAGAACAGGGACCTCAGTGACAGTCCCTACAGTGCGCGCTGCGGGATTGAATGCGGTGTTGACCTGGGCAGGGGGATCCGCACCACCCATGATGAGCACCGAAGCGCAGATCACCTTCATCGCGCTGATCGTGCTTGCCCCGGTGTTGATGATCTCCCAGCTCAACGGCAGCTGAGCGATCCGCATGTACGGGCCGGTATAAAGCCCGGCGTTCGAGATCACGTGGACAAGGTCGCCGTTGATGTAGTAGCGGACCGCCCCGACCCCGAGCCACTGGAAGTGAATCTCGTAGATGTTGCCGGCGGTGATGTCCAGGGTCTTCCCCGAGGGGCCGGTCCCGTCGAGCTTGTCGATGTTCCAGACGGAACGGTCGATGGACTGGGAAGTCACCGAGGAACTCGACCTGATGTTCACCGAGATCGCGGTGTCCGTCGTCTGGAAGAACACCCCGTCCGCGTCATCGAACATACCCAGTCGCCGGGTCTGGTTCGCCACCAACGCATTCTGGGTGGCGGTCAGCTTGACCACGAACTCCTTCCCCGCCTGGTACCGGAAGTACGTGGAGGTGCGGAGCCTTGCCGTGGACCCGTTCGAGGCGGTGACAGCAAGGTTCACTGCGCTGTTCGTGCCGTCGAAGGTGACGGTACCCCCGGTGGCCGTCGAGGTCTCCAGCTCGCTCGCATCGATCTCGTACTTGTTGACGAGGTCGAAGAGCGTGTACGCGTTCGCCACCCGCTGCTCGCCGAAGTCGGTCTTGTAATAGTAGTCGGGCTGGACGATGAGGGGCTGACCCTTATCGACGGTGGCCGACTGGCCAAGGAACCGCCCGAGGGCGTTGAGGAGGATGGATCCAGGGCTTAGGCTCATGCGATCGTCCTTGTGCGCGAGGTCTCGTAGGCCCCAGAATAGGTTATGGCGTCGGTGATCGTCTTCAGCACGGTGGTGCCGTCAGCGTCGTACATGATCCACTGCTCCACCGTGGGGTTCTGCTCGGGATTCCGAGTGACGTTCAGCTCGAGGATCTTCGTGGTCTTCGCGGCGCTCGTCCACCACGTCATATTCGTGGGGAAGGGCTGGCCGGTGATCTCGCGATAGACTCCGCTGGGCCAGCCCTCCATGGGGCCGACGCCAGCGAGATGAATGAGCTGGCGGAGGACTCCGTGACCGAGGTCGGACACTCCCGCGGTGACCTGCCCGCCCACGAAGAGCAGGAGGTTCCCTTGCGCATCCATGCCGACCTCGCCGGGGTTGGCCGGTGTGCTAACAGCAAGGGCCAGCCCTGCGCTCGGAGGGGCTACCCCTATGCCCAGGGCCCCGAAGCGGGTCGTGTCGCCGACAGCGAGCCTTTTAGGCCCCCCTGTCACCGCATCATACCCGAGTACCCTGAACTCCGCCATACAGGAAGGCTTACATAGGCGCTACCAAGCGCCTAAGGATTCACTTCGTCCGGACGAAGGTTTGCTCGAGGTGCAGCCACGTCCAGAGCCCGTCGGTCTTCAGGTCCACCCCCGCCCGCACCGCAGCCGCCTTCGATGCGTTGATCAGGTTCTGATGCGCCTGCCTCCGTGCCTCCAAGCGATGCTGCTTCTCCAGCTCGACGTTCAAGAGCCAGGCCCCCAGATCGTTGTCGAGATCGACCGTGGCCTTCTGCAGCTGAACGAGGATCGCTTGATCCTCGTTCGAGACCGGGAGCTTCGTCCCTACGGGATGAGCATCGGAGACGGGGGCCGCGGGGACGGGGACAGGGGCCGCTGGTTGAGCCACCTTCACTGGCTTCTCAGGTACCTTCTTCTTCATCCCCGTAGGTTACCACTGAAAGAGGGAAGCCCCCCGGAATTTCTCCCGAGGGGCCCACCAGCCGAAGGTCCCTAAGAGGACGATCGGCATCTTCGGCTGGATCAGGATCAGGGAGGTCTGCAGACCTGCGTAATCGCTGTTATCGAGGCAGATGCCCACCTCGTAAACCACCTCGCCGGCCCCGGAAGGCGCGGTCGCGGTGAGCTTGCCGGCCGCGGTCGCACCATCGGCCGCCGCCAGCTCGAGGTACACCGGGGCACCGGGGGAAGGCGACCCACCAGCGGTAGAGAACCGCGCGATCGTGGTGCCGGCCACCCGGAGTTCCCCAGCCGCGCTGACGATACCGAAGAACCGGGAGGTGGAGAGCGCAGCCGCGTCGGTGTTCGCGTGGGTGTTGTTGGCGCTGACGTAGCTCGAGGCGCCGACCACGAGGCCCGTGGTGGTCTGCCCCGAGACCGTGATGTCCGTGGCGGCGGCTGCCGCGTGGACGTGGAGGGCGTCGGCGTTCGAGCCGTCCGTCAGCGTGTCGAGGTTCGCCGCAGTGACGGTCGCCCCGACCGCGCTGCCCTCGATCTGGAAGCGCGAGCTTCCGTTGTTCGGGAGGTTGATGTTGCCGGTACCGGTGGTGGAGAGCACCACCCCGGCCTGCACCACCGTGTTCGCCGAGAGCTGCACCCCGGAGGTGCCGCCCGAGCCGATGATCACCAGACCGTTGGTACCGGCACCGGATGCCGAGCCACCCTGGAGGATGACGTCGCCACCATTGCCGTTGCCACCGGGCCCGCCCTGGCCACCGATAAGGGTGACATCGCCACCCTCGCCGGGGGTGCCACCGGTGGTAGGGCCACCGGTGCCAGCGGTGATGGTGACCCCACCACCGGTACCGGCAACGCCACCGGCATCGTAGCCGCCACCGGTGCCGGCGGTGAGGCTGATCGCCCCGCCCACGGTCCCCACACCACCCGCCGTGGAGGTGCCCGAGCTGTTCGCCTGGATGGTGACCGACCCGCCCTCGCCGCCGACCGTGCCGGCCCGGCCCACACCGGCCTGGATGTTGACGTCGCCACCGGCACCGCCACCAGCCCCACCGGAGCCGGAAGCGCCACCGTTGATGCTGACGGAACCACCGTCGCCGCTGTTGTTGCCGCCGACTCCGGCGCCACCGAGGCCGCCGGTGACCGTGACGGGTCCGCCAGCGCCGCTGGTGGCCGCGGAGTCCTGACCACCCTGGCCACCGTTGAGCGCGAGGGTGCCACCACCACCGGCTGCGCTGGCGGTGCTCGAGCCCTGGCCGGCGGAGATCGTGACGTCGCCGCCGATCTCGAAGTTGCCGCCGGTGCTGTCACCACCGGCGATCGTGACGTTGCCGGGGGTATCACCATCACCGCCGGAGAGGGAAGCCGAACCACCCTGGGTACCGCTACCGCTAGCGTTGCCGCCCGCGATCTCCACGTTGCCGGCGACTCCGTTGAAGGCGCCACCACCGTTGATGCTGACGGTGCCACCGGTGCCGACTCCACCACCGGCCCCGCTGCCAGCGTCGCCACCACTGATACTGACCAGACCGCCGTTGCCGGAAGTCTGGGCGGCATCACCAGCACCACCAGCACCGGCCCCGAGGGTGACGTTGCCACCAGCGGACCCGACCTGCGCCGAGGAGGCCGCACCACCGAGCCCGGCGAAAAGGGTGACGTTGCCGCCGGAGTTACCCGGTTGCGCCACCGAAGCATCGCCGCCAACACCAGCCTCGGCGTAGATCGCCCCGCCGAAGCCACCGCCGTTCGTGGCATCGGCATCACCGGCGGCGCCAGCGAAGAGGTTCAGGGTGCCACCGTTGAACCCCGGGTCCGTGGAGTCGTCCACCCGGATCGAGTGGTTCAGGTCCTTGGTGAAGATGAGGTTCGGGAAGGTGGCGTCACCGATCCGGGACTGGAAGCGGACGTTGTCGGTGATCGCGTCGCCGAAGGTGACGTTCCCCTCGAAGGTGGCGTTTGCGTTGAAGGTCGAGCCACCGACGAAGGTCTGGACGCCGTCGACCTGGAGGTCGCCCTGGATCTGGACCAGCTGACCAGTGCGCCCCAGCAGCACCGTGTTCGTGTTCGCGTCGGCGCCGAGGCTGAGGTTACCAGCGGAGGAACGCCCCACCCCACCGTTCGCGTTCACCTGACCCGTGGCCGTGACGGTGCCGCCGACCGCCACGTTGTTCGTGACGTCGAGGGCGGTGCCAGCCGCTGTCATCTGGGTGGCGCCGCTGACCGTGACCGCCCCCGGTCCGATCGTGACCGCCCCCGAGGGGGTGAGGAAGGTGCCGCTGGACCCGCTGAGGTCGACGTTCGAGGCGCCGCTTGCGGTGAGGTGTTTACCTCCCTGGATCTGAACCTCGGTCCCGGAGGAGCGGAGTTCGAGGTTCGTCGGGGTCGATGGCTCCGACGTGATGTAGCCGCCTACGGCGAGCCCGTCGCCTTGACGGATCTGCTGGTTGGAGCCGCCCTTGAAAATCAATGCGCGAAAATCGGCCATGAATCTCTCCTAGTTGGTGCGTGCCTAAAACCATCTCGAAACGAGTGTCCGCCTGGAGGGCCCGAATCGCCGTGGGGTCGGTGACGTCGACGACGTCGTTGACGAGCCAACCCTCGGGCCGGGGGGCAGGCAGGTCCTGCTTGCCCCCGTTCTTCATCGGGACTCGAAACTTGTTCACGATGCCGATGACGGCCACCGCCGGATTGCTGGGTTCGCCCTTGTATCGAAACTGCGCCATGATTCACCTCAGAGGATCGTGTAGTCCCTGTCAATTTGAGCCACCAAGTGGGTGGGGTCTCGAGCCCAGCCGACCTTCTGAACGGCATCACCAGGGTCGGCCGGTGGGAGGTTGGTGATAACCCCTGGAATGGTGCTCACATAGTAGGTGTCGCCGGGGACAAGTCCCACGAAACCACCGATTTTCCCCTGGAAGGTAACAATGGCCTGGGTGGCACTCGGCTTCGAGGTAACGAAACCGATCGCCGGGAATGTACCGGGGACATCGGCGTCGGCTTGGTCAACCTGACCAGGGCCGCTGATGTACACCACGTCGTTCACCGCAACGGACGGCGGACAGCTGTACACCGTTGGGTCCACCAGCGAAGCCCCATCGCCCCCACCGCCCCCACCGCCCCCGCTGTCACCAGCCCCGACGTTCAACAGGGCGAGCAGCTCATAGCGGTTTGTGATCGACGTACCGTCGGCGTCGGCCACCACATAACCCTTGTCGAGGGCCACCGCGAGGTCGTTGAAGTCCTGAGAACCCTCATCCCTCAGGGGATCCACACCCCTGAGGGTATTGAAGAGCGTGGCCACCTCCCGGGCAATGGTCTTGTTCTCGGGGGTGAGCGTACGCCCCCAGAGCGTGAGCCTCGCATTGACGACCAAGGTGACGGTGAACATGGTCGCATGTTCACCTGCTCTGTGGCTAATCCTCCCAGAGCACTCAACAACTCGGCGAGGCCACCATCACCCCCTCCTTCAGCACCCCCATCGGCAGAGTCCCCACCGCCCCCACCGTCCTCCTTCTGCTTCTCCTCGATCTCTTTCTCGACGTCCTCGGCAGCCTTGTCCACCGTCAAAATCGACCGATCGATCCAGCGGGGGAGAGGCTCCCCGTCGAAGCGCACCTTCACCGCATCCCCTTGGATCTCCATGACAACGCCCTTATCATCGCGCCGGAGGCCGTCGACATCGTCGGTAGCCTTCACCCGGTCTTTGATGTGGATCTCACCGGCCGCCTTCTTCGATGCAGGACGGGTTCCGGTCCCGGTCTGATCCAGCAGGGGATCGTACCCGAACGACTGCTCCAGTGGGATCGACTGATCGGTTCCAGTTCCGAGAGAGTCCGCGGGGATCTGACCTACCGCATCATCGGATACCGGAGGGTTAGCCCCCACCGACTTATCGTAGGAGAAGGGAGCCTCGCTGTTCATCTGCGCCCGGAGCACGATGAGGGAGCTATCTCCGTGGCGGCTATGAAGCACACGCACCACACGGTCCCGGTCACCGTAGGAGCACTCGCTTAGCAGCTGCCGGGCCTTGGCCTCGATCACCGGACTCGCCACCCCGCGCGAGATCATATCGGAGATCACGCTGATGACGGCATCGAGGTGGCGTGAAGCAGTCTTGATGCCGGTAGGCGACACCGTTGGCTCTTCCTTGTCGGCTTCGGTGAGGGTACGCAGGAGGTTGTACGTGGCCTGGGCCTCGGTTGTGAGCCGACTGCCCACCCGGACATCGTGGGCGTCGCACCAGCCGGCAAGGAACTCGAACACGGTGTCGCCCGCCCCTACCCAGCTGGCCGTCACCCCTGGGCGACCGGTCACGATCTTCGTGACCACCCCGCCCTTCGTCCAGACGATATCGATCGGGTAGGCCACACTCCCCATATGAAAATGCAGGCCAGGGCGTGGCGTGCCAAAGGGGAAGACCATGCACTCACGGGGCCCGATCAGGACGCCCTGGAGACCGGCTTTCCGGTCTGCCATAGACTCGCAGATAACCGCCTTGATCGGGAGGCCCCTGATGTCGATTCGCTGGATCCTCATCGGGCTACCCTAGCCTGCCGCACGGCTACTTTGCCTTACAGGAGGCGATGTGTCGGTTCAGGCCCTTGGTGGTCATGCTGACGAATCCACAGTGAGGGCAGATGTGGCTGGGCGCTGACTTCTCCTCGGGCGGGAGCGGAGGGAGATCAACCAGCTCCGGAATCACGGGCTCGATTACCGGTTCCTCGAGTGCGATCTCGAGGGGCTGGGGGTTCTCTTCGACGATGATCAGGTCGGGCTTCAGGGCTGGCTCCACCGGTGGAGCTGGCGGGTCTTCCGCTGGGTTCGTCGCTGGATCGAACACCTCGCCCCCATCGTCGAGGACGCTCGGGGGCGAGAACTTCGCCGGCTCGACATCGACGGTGTGGGTCGCGGGCCCTGCCCAGCTGACATCCTGCTGGAGATCGGTCTCGACCACCGGAGTAGGCTCCGGGTCGGGCACGTGGATCGGATTGTTTTCGCTATCGACCGGGATCAGATCCCCGGTAGCGTTGACACGGCACACCTGACCGGCATCGTTCAGAAGAACGAGCACCCGACGGGATAGCAGCAGGGAAACCCCCTGCTGCTGCCGCACATCCCAGGGGAAGTCCAGAATGCTATTGCCTGGGATCTTGACGCTCCGGCGGGAGGCCCTCACCTGCTTGCGGACGAACCAAGCCGCCCCGGGGGTGATGCGCTCATCCTCGATGATGTCGACTGACACCGAGTGAGGCGTGATGTTCTTGATGGCCGGCATGGAGGGATATTACCAGAGGCGCCCGATACCCGACAGGAACGCCGCACGTGCCCCGAGCAGCGTATCCGGCTCCGGTTCCGGGTTAGGCTCCGGTTCCTCCCCCTTCCCGGGCGGCACAGGCCCCTTCCCGGGCGGCACAGCGGGCTCCGCCGGAGGGGTAGGCTCCACCTTCGTGCCCTTCGCGAGGTCGGAGGGGTCCGCCGATACCGGGGCCGCTACCGGGGGCTGGTCCCAGCTGACCTGTTGACCGTTCAGCCCCTGGTGCAGCTTCCAGAGATCGGCAGCGGTCTCGGCCTCGACGCTCCGCTCGAAGTTCCCACCGTCACCCCAGCCCTCGCTGATCTTCGCGGCGCTCTTCGATGCCCCAAATGGGATGTCGTCGTCACCAATATCGTAGGGCTCGGGGTCGTCAGGGGCGGGATTCTCCTCCGGCTCATCATCCATGTTGGCCCCGGCCTCTTCCCAGTCATCGAAACCGTAGGGCTGCGCCGTCACCCCCATGTTGGTGTCCTTGTAGTCGGACCCCATGCCGGCCGGGTCGCTGTTCGCGTCCATGGCGGCCCGGATCTGAGAACGCTTCAGGTCCCTTTTCGCCGACCGGGTGTACCCGGCCACCGGCCCGATCCGAGCGTCGAGCATCCCCGCGGACACCACCCGACTCGAGAGCACCATCCAGTGAGGGTTCACCCTCGTCACGAACGCCTGCAGATCGTTCTGGGTCGGGTTCCCCTTCGTCGCGTCGAAGGCGAAGATGTAGCGAAAGACGTTGTCGCGCTCGGTCTTTGAACTCGAACGCTGCGTGAACTGAAACCGACCGGCCGCATCCTCACCGGAGACCGCGGCAACGATAGCCTCGGCGTTGACCTTCCGCGTGGGCTGCCCCTGTGGTTGCACATCGCGGAGCTTGGCGGTCGGTCCCTTCTTCGAGGTGTCGATCGGCCCGGGGTTCTGCCAGCCAGGCTGGTCCAGCTGGTGATCGCCCTCGAGGGCCTGCTCCTTCGGCGGGAGGGAGGTGCCCGGTTGATCCTTCGGCCGACTGTTGTGCGGGCCCCTGTTCCCGGGGATCCACCCGGGCTCGTTCTGCTGGGTGTCGGGCCCGAGGGTCTCGCCCCCACCGGCATCGAAGTACATCGTGGCCGATCGGCAACGCGGACAATCGAACACGTCGGGCTTGGCCGCGGCCTTCATGGTCCGGTAGCCGAGGAGCTTGCACTCGTTCTCGTAGGCCGCCACAAGAGCCGAGTAGCGGGCTTCCCTACGCCGCAGCATGTTCCAGATCAGGGGCTGGGCTACCCAGCCCGGAGTGTGCGAGATCCGGATCTCGCGGACGTGACCACACTTCTTGGTCACGCACTTCAGGTTGGCCACCACCGAGGTGCCGGTCCCGGGCTGGTGTGGCTGCTTCTGGCTGATGCCCGGCGTGGGGAAGGCATCCGCCGTCTGGCTGTCCTTCCCTAGAACCGCCCCACCCTCGTCGACGTCGATGTCCACGGCGTTCGGCTGCTGCTGGTTGATCCGGGGGTCGTACTGGGCAACCTTCGCCAGAACCCTGTCGAGGGCGTAGAGCCCGTAGGTCTTGTCGACGTTGTTCGCCCGGATGTGCAGCACCCCGTCGACGACCTTCAGCGCAGCGATCCCGACGTTGACCTGGCGCCCGGCGAGAAGCGCCTTCTTCATCGCCCCCATATCGTCGGCCTGCAACGCCTCTGCCCCACCGTCACGCTGGGGCCCGCTCATCGAAGGATCCTGCTGATCCTTCACCTCGACGTCGTAGGGGCTCGCCTTCAGGTGAAGGACGAGGCTGCGCAGCTGCACGTGTTCGGGGCGGCTGGTGACGATCCCCGCCTCCCGGCACACCCGATCGAAACTCGCTTGGTCGGTCACCTGACTGGCGAGGATGCGGGCCTTCGTCCAGTCGGCGTTTCGATACCCACGCTTCGCGAGGTTCTCGAACAGGGAGGCGACCGCAGTCCGTCCGAGGGTAGAGGCAGACTCCTGGATCCTACGGGCCTGGGCCGTCGTGATCGTCCCCATCGGGTAGCGCCTCGCAAACTCGGTGATCGCCTTCGCTGCAAAGATGACCCCACGATCGGCAGGACACCGCGAGACGAAAGCCGAGGCCACGATCGATGCGGTCAGGGCATCGATCAGGGGGCCATCGGTAGGAGCGGAAGCCGCCCGCATGACAGACCGGAGAGCCGGGAGGTCGAGGGGAGCCCGCTGCTGCGGTGTACGGGAGGCGAACTTTCGATCCGCGGGGATCACCGTCGGGGGGAGCTGCCCCCCGAGGGCAGCCAACGCTTGTCGAGTGTGCATACGCTGAAGATTACGGATGCACGCGCGAATCTTGTAACACCAGCAGCAGGTCGACGGTCACGTCCGTCGCGCCCGGCCCACCCGCGTAGGTGTAACCCACCTCGATGAGGGCACCGTCGGCCACCGCCACCGGGCCGATCACCTTGTCGACATCGATGTCGAGGTGGCCGTAGGCGGCGAGCGGCCCGGTGACGAGGAGCGGGGCCGGGATCGTCACCGCGACACCACCGACCCTCAGGTCGTCGATGTCGATCGACTCACCGGGCACGAACGCCCCCTTCCACGAGACCCGGATACGCGCAAGCTTCCCCGGCTTGGCCGCAGCCCCGACCACGGTCGCGGCCACCGAACCTGCGGCCCCGAGGGTCGCCAGCGTGAGCTTGTCGCCACCACCGAAGATCGGGGCGAGGGCGTCGGCAACCGGAGTGATCGAATACGCCGGGCTGGTCTTCGCCAGCTCGCTCTTCACCGCGGGGACCGCCGCGAGCATCTCGAGAGTGACGCCCGGTGGGAGTACGAGGTCCGTGAACGACCCCAGGGGAATCGTCGTCCGGACGGTGAGGTGCTGACCCTGGAGGGAAAGCACCGTGGCTTCGAAGCTGTAGTTTCGGGAGGTGTGGTTGGTGAGACGGACGCTTGCCATCAGTCACATCTGCATCATCACATCCCGAAACCCTTTGAGGGCTGCCTCCCTCGAGGTGGTCTCCACCCGCCCCGCGGGAGAGTACATCACGTACTTGGTACCAGCCTGGCGGAGAACCACCCGCTTCGCCCCGACCTTCTCGTCCATGATGATGTCCCCCTCGGAGGCGGACCCGAACATCTGCTCATGGCTCCGCTCGTAGGGCTGGCCACCGTGGGAATTCGGGGTGTCGCTCCACTCGTTCTTCTTCGGATCGAACCAAATCTGAGTGTACTCCCCGGTGGCCTCATCGAAGTCCCAGATCGTGCGATCCCCGTTCGCGTCCGTGAACTCCTCACCGATCGGAGCGTCGGGCTTCTCCTTCTGACCCTTGCGCTTCGCCCCACCCAGCGTCCTCGGTACCCAGGGCTTGTAAGGCTCGGGCTCCTGAGGCCCCCACTTCTTGTTGAAGTCGTCGATCGCCGGAGAGCCAGACCCGGTGTCGTACTCGTCGTCGTACTTCTTCACCATCTCCCCGGTCTCGGGGTCCATGACGTAGCCGTACTCCTCTTGGGCCGTCTTGCCAGCCTTCGACTTCAGCGAGCGGGCCTTCTCCTCGACGAGGTCCTCCCCGTAGTCACCGAAGTACTCCCCGTAGTAGTCGGCGGCAGCCTGATCCACCCCCGTGGCCTTCAGCGAGGCGGAGATGAGGTCGGCCCGGAGACGCCGCTTCACATCACCGACCCAGGTGCTCCCGTAGTCGCCGAAGTACGTCTGCCAGTAGCGCTTCGCCGCGTCGTCAACAGCGATCCGGGGGATCCGCGAGAGCAGGGAGGCGGTGACCGGGGCGGCGGGCTCCTCATCGAACTCTCCGGGCTGGTCCGGGTAGTCGGGCTCACCCGGCCGATCCTTGAAACGATCGCCGACCGGTCCGTTCAGGTACACGTCCCAGAAACCACCCTCCTCTTCCTCGCCGTCGTTGTAGGTGTCGACGCCGTACTCCCAGGGGCTGGCCTCCTTCTGTGCGGCCTCCTCCGGAGGGGGTGGCATCATCGCCTGGGCGTTCTGCACCAGCGAAGCCCAGAGGCGATTGAAGCCCTTGTTGTCGAGCCCCCGCGGATCGAAGTAGGGGCTCCGGGGGTTCATCATGAGGGCGGCTTGGTCCGCAGCCGACATCCGGTCCCAGCGCGCCTTCATCGCCCGCCGCTCGTTGACGCACTGGGCAGCGGTCTTCGGGGTAAAGGACCCGACCTGATTGCCCTCCATATCGTAGAGGGTACCGGGGCTGTCGATATCGGTGATCAGGTGCGCACCGCAGTTGGTGCAGTCGAACTCCTCGCCGATCGAGTTCGGCATGAGCGTGCCAGTCGACCCGCACATCGGGCAGTCCTTCGGCTCGAGGTCGACCTTCGGGGTGTCGAAGTTCATCCAGGGCTTCTCCTTCCCCTCCTCGATCCCGTCGTTGTAGGTGTCGACCCCGTACTCCCAGGGGCTCGCGATCTTGCTGTTGGACTCCCCGCAGGAGGCGCACCTGCCCCCGTTCTTCGGGACGCAATTGGACCCCGAGCAGTAGGAGCAGTCCTTCTCCATGGGGTCGCCGGCCATCAGGGGCCCGAAGGCCAGCCGGCTGGCCTTGTACCGGGAGATGAAGGACCTCACCTGATCCAGCTGCCCCGGATAGTGGGTCGCGACGTACTTCAGATATTTCTGCTCACCCTTGGCCGCCTTCAGGATGAACGTCTGATCCTGATGAGGGATGGCAGCCACCACCGGATAGGACCGGTAGGCAACCACGAAGGGGACGTTCGCCTCCCGGGAGAGGATCCGGCTCTGGGCGCCAACCAAGACGTGGCGCCGGGCAAAGTCAGCCTTCTCCTTGCCGACCAGACCCTCGAGGTTTGCCCAGCGGGCCACCGGCTTCGAGATCGGGCGGTCGGTACGGAGCTTGCCGAGCCCACCGATCTTCGAGACCACGCCCGGGACCTCGTCAGCGCACATCGCCCCGAAGAGCGCGAAGTCCCTGGCGGCCCGGCGGAGGTAGGCGCTGACCGGACTCACGGTCAGGCCAAGGGCCTCACGCTCGCTGGCGTCGGCCTTGGCGCCGGGCACATCCTCGGGCTTCGGCTGGTCGAGCTGGGCGGTCTTCGGCGTGCGGTGGGCCACGCGCGACCCCTGGGCATCGAAGAGGTCGGCCTCGGCGCTGGTGCGCACCAGCTGGTAACCTCCCTGGGCATCACGCCCCAGGGACCATACCGAGCCATTCTGGCCGCGAAAGCTACCCCCTCCGATGTCGCTGTACCCGCTTCGGCTGGCCTGGCGCTTGGCCACGGTCACGTTGTCGGTGTTCAGCGGGACCGCCGCCGGCTGATGCTCGTTCGAGGCCCGCGCCCGCAGCCGATTGGATACTTGTTCGATGAGACTCATAGTTCAGCTCTACCCTTCTTTTCTTTGAAAGTCTTTCCAGAGGGCGAGAAGTTCTTGCCCCGACGAGTAGTGCTTCAGCTTCGAGACTGCCCTCTGGAAGATCACGGACACCCGCGTGATCGACATTCCGAGGATCTCAGCTATCTCGGCCTCCGAGAGGTTATCGTAGGTCCCTGTCAGTTCGGTACCACCGTAGTCGAGCACACAGTTACTCGCGCTCTGCTCACAGAGGATGGGGAGTCGACGAACCTTCGAGGTCTTCGTATCGATGAGAGTCAGCACGTCAATCGATAGCGGGATATCGTTCTCGTCGAGGTCAGCCTCGGTCTCAGGGGTAGATAGGTTATACCTGCAGGTAAAATAAAGGCAGGGGCGGGCATCTCCACACTCGGATCGGTATCGGGGTCTCTCAGTCATCTGAACCACCAGGGTAGATCGGAAGCCTTAGCGGATACTTCAGGTGATGGATGCCGGTCTTCTTATCAAGAACGACCTCGGCTGATAGGGCATGGTTCAGGCCATCCTCGGCAGGCAGCGTCGTCATCAACAACGTCTTCGAATTGTTGATGAAGCACATGCACCCACGGGGTACGGCCTTGATGCGGTCGGTCATGGTGTACCGCCAAGCGTACCCCGCACCTTGGAAGTCCACAACGATACAGGTCTTTCCCGCGCAGACGTACTTCCGATAAAACTGATGGTACTGCATATCGAAGTAGCGCTGCACCCAGGCGTAGAGCGTAGGCAACGATATACCGAGGTATTCGGCTACGTTCTGGGCCGTGGCATCCCCGAGATCCTTCGCTACGCTGATGAGGATCTCCCGGGGATTCTTCTGAAGATCCACCATGATCTTCAGGCTTTTTACCCCGAATTGAACCCTACACTGCTCACAAAACTCGCGATCGGTATGGGACTCACAGTTCGGGGTGCGACACTGCATACACCTATTGTAAGGTGTTTTCCTTCTTCAGGATCGAGAATTGTGGGCAGGAGTCCAACACCCACTCGAAAAGCCGGTGGACGACCCGCCGGGTGAACGAGTCGAGGTCGCCAAAGTCGGGACTACCCGGCCCGGGGAACCACCCGGTCCGCTCGTTGTAGGCGATGATCGCCGCGGTCAGGAGAAGGTGTAGCTTCGAGTCCTCCACGGACCTGCCCTTGGCCTGCATCTCGGAAATCCAGTCCCAGGGGGGAGGGGTGGAGCTGATAATCCCCTTCACGAGGATGTCGACGATGAGGGACTTTAGCTGATCCTCCACCTTCGACCTGGCCAGCTCCCAGCTCTCGACCACGAGGCGCCTGTTCAGGAGTTCCGCGGACTCTCCGATGGCCTCGGTGATCGCAGGGAGGGCAGCCTCCCAGCCCGTGGCCTTCATCCGGAGGATGCCCACGATCTCCAGCGGATGATCAGCCCCGGCGAACCTCACCACGTGGTGACCCACGGTCTTGCCGACAACCACCTCACCAATCGCACCGCGCCCGGCCGTGGCCCTGATCTGCTGACCCACGGCTGTGAGGTTGCAGATCACAACGTCGTCGACAGCGCAGGTGTCGACCTCGTCCCAGCCGACGTGCTTGAAGATCAGCGCCTTCTGGTTCACGTCGAGGATGTGCCCGGCGATAACCTCGACATTGACCTGGACTGTCCGGAGCTTCTCGATGATGTCAGCCTCGGCCACCGGGCTGAGTGTCACCGAAGGGTACTCGTGGTAGGTGGCCGTCACCTGAGCGTGGTCGGAGAGGGTCTCCACCTGAAGGCAATGCAGGGACAGCACCGCCCGGTGACTGGCCTTGACCGCCTCCAGGGCGTGCTCCCGATACAGGCCGGCCTGGATGCCGGGAAGGTACTGACGGATCTCGGCGACCGAGGCGGGTTCGATATCGCCGTCGGGCTTCTCCCGGGGCTGATATCCGCCCGCCTTCATCGCGACGATGACCTCGGCACTCGAGGTCAAGGTGGCGAGGTAGGCATCCTCCAGCTCCTGGGGAGTCCCCGGAAGGTCGAACACGACCTGCCTTGGAATCGCTGCGTACGTATCGCTGATGATCTTCATTTCGGCTTCTTACCTGACTTCTTCTTCTTGCGGACGGGGATACCAGCGGAAACAAGCTCGCCGAGTACGTCAGTAACCGGGGTGGTTACCAGTGCCCGGCGGATCAACGGGCGAACGGCAGCCCAGTCGGCGTTGTGCAGGGCGTACAGCTTCTCGGCCAGCTGATCGATGACCACCGGATCGAGGGTCTGCAAGTGGTCGAGGTAGGATTCAAAGCCACCGTAGGGAGCGAACGCAGGCTCCATGATCTCGCTGAGGCAATCCTCGGCCGGGTGGTCTCCGTCGAGCAGAAGGGCCTGTGTTCGCCTACGTGCGGCCTTCGAGAACGCCTCGGCCGCTAGGTAGAGGACAGCGTGCTCCGGCGTTCTGAACGCAACGTAGGCGCCGTCCACGGGGTTGATCAGCACCCCGATGTTACAACCGAGCCCGCTGTAGGCTGGCTCGGTCGCGCTCCCGTCGTGCTCGAACATCACCCTGGCCGGGATCGTCACCTGGCTGTTGGTTAGCCTGATGCGGTTCGAGTAGATGACGCCCCGCGCATGATATACGCCAATCGCCCGGTAGGGGCTCGGGTCTACGCTGAACAGGGGGCTCACCACGATGTCGATGCCGGGGGTCTCCGAGTAGACCGACACCGCGCTGATCTCCCGAACCTGACGATCATCCACCCAGGTCGTCGCCTGCACCGACAGCGCCTTGTCGTCGAGCTTCGGGTTCAGGGCATCGGATGTACCCTTGATGAGATTGTCGAGGTCGCGCACGTGCCAGTGCGAGGCCCCGCGAAACACCAGCTCGAGCCGTACCGGCCCCTCGATCAAGGACGGGGCAAGCGTGCCGTTGATGTGATTGGCCTCGATGTAGTTCGCCACCTCACGTTTCCAGGCGAGGTACTGGGCAGCGGCCTTGTTGGTGAACCAGCTGCGCTGCACCATGCGGACGTACGGGCGGGCCTCGAAGGGGATCGATACTGAGTAGTTATGCAAGGAGGTGCTCGATGGGTTGGGTGTGGGCGGCGATGCCGCAGGCGCTGAGGGTGGATCGAACCTTCTCGATCAGCGTAGCGATGTCCTGATCGTTATCGATCAGGTGGTGGCAGACGGGGACGAGCCGGCGAGGGCCCACCTCGGAAGGGTGCGGGTCGACAGCGCCCTTGGGATTTGAACGGCGAACCCCGATCACGGTACCCCCGGCCTTGACCACGCCGTCGAACTCCTCCTGATGGCGGATGTCGCTCACCAGACGAATGAGCCCGGAGGGCGCACATAGTTCAGCGTAGTTCACCCAGGCGTGTGGGTTGACCTGGCGAATCCCCTCGCCGATCGTCTGGAGGAAGACCCTGGCCGAGATTCCCAGCCGCGGGTGGATGTAGGTATCACGGAGGTGCGATGGCCCGTACAGAATCTCCCGGGGGTACCCCACCGTGATCGCCATCTCCTTCAGGGGGTCGGCGAAGGCGGTCATTTTCACCGGCCCGTGAACGCTCAGCTTGATGATGCGCTCTACCGTCGACTTCCCTGCGTTCTTCTCACCGCAAATTCCCAGCAACATGCTCGGGAGTATAACGGTCGCGGAAGAGCCCAGCGATGTCACCTAGGCCGGAAAAAAAGCCTCGATGAATCGTCAGAAAAGCGGTCTCGATCGCAGGGAAGATGACCTCGGGGTAATCCACCCGAAAGGGGTGATCAGCCCAGTAGCCCTCGATATGGCGGGCACGCCGGATCGAAATCGCGCCCGCCCGAAGGCAGCTCCCACTCGCGTAGAGCCGAAACCGGTTGTGGGCGCCCGGCCCGCAGCCGTTGTAGCTGACCTTCAGGGCGTGAAGGCCAGCACGAAAGCAGTTCTTCCGGTCGGCGAGAAGGTCCTTTCCGGACCAGCGCACCACCGGGTGATCAGCGGGACCAGAGGCCCAGCGCTGGTACTTGATCGACCACGGAGGTGTCCGGCTGTTGCCCAGCCCGACGTTCACCTGCATCGAGCAGAAGCTACGCCCGTTGTCGCCGAGTCCGAGCGGGGGCAGGCCCTTGTCGATGTCGAGCCGGTAGTTCGACTCGTACCGGGAAATCGCTGCGATCACGAGCGCGGTGTGAACCCGGCCGCGCTCCCCCTCCTCGGGGTAGAGGTTCGGTTCCGCCGGATCGAAGGCTACGGTAACCGCGTCCTCGGCCATCTGACCGAGGCGTGTATCCCACTCTGTCCGGGTTTCCTTCGGGCCGTAGGTGATGCGCGCAGGGTCAGGCCCGAATGCAGCCATGTACCCGAGAAGGTAGGTGACCGCCGCTGTTTGAATATCCATCGCGGGGCGATATAACCGTGTTTTCCCCTGGCGTCAACGTCAGTCGGTATCGATCGTGTGGGCAATTGCCCGCTTCAGGTCATTCGGGACAAGCTGGAAGATCGAGGCCAGGTGGCTCCTACCGGCGTTCGATCCGATGATCTCCCGGAGCGTCTGACCAGCGTACTGCCCGCTGGTCAGACGGGTCTTCCCCTGATCCTCGTTGTTAATCTCGTACTCGATGCCGCCAGCGTTCTTGACGGCACGGGGGATGCCCACCTCGGGAGGGGCCGCTTCCGCCCGCTCCGACTGCTTCGCGATGTTCGTGAGATTTGATGGTGCCCGCCTCATAGGACCTCGATCGAGGATACGCCCTCGTGCTTGGTTACGGTGATCCGGTGGTCGAAGTTAAGCTGGTCAACGCACTGGGCGTGGCTGATCACAAAGACCGTGCGCCCGGTAGCGCGTAGCGTCTCGAGGAACATGGTGGCTACCGTGGCGTTCGTCGAGTCGAGGGCGCTGACCACCTCGTCGAGGAGGAGCAGGCCACATCCGGTGGCGTACTCGTCCGCGAGGTACCAAAGGGAAACGAGGATCGCGAATGCGATCAGGCTGGTTTCCCCTCCGCTGTAGAGATAAACAGGGACGTTCTTCTTCGTGCTATCCGATACGGTGATTCCGATATCCTGAGAGATAACCCCCTTCAGGTTCGCCTTCTTCGTGGTCAACGCCACTCGTAGGTTCGGGTCAAGCGCCGCTAGCACGTCGTTGAGGATCTGGTTCAGTCGAAGGACGGCAGCCTCGATCTGCCAGGCCTTACAACCGCGCTCTCCGAGGTTGTTCCTGATCCAGGTCCACTCCTGGATCTCGTGGCGGAGGGCTTCAGATTCCTTCTGGACGTCCTCGAGCTGCACCCGGAGTGACTCCGCGTGAATTCGATCATGCTCGGCCTTCTGTATCTGACCCTTCAGGGTTGCGACCTTCAAAATGATCGTGTCGCGGTCGGCACGGGCAGCGGCTGCCTTCGCCTGACACTCCTGCACGTAGGCTCGTGTTTCCCCGGGGTCGGTGTGGATGACCACGGTGTCGAGGGCGGTCTCCAGGGAAATCTGAGCTTCGGTGAGATCGGCCTCCGCAGCGCAGTGCACCTCGGTCAGGCGATCAATCTCGGCCTGAAGGCTGATAAGGTCGTTCATCTGGGCGGAGATAGCCTCACGCTGCGCGATTTCCTTCTTGGTGAGCGCTGCTCGGAGGGACTCGATCTGGTTGGCGATGAACTCGGTGGTGACGCTCTGGCCACAGAGGGGGCAGAGCGCAGGGTTCTTCAACGCCACCTGCATGGTCTCAAGCTCGGCGTACAGGGAGGTCTCCTCGGGGTAGACCTCCCGGCCACGGAGGGTGTGCTCGTTGAGGACCTTCACGAGCGATTCTTTGGCGGTGTGCGCGCGTTGACGTGCCTCGGCTATAACGGAACCCCACTTCGCTTGAAGCTCGTTCCTAGCGGCAACCTGAGGGCTGTTCCCGGCCTCGATCGCTTTCAGCTGACCCACCGCCGAATGCCACTCCGCATTCCAGTGGTCCTCGGTCAGCTTCAGGCTCGCAATCCAGGAGTCAGCGGCCTCGAGATCCGCCCGGTGCGTGGCCAGCTCCGCATCCGAATAGAGATGGATCGTCGATAGCTGACCACGGAGAAAAGACTCCTTCGTCGACAACGTCGCGAGCTGCTGACTTAGGGGATCCACAATCCCCTTCACCCGGTCAACAGCAGCATCCCAGACCGATAGCCCGACCACGTCCGATAGGATCTGCACCCGGAGAGCGTTCGTGCCCCGTAGGAAATTGAACCCACGCCCCTGGGGCAAATACGTCGCGGTGATGAACCGATCGTAGGAGATGCCGATGATCTCGAGGATGCGCCTCCGCGTGTTCGGCATCTCAGCCGATCGTTCATCCACCCAGTCCCCTCCCTGATAGCGCTCGAGGTAGATGCAGGTCCCCCCGTAGGGCCAGAGCGGGCTGTCGTTCGCGTAGGGACAGTCCCCCTTCCACTTCCGGCTGTAGGTGACCCGCCAGAGCGTGCCCTTGTCGTCCGTGAACTCTACCCGGGGGCAGCAACCGTGGTACCCCTCGTGGATCACGTCGTCGTTCGCGTTACCCACCGCCCCCTCGGCGAAAGACTCCACCCGCCCGTACAACACCAGCGTGATCGTGTTGAAAATCCAAGTCTTCCCCGCCCCGTTCTTTCCCTCGAGGTGATATAGCCCGTCCTCGAGGACGATCGTCGGGGCCAGCTGGTAAGGCCCCAGACCGGTCGGGTTCAGGGATAGGATCCGCATAGGCTATCCCTAAGCCCGATCCCGCTAGTGATCAAGCCTTCTCGGGAGTCCGCTGGCCAGAGAAAATCGAACTGGCCGGCGTAGATGTCGCGTTCGGGAGCGCTGCCGGGGCAGGCGGGGGAGCCTGCTTTTCCTCGGCTGTCACCGCATCCGCGAGGATCTTCTTGATCGGCTCGATCAGAACATCCGCGATCTCAGATCCGATATCGGTCAGGCCGCTGATACGAAGCTCGGCGGCCACCCGGCGGGGCATCTCACCTTCGATCGGTGCGTACCCGAGGAGGGTTCCCACGATGAACTCGATCAATCCCTCACCAGCTTGGCTGCTCAGGAACATCGTGGCCAGCTCCGGGCTGACGTTGAACTTCGTGGCCACCAGGGTGATCAGCGCATCGCGGGAGACGCGCATGACCTGACGGCTGGCCATACGGATACCCACCTGGCTGAACTGGCTGTGCCTGCTCGGGCTCTTTGCGTAGTGGCTAGAGGGGGTCATCTCGCCCTTCAGGGCCTCCACGTACTCGGTGAGGTGCATGAACGCCTTCGGGCCATCGAACGCGTAGGGGCGGCCCTCAACGGCGGCCCTCACCTGCTCGAGCCCCTGCTGGATCTTCGTGTCGTTGATCGCATCGCCAGCGATATGCAACCCGTCCGGAGAACAGGTGCTGCTCCGCCGGAGCGAGTGCAGAATGTTCTCCGCGACCAGCTTGTAGTTGAAGCCATCCTGACACGCCGGGATGACAGCGCGGAGGATATGCGACCTGACCTTCTGGATGTAGTGGTCCCGGATATACTTCTCCGCGTAGACCGTAAGGTTGGTTTGGCACTGCTTCTGCGCAGCGGCCAAGACCGCTGCGAAGGAAGGATGCTGGAACATCTCGTCGGTGATCGACCGACACACGTGGTTGATGAGCCAGTTGCTCACCTCGGGGCTGATCTTCCGCGATACCTCTGCTGCGTCCATGCCATCAGCTTCATCATCGATATCGTCGTCGTCAACGTCCTCAGCGTCTTCGTCCCCGTCCTCAGCGTCTTCGTCCCCGTCCTCAGCGTCTTCGTCCCCGTCCTCAGCGTCTTCGTCCCCGTCCTCAGCTACGGCCTTCGGTTGACTCCCCGGAACGCCACTCAGCTGCACGCTTTCGACCCGTTCGATCACGCTGTTATTCTCGATGAAGGACGAAGCGCACTTCGTGATGTGTCCAACAAGCTGGGCATCGAGATACCCGACGAGTTCGCCGCGCAATGAAATCGAAACGTCCGTGAGGCTGGTGATCAGCGATGCCAGCATATACATCTCGAAGGTGCTGTTCCTGAGATGCCCGAACGTGAAGCACTGAATGAAGAGCTTCGTGATATCGGATAGCGTTGCCCTATCGGGTAGGGTGGGCCCTCCCACCTGGAGGTGACTTGGATCCCCCGTGTAGCTTTTCACGATCTCAATCCGGAGAGCATGGAGGTCCAGGGGCACGGTCATGCGCCGCACCTGCCTGGAGCCTGCAAGCGCAGCCTGTAGACGCCCGGCTACCTCGATCCCGTTCTTGAGGGACTCGAGCTTATGCGTCCCCTCCAGCTCCTTGACGATCTGGTGGAAAACGAAACTTGGCAGGGTATGCTGATAGAGGGCGTACGCCCGGTGCAACGTCAGCGTGGCCCTACCTACTCGCGCTGTGAGCGTCGGGTCCTGCGCATCCTTCCCGACCTCGGTGGAGGCCACCACGTCGGTGACCATCGGTGGAGCGGCGCTTTCGATGTGCCGCTCGACCTCGACGAGAACCCGGCGCAGCGTGGTCTCGACCTCGGAGTCGATTACGGTATCGGCAGAGAGGACGTACCCGGCTGCTGTCAACACCTCGCGGAGGACACTTCCCAGGGCAAGGAACAGCTCGGCGTGATCCATCACGTCCGAGCTGAGAATGCCCCCGAGATACGTCCTGAGGATCTCCCTGAACGTACGCTTGATGAAACGCGTGTCCTGGTAGCCGATGCGAGATCCGTCCGCGAGCTTGATCTCTCGGATCATCTGACCGTCGGTGATCGCCCGGCCCCCGAGGTGGATGGCGCCATCGATGACGGTAGAAAACGCAGGGTAGGAGATGGTCCTGCCCTTGATCGCCTCGAGGCGGGATCGGGCTGTAGCCCCGGTGGTAGGTGGCGTTTCGCTCATGGCCTTAGCTTCAGCATTCTTCTGGGCATCGTCAACCGCAGCCTTCCGGGCGTTGTCGTAGGCTTCATCAACGGCGTCGCTGATAGTCTCGCTCGTCCCCTCGAGACCGATGAAATTCCCCTGAGCGATCTCAGCGAGAACCCGCTGCTGCTCGAATAGGTACATTTGAATCTCGTTGTCGCTGACCTTGTAGAAAACCGGCATCGGGATCCAGTCGGTGACGAGACCGGCGATGTCGATCTTCGCCTTGATGCCACGCGCTAGCGTGCCGAGGATACTCATGAGAGCGGATTCCTCGTTGAGGTCGGAGACCTTGATCGCAGGCGGAACGATCGACCTGAGGTACTCCACCGCGAAAGCCGGCACGCTGTAATCGGTCAGACTTGGCACAGCCGAGAAGTCCAGCGCCTTGCCCTGGAAAATGGCATCGTGCAGCATGACCTCCACCGCGTTGAACACGGTGTTCATGGGGACAGGGGCTACCCCTTGGAGTTCGAGATGGGCGTTCAGGACCAGACGCTGGAACCTGAACCGATAGAGCCTCCACCTCTCGTAATCGGTCCTGCGATTTTCTACCGTCCCGCCGCCTGAGTATTCCGGCGGCGTGGTCAGAAACTTAAGGTCAGCCCGGAGCTGCCTGAGTATCTTTTCAGATTCCTCTACGGTGGCGCCCTTGAGCTTCTTTGCCGCGCTGGCATTGATCAGGTTGACGGCTGGCAACACCGGAACGGGCACCTCAAGGTTAGCCCCCGGCGTTGTCATGGGCGCGTCACCCCCTATGGAGTACGCAACCGAGACATGGCGGGTCTCGGACAGGGTAGCGTTGGGGAGCTGTTCGGTGGCCTGGAGAACGGAAACCACGCTGTCAGGTGGGGTGCTGGCTTCAGTAGGGATGGCATCAGCAATGGGGAGCTTCTTTACCCCAGACCTGGCATCCAACCAAGCCTGGATCTGGCTATCGTAAATGTCGTGGAACTTCGGCATCGGCACCCAGTCGATCACGAGTTTCTTGAACCCCACAACCTTGGCCTTCAGATTCGACTTATCGGCAAGAAGATCCTCCACACTGATCGCAGGTGGGGCGATGCTTCGAAAGTACCCCACCCCGAGGGTTACATGATCCTCGTCGACGAACTTCGCCGTACTGAGTTCCAGGGTGCTAAAATTCAGTGGACTCCCGAAGTAGATCGCCCTGGTCAGCATATCCTCGACCGCAGGGTAGGTGGCTTCTTGATGGATGGGGGTTTGACCGTTAAGCTCACGCCGGGCGTTCATGACCATGCGTTGCACCCTGAACCGGTAGGCATTCCAGATGCTGAAGTTCTGCCAGAGAACGCTTACCGAGTTCCCCGCAACGTAGGTCGGCGGCGTGAGGATATACGCCAGATCATCCGCGTGAATCTTTTCCTTGGCCTCTCTCTCGGCAGGGTCGTGGGTGTTAGCGAGCACCCACCGACTTGCCTTCGTGACGATATCAACCAAGGGCTTCAGCAGTGGGTTCACGTCTAGGCCCTGAGTCGGGTGAGGCGCTTCGAGAGCGGGTGCAACCGTCCCCACCGGGTCTGCCTTCATCAGTTCCTTCAGGGCGGAGGTCCTCTCCCTGACATCGTCGATCTTCTCCGGGGTCTTCTCCAGGAGACTCTTCTTGTACTGCTCCAGGTCGGTGAGGTACTCTTTCAGGTCGTAGTCGGTCAGCATTTCAACCGGGACCTGCGTTACCCCTACGTGAAGCGCGGAGGGGAGCCTATTGAGCAACCGCTTAGCAGGCACAGCGCCTTGGAGGGCACGGGCCGCGACCTCCTTGAGCGGGGTGGTCGTCGGCATGATGCTGCGCAGGCGGTCGGCATCCACGTCCGCGAGGTCCAAGACCTCGCTGTCAGGGAAGTTCGCGAGGTAGTTGCACCCACTCAGCACGTGCATATAGAAGATGCCATCGACGTGCTTCTCCAGGTCTTCCTTGTGCGGCGTGAACGAGGCGGGTGCGTGCAGGAGGAGGTGACCCTCGATCACCAAGCGAATGTGCTGCTTGCAGTGAGCTACCCAGCGGTTGTAATCAACCCTCAGCTTAGCGACATCGTCCCCCACCTTCGAGTGCCCGTAGGTGGGAGCGCCGTTCACGTGGGCTAGCGCTTGGTGCAGGCGCTGTACGGTGTGCCCGATCTCGTTCTCGTGGGTCAGCGAGTACATATACGAGCAATTCAGCTTCCGTCGAAACCCGCTGATGATGAGCTTCGCCGACCTGTTCTCGCACGGGAGTTCGCAGAAGATCGGAAATGGCGAGTGCGTTATCGGGACGGTGGTGTCCGTGGCTTTGTCGGTGGCCCAGAACAAGGGGATCGATATCGCCTTGTCGTGGACCTGGAGTCGCGCTGATGTGACCTCGTCGTAGACGCCCAGCTCCACTGACGTGAATCCGGCGACCCTGAAGCCGTCGTTCAGGTCGTAACCGTACTTGCTCGCGTTGTTCGCGATATACACGATGAGGTCGCGGATGGCCTCGTAGACCCTCAGCTGAGAAAACGAGCTGTCGCTATCGATCCAGCGGATAGCCTTCGCCGCGATGGTCTCGGCCGGGACACCGCTTGTCAGGGTTGACCCGAGAAGAAGGAGGGTGCCCAGCTTGTTGAGCCGATCGCGGATGCCGACCTCGAATGTAGTTGCCATCACGACGACAAGGGGGCGATGCCCCCTGTGCGTGAGCTACATCGATTCAGCGATCCGAGGAGATGCGCTGTGGGACCTCGGTGAACTCGGCGTCCACCGGGTTCTTCTCGGGGAGCTGGTCGGGGACGCTGTCGAGGATGGCCTTCAGCTTGCCCCCGGAAACGGCGTCGAAGAGCATCCCGCGGAGGGGGGCGAGGAAGGACTCCGCCGCGGTGTCGCCGATCTCGGTCATGGCGCTGATGCGAAGCTCGGAGGCGATGAAGTCGATCTTTCCCTTGTACTCGCTGCCGAGGTAGTCACCCAGCAGGGGTAGGGCGGTGGCGGTGGCCCCCTGGAGCAACCCCGTGCCCATCGGGCTGCTCAGGAAGGCCAGCGCCTTCTTGACGCCATCGGGGGAGCTGTCGCCCATGTAGCGGGCGATAGAGGCAGCCACCACCTCCTTGGTCAGGTTGGTGACCTGGCGGATGGCGATGCGGGTGGCTGCGGTCTTGGCCTCGGGGCCGGTGGGGAGGATGTTCATGCTAGAAACCTAACCTTTCTCATGCGCTTGTCAACAGCGTGGGCTGGTGCTGACGATGATAACCCGACCTAGATCGCCGTCAAGGGAGCATACGACCGAGGGCCCGATCCTTGGCAATCTGCAGGTAGACCTTCGGAGCGGTAGGGGCCGGGTGGGCGGCTTCCTTGGAGTAGGGGCCACCCACGTAGTGGCCCACGTCGCGGTACAGGATATCAGGCCCCTCGATCTGGTGAAAGCGAATCTGACCGATCCGCATATTCGCGTAGACCCTGGTGGGCTGTACGACCACGAGTTCGAGGGTGATCTGACCATGAAACCCGTTATCGATGTACCCGGCCGTGACGTGCGAAAACACCCCGCTCCGTCCGAGACTGCTCTTGCCGTCGTAGCAGCCGATAAATTTATCTGACTTGAAGACCTCGAGACCGCCGCCGAGGTAGGTGATGCCCGGGTAAAGGATGATCCCACCGGGAGGGATCGTGATCGTCTCGTACTCGTGTTTGGAGGCGAGGTCGATGCAGTAGTGCCAAAAGCCTGGCTTCCACCAGCGCCGGTGGTGGAGGTCGGATGCCCTGCGGTTGATCAACAGCTCGCGGCTAAGGCGTATGTCGTAGCTCCCCGGATTGAGCTGCTCCTCGGTGAACGGCGAGATGAGGATCTCCTTATTCGCCACGGCCTGGCGGATAGCGGCTGCCCCGAGGATCACAGATCAAACCCCCCGGTCACGGGCTTCAGGCAGTGGGGGCTGAACCAGATGCGCTCCTTGAAACGATTCTCGTTACCCTCGTAGGAGAATCCCTTACCAGCGGTCCAGGGAATCTCCACCCAGCTATCAGGAAACTTCGCCGTGCCGGCGTAGCCACAGAAGGCGATCCGGACGTTCGGGCTCTCCCCCTTTTCGATAGCCCAGGTCACCACCTCATCGGTGACCTTCTTCCCCTCGGTGGCGCCTTCGGTCTCGGCGTAGAAGAACTCGCCCTCGGCGTAGGGTGGATCGAGGAAGACCGCCGTGGGCTTGCCCGAGAGGAAGCTATCGGTGCAGATGCGGCTCCAGTCACCGGTACAGACGGCGGTGCGCTGGAACCGGGAAGACAGCTCGCGCATGAGGATCTGTGCCTCGAGCTGGGTGTAGCAGTGGATCCCCCCGCGGAGGGCGATCTTCGGAATCTGGCGGCTCTTCACTCCCCGGGGGTTCATCCAGGTGGGGCCGAGCCACATCGAGATCCCCCAGAGCCACCACGCTGCCCGTTCTACGTCATGCGCCTCGACGTCCTCGATCATGGCCGCCTTCAAGGCCGGCGTGCCCTCGTAGAGCCAACGGTGGCGCGCGTGGAGGGTGATCTCGTCGGGAGGGTAACCCGTGGATATCTCGGCAAGGCGATCAGGGGCGTACTTCACAGCCCGCCAGAAGTTCGCGAGGTTACAGTCGAGGTCGTTGACGATCTCGTGGCGCCCCACCGTAGGGCGCTGCAAAAGAACCGCCCCCGACCCGAAGAAGGGCTCGATGTACGTGGCCGGATCACCGAAGCGCTCCCAGACGAGCGATGCAACCTTCCCCTTCCCTCCGGGGTAGGCGAAGGGGGTGCGGAGGTTCTCGGCGCTGGCGATATCCGCCATCAGAAGCCCCTCGAGTACGTGGCCGTACCGTTCGGGAGACGGACACCGGGCTGGGCGTAGACGAGCCGGCGTGCGGCCTTCGATCCGCACTTCTCGCAGTCGACGGTCTCCGGGGGTGGGCTTAGCGAGCTGACCATCTCGTCCTGCTCGTGTTTACAGGCGTCGTTCGTGCAGTCGTAGGTGAAGAATCGCATCGGTCACTCCAGGTCAAATCGAGAGAGCGGGGCAAGGCAGCTCGGACTGAACCATATCCGCTCACGATACCGATTGCCAGTCTCTCCGAGGTTCGAGAGGCCACCGTTCGCAGTCCAGGGCACCGCATCCCAGCTGCTAGGAAAGTCCATGGTGCCGACATAGCCGCAGACAGCGATCCTGAATTGATCCCCGTGCTCCACAGCCCAGGCCACCACCTCGTCGGTGACCTTTTTCCCCTCGGCTGCCCCCTCGGTCTCGGCATAGGTGTAGTTTCCGTCAGCGTACGGAGGGTCGAGGAAGATCGCGGTGTTCGGCCGCATGATCGACGGCGCCACCGCCCGCTTCCAGTCACCATGGAGGATGTCGACCTTCAGCAATCTCCCCTGCAGGCGGGTGAGAAAGGCCGCTGCCTCCTCTTCGTTGAACCGGTTTATCCCGTTCTTCGTCGACACCCGGGGGATGCGCTGGGATGTGCTCCCCTTTTCGGTCATCCACTCGGAGCCCAGCCACTGGCTAATGCCCCAGACCCACCAAGCAGCCCGTTCCACGTCGTTGGCAGTTGGGTCGGTGCGGAGATGCTCCACCAGCTCCGGCACTCCCTTGTAGAGCCAACGGTGACGGGCGTCCAGGGTGATCTCATCCACCGGGTAGGCGGCAATCTTCGCATCGAGCGCTGGCGAGAACCTCACTGCCCGCCAGAAGTTCACGAGGTTCGCATCGAGGTCGTTGATGACCTCGTGCTTCGGCTTCGACGGACGCCGGAGGAGGACGGCCCCCGACCCGAAGAATGGCTCGATGTACGTGGCTGGATCACCGAAGCGTGACCAAACCAGGGGGGCGGCCTTCGACTCCCCCCCCATGTAGGTGAACGGAGCGCTGAACTCACTCATAGGCTAAATCCTCCCGCGGCAGGCTTCAGGCAGCTCGGACTGAACCAGACGCATTCCTTGAATCGATTTGTGTTCGTCTTCGAGTGGTTGTTCAAACCACCCGGGCTGGTCCAGGGCATAGACTCCCAGCTGCTAGGAATCTTCATCGTGCCGTCGTAGCCGCAGACAGCTACCCTGATGTCGCGGTTGTCGGTGGCGCTCGCGATGAACGCCTCGACCCGTTCCAGGAGCTTATCCTCGGCGTTGCCGGTGTAAAGGTCAGCCGACACCGCATAGGGCGGATCAAGGAACACAGCCGTGATCCGATCCTTCAGAAAGGAATGGCTGACCACCCTCTCCCAGTCGCCGTTACAGATCGTCACCGAGGAGAGTCGGCGAGCCAGCCCCCTGAGCTTCTCCTCGGTGTTGTTGCGGAGATTGAGGGCGTGCACTCCCTTGCCGACGCTCGGGATCCCCCGGGCCTGCTTTTTCGTAGGATCCCCCCAGCCGTCACCGATCCACTGTGGCAGGCCCCAGCACCACATGGCCGCCATCTCGGGGTGGTGGTAGGTGTGATCGGCCCGGAGCTTCGCACTGAGGTCGTCGTAGTTCTTCTTCAGCCAGCTGTTGCGCGCCTCGAGTTCGCACTCATCCGGGGGGGTGCTCCGGATGATCTCGACCACGGACGGGGCGGCGTACTTGATCGATCGCCAGAAATTGGTGACGTGGCCATCACGGTCGTTGACGATCTCTTGGCGGTGCTCCCAGCCGGCTGCCGCAAGCAGGACAGCCCCCGACCCGAAGAAGGGCTCGATGTACACCCGGGGACTTCCGAAGCGCTCCCAGACGAGGGGGGCGACGACGCCCTTGCCACCGAAGTAGGGGAAGGGGGCGGAGTACGCAGTCCGGTTCTTCATCCCAGCACCTTAGCAGCCTTCAAGATAAGGGACTCCGGATTCAGGCCAGCGAGATCCTTTTCTGCGATGTACTGCTCGAAGACCTGCAGGGGACTGGCCGTGATGACCGGAGCGAGCTGGGTCGCCTTGTACGTGGTACCAGCCGGCACCTTCCTGATCGACATGAGGTGCCGGACGCAGTCGATCTTCGGTACCGGAAACTGATCAAGTTCATCGCGCGTGCCGTGGAGGAAAAGCGTGAGGATCACCCGCGCTGGCTCCTCACCGTTCGCGAGCAGGGTGCTCTCGACCCAGGCGTCATCGATAACGCCGTCCGCCACCTTGTGATGGATATCGTAGAAACGAGGGCAGCCGCTATCGGTGAACTCGAAGGGCTCGATCAGGTGAGGGCCGTCGAAGTTCACCTCGAGGAAGGCCCGGAGTTCACCACGGTCGCGCCGGGTCTGCTGGATGCACGAACCGATGTAACCGCCTACGGTGTTCTTGAACGGCAGGCGTTGTGGGATGTGCAGGTCCCCACCGAGCACGAGGTGAAAGCGAGGATCATCGATCTGACTGAGCGGGATGCCCTGCGGCGATCGATACTCGGTTTCATCATCGAGGAGCGCGCCCTTGATGCACGCGTGGAACACCAAGATATTCAGGGCCTGGGGATCGAATTCATAGAGGCCGAGGTCGGGATCGAATTCAGCGGGCAACGCGTGAACCACGAGGCCGGGGAGCTTCGGGTGCCGGTAGGTCCGGGGCTTGTCCATGATCACGAGGTTCGTTAGCTGGTCAGCCCAGACATCCTGAGCCATGCGATTCGAGTGCCCTCGGACGTGACTCTTCCCCCACCAGTCGTGGTTACCCACCAAGCTGAACGTGACAATCCCCAGGTCGTTGCGTTCTCGTTGCACGAGGTCGGCTGCCACGCGCACGGGATCCTCAGGGGTATGGGATAGGAAGCGGTCGCCTGCGAAGATGCAGGCATCCACCGCGCGTTCGAGCGCGAGCGCGTTGAACCTTCGCTCGACATCGACAATGTCAGCGGTGGTGATGCCCCCCGGGTAACCGAGCGCGTGGTGGATATCGCTAAAGGCGAGGATCTTCATGTGAGCAGCTCGATTCTACGCATCTGCAGGGGGTCGGTAGTGATGTTGACCCTGCTCTCGACCTGAAGCTGCCAGGTGGGCATCAGGTGAGCAACCCTGGCGATGCCCCTTCGGATGAACTCGATCTGAACGAAAATGATCATGAGCGATCGAGGCCGGTGATCGGCGAGGATCTCGACTCCGAGGATCATGCTCAGAACATCAGCCTCGAGGAGGATGATCGGATCGTACAATCCGCGGTCTACATCCACGAGGTCCCCGGCTAGCGGAGCGAGTAGGCGATACAGCGGGAGTGGGTCGCCTAGATGGGCCTCGAGTTTAAGCAGGGTGGTGATGTGCTCGGTCAGGGTGGGATTCTCCCTGACCGAGCACTCTTTGGATCGGGGGTTCATCAGCACCGATCTTACTTAACCACCCTGCCTATGTGGTCAACCGCAGCCGGTGGTGACGCCACACACGGTGCAGACCCTGCAGGTGCCGGACTGCACGGTAAGCCCTCCGCAGGCCGAACACATTTGCCCCGTGTGCGAGCCACCGGGCTTCTTCGAGGCACGGATAGGGCTCGGGTTCGTCGCGGCCTCCTCGGGCCAGCTGTCGGGCTTCGTACCCTCCACGTGAGCGAGGTCCTCCCGATGAAGGTAGTTCACCCCGAGGTGACGCGCGATATAGTCGAGCACGCTGCTGCTCAGCTTGATCCGGGGATCGCCCTGCACCGGGCCAGCCGGCTCGAAGTTCGTGTGCAGGAGCTTGTCCACGATCGTCTCCAGGGGCACGCCGTGCTGCAGCATGATCGAGACCATCGTGCTGAGGCTGTCGAGCAGCCCGCGAAGAGTGCCCCCCTCCTTGCCCACGGTGACAAACAGCTCGGCGGGCTGACCATCGTCGAAGAGCCCGATATGAAGGTAGACGTCCATACCGCCGATCTCCACCTTCTGGCGATAGCCACCCACCCTCGCGGGCAGGCGCACTCGAGCCGGGTGCAACGAAGGGGCGGGGATCGTGTCGCTGACCTTCTGCTCCTTCTTCTCCTCCTTCTTCGAGGTATTCAGCGGCTGCGACTGCTTGCAACCGTCGCGATAAATCGCGATCGACTTCAGGCCGCTCCTCCAGGCCAGCATATGCACGTCCTCGATATCCTCGACAGTCGCGCTGTTCGGGAGATTTACCGTGTTGTGGCTCAGGATGCCACCCGCCACGTAGGAGTGGGAGCCGATGACCTCCAGGTCGTAAACCGGCTCCATCCCAGCGTCCTCCACGGAGACCACCGGCACGTAGGTGTAACGCAGCCACTCATCATGGATTTGCACCCCACACGCCTCCGCAGCCGCCACAACCGATGTGACTCGAGGATTTGCCGTGCGGTGATCAAGGCAGGACCTGAAATCCGCGATAAGCCCGCGTGCACGGATCAACAAGCCCAGAAAATCCCTGAAGACGGGGAAGGGGAAAACTCGACGATCCTCGCCGTCCGTCATGGTAGCTGCCCGGTCCGCCTTGTGAGGCTCCAACCAGCGGAGCGTCGAGGCAGCAAGCTTCCTGCACTCGGCACTCACGTGCAGGACGGGGTAGTTGACCCCGTTTACAGGGTTGTTCGTGAAGTACGAGCGCACCCCCATGTTTGCCCAGAGGAGCTGCACGTCAGCGAGCAGCCCACGATGCTTCTGCGATAGGCTGACCGACTGGCTGATCCACCCGTCGAGGTACAACCCCGACAGGTAGGCAACCACCGTGGCCTTGGAGGAACTGAGCACCGCATCCGGGACGTTCTCTTTCGAGAATCCCAGATAGCTCAGGAAGGTAACAAGAGACTTCGACCCAACGGTCACGCCCCCCACACCATCCCGGGCGTCTTCGATCTCATGCCCGACCAATCCGAACAGGTCGTGAAGGAGCCTGATGAATTCCTTCCGAACCTCAGCGTTGTTCTTCGTGAAGCCAACGGCGTAGTTGCTCTGCGTGACGTGACCATCCGCGGTGAGCATCCCGAGGAAAAGCCCGAGATCAGGACTCATGTTGCTCGGCGCCTTGAACGTGCGGTGCTGGCTCCCGTGCAGGGGTAGGTCTTGAAAGTTGATCGGTTGATCAACACCCCAAAGCTCGTCTCCGCTCCGGGTGGCCACAAAGTCCCCTGGCTCCAAGTCCGCCATGGACTTCCACACCAAGGCTTCTTCGCCCGTGGAGTCTCGCCCGACAACGAGCAGCCGATGAGGGGGGGTGGCACGCAGCGTACGCCCATCGGCAAGGGTGGCTTTCAACAGGGGCTGCACCCCGTTGAAGTAAGCCTTCCCCGCTTCCTCCACCCCCACCCGAGTGGCCACGTTCAAGCCCAGAGGGCTGAACGTATCCGGAACGGCAGGACCGTCGTAGAGAGACCCTACACGGCGAAGTCCCTTCGCCGTGGGCACAACCGTATCCGCGGAGACGCACTTGGAAATCGCCCCACTGATGTGCGGCTGGATAGCCGCCATCATGAGCACGTGCGAGCGCGGACTGAGGCTACGACTCCCGTACTTCCCGCAGGGGACGGCACAGTCGAAGACCCCGAGGTGCTCCTCCGGGAGTTCCCCGGTCGGGATACCACCTACCCCGATCAGGACGTCCTCGAGGTCGTTGAAGGACCTGCACGGGGTGAGCGTCAGCTGCCCAGCGGAGAGCAGCTCGATCGCAAGGCCATCAACCCCACCCACCCTCGAGAAGAACTCGGGAAAATTCTTCTCGTTCAGGACGCTGTTCAGCGAAGAGGCCAGAGGTAGGAGATCGTCGAGCGCTTGCCGTTCGGACTCGTTCATGAGCGCCGCCAGCACCGGAGTGGCAGCGACCTTCCGCGCCCCCTTGATCCGATCGACGACACGCGCGATATGGGCGTCCTCGTACCCGAGTTCCTTCAGGCCGGCGGGCACCGCCTGGTTGACGATCGTGAGGTTGCCCCCGCCCGAGAGCTTCTTATACGCCACGAGGGAAAAGCCAGGCTCGATCCCCGTGGTGTCGCAGTCCATCATGAAGGAAATGGTGTTGTGGCTGATGAAGCCATTCGCCACATACGTCACGTTCTCCGGCACCGAGAGGTCGTAGGTGAGCTGCTCATCACCAAGATCAGCGGACTCGACCCGATCGAAGAAGAACCCGAGGAGCCTGCTGGCCTCTTCGTCGTAGTCCTGCTCGACGCACAGGCGAACAGCATCCCGGGAAAGAGCGGTACCCCCGCTCTTGGAATACTGAGTGCTCAGCACCTGCTTGAGGCTATCGCTCTTGCCCACGCGCAAACGGTGGTACATCTCATCCGTCACGGGGATGGTATCGTTTCGCCCTGACCCGGACTGGTCTTGCGTGAGCCGACCAGTCTTCCGGTCGCTGATGAACCCGATCTTATCCGAGAACGCCCTGGCGTAGGTGCGGTTCAGCGTACCGAGCACGGCAAGGGGTTTCCCAGAAATTCCCGAGGTATCCGTTTTCAGCGAGGTAACAACCCCGAGCGTGAGCAGGAGCTGTTGCACCTCGGAAGAAAACTGGAAGCAGGCGCTCGCAAGGCTGGGGCGCCCAAACTGATCAACCGTACCGTCCGCCTCGAAGAGCCCACGGAGGAAGGCCGAGTAGACCGCAGGGGAGTTGGTATCAAGCACCGCATCGGGGATCGTCGGGTGATAGCCCTTCCCGCGATGTTCGGTGCTCGGTGGCATCTTAGAAAACCCCGAGGCCACCCACCAAGCCACAAGCTGGCTCGAATGAAAGCAGACCTCGACGTAACCGTTCTTCGTTGGACGAACAGCTGCCCTGACCCCAAACAGGCTGGAACCAAGAGCGGAGAGCCTGTCCACCACGTCGACATCACCGTCTGTGACACAAAACCTGAGGGTTCGGGTGTGAAGGGAACCATCACCCATGAAGTACCCGACGAACTCTGCGAGGTCGGGGGTCATTGCCTCGGGGACGCACACGGTGCTCGTGGTGCGGTAGGCGGTGGGGAGCGGGGGAAGCTTGACCGACCTCGGCTGACCGATCATCTGACCCAGGGCCAGGGGAACCACATCCCCGTTCTCGAGATCCGAGAATCTCCGCCAGACCCACGCACCGCCGCTATCGACAACCTTGATCCGGTGGGTTGGCGTGCCATCGATACGGTACCCACGAGAGGTTCGGACGTTCACCACGTTTTCCACACCGTTCACGAAGAACTTGGTGGCGCGCTGAGGCCCGGCGTCGGTGGCGACCTTCAGATCAAGGTCCTGCCACTTCTCACCATCTGGGTCGCCCAGACCCCTGAGTCGGACGAGGCCCTGGTCGGTAGTGACGAGCGATCCACCGACCAAGCACCCGGTCGGGGCCATGAGACTGACTTGGGCATTTCGGAGCCCGTGCTCGAGGGCGTGCTCGAGAGTGGCGTCCCAGAGGCCGGACGTACGCCCCACCCAACGATTGTCGGGAATGCCGGCACTGGCGATGCGGTGCCGGTCCAGAACCGAGATCATCGCCGCCCGGTTCGCCTGGAAGCCCTCGAAGGCCCCGAGCTGCGCAGCAAGCACAGCCGACTGGTGATAGGCCACAGCGGTGAGTCGGCTGGAAAGCGCGGCAGCGATCAATCGCCCGTCTACGCTGTCGTAGGGGACGCCAAGGCGCATGAGCAGCGCCCCGAGGTTTGCGAATCCCAGGCCCAGTGGCCGGTACTTGTAGCTGTTCTCGGCGATAGGCCAGGTCGGGTAGGAGGCCAGGCCCACGAGGATCTCCATGGCGGTGATCAGCACCCTGACTGCGCAGTCGAATCCGTGCTGGTTGAAGGCCGCGGTGTAGAACGCCCCGAGGTTGATCGACGCGAGATTGCACGCACTGTTCGATGGGAACACATACTCGCTGTTGCTGACCACGATCGTGTGAGGGCTCTCCGCGTTCGGCATCGTCACGCCGAAGTTGTGAACGCCCTCGACCTCGATATCGTAGACGTTCTCATCAGCGGACTGATGAACAACGCTGACCACCGACTCATCAGCCGTGACCAGGTGCTGAATGGATCGCAGGGAGGTCCCAGCACTCAGGTGCTGGGCCTCGACGTACTCCCCGCTGCGCAGAAGGAAGCGGTGCTCGGGGGTGCAGCGGAGAACAAGCCCACGCTCGGTGGTAACGGTCACGAGATTCTTCGCCCGGCCCGCTACCCACGCACGCTTGATCGGACGAAGAACAGGTTGTCGCGATTCCTTGTCGAAGGCGTAGGCCAGCGGGAGTTCTTCACCACGACGGCTCATCCCCTCAAGCTCCGCGAAGCTGAGCAGGCCCTCCGAGGTATCCACCAGCATTTCAGCGGTGAAGCAGCAAGGATTCGTGGCTTCGATCTCCCCCATGGCCGGCACGCAGTTCCAGGTGTTGATCGTGGTCCTGAACTGGATCCCGGGGTCCGCGCAGAACCAGGCAGCCTCGGCGACCTTCCTCCAGAGGTCCCGGGCCTTGACCTCCCTGACCACCTCCCCGCTCGTCCTCGAGCGCAGGGGCCAAGGCGCATCGCTCGCGACCGCGTGCATGAACTCGTCGGTGATGCTCACCGAATTGTTCGCGTTCTGGCCGCTGACGGTCTGATAAACCTCCCCGTTGAAGTCCGCTGGGTACCCCGCGGCGATCAACGCCTGAGCCTTCTTCTCCTCGACCACCTTCCAGTCGATGAAGGTCTCGATATCGGGGTGGTCCATATCGAGGATGATCATCCTCGCGCTCCGTCGCGTGCTCCCACCGCTCTTGATCGCACCCGCGCTCGAGTCCAGCACCTTCGCGAAGCTCATCACTCCGCTGCTGGTTCCACCCTTCCCGAGCGGCGCCCCGCACTCCCGGATCACGCTGAGGTTGTAACCCGCCCCGCTCCCGTTGCGGAAGACCTTCATCTCCTCGGTCAGCTGCCGATAGATGTCGTCGAGGGAATCTCCGGGCTTCATGATGAAGCACGCGCTCGCCTGCGGATGAACGCACGAGTCCTTGACCTCGTAGGGGCCCGTCTCGGGGGTGTAGCGGTGATTGCCGCCATGACCCCTCCCGCCATAGAGGTCGATCCCGACGTTGAACCACACGGGGCTGTTGAACGCCGCCATCTGGTGCACGAGCATGTGCGCCAGCTCGGCCTCGAAGATGTCGACCGAGGAGTGGTCGAGGACGCCGTTCTCCTGGCCGTGGAGGGATATCTTCCTGACTACCCTCCAGATGAGCTGGCGGACGCTGGTCTCCCTCCCACCGGGTAGGCTGGGCACCCCAGCCCTCCTCAGGTACTTCGAGACCGCGATGTCACCGGCCGTCTGCGACCAGAACACCGGAACATCAGCCTCGGTCTCGAACACCCGGCGACCGTCATCTGTCCGGATACGGCAGGTCCGCTTCTCGTAGTCCACGAGGTCGAGGACGCTATCCAGCGTCATGCCATCAGATGTGAAGTGTCGATACAACATAGGGGTCTCCTGAATGAGAAAATGCCGCGAACGGCACCGTCTCGTAGCTAGCTACAACGATAACTGCTTGATGCGGTCGCGAATCTCCGCGTCGATGTCATCGACGCGCTCTTTCCAGTCTTCGGACTGGAGGGCGGCCACCACGTTGATTCTACCGTTACCGATCTTCTCGTTCTTGTAGGAGAACCAGCCGCCACTCTTCTCGATAAGGCCATACTCGACGGCCAGATCGAGCAGGTCCTCGGTGTAGGAGATGCCCTTCCCGAATTCGATCGTGAACTCGGCCTCGCGGAACGGCGGGGCCACCTTGTTCTTCACGACCTTCACCCGGGTGCGGTTACCGGTGACCTCGACGTCCTTCTCCCCCTTCACCGCCTCCTTGACAGCGCCGATACGCCTGATGTCGAGGCGGACGCTCGCGTAGAACTTCAGGGAGTTCCCGCCGCTGGTTGTCTCGGGGCTGTTGTGAACAGCGATCCCGTCAACGAGGTAGGTGTGGTTCCCCTCGACGCTGATGTCGAAGCGGTGCATCGACTCGACTGAGGGGGTTTTCCCGATAACGGTTGCCGGCACCAGACACTCAGAGGAAGTGTCTGAGTACCCGAGGATAGAGCCCACCTCGATATCATCAGCTGCGCACTCTTTCCAGGCGCCATCAACCAGCGTGAATATCTGGTGGTTCGGCGTTACGTCGAAGGTCGATTCACCGCTTCGGTGGCTAACCCTGAACTGAAGGAAGAAGTCGGCCTGTCCGTTGTCGTGCCAGTCGATCACCTTCTTCGGCTCGACCGCGCCGGTCTTCGGGTTGAACGACAGCACCTCGACGGGCAGGCGCTGGTTTACGATCTTCCCGATCTTCATCGAGGTGCCGTCAGCCAGGGAGACCCGGGTGTTGTAGGAAAAGCACCCGAACATCACGCCGATTTTCATCCGGATCTGGTTCGTGAACATCACGATCACCCCGGACTTCTGGGCCTTGCCGACGATGCGCCGAAGGGTCTGGCTCATGAGCCGCGCCTGGAGCCCGACGTGGCTGTCACCGACGTCGCCCTCGATTTCGGCCTTCGGCACCAGGCTGGCCACGGAGTCGACGACCACGATGTCGCCGGCCTGCATCTCGTCGATGAAGGCGTCGGCGCAGGCCAGCGCCTGCTCGCCGTGGTCGGGCTGAACGACCATCAGCTCATTGGTGTTCACCCCGATCGACCCGGCGTAGCGGAGGTCGAGCGCGTGCTCGGCGTCGATGAAGGCGGCGACCCCACCGTTCCTCTGACACTCCGCGATGGCGTGGAGCATGAGGGTGGTTTTCCCGCTGGACTCGGGGCCGTATATCTCGATGATGCGGCCGTAGGGGTACCCACCAACACCCAGCGCCCGGTCGAGCAGGAGACTCCCCGTGCTGATCACGGAGATGTCCGCGGGCTTGTCGGTGGCGATCGTGATCGCCGCCCCCGCCACGTCCTTCTGAACCTTCGTACGGATGGCAGCGAGACGCTCTGCTGCCGATAGCTTGTTTGCCTGCATTGAGTCCTCCAGAGAGAACAGGCCAGCGGAGTCTCCCCCGCTGGCCTGTTTAGTTGATCACCAGCGACCGGGCTTGGCGGCGGGGGCACCAGGGCTCACCGGTGCCCGCTTCGCGGGAGCGGCCGGGGCCGGGGGAGCGGCCGGGGGAGCGGCCGGGGCAGGCGCCGCCGGAGGGGCATCCGTGGCTGCCTCCGCGGCCTTCCGGGTCACCGAGGCGATGTCCAGCGGCGGGTAGGCGATCTGGAGGGCCTCCTCCATGACAGCCGGGTCCTCGGAGGGGAGGATGTAGTCGCCGTCGACACCCCAGGGGACGGTCTTCAGGTACGGGATGTTCGACTCATCGTCGAGGTAGGCGATGACGTCCGGGGGGAGTGCCATCGCGTCCGCCAGCGTCATCTTGTAGCTCGCGTACTGGGCCCCCTTGCTGGCGTCCTTCGTCAGGACGAAGGTCCGCCCCTTGCTCGGGTCGTAAAACGCCGATGGCTGCGCATCGTAGAGGGCGTCGTAGATGCCCTTCGGCCCGATGTATACCTGATACACCGGCCCGGCCTCACCGTCGTCGAGGTCGCGCACCCCCTGCAGCTTGTCGATGTCGTAGACGACGAACTGGTAGCGCTCGACCACCCGGACCTCCTCGATGCGCTTGGCGATCAGATGGAGCACCGGGTTGATCTTGTTGATGATCTTGATGTCGTCGAACTTCAGCGCCTTGCGGTCACCGGGGTGCTTTCCGTCGAGGCCGACCGCGTGCTGCCAGGCATCATCGTAGAGGCTCCAAGCATCCTTGGAGCGGTCGCAGCAGGGGCAGCTCGAGTCCTTGAACAGCGGTGGCAGGCCGAGGGTGCCGGTCACGTACGCGTTCATGACCTTGCGGCAGACAACGAAGAGCCGCTTGTTGAAGCGCTCGCCGGGGACCTCCATGTAGTGCCCAGCGATCTTGCCGTAGAACATGTGCGTGCCCTCGGCGGCGACCTTGTTCGTGCCGGGAAGGCTGCCGTTGTAGAGGGGGGACTTGCCGTAGTCGAAGGTCGTGAAAAAGACGGTGTTCTTCCCGATGCCCTTGGCGTTCATCCCCTTGGGGAGGGGGGCGTAGAGGCGCTCCCCGGGGGGACGCGGGGTGTAGCTGGAGCCGACCTTGGTGTGGGTCTCGGGGGGTGGGGTGAAGGCAGGTGCTCGCATAGTGTGGTTTATCTTTCTTGAGCTTTGATGGGCTTTGTCGTGAAGTTAAGCGAGTCTATAAGTGAGGTCGATTATCGTCGACCGTCTTGATAATACCGTAAATCCGCCCAGGTCTGGCGCAAGTCCCGACCTAGCTTTTCACGAAATTTCCCGGGGCTAGATTCCCGCCGGGGCCGCTGTTGAGGATCCGGATGAAGTCGCTGATCCGGAAGCCTCGAGCCTGAAAGGCAGCGGAAAGCGCCTTCGCCTTCGCCACCTCAGCCTGCAAGCTCAGCCCAAGCTCAACCATGGCCTCGAAGGTGTACCCCTGGTTCACGTCCGCCCAGACCGTTGAATGCAGGGCGTCCATGATCTGGCCGTAGGACCCGTCGTTCCGTAGCTCGGCAATCCGAACATCTATGGCCTTCGCCGGAAGATCGGTGGCGAGCTGACCACGGTGAATCACCCGGGTAGCCCGCTCCTTGGCGAGTTCATTCCCGGCAAGGTCCTCTCCGAACACCAGCACGAGGGTGTCCTTCACTTGGTCAGCGGTGTCGCGCTGACCAAGTCCGATCAGGTACTGGCGAGCGTACTGCCGGTGGCGGGCCATCCACCGAACCATCTGAATCTCCTCGAACTGGCCGGCCTCCCGACTGACCTCGGCCGCGAGATTGTCGAAGAAGACCTGGAGGAGGGGGTGCTCCTCGTTCGCCCGTTGAATGTCGTGGGAAAAGCTCAGCGTCTCGAGGATATCAAGGACGGTTTCGCCCTTGTCCTGCTCGAAGTACGTGAGCAGCGCCTTGCTCGGACCTGCCTTCAGCTGGATTCGCATCGTCGGTGAACCTCGGAATGATGTGGGTGCGTGGCTCGGCGTCCGCCCGGTACTGCCGTAGTACCGGAAAAAGCTCCCCACAAAGCGGACACCTGAGCTTGGCCCTAAAATAGCCATCAGCACCGTAGGTGCCACCCTGCCGCCGAAGATTCCGATAACCGCACCTGCTGCAGCTCATAGCGCTTCACGTTCCAGCAGGTCAGGAACCATAGCTCCAAAATAACCCTGGAGGGGACCGACGATGCGCCGATGAATTTCTCGTGTTCGTTCCAGGCCTCGAGCATGATGTCGAGGTCACGGTGGGTGAACGCCAGCCGTTCGGAAAACACCTCGTGGGGAATGCCAGTCAGGTAGCGAACCGGGGGAGGTTGACCACCACAAGCGAGTGCAAGGCTCATATCCCGAATCAGCGTCGGGATCATGGTCACGTAGACCATCTCGAGATCAAGGCCGGCCTGATACCATTCGTCAACGGCCGCAGCCCAGGGAGCAAACCCTTCACTCCAACCGGTGGACAGCGCCCCGGCTATCCACCGGTAGAGCTTGGTCGTAGGAAGACCTCCCCTGACCTCGAGGAAGTCCTCGTCGATGATCTCGAGCCCACCGTGAGAGGCAGCGATCAGCATATCCGCGATCTGCTGGACGTCGCGGAGGGAACCGCCTCCGATCTGAGCGAGGACTGTCAGCGCCTCGGGAGTGATCTTTCGCTGTGCATCGTCGAAGATCCTCTGCAGGTTCGTCTCGATCGCATCGAAGGGGATCGGCCGGAGCTTGATCACCGACGCGCGGCTCCGGATGGTCTCGAGGATCTTCTCGGGGTTCGTCGTGCAGAGGATAGGGAGGAAGTGCGGGGGCGGGCTCTCGAAGAGCAAGAGCAAGGCATTCTGCGCCTGTGTGCTAAGCGCATGAGCCTCGTCGAGGATCAGGACCGTGACCTTCCCTGGTGGGGGCTGACGCCCGGCGATCTGGTTGAATCCCCGGGCGTCATCCACGCCGTTATGGCTCGCGGCATCAACCTCGATCACCGTGTCCGCGTTGCCGGCCGATATTGCCCGACAGTCGTCGCAAACACCGCAAGGCTCGGGTTCCTGTCCGTTCTTGATCTGCTCGGCCGCTACGGGGCAATTTAGGGCCTTAGCAATGAGGCGGGCGATCGTGGTCTTCCCCGTGCCCCGTGGCCCACACAGCAGGTAGAGGTTCGGGACTCGGTTGTACCTGATCGCGTTCTGGATGATCTTGATCGACGTCCCTTGGCCAGCAACGGACGCGAAGGTCGCCGGCCGATAGAGCTGGGCCGCTGGCTTATACATAACGCCTCCAGCACTCCGGGGCCTTCAGGGTCTCCACCAAGGGAAAGGCACGGGCCACCGCCCTGATGTTCCCATCGTCGTCATCCACGAAGATACAGGTCGCATCCGGGTGAAGGTCGATGTTCGCCTCCCGGATGAGGTCGACCTTCACCGCGGGACTGCCACGCCGATCCCCCTGCCGGCGCATCAGGAGATCCCCCGGTGCCGGCATCGGAAAGTAATGCCCCCGCAGCCACTCGAGGGTTGGCGCCTCGTAGATGCGGGGCCGGCTCGTGCAGTAAATGACCCGGGTAGGCGTCGACGTGAGATCCCTCACCCCTGCCCAGGAGCCTACCACCGGGACATCGCTCCAAGCGCGGTTGTAGAACTCATCCCACTGACCGGCATCTGCGAAGGAGGATCGCTTCCGCGTGTCAGCGAGCGTGTCGTCGATATCAAGAATCAGCGTACGCAAGGGGGAGGGCATAGGGCTCCTTTCCAGACTCTTCCAGCAGGTGAATGATCGACTCCGCGGTGAAGTGCAGAGCCTCATCCTTGATGTGCTTGTGATGCCAGGCCTGAACAACCTCGACATCGTAGCGAAGCGGAAGGGAGCACTGCGGATACACCCACTTCAGAACCTCGCCGATGATCTGAAGGTAAGCAGGGATATATTCGTCGTCAACGACGAACATCACCTCATCGTGGACGAGGTTGATCGGACAGCCACCCTTCGAACCGTATCGCCAGCTGATCGGAATCCCCTGACGCTGGGCTTCGAGCGCAATCCCGAACCACCACTTTGCCGAGATGTCGGCGGTGGCCGTCGACTGGATCATGAAATTTCCAGCCTCCCGGAGGAGTTTCCGCTTCCGCGTACCGATCATCCGACGGTAGCTCTCGATCACACAGCTCGAGATATAGGGGCAACCGGAGCACACCCGCTGCTGATCAGGCGTACCCTTGCGCTTGACCTCTGACTGCACGAGCTGGCTGTTCTGAAGAACGGGTAGCTGGCGAGGCAGCTCGATATCAGGGAAGATGGCCTTCACCTGCGGCGCATTGTTCTTCTGGGCCCAGCAACCGGGTGCCATATTCGGCTTCGTCTGCTGACCAGGCTCCCAGAGCTTTAGCTCTGGAAGGTGACGCCGCCGACCGAATGGATTCGTCACGTAGCCGTCCCGGATCGCACTCTGATGGATGCTATCGATCCAGGCCTTCAACACCGACAGCCCGTTGAAATAATCCTCGATCAGCTTCTGGGCCTCGGCCACCGTGATCTTCAACAGCTCGGCGAGCCCCATCTCGGTCTGGCCGTAGAGCACACCGAAGTTCACGCTCTGGTGAATGATCAGCGGAATCCCGCGATCCCGAACAAGAACGAGTCCGCTGGGCACCGTCAAGCACGCCACCTTATCGGTAAAGGGCAGCACCTGGCGAGTAAGATTCCCACCGCGCGTGCCCGCCTTATCCCGGATGGTCAGCCCATGAAGGTCGGAGTGCTTCTCCGAGGTGCTGACATCGGTGCGCACCCTGGTCTTCCTCCCGGTAACCGCAGCGATGGCTTGGAGGACGTCCACACTCTGGCGATCGGTGTTCGAGTACTTCGTCATCCTCCAGGTCGCCCGCTTGTGACCATCCCAGTGAGCGACCTCGTCGAGGACGACCATACGCTGCGCTTGGTTCAAGTTCAGCCAACCCCAGGGCAGGCTCTTGCCGTCGAGGTGCCCGAGGATACCCGTCGCCACATCCTTTCGGATATAAAAAAAGGTGATATCCCGCGTAGGCTCCAGACTCCACGTGTGGTCAATGCCAGCGTGGTCCAGGAGGGCGCGCAAGCGCTCGATCTTCCGTACCTTCTTGAATCCGAAGCGGAGCGCACCGTCGGGTGTGATGTGCCCAGCGGCCTGCACCGCAACCAAGACCTTCAGCAGGGTGTCGCTGATATCGAGACCCACATCGTTGTGGAGCATCCCAGCGTTCATCCACGAACGCTCTCGACCATGAAAGTCTCGGGCGAACACCGTACGGGGGTGACCCTGGTTGCTGAAGGTCAGCATCCGATGGTCGGGCGTCACCCGGATGTCCATGCCCTCGTTGTAGAAATGAATCAGCTCCTTGTCTGGATGGTACTGGGTAAAGACCTCGGTGGGCACCACCCACTCAAGCTCGACCACCTGACCGGCCTTCGCGTGGGCCTGCATCACCTCCTCGCCAGCCACGAGATCAACGATGCGACGCCACCCAGTGCGCGTCAGCACCTCGGTGTCCGGATGAAAGCACTTCGCAGCCGTCCGCCGGTCCTCGTAGAGCTTCTTCACCTCCTGCCACGTGCACGGGAGGTTGAATATCTTCTGCGCGGTCTTGCTGTGAAGATCCTCACCGTTCCTGAATGCCTCGAGCCAGACCGGTTCTTGGCTCAGGTCAGCGGTGATCACCAGCTCGACCTGGCTCAGGTCGGCGAGGATGATCTTCTTACCGGGAGGGGCAGCGTACACACTCTTCGCCTCGAGCCCACCGTTCTCCGGCCGCGGGAGATTCTGGGTGTTCGGGTTCTCGCTGTTATGGTTCACGAAGCCCTGGGCCACGTAGCTGTGGTCCTCGCTCACCGTGAGATCCCAAACAAGGTGCGTTCCAGCAGGCGTGATCGATACGACCTCGCAGGCCCCGAACACCTTAGTCTCGCCTAGACCGTGGGCGACCACAAGGTCCCCTACACGAAGATCGCCTACGGTAATCCACGAGGCGTTTGAGAAGAGTAGACGATGGGCTGAAGTACAGCGCAGAGTCCTCTGGCTACCGTCGACGCTGATCACGACATCGAACATCGGGTGCTCACCCTTGGTGAACACCTCGATAACCGATCGGAAGCGCCTCTCGTGGGTCAGTACGTAGGCCCTATCAGTAAGGGAGCTAATCTTCCGTGGACCTTCATGGGTCTCAACAAGGGTGTCGCCATGAACACAGGCGCAGCGCCCAGTCTTCGTCATCCCCACAAGGATCGTGTGGTACACCCGGTAGGTGAAGCGGTCACGAATCGCCAACGGACCGACCACGTACGTGCTGTGAACCTTCTGCGCCCGCCGGAACCGGATCAACAACGGGATCAGCGGGTGCTTGTCCTTGATCGCCTTCAAACCCTCGGCGTCGACGTTGTACTCCCCTTTCTCCGTCCGCCGCTCCTCGAAGCCCATCTTCTTGTAGAGGAGGTCACCGAGCTGGTCAGTCGATGAAAAGTTGATCTTCTTGTCATCGACCAGCTCGTACATCTTCGGAAGCAGCTCCTCCATTTCAGCGCGGAGCGATGCATCCAGCTCCTCGAGCCGGCCGGCCTCGAGCGGCATCCCGTGAAGCTCGCTCATCATGGCCACCCAGCTGAGCGGCATCATGATCTGGTCCATGACCTCGTCGAGCCCCTCGGCGGCGAGTCTGTCCGCGAGGTAGTCGGCCAGCTGGAGAGTCATGTCAGCGTCCGCGCAGCCGTACGGGTACAGGATATCCAGGGGGAGCGTGCTGTACCGACGGAGCGACGGATCGTAATGATCCAGCGCGCGGTCCTTCTCCTTGTCCCAGGCATCGAACTTCGGATCGATGTACTTGGTGCTGCAGTCCTTCAGCTTGTGGGTGGACTCCGCCCGCTCCTCGTCGATCAGGGTGTGGGCGAGCATTGTGTCGAAGACGAAGTTATTCACGTCGACGTCGAGCAGCCGCATCAGCCTGCTGATGTCGAATTTGCCGTTGTGCGCAATCTTCGGGGTGTCACTGGTCAGAACATCGCGGAGGAACGCGATGATCCCGTTCCAGATGCGCTCGATCGGCCAGTGGGTTTCCGTCCCTACCCCGGTATAGAGCGGGATGTACGCTGCCTCGCCCTTCGCCCACGAAAAGCTCACCCCAACGACCCGCTCGTCAACGATGCTCATCGCAGCCCTGGCTGCCTTCGCCGCATCGCTCTTCCCCGTGGGTACGTTCGTCTCGATGTCGAAGGAAAACCGCCTGGCACCGGCCAGCTTTTCTCGAAGCCAGTGCAGCCGCTTCGGCGTATTCACGAGCACGTACGTGCTTGGGATGCTCACCTCGTGCATGTAGTCTCCTTGCACTTCTCGAAGAAGTCAGCGCAGAATCGATCGTCGACACAAGCCTCGTCACGCTTCCCGAGGCACTCGGGCTTCCAGACCGGAAGCTCTAGCTTTGTCTTAACCACGATGAGCTTCGGGGGAGGGCCTTTTTTCATACGAAACGCACCAGCTTGTGGAAGGGTTGAACAATCGGAGGAGGGGCGGGCGGCGCCTCGAACGGTGGGCGAGCAGCTAGAGCCTCCCGGGCCCTCGCAACCTCGGCACGATCCACGGCAGTGGCCTTGGACCATAGCTCAGCGTAGAGGTCCATATAATCACGAAACACGTCGGCAGGGGACATTACACGCCTCGGGAGAGCGGCCTTGGCGTACGAATTGATCGCCAGCACCTCCGGATCCCTCGGGTTCCTCGCGGCGTACGGAAGCCAGTGGGGTTGAAGCTCTTCGAGTTCGGCCCGGAGCACCGCCATATCCGCATCCTTGACCGCAGCGTAGTCCGCCTGGCTGAGCTTGGTACCGAACCACTCATTTACGTCGTTCTGGACCCGGTCGATGACTTCGGAGTACTCCCTCAGCATCGGGTTACGCCGCACGTGCGTGATGAGGTCGGCGGTGTAGACCTCACCGAAGTCGTGCGTCATGCCGGCGAGAACGATCAACGCTGGCTGGTCATTGATGGTCAGATGCTGACCCACGTGCAGCTGGTGCTGCATGATGGAGTACGCCCCCCAATGACCAAAGGCCCTGCTTTGATACAGGGCCGAAAGAAAGTCCTCGGGGTTGATGTCTTTCTGGGTGAACGAAAATGGGTCGACCCAGAACCCGGAGCGCGTCATGTACCTCACACCGACAAAAGGGGGCGGAACCCCCTCGAGCTGGTGTGTGATTCGATCAGGCCGCTGCGGTCTCGGAGGCGGCGGTCTCGGAGGCCACCGCCTTCAGGACCTCGCCGCCAGCCGCTTTCGGCTCGGGCTTCGTGGCCTCGACCAGCTTCTTCTCCAGACCCTCGCCGATCTTGAAGGTCTTTTCCACCCCTTCGCTGGTGACGACGATCAGATGGTTGCTCTCCTGAAGCTCGGCGAGGACGGAGGTGATCCGGGCATCCGACTTGAAGTCCGCTGCCTTCGCGGCATCGACGAGGTCCGCCTTCGATACCGGCTCAGGGGCCGCGCTCAGCACCTTGTCGAGGAACAGGTAGGCGAGGGTGCCCGCCTTCTTGCCGCCGATCTCGAAGAAGGCGCCCTTGGTGGGCTTCTCCGCCTTCGGCTCCTTCGCGGCCTTCGGCTCCTTCGGGGCCTTGGGTTCTTTCGCCGGCTTGGGCTCCTTGGCGGGCTTCTCCGCCTTCACCTTCGGCTCCTTGGCGGGCTTCTCCGCCTTCACCTTGGGCTCCTTCGGGGCCTTGGGCTCCTTGGCGGGCTTCTCCGCCTTCACCTTCGGCTCCTTCGCCGGCACGCTGGAGATGGACATCCCCGCCTTCAGGGTCAGCTTACCGTCGGTGACGTCGCACTGGGCCAAGAGCCCACCGATCTTCGTCTTGACGTAGGTCGGGCTCTTGAGCCCTGCCTTGGCGCACGCCTCCTCGAAGGTGAGCTTGCCAGGGTTCTCCGCGAGGACGGCGATCAGCTTCGCGCCGGCACTCGAGGGCGCGAAACCAGAGGTCACCGTGGTGGCCGCCTCGGTGGCAAGCTTCTCGGCGGGGGGTGGTTGGGCCGAGGCTTGGGCCTCGTGGGTCACGGTGGCGGTCTCGGGGAGCGGGGGCACGTCGGTGGTGTTTTCGATGGTCATTGTTTCCTCAGTAGACTCAGTAGTCACGTTCCCTGGGCTTGCAAGAAGATTGAGGGCAGCCTCAGGAGATTTCTGTGCGGTGGCGATCAGCTGACAAAGCTGATCATACGAGAGACCCTCGAGGATATCGAGAAATTCTGGGGTGGTCTGGACTGGGAGCAGCCGGGAGAGGTACGCCACCTTACATGAGTGATGTATAGGGCAAAATCTATCCCCTACACGTTCCACCGGGGAACACACCGGCGTATCCAGGTGAGGGGATGAAAAGCAGGGGACACTCCCCTTCCGGTTCGGGTTCAGGGAAAGCCCAAGGTGACGGTTCACCCTGGCGATAGCAGCATCATCGAAGGGAACCTTAGGCTTCATCGTTCGCTCCTCCAGATCAACCGTGCATCCTCGATAAAAGAGCCCGTGAATACAGCTTGAACGCAGTCCCTGTATATCAGAAACTCAACATCCGATCCAACGATGTGCATGATCAAACAATCTTCTGCCAGCGTCATCGGGGCATCTGAATCAGCCAGACAACATAGGTACGTCCGCTGACCGATAGCCACTCGACATTCATCCGGGGTAGCCATCACGTTCTGGCTATCCGCTACCGCACACGCGGCAACGAAAGCACCAGAAGGATCCTTTGACGCAGGGTAAAGGATCTGGGCAGTACCCCGGATAAATGCCGGGTTCAGCATCAGCCGTCCTTCTCGAAGCTCAGCAACAGCGTGATCGACGTCGCGAGGAACTCCGGCTCGTCCGGGGAGGCGATGAGGATCGGGATCGACTCGTTGTACACGTAAAGATCGATCTTCGAGCCCGGGATGTCCTTCAGGGCCTGGAGGACGTTGCCGTAATGGAGGCCGATCTTGATCACCGACGGAGGGGGCGGATCGATGTCGGCAGTCACCTTGGTGTTCGCCTCGTTCGCGTTGAACCGGTGGCGGGCGTAGAGGCCGATCACCCAGGCGTTCCCCTCGCCGGCAGCCCCCTCCACGGTGAAGGCCACCGCATGGTCCTCACGGTTCAGCACCTCGGCGGTCTGGCGAAGGGCGATCTCGAAGTCACTCTTGTCCAGCGTGATCTTGTACCGGGGCTTCACAGCATCCTGTGCCGGCCGTGCCACGTGCTGCCCCGTCTCGAGGCCGTCCACCCCGATCGAAACGTAGTGGTTCTCCTTGTACTTGTTTTCGACCGTGGTGATCACCGCCCGCCCGATCCCGTTGCTGATGTGGATGGCGGCCTGCTGCTCGTCGTAAACCACCGTGACATCACCGGACTTCCCGAATTCGGCGATCAGGGGGATCATGCGACCACCCACGACGAACCGCACCCCGTGGTCGTGCTCGAGCGGCGTGCGGTTCACGTAGATCATGCTGCTGTTGAAGGCAGCAAGCCAGAAGGCACCCTTCTGACTGAAATCGAAGAGGACGCCAGGCCAGCGATTGTCCGGGCGAATGTCCGGGTTGATCTGGCGATTGCACCGAAGTGCCGCATCGATCATCTTCTGGTTCAGCTTGAAGACCACCGGGGTGGACTCCACCGCCTTACGCGGCTCCATCTCCTTGTCGCGCAGCACCGTCACGTGCTTGACGTAGCTGAACCACTCCAGGTGCGCCTTCGACGAGCCGGCATCGGTGGTGATGCTGATGTGATAACCCTCCCGGGTGTTGCGGATGAACCCCATCAGGTCGTCGGCGGGCAGGAGGACGGTACCCTCCTGCACGATCTCGATGGCGCCATCCGGCCCCTTCAGCTCCAGCTCCACGAAGGCTTCGTAATCACGGGCGGTGACGGTCACCTTGCCGTCGGCGGCCCGGATCTGGATGTGGTTGTTCAGGGGGTTGGTGGCCCCCTGCCGCTTACTCTCCTTGGTGGAGTTGCTTTCCCCAGCCACCAGAACGGCTGGGGATACGGCGGCGAGCAGGACTTCTGGAAGGACCTTGATGTGCATGATACCTCAGGCTGTTGGCAACAAGCTGGCGGACGATCGGGGAGTCCTCCCCGCATTCGTGGACGGCGCGAGAAATGTAAGTACTCGAGTCCGGTGACGCCAGAATATTTTCGAGATTGAGGGCCGAGTCCATCATCGAGGTGTAGGCGATAGACTCAGCCTCCTCAATATCGACAACGTGGGCAGTACGTATGCTCCGCCCCCGCGTAACCTCAACAAACTGACGCTTCGCTCGATTGAACACCCGCTGCGTGTCAGGGACCTCCTTCGAGAAGCCATTACGGCTCTGGAAGAACCGGCTAAACACGTCGTGCGTGTGCTGGATGATCCCGGTGTAGATGAAGGTCGAGAGCGAGCACTTCACCAGGGGCTCGAGCCCTGGCGTACCATCAAGGAGACTCATCTTCTGATCGCCACGCTGCAGATGGTAGGTTACAACCCCGCAGATGTTCACGATCTCAAGGACGTCCCATATCTGACGTTTGCCACCCGGGGGGGTGTAGCGGATCTGCTCTTTCCGGTAGGCCCGCACATCGTACAGAACCTTCAGCAGGAGGTCTTGTATGATGTCCTCCTCAGCCTGACCGGTAGCCCGCATTACCCCGTGAACGATGTTCTCGATCTTCGGAGACCACTTCAGAAGGGTGGCAGCCAGCTCGGGATCCTTCCGCTGTAGACCCCGGGCAATAGAACGAATCATCATGAGGTCTCCGGATAAACTGACGAGAGTAGCAATGCAAGGGAATCCTCAGTAAGCTCCCCGGGATCCTTGGCGAATTCACCAATAAACGCTTGGTCGGTAGGCAGGCCGGCGCCAACCATATCCGACCAGATGACCGACTGCGCCCTCTCCGCGTGGCGATCGAGCATGAGGAGGAAGCGCGGGCGGCACATCGAGTTCACCCAGAGCAACGTGCTCAGCTGCCGGGCGCTCAGGCTGCTCCCCGATATGGCGAGAGCGAACTCCCCTAGTGTGGCCAGTCGAATCGCATCGAACTGACCCTCGACGATCACCACCCTACTGGGGGTCACATGATTGATCCGATGCTCCCCGAAGAGGTAGTCACCCATATCCTCGCTGGCGTGCCAGTACCGGGGCTCCATGCCATCGAGCATCGCCCTGGCGGTGTAGGTGACGTACTCGCCGTTGATATCGAAGTACGGCAAAATTAGGCGGTTCTTCAGAACCCCGAAGGGGTGGGTCCAGAAGCTGAAACCCTGCTCAAGAACTGAGTGATCGAAATTCCGTGATCGCAGATAGGCGTTCGGCTCGAGTACCGGGAAAACAGTAGGCCACTCCGGACGCGCTGCCTTCGTCGCCACCGTACGGTGAAGCAATCGATCAAAGTCAGCGGCCTCGGTGAATGGGCGCCCTTGACGCCGGATAGCAGCGTAGACATCCCGCCAGTACTCGATGCCCTCGAGCATCTTGTAGAAAAGGGCGAACCCCCCGTGGAGACCGCAGCGGGATGACCGACAGAGCCAGTCACCTGACTCCACGTTGATCGAGAAGCAGTCGTACTCACCCGATGGACCCTGGAACGGACACCACCCGCGGTAGTTCTGATGTCCCGAGGCCCTGAGGTTGAGCTTCGAGTGAGTGCTGACGTACCTCTCGATGTCAAAGTCCATGATCAGACGGGGTCGTGGACCCGGGCCCCGTTGCGCCAGACCGCCCCGGTGGTGTCGGTCACGAGGGTGTTCGGGTTGTCGACCGACTTCTGACGCGCCAGCTCCGATGGCAGCATGGAGGTCTCGTCAGCGATGCTCCCCTCCTCCCCGTTGTACTCGAGGACGCCGAGAACGTGCTGGTCCTCGACCACGTGGATCTTCTGGCCGGCGTAGGCGAGGGTGGTGACCTTCTCAGGGTCGATCAGGACGTAGTCCCCGGCCTTGCACGACATCGGAAGCCGCTGCCCCGAAGCCGCATCGTAGAAGCCAGGCCCGGTGTTGATCACTCGGTAGAGCCCGAGCTTGTCCTTGAGGCCCACGGGGATGATGATCTTCCCCTCGGTGACCTCGGCGATCTTCACGATCTCCAGGTGGATGTAGTGGTTGCTCGGCTTGAAATTCAGGAACTTCATCTGTCCTCACATGGGGGGCATGGGCGGGGACATTCCGTCCCCTGCCTCGGTCCACAAGTTTCGCATCGACCGGTCGATGCACATCTCATCGATGATCGACACCAGGGGAACATCCGGCTGGATGATCTTCCCATCGCGTAGATACAGAATACTAATCACCAGCTGCGGCGGCTGCCACCCAGAATCCTCCGTCTGCACGGTCTCGAGATTCACGGCGAGATTCGCATCGACAGCTTGGCCAATACCGATCGACTGGCCTTGGTGCTGAGCGGTGATCTTGATCGGTCGTCCGTTCTTGTCGAGGCCAAGCCCCTCGACATTCGTCTGCGCAGCGGTGACCACAATCTTCGGACTCCCCTTCTTCTTCGCAGTGCCCTGGAGATCGAAGGCTATCTGGGTCTGCAGCTCGTGGGCAGCCAGGGGTCGTCCGTCATGCCCCTTCGACCGGCTAGCCTTGCCGATGTTCAGATAGTCGTAAACGAAGGTCTCGGTGATGAAGCCCTCGACAGCGGCCAGCCGATCGAACTCGGGCTCGATCTGGGCCATGCCGGTCTGATAGGGCTCACCCTTGATGACCTTCAGGCGGTTCTGCCAGCTGTCCAGCCGCCCCATGACCTGATCGGCGTAGCCCCGCTCCCCCTTCGTGAGAAGCCCGTTGACGATGCGGTCGTACCCGATCTGGGTGACCATAGAGTCCAGCCGACTCATCGTCATGTCCACTGAATTCTCGAGGACGCACAGCGTCGTGTTGTACCCCTGCAGAAGGGACGCGAAGGCGACGCTACAGAGGATCACGCTCTTGTAGCGCTTCATCGGGGCGAGGAAGGCAGTGACCGTCCCGCTCTCCATCTTCACCTGCTGGTCGAGCATCGGAATCCCGAGACGGAGCCTGGGATGTAGATCGGGATTGTCCCGCTTGTAGAGGCGATCAGCCTGCCGGCGCTGCCAGTCATCGGCGTAGTCCACGACCTGTAGCTTCGACTTCCCGACGATCCCTTCTGCCTTCTGGGCAGCGGTGAGAACCTCCCTGATCGCGAGAGGAACGTTCCGATCCTTCTTGAAGGTCGTGAACGTCGCAGACACCCCCGCCGATAGGGTCTGGAAGCTCAGGTACCTCCGAAAGGAATCCTCCGCGCCCTCGAGGTGCTCCGTGATGTCGAGTTCATAGAGCCGGAGCAGGCTGACCTCGTGTTTCTCGAGGTCAGCCCCTGTGAACTCCTCCCTGATCATCTCGGAGAGTTTCGGCCTTGGTGGGGGTGGGTTGCACCCCTTCCCCACCAGCCAGCGATAGGCGGCAACCGAGAAAACATCAGGCTGAAGCAGAGCCGGGATCCCGCCGTTGATGATCGATGGTACCCGCTGAAGAACCGCGGCGAGGATGATCCCCTCGTACTCCGGGTCGACGAGAACCAGACTCTGCTGTGTCATGCCTGAACGCTCTTGGTGGTGACCTTGATCTGCGGGGTAGTCCCGTCGTTCCAGATGGCGCTACTCATGCTGAAGCGCCTGGGGTGAAACTGGCCGACCTCAGAGGCATCGACCATGCGGATCACGATCTTCAAGATCGTCCGCATCTTCAGCATCTCCTCGTACTCGAGAAGAAAAGGTTGCTGCACGGGGACCTGGAGGGGCTTGGCCAGCCCCCTGAAAATCTCCCGATCGTTGACGATCTCCGAGTGGCACTCGGTGTACCTGACCTTGGCGACAGATGAGCCATCGCGGGGGGCAGCGGGTTCGCTCGTGTCCGGGACGTAGGGGAGGCCGGCCTTCCCCTTGCGAATGCGCTGCACAATCTCGGCGCGGCGCGTGATCTCCCGACAGAGGCGGGCGTAGACGATCTTCAGGAGGATGTACTTGTCGCTGCCGAGGCGAACCTCGGAGAGGTGGTTCAGGTGCTCGGGTACGAGCGTCTCCTTCGAGATCGCTCCGTCACCGGTGCTGAAGATGCGGAAGGGGTTCGCGATCAGGATCTGGCCCGTCAGGTGACCGTCCCCTGAGTCAGCGTAAACCACGAGGTTCCGGATGTTCTCCTTCCCGAGGACATTGCGGTCCTGCACCTGGACGCTGAACCGGGGGATCTTCGAATGGGCAACGAGCCCGACGAGCTTCCCCCCGCGATCGGTGTCGCTAAGGCGCTCGGTGGTGTTGTGGCCGGTAACCGGATCGTACATCCCGCTGACCACGAGGTGGCGGTCCCCCTCGTAGAAGGCCCTGAGCAAGATGAACAGCCAGGCGTTCAGCTGGCGATCGATGCCGAGAAAGTCGTTCGTGAACACGATGTCCTCGACCAGGGCGCGGGTGGTCGGGACCGGGTCGCGATCGAGGTAGGTGATGCTCCGGAAGGTTGGGGTTTTGAGCTGGTCAGCACGGAATCCACGGAATCGATACATATGACCTCACTGGTCCCACAACGAATCGGGTCGAAGGGGGTCGTTCTTGAGTCCGATGAAACGGAAACGTCCGTATTTCTTGGGTACCTCCTTGGAGATCCCCAGAAAGGCGGAGATGGAGTTCGGGGCGAAGTCCCCTTCTGCACCTACCTTGTTCGCGGTGATGATGGTGGGGAGGCACTGCTGGCTCCTGTGCTGGAGGATTCGGTGAATCCTCTCGTAGGTGTCGGCAGCGATGTAACCAGTAGCGTTCATCCTGAGGTCGTCAAGGACCAAGAGGTCTGCATCGAAGCAGGAGTCGACGATCGACACCCCCTTGTCCTTGCGCGACAGCCCCTCATAAATGGCCTCTACGGCGACGAACGAGGGGAGCCAGCTACCATCCCAACCACCCTCCCGGTGATAGCGTTTAGCGGCCTCTACGGCTAGGGCAGTGGCCAGGGCTGTCTTGCCAGCGCCCTTGGGGCCGTGGATGAACAAGCTGAGACCGTGCTGCCGCACCTGACCACAGTAGTTCTCGAGGAAGAAGGTGAGGGCCGAATGATCGTCGTCATCGAATGACCAGGCTTGGCTCTCCGGGTAGTTCTGGAAAAAGGCAGACTGGACGTCCTCGGAGTAGGTGTTGATATCAACCCCGTGCGACGGATCGAAGAAGTACCTGAGGTATGCTTTAGGGAAGCCCCGCTGCCAGAGCCGAAGCGCCGCGTTATAAACGTGCCAGCAGGGACAGCGGACCCCACCGGTGCGCGCTATGATCCCCATCTCCTGAGGCTTGATCCAGGTGGATCCACCACAGAGTGGGCAGGTGCGTGAGAAGTCTTCCTGACTCCCCCAGGCGTCGATCCACCTCATAGGTCGAACAGAAAGGGCTCCCGTAGGCCCTCTCTCCCTTCTCCCTAGAACCTATCGCTTCGAGCCTACGCTGTCAATGCAGGGGCAACGTAGCGCGCCCCTGTCTAGGACAGGGTGCGTCCTAGGGAGCGTCCGCCCACTTCACCTTGACGCCACCACGCGATACCCCGCTCGCGTTGTAAACACCATCCCCCCATGCGGCGTACCAAGCCCAGGGACATGCCTCCGGCGGATCACTCGGCAGCCGAAGGAAGTACTGGGCGTTCTCCCGGGTGATGTACACCCGGACGTTCGGTCCCCAGTCCTTCACCACCGGATGAAGACTCATGGTCAGACCCTCGCTGACGACCTTCCCGAATCGATCAGCGTAAACGAGCTGACCGGTCTCCGATACCGATCGCAGCGTGAGGCCAGGCACACCGTAGTCCCCCGCCGTCCACCCGTAACGAATCCGGTTCGGAAGAACCGTGGAGTAGGGCAGCCGGAAGAGCGTATTGAACTCCAGCGACCAGTCATGATCCCGCGAGGCGTACTTGTTCTGCAGCGCCCCCCGCTGGATCATGGCCGCAAGGTAGCTGAGGGACCAGAAAACCTTCGGCTTCTGAATAAGCTCAGTCACCTCCAGGAGCACCGCCCGCCGTAGCGAGTAGTCACCCTCGATAGCGATCAGCCCCATGATCGAGTCCAAGGGCGACTGGAAACTGTGATGCTCGGTGCTGTAGCACCACTTGTGGGTGATGCCGGGGACTACCCGGTCTGCCAGACGAAGGGTATCGATGATCCGGATCACCTCGAGGACGTACGCCTCACCGCGGAAAAGCGCGTGCGCGATCCGGGTGTTGAGATTGAGGACGCTCCCGAGATTCGAGTAACGAAGGAACTTCGGATTCAGCAGCCGACACAGGACACGAAGACTCATCGCCACGTAGGCGGCGGCCGGAATCTTCAGCACCTGGACATCGATGGGTAGCCTGATCGCTACCCCGCGGAGCCGCTCCACGAGAGTAGGGATGTCGATGTGCCAGAAGGCGCCCCCGTAGGAAACCGAGGGCAGGCCCCTACGGAGGTCATCCTGAACCTCGGTGAAGATTTCGTGGAGTTCCGAGTCAGTAGGCTGGAACTGAAAGAACTTGCGGGTATCCCTGCGGACCTTTTTCCCGGGAACCACCTGGACAAGGAGCTGACCGCCCGGCCCCGGGATCAGGTCGCGCCCGATAATCGGAGGGTACACTCGATCATTGGAACCGGCGGGCTTCCTGAGTTCGTCCGTCGTCAAGACGGGTGGCCTGAGATCGTTCTTTTCGATCATTGATCACCTACGGAGATAGCTGAGCAGCTGAGCCTTTCCAAGCTCAATGAGTTTCTCATCTCTCGTCATCAGCGCATCGGCGATCGAACCCTTGTGCGCAATCGTATCAGCGACAAGATCATCCACCGTGCCATCCACGTGAAGATAAACCACGGTGGCTGGAGAAGCTTTGATCAGCTCGATCGAATTCGGATTCGGCGAGGTTACCACCCGCCGGTGAATACGATCGAGCGATTGCCGATAGAGCACCGTGCTGAATGGAATGTCCACGTAGATAGCAGTCCGACACCTCGCGAGGAAGTCGATTCCGGTCCCACCGAACGCCGGGATCCCGATAGCTACACGCTCGGCTGACGTATCCCACCTGGCCGAGAGATCGGCGATATCCTTCACCCCGCCCATGAGCTGCACAACCCCGTATTTCGCGTAGCGCACGCTCATGAGTTCCACGGCCTTTCGGAACTCAGTCCAGATGATCACCTTCTGCAGCGGATCGGATAGGATCTCCTCGAGGAGGACCTCCAGCTCATTGTACTTCGCTGACTCGCCTGGCTCGTCGACGAGGTTCGGGTGATTTAGGATCTGGCGTAGCCGCACGACCTTCACTGCTGCCTCGGCGAGCGTGAGCTTGTCGTTCGTCGAGTTCAGCTCGGTGATCAAGTTCCGGCGCACATCATCGTAGAGGGCTGCCTGGGCTTTCCCGATCTTCACGCTGATGGTGCGCTCCACCTTGTCGGGGAAGCCCTGCATATCAGACTTCAATCGACGAATGCTGATAGGTGACAGGTGCGCCTTCAGATTAGCGAGGTTCTTGTACCCGACCTTGCTCCTGATAGTCCGCGGTCCGTAGGCGATATCAGCCTTCTTGATGTAGTGATTGCTAAACCTCGGGTACGTTGGAACCCGCGTATCGGTGAGCCTGAAGACCGACCAGGCATCTTCTGGACTCTCCGAGATAAGCGTCCCCGTAGCCAACCAAGTCCGCGGATGAAGCCCCTGGGAGTCCCGGAGAATCTCCTTGAGGTTCATCACGGCCACAGCCCGCCGAGTGTCGAGGTGCTTCACCTGATGCGCCTCATCAAGGACGATAGCCGATATCGGGATCTTCTTGAGGACATCGAGCGCAGGGTTGTACGGCTGCCCCTTTTTCCCGATGAGGGCATCGTAGTGGATCACCACGATATCGAGACCCTCGCGTACGGAAAAGGTAGACAGGTCCTCAGTCACCTCGGCCACCCCGTTCCCGACAACCCCGACGGTGAAGTCCGTGTGCTTCGACACCTCCTTCGCCCAATTCGACTTCACGACATTCGGGCAGATCACAAAAAGGACTCCGGGCTCCTTCTCCCGGAGTTCCGCGTAGGCCGCAAGGAGCTGGAGCGTCTTACCCACGCCCATCTCATCGGCGAGACAACAGCCACGGTGGTTGATCAGGAAGTTCACCCCGTCGATCTGCTCTGGGAACAGGGTGGAGCGCACACGCTTGCTCCGGAGCACTCGGGGGTAGGTCACAGGCTTCAGCCACTCGGTGATCACCTCGAGGGCAGCGTCGGTAGCGTCACGAAAGACAGTGCTGAAGCTTGGGTCGTCAAGACAGCTGCGTAGGTGAAGGAAGTCCTCTTTCCCGAGGACCCAGCTATCCGGACCGTCGATCGCGGCGAGCAGACAGCCGTCGATGAGGCTCTTTACCCTGGCCCTATCAGGAAAGTCCCCGAGGGTGACCCGCACCCCGTAGACGTGCCTATCGACGTTAATCACAGTCGATGCCTCCGGGTTTCGATCTCACGGACGATCCGATCGGAGGCGTCAGCGACATCGAAGGCTTGGAAGCGCAGCTCCTCAACCCCGTTCAACCAGACGCTGAATTCCCCGTTCTCCTGGATCATGAAGAGGTAACCCCCATCGCCCTCGTAGTCGCCCAGCTGACCCCACACGCACTGCTCGGGGTCGCCCAGGGCGTTGATCGCATAGGTGTCGAAGTCTACACCGCCCAGCTCAAAGGGCAGCCCGGATTCGTAAGCGCTTTTGATGTCCATACCTGCAGAGTAACCACCTAGTAGGGACACGCCACAAGCTGCGGGATGAGAGCAGCCTCGGCCTGGACAGCCTGGGTCAGCCAGAGCCGATGCACTCGGCGAATCACCGACGTGCTGACCGTACTCAGACCGGTTGTCACCGTGAAAGAATTTCCGAAGTGTCCCTCGACAACGATATCCAGACTCCGCCCCCGCCGAACATCCGGGTCGATAAGGTCCATCAGTTTGATCAGGGCATCGTGAACCGCGTAGAAACCGCAGCTCAGGGTCTCACCCTCGATCTGTATGGTGAACCCGAGCAGGTCCTTACTGCGAACTTCTCGAAGATAGACTCTCATCCACCGCTGATGTTAGCCCGCTGAAGTCGTAGGGATCAAGGGCTCTGATATTTTGCACCGGAGTGAGGATCCACTCCCGGTCGGCGAGCCCTACGTTGTCGGACAGGAACTTATCGAGCGCCACCCTATCCGGCTGGTGACGGGCCAACACCACCCGCCGGAGATGCTCGAGGTCCACGCTGTCGAATTCAGCGAGATTGTCAGCGGTCACGATCGTCACGAGGCGGTATGCCTGCCGCACGATGTCTTCTGACTTCGCAATCGACTGCTTCCACTTCGGACCTGTCAGTAGGACACCCTTCGCCGCGAACAGGAGGTCGAGGGTCGGATACGTGCTGGCAATCTGCGCAGCGTACTTCGGGCCTACCCCTGGCGGAGTAGGGATATCGTCACCACCTGCCCCGGATAGGGACGCGTGGAGCTTCCAGTCCTTGACCGCGACCCCTGCGTTCTTCGCAGCGCTCTCGTTATCAAAGGTCCGATCGCGAATCCCGTCGTAGAGCTTGATCGGCCCGTCGAGGATCTGGAAGAAGTCCTTGTCCTGGCTCGCGATCACGATCGACTTCACGAAGGGGTCACGAGCGGCGTACGTGGCCATGATTCCGATCAGGTCATCAGCCTCGATACCAGGGGCGTGGTAGAGCGGCACGCCGAGATACCCGAGCAGCTCCCTGACGAGCACCGCCTGGCGATTGAGGTCGGTGACATCGATCTGGCCCACGGTGGTGCCGCGGCTCTGCTTGTAGCCGGGGTACAGCCGCTTGCGCCAGTTCGGCCGCCCCCGTTCGTCGAAGACCACCGCAACGTGGGTCGGGGTGGTCTTCCGGATCAGCGAAGCCAGAAGGGTGGTGTACCCGACCAAGATCCCGATATTCACCCCGTTGTGGACCGAGTTATAACTGACGGCTGCCCGGTAGAGCAGGGGGTTACCATCCACGAGGAGTAGCTTCATCGATAGAGCCTAAGCATTGGGTCGAGATGCGCCAGAATTCTACCGAGAAAGGCGCCTTGATCAAAGGCCAGTAGGTCAACCTTCGAGGAACAGCCTGAGCCCACGTAGTAGCGAATGCCTGCGCTGGCTGCCCACTCGAGCAGCTGTCGACTCGGGGGCTGGTCAGCAGTGAACTCCAGGGCAGTGCCTTGGGCCTTCATCGCGTCCTCGAGCTTGTGCATCCCCGCAACCGGGCGGGGGAGGTGGGCGACGCTAACCGGCTGGTAGTCCAGCGCACGAAGAACACGCTCCACCGTATTACGCTCGGGGATGGCGTGAAGGGCAGCCACCCAGGGTGTGGATGGTAGCACCGCCGGCTTCGCATCGACCATCACATCGATCTCAACCGCTGCGCTATAGCCGAGAGAGGTGAGCCGTTCGATATAGTCCTCGACCTCGAACGACTCCAGGGCAGGGAGCTTGTAACCCACGACGTGGTCGACCACCCGGATATTCTTGTAGTCGAGGGTCTCCTCGGTCCAGCGGAGTAGCCCGAAGGCCAGGCCGGTGGGGCGAGCGATCGAGAGGTGCGAGTCAGTGGTTGGCTCGACCGCTGCGTACTTGGGTTCCGCTGGAGCTGCCGGATCGGCAAATGCGGTGTGAACCGCCTCGAGTTTCGATAGCTCCTCGATAGCGTCTGCGGTGGCCGCTGTTTGCAGGGTGAGCAGCCTCTTGGAAGTCCCCCGCTGCCGATACTCGGAAATTTCAGCTAGCGTAGATGGTCCAATACCCCGGAGGCGTTCTGGCGCTGTCGTGGGGTGTGCCTCGATGGCTCTTGCCGCCCGGTAGAAAGATCCCGCTCGATGCTGGTCCCCTGCGCTCAGGTAAAGCGAGGCCAGCGCATCGAGGTGAGCTACCAGGCTCATCAGTTCGTCGGCTGTGGCCCGGTCCAGCCCTCGAGGAGGAGCGCGTGGATCATTTCGCGCTCTGACTGCCCGTGGCTCCAGGGGAGAACCGGGTAGCGTCCGGTTGCGTTGTGGTGCTGCAACGCAACCGCAGCGTTCTTCAGCGTGACCGCCTCTGCCAGCGAGCGCCTGTGAGAGCGATAAGCGAAGGTGTGAGCGTGCCGAGTGCCACCCAGCACGTCCACAACAAGGGACTCGAGGTAATCTTGGGTGGTTTTCATGATGCCTGACTGACTGATAATAGGCAGCAAGCTGACGAATCGCGAATAAAAGATAAAGCCAAGTCCCCTCTTGGCCAAATCTTTTTAGCCCGTAACCGGGCCGAGACCATCCGGGTATTCCGGAGCTTCAGGAGGCTCTCACCCAGCCCGGGGAGGCTCTGGTCATGGAGCTGGCGAACCAGCCCGAGGTCCACTCCTTTTTCGCTCCCGATCCCGAACCGGGCACCTAGGAGCACCCCGGCAATCGCGCCAACCGTATCGGTGTCCCCTCCGCGGCTGATCACCATGCGAAGGCCGTGCTCGAACGAATCGGCCTGCCTGACCGCTGCGCTCACCGTGCGGATGGTCGGGATGACGTACCCGCCATTGTTCCAGTGCTGCCAGGCAACGCGACCGGTGCCCTCGAGGGCGTTGAGAACGAGGTCGGTGTAGCGGCCATCGGCCTTGTAAAGGTCAGCGGCCTTCAGCACCCGGATGCAGGCGGTATGGTGGGCAACGTCAGGGGCATAACCCAGGGCCAGCTCGTTCGCCATCTCAACGACGTAGATCGAACCGAGCCAGCAGCGGGGATCCGGGTGCGTATCCTCGCAAATCTTTTTCGTCTCGCTGATGCGCGACCAAGTCCGGGGATTCGCCAGCAGGGTAGGCACGCACTTCATCGGCCCGCCGTTCCCCGCGTTATCAGCCCCGCCGTCCTTCCAGAGGCGGTAGACCGGGTGCTTTTCGACGTTGTTCGAGGTCGCGTTGACGATGCCGCTCCGACTCCAGGCCGAGAGCGCCTGCCGGGTCCAGCTACCGACATCCGGCGGGCTGCTGTTGATCCAGGCGAGCATCTCCTCGCGGTGGATGGCCCTGTTGTAGGAGCCGGCCCGGAGGTACATCTTCGCGATCCCCGTGGCCATCTGGCTGTCGTCGGTGACCTGACCGGGCTTCCAGCTGAAGGGGCCGCCGCCGATGAGCTTGATCGCCTCGGACCGGATGTAGGTTAGGGGCGAGCTGAACTCGTAGGTGCTGCCGTAGGCATCCCCGATGAGCTGGCCGTACCAGGCGGCGAGGAGGTTGGTGAGGTAGGCGGTCTTCACGGTGTGGCTGCTGTTGTTCATGATCTATATCTAACCCGTTATAACTTGTCTGTCAAGCAAGCTCGGCCTGATTCTTCAGGAACTCGATCTCGCGGAGGTTCATGGCCCGGTCGAAGACCTCGACCGACCAGCCGAATCCCTCGAGGAAGGCAGCCGAGGCTGCCTTCATTTCGTCAGTCATGACGAACGTGTACTCAAGCTCCGGGAACTTCTCGAAGAGGTAGACACCCAGGGCCTTCGACACCCGATCGAAGTCGGCAGCCAGTGGGTGATTTGCCGCAGAAATTGGCTTGGCCGCGGCAAGGTACAGGGCTTCGTTCAGGCTCATGACTCATATCTAACAATGGTTAGCTTCTCTGTCAACCTAAAAGGCAGGGTCTTGATAACAGCTACGTCGCCCGACCGTGACCAGCGAACCCTTGTGGCGATACCGCCCGTCCTTCGTCCGGTACGCCTTCAGAACCTCGCCGTCGGGAATGCTGACGTACTCGTACGCCTGGATCTCGGACTGGCCGTTACGATCGGTCCTGTTGAAGGTATCGTGGCGAAAACTCAGGCAGTGCCCGCTGATGCTCTTGCCCACAATGGTCAAGGGGTAGCGGTCAGAGCCGATGGTCAGTGTGGCGGCGTCGGGGGCGAACTCTGGGAGGCTCACTTCACGTTCTCCTTGCGGTAGGCTTCGATGGCAGCCTTGCCATCCTCGGTGATCACGTACCAGCGCTCCCAGGCGTTGACGTTTCCGGGGCGCGTGGTAACCCACCCGCGCTTCTCCGCAACCGCCTGGGTGGTCCATGCCACCCCGTCAACAGCCTGCCCCTGCTGGCGCTCGGTGCCGCGGTGGGAAACCATCTTCAGGAACAGGTACTGGGCTCGGGTCGGGGTGTTCATGATCTATATCTAACTCGCGCTATGTTCCTTGTCAAGCGAAGTTTTCGTAGGGCTCGCAGGTGAAGGTCTGACTCGCCGAGTCATACGCTTGGATGTACCCATCCTCATCCACCGTCACCAGGGTCATCACCCGGTTTGAGTTCAGGTGAAGGACCTCGTCCTTGTTGCGCAGTGATCGGGCCTGCTCCAGCGTCAGGGCCGTCCTTGACGGTAGCCCACGGTGGACCTTCCCCTTCAGTTTCTGCAGCAGGTTCTCGGGGATAGCGTTCGCCCCGTTGACGAACTCGATCAGGAGGGCGCGCGGGTTGAGGATATAACACTCGTGATTAACAGGGTAGCCGGTCTCCCTGATGTGTGGGTGGTTGCAGAAACTGGTGCAGAAAGCGTCGGGGTCAGGAGTCACCCGACGCGGCGGGATCTTCTTTTTCGCCATGATCAGAACGGGATGTAGTCTTCGGCGTCGTGGTAGGGGTCGGTCATCTGACCGCCGAGGGCGTAGGCGCTGTCGTTATCGCGCTCTGCGACGCAGGCGCCGCACCAGACCTCGCTATCGGTGTCCCCGTCAGGGAGCGAGTAGGTCATGCGGCGCCCGGTGCCGTCGGGGGCGGGCTTGCCGCAGCGGTCGCAGAATCGGCAGTCGCAGTCTTCGTGGTCGCAGGGCTCGGCGGTGTTCATACCTCATATCTAACATCGAATAGCTTCTTGTCAACTGAGCGTCCGCACATTCGCAGAAGAACGGGGAGGGCCGCCCAGGTGCGCGGACTCTCCCCGTGAACGCACCGAGCGGTCAACGCCCGCTCAAGCCTAGCGGGAACGCTCACAGTGACCCCTAGAACGCGAAGCCGCCGGGCCAAGGCTACTAGCTTCCACCCGGGCCACTTCGGCGTCACACGGGCCCAGCTAGCGCGAAGCTCGTCGACGTCGGCGGCTGCGAGATCCTCGAGCCAGATCCGATCGCGGTTCAGATGGGTCAGCTTGTGAGGCATCGATGATTCCCTTGATGTCAGCCACCGCGGCAGCGAGGTTCACCCCACGCTTGACGTAGGCTAGCCCCTCGACCCTGGTGTGGATCCGGGTGCTGTCGAAGATGATCTTCGTGCAGGTGAAGCAGATCCCCTGCACGAGGTGAGTGTTGCAACCGATACAGATCAACGTCATTCTGGCTCCGTGAGACCACGCTGTTCGGCTTGATCCCGGCTCATGTGGCTGCATTCAACGCAGAGGTAGTGGCCGTCGGTGTCGCACGTCCCGAAGGAGGTGCGTTTGCTAACCCAGCGGAGACCAAGGCCGGCCACCGTGGGGTGATCACTATCAAAGTGATCGCAGGGGGCGGCGATATCCCTGATGCCGGGGGTTCCCACCAGGGGGTGGCCGTTTAGCTCGGCCACCAAGAGAGCCCAGCTCCGCGGCAGCGTCACCCCGAAGCCAGCTCCTTGGCCAGCTCCTCGAAGCCCAGCGAGACCGCGGTCTGGTTCACCCGATCCTTTAGGATCAGCTCGAGGACGGTCTGCGCGACCACAACCGGGCTGGTCGCGATCAGGATCTCCCGCGGGGCTTCATCCTCGTGGAGGATGGTCGCGATCTTGATCGCGCTGCCATCGGGCTCGATCACGTGCTCGAAGCCGGTGATCGAATCCGTCACCCGGCAGACGCCGTCCTTGGCGACGGCCTTCACCCCGAAGATGTGGACGCCCGCGATCAGCTTGATGATGGTGCTGTGAATTCGCTTGATGGTCATGAAAACACCCTAGCGATCAGCGACCACGTCGTCAAGTTACGTGATCCTAAATCTCGGTGAAGGTCGAGGCGATCCCGGGCGATCTGGTTGACGATCGCGAGGATCAGAGCCCAGGCGTCGTTCTCGACGTGAGTGACACTGACATCGGCGATATCGCAGACGCCGGTCACGGTAAGGCCAGGTCCATCCTCTGCGTCATCGACGTCGTAGAAGAAGTCCGTGTCGAGGTCCAAGACCCGGATGGTCTGGTCTTGGACCTCGACACGAACCTTCGAAAGCCCGACGGCCTCGAGGCCGGTGGAGACACTCGCGTAGACTTTCTTGACGTTCATCGAATTAGCTCCGGGCCAGCGCCCTGTTGATGGTCCTTGCGATGTCAGCGAGAACGTTCTCGGTGAGCCGCGGGGTGCCGGTGATGGTCACGGTCCTGATCGTACCGCGGGGTGCCTTGCGCGCTGCCCAGCCCGATCCGAACACCCGGCCGATGTTGATCCGGTCGTTTTCGATCCAGAGGTCCGTCCACTGACCGCTCTCGAAACGAACAAGGATCTGCCGGCGGTGAGCGAAGATCCCCCGGCCGGTGTAGTGGGCGAGAACCGAAGCCTTGACGGTGAGCTTGCTGTTCAGACGGTAGCGAATTTCCTTGGCGAGGTCGCTGTTGGCCTTGACCAGCGCGGGGTAGGATGGGGTCTCGTGGACGTAGGCTTCGGCGGTGTTCATGGTCTATATCTAACCCGTTATAACTTGTCCGTCAAGGAAACCTGAGCGCCGGGCATCGAAAAGTTCTTCCCGAGGATCTCGATGCGCAGGGGTTCCAAGGCGCGGACCTTGGCGATCAGCTCGATCGCCGCTGGGTTGTTGCGCTGACCCCTGCCCAGGAGGTGGAGGGCCTCCATGGCGGCGACGATCAGCGTGAGGTCGCGGAGCTGGAGGGCTCGATCGTAGGCAGAAACCGCATCAGCGTAGGTCTTCATGCAGAAAACATGAGTCTTATCCGCAGTCTGTCAAGAAGCTAAAAGAACTTAGATAGGGGAGGGGGGCTACGGGGGGTGGGGTTGGAGAGGGGAGAGTTACGCGGAGTGATGGTCAGCGAACCCTGGGTGAGCCCTGGGTGAGCCCTGGGTGAGCCCTGGGTGAGCCCTGGGAGGTCAGAATTGAAGGAAAGTGGCTGATTACGGCTACATTTTAGCGAATTCTCTCGAAATTCTCTCAAAAAGCCCTGGGTCGCGCACGTGCAGGCGCTACGTGCGCAGACGCGCGACTTACCTCCCCAGAATATGCGATAGAGTGCCATGCTACCCAGGCATCGCATGGCACTCTACCGCAGATTGGTATCCACACCTGTGGATATTATATCACTAAACTGACTAACTAAGAATCTCCAGACTCTCCAGACTCTCCAGACTCTCCAGACTCTCCAGACTCTCCAGACTCTCCAGACTCTCCAGACTCTCCAGACTCTCCAGACTCTCCAGACTCT
>Ga0172362_10000009_pt1 | contig 108290 bp, 94 predicted proteins | sample LakKivs1_kivu2a2_FD_114534 | JGI IMG/M metagenome (GOLD analysis project Ga0172362, IMG submission 114534) | Sediment microbial communities from Lake Kivu, Rwanda - Sediment s1_kivu2a2 | ecosystem: Environmental > Aquatic > Freshwater > Lake > Sediment | place: Rwanda: Western Province, Lake... | reverse complement strand
CCAGGCCCTCCAGCTTCCGCCTCACTTCTTCGGGGGTCTCCCCGTCCGCGGGTGCCAGCTTGTCCACCTCGCGCTGCAGCACGTGCATGACCATTTCCTCGGGGCTCGAGTAGCCGCACGCGGCCGCTGCGGCCTTCAGGCGCTCGAGGAGGGCGGCGTCGAGCTTCAGCTTCAGCGAAGGCATGGGGATTCCTCCTAGAGGTAGCCCAGTTTCTGAAGACGCTCCCTTATCAGGTTCTCCTCGTCGCAGGCGATCTCCTCCCCGGCGGGCGGCGGGACCAGCCCCGCAAGCTCGAGCCGCCTGAGGAAGGCGTCCAGGGACCCCGGCTCGAGGAGGTCCGCCGCGTCTGCCTTGACGGCACCGGCCGTGCACTCCCCGGATGAGCCGTCCACGATCACGGTGACTCCGTGCCTGGCGAGAAGGGCCGCGGCGGAAGGGATCGACCCGGGCGATATCCCGGGCTCGAGCCCGGCGGTGAGCACCTGGACATCTGCTCCCCGAGCGCGGATCGCTCCCTCCAGGAGCTTCATCGCCGACTCGTCGCCCGGCAGGACTGCTATCACGAGGCTCATCTGCCGCCGCTCCTCTCCCTGCTCCAGGAAGTCAGGATCTCGGCCACCTCGGGTCTGGTGAACTCAGGAGGCGGAGCTTCCCCGGCGGCCAGCATCTGCCTGACCCTGCTGCCCGAGAGTGCCACGTGGTCGCCGTCTGGATGCGGACAGGTCTTCGGTGATGCCATTGCGCCGCACCTAGCGCAGTAGAACGAGTGCTCGAACCTCAGAGGCTCGATGCCGATCTCCCCGGGAGCGAAGCGGTCGAAGATCCTCTGTGCGTCATAGGTCCCGTAGAAGCTGCCGACGCCCGCGTGATCCCGGCCCACTATGAAATGCGTGCAGCCGTAGTTCTTCCTGACGATGGCATGGAGAACGGCTTCGCGGGGGCCGGCATAGCGCATGGCGGCGGGGAAGACGCTGAGGACTGTCCTGGCCCTCGGGAAGTACCCTTCCAGGAGGGCGTCGTAACACTTCATCCTGATCTCCGCCGGTATGTCGTCGTCCTTCGTGAGGCCGACCAGGGGATGGAGAAGAAGGCCGTCCGCGATCTCCAGAGCGCACTTCTGGATGTACTCGTGAGCCCTGTGCACGGGGTTCCGGGTCTGGAACGCCACGATGGTCTCCCATCCGCGTGCCTTGAAGAGGACCCTGGTCTCCCTGGGATCGAGCTTCCGGTCTGCGTAGGGTTCGGATTCCCTGTCCCTGAACGAGACGATCCTCCCCCCCACGTAGGTCCCCGTCAGGCCGCGGAGGTACGCGACGCCCGGGTGAGACTCGTCCCTCGTCCCGAGGGCCGAGGCAGCTTCAAGGTCGAGGTCGGCGGCGAACACATCCGTGACTTCGATGGAGCCGCAGATGCCTCCCGAGGGTCCGACCAGCGCACAGGTCCGGCCCGCTTCCGGAGCCTGCCGGCCGCGCTTGACGGAGAGAGTGACGGGAAGGGGCCAGACAGGCCCGCCGGGAAGCCTCATGTCCTCGAGCACGCCGGCGTACTCCTCGCGGCCCATGAAGCCCTCGAGGGGGCTGAAGGCCCCGCTCCCCAGCATCTCCAGGTCGCACAACTCCCTCTCGTCGAGAGTCAGCTTCGGCAGGCCGTCCAGGGAGCGCGCCTGGTCAGCCGCCTCCGCGCCCTCCAGCTGACTGCCGGTCAGTCTTCCACCGTGTGGAATCGAAGGCATCAGGTTCGTCCTTTCGCTTTCCGGACGGCGCAGGCACGGTAGCAGAGGCCTGCCACGACCTTCCGTCGCCCGATGCGGGAAGCGCAGCTCCCCGGAAGTGGCCATGCGAAGATAAGGACAAGGAGCCGCGCTGTCCCGGGTCCGGCCCTGACAGGGGCATTCGCATGCGCGTAGATTAGCCTCCATGAACTGCTCCACCCAGGCGACTCCGGTTCCTTCGATCTCCGTCAGCGGCCTCGAGAAGAGCTACTGCAGGAGCGGCGGCCTGAGGAAGTTCGCCGCGCTGCGCGGAATAGCCTTCGAACTCCTGCCGGGGGAGATCCTCGGCTTCCTGGGACCGAACGGGGCGGGCAAGACCACAACCATCAAGTGCCTCCTCGGCCTTCTCTTCCCGGACGCCGGCAGCATGACGATCCTCGGCGGCCCCCCCGGCGGGCGCGAGGCGCGCAGGCGCCTGGGCTACGTTCCGGAGAACCCCGACTACGAGGAGTCCTTCACGCCGCTCGAGTACCTGGGGCTCTTCGCGGAGATGAGGGGCTTCGACACGTCACCGGCCGCCCTGTCCCGTCTGCTGGGGCGCGTCGGTCTGTCGGGATGGGGCTCCACGAGCATGCGCAAGCTCTCCAAGGGCATGAGACAGAGGCTCAGCCTGGCCCTGGCCCTGCAGGGGTCGCCCGACCTCCTCGTCCTCGACGAGCCGACCGGGGGCCTCGACCCCGCTGCGAGGAAGGAGTTCAGGGAGATCATCCTGGAGGAGCACGCGAGGGGAGCCTCAGTGTTCCTCTCGTCGCACATGCTCTCGGAAGTCGAGACGGTCTGCACACGCGCGGTCATCCTCGCGAAGGGGGCCGTCGTCAGGTCCGGGACCCTCGACGACCTCCTCAGGGGGGAGAACACATGGCGGATCCGCTCCACGGCGGCCGGCAGGGAGAGGGACGAACTCGTCGAACTGCCTCTCCTGCAGGGACGGATCGACTCCCTCAGGAGCTCCGGAGCGGAGATCGTCGAGGTGGCACGCCAGTTCAGGAGCCTCGAGGAGGTCTTCCTCAGTGCCACGTCGGAGAAGCCGTGAAGGCGATCCGGCCATTCGCCATCATGACGGTCATGTCTCTGGCGAGGAGGCGGACCCTGTGGGGGATAGGCATCCTGACCGTCCTCGGGCTTGCCGGCCTGGGTGCCGTCCCGACCTACGGCGCCGGTGCATCCCCCCGCTTCGTCCTCGACATCGGGATATCCCTGATGGAGATCGCCGCATTGGTGATGGCCATCGCCGTCGGCTCGGGCATCGTCCCGAGGGACAGGGACTCGAGGACCATGATGCCCCTCCTCGCCGCGCCGCTCTCCAGGGACGAGTACCTGGCGGGCAGGTTCCTGGGCGCAGCTCTCGTCCAGTCGGCGTTCACCCTGCTCTGGTTCGCGGGCCTCGCGGGCGTGCTCGCCATCCGCGGCGGTCCCGTGCCCGGAGGGCTGGCGCTGGCAGGGATACTCCTCTGCGCAGAGGGATGGCTGATCCTCTCGGTCGTCATGCTCTTCAGCCTCTGGGCCTCCCCTCCCCTGAACGCCCCGCTGACCTTCCTCGTCTTCATCGTGTCTTCCACCAGCCCGGCCGGTTTCGCTTCCCTGATCCCCAGGGCCGGCGGCGCCGCGCTCCTGCTGAGGACGCTTGTCCCGCGCCTTGCCGTCTTCCAGCTTCGCGATCCTCTCGTGCACGGGCTCCACGTCACCCCCGTCTACGCCCTGCTCGGCCTGGTCTACGGGATCAGCTACTCCCTCCTCGTGCTCGCGCTTGCATCAGCGGCCTTCCGCAGGCGGGACCTCAGGTGAGACCGGTGGCTCTGCTGGCACTGATCGCGGCGTGCTCCTGCTCGCTCCGGACCTGGTACGGGGATGCCGGCCTGCAGGCCCCTGGACACCACCACGACGAGGACGCCAGGGCTGACGCGATCCAGGGCGGGCCGGGCGGAGAGGAGAGGCACGTGCATGCGGCCGGCGAGCGGAGCGAGTGCACCGCCTGGCTGTTCACCCAGCCCTGGGTTTCGGCACCCGACCGTGTCCGGGTGGCGAGGGACTCCCTGATCCTCCTTGCCCTGGCCGCAGTCGTTCGAGCCATGGACAGGCTCCGCAGGGGATGAAGCGGGTCCTCCTGGCCGCCTTCCTGCTCGGGATCTGCATCGCCAGCGGGACTGCCGCCCAGCGCCTGGAATCAAGGTCCGGGACCGCACCGCTCGAGGCCGCCCGGTTCGGGCTCGAGCGGATCAGGTTCCTGCTCTCCGACTTCCTCTACATCCGCATCGACCAGTACTTCCACATGGCAATGTTCAGAGGGGAGGACTGGAGGGCGGAGGCCGACTACATGCCGCTCGTATGGCTGGTCGTCCGGCTGAGGCCCGATTTCGAGCCCGTGTACGCCGACGGGGCTTCACAGCTTGCCGTGAATCTCGGCCTAGTCGACCAGGGGGTCGCCCTCCTTGAGGAGGGAATGCGCAACTGCCCGCGGAGCCTGGAGATGAGGTGGGAGAACCTCACCGTCCGCTGGCAGTCGGGCGCCGGGACAGCCCATGACAGGATCGCCGCCGGAATAGGCTACCTGGACTTCGTGAGACGCAACTTCCCATGCTCTCCCCCTTCGGAGCACGAGAGGAACGCAGCGGCGATCATCTCCTGGATAGCCGAGGGCGATTCCGCGCGCAGGGCGACGGCGAGGATCGCTTCGCTCTACCAGAGCCGATGGAGGATCATGTTCTGCCAGCAGAGGATCTGGCAGGACTCCTAGTCTCCGGCGGACAGCCTGAACACCAGCAGGTTGGGCGCTGCCGGCTCGTCCCAGAACGACCAGCCTTCCGCCAGGAAGGCCTCCAGAACATCCGGCCGCGACTCCGGAAGGATCACGTCGAAGCCGCCGGTCAGTCCGAGGCGGCACGCGGCCCTGCAGATCCCCTCCGAGGCCCTGGACGGCCTGTCCATGCCGCTCTGGAGGAGTGCGAACTCACCGCGGCCCTTCCTCCCGTAGAATCCTGCTCCGTCGAAGTCCCAGGCGCTGCACCTCTCCTCGAGCCAGGGCTCGGCATCCGGGCACGCGATCGGGAGGCGCCAGCCGCACGGGACGTGCATCCGATAGCAGCCGGTCCACCCCCGCCGGAAACCCCTCACGGCAACGCCTCTCATGCCCGACGCGTTCCCTCGGGAGACTACGAAGAAGCGCTCCACCTCCGAGAATCCCTGGGCAGTCGTGATGCCGATGCTCTCGGAGTTCCTGTAGTACGTGGCAAACTCGACCCAGCGGCCGAGCCCCTCGGCCAGCATCCTCCTCGCCCTCGAGACGACGAACTCGGACATCGCCCTGCCGTATCCGCGCCCCCTCTTCCCGGGGTGGACCCTGAGCCCCTCCAGCCAGATGATCGGCCCAGGGAGGGCGGCCATCCTGACGCAGCCCGCGACCTCGCCATCCGAGACTCCCACGAAGAAGCCGCCTTCGCGTATCCAGCCTGACGCGACATCGGCCAGATAGTCATCGCCTTCCCATGTGAGCCTGGAAATCTCCGCCAGAGCCGGGAGATCCTCTTCCGCGGCCTCTCTCATCAGCAGATCGGGTGCGCTCATCCATCCTCCGCAGCAGGGTTTACCGGCGGACCGGCAGATCATAGCTTACCCGCTGATGTGCGCTGAGCCAGTCCCGGCACCCAAGGACGGGGGTAATATGGACAAGGAATCGGTCTTCAGGGACTTCCATCCGCTAGAGAGCACGAACTTCCAGTCGTTCTGCAGGCTTCTGAACGTGGACGAGAACTCGAGCCTGGTGAGCCAGGGGGACTGCACCAACGAGTTCTACGTGGTGCTGCGGGGCAGCCTGCGCGTCGTCGACCAGCGGACGGGGGATGACTTCTTCCTCGCCCGCCTGCGGGAGGGCGACGTCTTCGGCGAGATGTCATTCCTCGACGGCAGCCCGAGATCGGCGACAGTGCTTGCCGAGAGCCCCTCCGAGGTCCTCGCCATGGACCGTGACAACTTCTGCATGCTCATGACCGCAAATCCGCACCTCGGCACCCTGCTCCTGATCCACCTCGGCAGGATGATGGCTGCCAGGCTCAGGGCCACCGACGAGAAGATGGCCAGCATGGCCAGGGAGCGGGACATCAGGGAACTCGGGGAGCTGAGGAGGCTGATCTCCGGGATCCGGGGCTCGGCGAAGGCCCAGGGGGCCGACCTCGGCCCGGACGACATCATCTGACGGGGGGCCTGGGATGAGCCTTTCCAGCAGAGTTTTCCCGCAGCTCAACGAATCCGAGGAGCAGGACATCCTGTCGGTCTGCACCAGGATAGAAGCCTCGGCGGGAACGGCGGTCCTTCGCAAGGGCGACGGCGGCGGCGACCTGTACGTGGTCGAGACAGGAGTGTTCAAGGTCTACGAGGACGAGGCGGGCGAGGAGTACGTCATCGCGCTCCTCAATCCCGGGGATGTCTTCGGCGAGCTCTCCTTCCTCGACGGCTCCCCGCGTTCGGCTTCCGTGAGGGCCCAGAGCGACGGCTCGCTGCTCAAGCTCGAGAGGTCAGCGATACCCAGTCTCGTTCTGAGGAACCCCTATACCGCGACGAGGCTCCTGTTCAGTCTGGCCTCGATCGTCTCGGCACGGCTGCGGAAGGCCGACGAAGCCCTCGCCAACCTGGCCTTCGGGCAGCAGGAGGCGTCCTGCGAGGAACTCCACAGCCTTGCGGCCGAGATGTACAGGGAGGTATTCGCGGAGCTGTCGAGGTATCCCAGGGGAGCGGACTAGAGGCAGGTCCCCTTCACGGCCTCGACCAGGGCCTGCAGCGCCCTGCATCGGTGGCAGACCGAGTTCTTCCTCTCCGGCGTGCACTCGGCCAGCGTGCAACCCAGCCCGGGGACGAAGAACACGGGGTCGTATCCGAATCCGCCTCCGCCCCTGGGCTCGTCGAGGATCAGCCCCTCCATCTCGCCCACTTCGACCAGCATCTCCCCGGAGGGCATGACACAGGCCGCTGCGGTCCTGAACCTGGCGCTCCTGGAGTCTCCCCTCTCCCACAGCAGGACCTTGAGGAGCTTCCTGACGTTGTCCTCGTAGCTGCAGCCGGGCCCCGCGAACCTGGAGGTGTAGACGCCCGGAGCGCCTCCCAGGCCGGCAACGAAGAGCCCGGTGTCATCGGCTATCGCGGGCAGTCCGGTGGCTTCCGCGGCGGATCGCGCCTTCAGAAGTGCATTCTCCTCTATGGTCAGTCCGGTCTCTTCGCAGGACCAGCCTGCGGGAAGGGCCTCCAGGGCGGAGGCATCCGCGAGGCCGGCCGCCTCGAGGATCTGCCTCAGCTCCCTGGCCTTGTCAGGGTTGGCGGAAGCCATGACGATCCTGATCGGCCTACTCCCCTACGCTGAGGCGCTGCAGGGGGATCACCTCGGCTAGCACGGCCTCCAGGGCCCTGCGGGAGAGAGCGGTGATCGAGTCGAGGTCGAACGAGCCCTGCTCGGCCGTGGCCTGCAGCTCGACGAGCCTCCCGGCCTCGGTGCAGACAAGGTTCATGTCCACCTCTGCTCTGGAGTCCTCCTCGTAGCAGAGGTCGAGGAGCGGGGTGCCGTCCACGATCCCCATGCTCGCGGCCGCGACGAATCCGCGCCAGGGGTCGATCTCCAGGTCGCCCTTCGTGAGCAGCCTCCCTATGGCCAGCCTGAGGGCCACGGAGCCGCCGGTGATGGCCGCGACCCTCGTGCCGCCATCTGCTACGAGCACGTCGCAGTCGATGGTCACTGTCCGGTCCCCCAGCCTCTCGAGCGCGACGCACTGCCTGAGACTGCGTCCTATGAGCCTCTGTATCTCCTGGCTGCGGCCCTTCACCTGGCCGCCGCGGTCCCTCCTTATCCTGCGGTTCCCGCTCCCGGGCACCATGTCGTACTCGGCGGTGACCCAGCCGGAACCCTTCCCCGTCACGAAGGGCGGGACCCTGTTCTCGATCGTAGCCGAGCAGAGGACCCGCGTCTCTCCCCAGCTTATGAGGGCGCTTCCCTCGGGGGAAGGCTGCCATCCCGGCTCGATGACTATCTCGCGGAGCTCGTCCGCCCCCCTGGAGTCGCTTCTCGGCTTCACGAGGGCCCCGGCTGGTGGGGGTTGGCGTAGTCGGCCGCATCGACCTGCGTCACGAGGGGTATCGACATCCCGAGGAACCTCTGGGCTATCTCCTGGAACTTGATGGGGATGTCGCTCACGAAGAAGCTGGCCCCGTGGCTCCCCCCTTCCGCGAGCAGGTCTTCGCTCTCCAGGAGCGAGAGCGCGGCCTCGGCGGCGGTCTCGGCCGAATCGACGAGCGCGACCTCCGGCCCGAGGAGCTCCGACAGAACCGGCTTCAGCAGGGGGTAGTGCGTGCAGCCCAGGACCAGCGTGTCGATGCCCGCTTCCGCAAGCGGCCGGACGTATTCCGACACGATGGCCCGTGTCGCCGGATGGTCGATCCACCCCTCCTCCACGAGAGGGACAAGGAGGGGGCACGGCTGGGCCAGGACGGTCCTGACCTGCCCGAATGTCCTCAGGGCCTTCTGATAGGCTCCGCTCGCGATGGTGCCCTGGGTGCCTATCACGCCGACTACTCCGTTCCTGGTGCGTGCAGCCGCCGCCGCGGCTCCCGGCTGGATGACCCCCGTGACCGGCACGGGGCTGAACTCGCGCAGGGCGGGCAGGCTCACCGAGCAGGCGGTGTTGCAGGCCACGACCAGGAGCTTCACACCCCTGCTGAGGAGGAACGAGGCGTCCTCCATGGCGAACCTGATCACGGTCTCGGGGGACTTGGAGCCGTAGGGGACCCTGGCCGTGTCGCCGAAGTAGACAACGCTCTCACCCGGTATCTGCCGCAGGAACTCCCTGACGACGGTCAGTCCGCCGATCCCGGAGTCGAAGATCCCTATCGGGCCCTGCTTCACCGGGGCACCAGGCCCCCGGGGACCCCGCGGAGGGCAATTCCGTCCTGCGACGAGTCCAGGTTCCCTCCGACGAGGACGAACAGCCTGGTGAAGCAGACGAAGCGGGCCTCGAGAGTCCTCCTGAGGCCCTCCTGGTCGAGCATGGAGGGAAGGTCCACGTACACGGTGTCGTTGGAGTTGAACACCCACACCTTCTGGAGGTCCTCCTCGGCCGTTCCGCACTGGCGGGCCCAGGCCCGGACGAGGAGCAGGGCCTCGTAGGGTATCTCGGCACCGGTCGGGGCCTGGGGCAGCTGGACGAGAACGGCGTCGGAGCCAGCCGAGGTGAAGAGGGAGCAGGGAGTGACCGACCAGCCGGCTTCCGGTCCCTCGGAAGCGGACTGCCTCAGCTGAGGAGCCGATATCTGCGGCACTAGCAGAGAGTCGGTCTGGGCGCTCGTCGCGCCGATATCGTCTTCCGCACCGGGTTCCGCGAGTCCGAGCCTTCGGTTGGCCACCTTCATGGCCAGGACGAAGACCAGCGCGAGAAGGGCTATCAGGCCGGCCTCGATCAGGATGTCGCGCAGGAGCGGAGATGCGCTCCCGGCAGGCTTTGTCACCACCCCACTCCTTGTCCGTAGGCGAAGCTCTCAATAGCGTCAACAATAGCCCTGGCGACGCGGAAGCGGAAGTCCAGGGTCTGCAGAAGCGCCTCTTCGCCGGGGTTGGAGATGAAGGCCGTCTCGACCAGGATCGAGGGCATCCAGGCGCCTCTCAGGACATAGAAGCCGGCCTGCTTCACGCCCCTGCTCGTGCCGCCGGGCCACTCCGCCTGCATGTCCCCCTGGACCAGCTCGGCCAAGGAGCTGCTGCTCTCCAGGTAGAGGTTCTGGGCGACGTCGGCCAGCAGGAAGGAGAGAGGGTCGCTCTCCTGCTGAGGCTGTTGGTCCTGGTCGTCGTAGGCCATCGACCCGTTCTCGAGAGCCGCAACTGCCCTGGCGTCGTCGGTCCTGGCGAGGGACAGGAAGTAGGTTTCGAATCCGCAAGCCTCGCGCCTGGTACTCGCATTACAGTGGATACTAACGAAAAGATCGGCCCTGTCAGCGTTCGCCAGCCTCGTCCTTGCACCCAGTGACACATATGAATCATCGGTCCGCGTAAGGACGACTCTCACTCCGGGCATCTTCAGGGCCAGGAGATCCCTGACCAGGAGCGCTATCTCGAGCGTCCTGTCCTTTTCGAAGGTGCCGTCCGGGCCCACCGCACCCGGATCACGGCCTCCATGCCCCGGGTCAATCACGACGCAGTCGAACCGGCTCAGCCACGGCGACGGCTCTCCGTTCTGCAGGGCCGCAGCTGCCATCGAGTCGGTCCAGGCCGCGCCCTGTGGCGGCGGCTCGACCGGCGGGCCGGCCCAGGAGAGCCCCGGGAAGGCGATGAGGCTGTCCGAGCGAAGGAAGACGAGGAGCGTGAGGCTGTCGCCGCTGAGCGCCCAGTCCACGCCGGACACCAGGTTGTCCAGCGAGAAGGCGATGCCCCCGGAATCGGGAAGGACCCACATGGAATCCGCCCACAGGGAGAGCGTCCCGACCGGCAGAACAGCTCTCTGCCCGGTCTCCACGCTGAGCACGAAGCCGGCCACCTCCACCTGCGGTTCGAGCCGGGTCAGGCTCCGGAACTCGACGAGCAGCCCGTCCGGCCTCGGGATCGTCCTGGCCCTGGGCCCCTGCTGCGGGGACTGAGAAACGACCGCCAGCAGGAGCAGGAGGCTAGTCACGGCGGTTCTTCATCGTCGATTCGATCCTGCGGTTCTCCTCGCGGCGCGCTATTGCCTCGCGCTTGTCCCATGATCTCCTGCCGCGGCAGAGCCCGAGGGTTATCTTCGCCACTCCCCCCGAGAAGTGTATGTCGAGGGGAATGAGGGTCAAACCCTTCTCCTCCACCTTCCTGCGTAGCTTGATGATCTCGCGGGAGTGGGCCAGCAGCTTGCGGCGGCGCAGTGGATCGTGATTGTCACGGGCGTTGGGGTACTCCGCCACATGCATTCCGACGACCCACAGCTCGCCGGAGTCGTCGAACGACGCATAGGCTCCCGCAAGGCCGGCCTTCCCCTCCCTGATGGACTTCACCTCGGACCCCACGAGGACGAGTCCGACCTCGAGGGTCTCCAGGATCTCGTAGTCATGGCGGGCGCGCCTGTTCCGCACCGATGCCTCGGTCATGTGCGGAAGCCGCTCGGGACAAGATCTTCGCGGTTGACGGTCATTGGCGGCTTTCCTTAGAATCCGGGCTGCCCGGTGCCGAAGTGGCGGAACTGGCAGACGCGCTAGGTTCAGGACCTAGTAAGGGCAACCTTGTGGGGGTTCGACTCCCCCCTTCGGCACCAGCCTTCCTCCCGTTGCGCATGATCCCCTTGAGCACCTGTATCGACAGACCGATGAGCGCGAGTCCCAGGAGGACCTTGCCCATGCCTTCGAGGAGCATGGATGCCCCCACGCCCGCTCCCGAGCCGTCACCCGACTTCATGCACATGTCCAGCAGTATCCCGCCGGCGAGCACGGACGCGATCTGTCCGGAGACATTCGCGCTGGCGGCATGCATCAGGAGGTGGTTTCCCCTGTCCTCCTCCCTGCCCAGCTGCTGGACCAGTCTCGCCGACATGGGGAACGAAGAGAGCCCCGCCGCCCCGATCAGTGGATTGACCCTCAGGCCCAGCGCATGCAGCAGCTTCCCCAGCAGCACGCCCATCGCAGTGCTGAACGCGAACGCGAACAGCCCCAGAGCGAAGATCAGAAGCGTTTCCGTCCGCAGGAAGACATCCGCGGTCATCCTCGAGCCCACTGCTATGCCGAGGAAGAGCGTGACCAGACCGGAGAGGACCTGCTTCGCGGAGACCGCGAGGGTCTCGGTGGCTCCGGAGGTGGCCAGGATGTTGCCGAACATCAGCATGCCGATCAGCGGGATGCTCATCGGGCTCAGAAGGCCCGCCAGGATCGTAATGATCCACGGGAAGATCCTGACCAGGCCCGGAGGCGCCTCCGGACCAGTCCCGCCGCTCATCGACACTGCCCTCTCCCCGTGCGTCGTGAGCAGGCGCATGATGGGGGGCTGGATGAGTGGGACGAGCGCCATGTACGAGTACGCGGCGAGGGTCACAGGGCCCAGGATGCGCGGAGCGAGCAGTGACGTGACGAAGATCGACGTGGGCCCGTCGGCAGTCCCGATGACGCCTATGGACGCCGCCTCGTAGAGCCTGAACCCCAGCAGAAGCGTGACTACCAGGCTTCCGAATATCCCTATCTGCCCGATGGCCCCAAAAACGACCAGCCAGGGCCGGTCGATCAGGGGCCTGAAGTCCATCATGGCGCCTATCGAGACGAATATCAGCAGCGGGAAGAGCTCGTTCCGTATCCCCAGGTCGTACAGGATCGACAGGATGGAGCCCTCGGCCCGCATCGGCGAGACGGGCAGGTTCACCAGGACTATGCCGAGGCCTATCGGCAGGAGCAGAAGGGGCTCGTACCTCTTCTTCACGGCGAAGAAGCAGAGCAGCAGCCCGAAGGTCATCATCAGGGCCTCCCCGGGTCCGGGGATCACCATCAGGCTGTTCATCGCGCTCCGGACTCGACGGGGGGAGCCGACAGGGACTTCAGTGGAGGATTCGAGCGGTCCCTTCCGGAGAGTATCGGGTTCTCGCAGCCCCATTCGAGGCCCAGGTCGGGATCGTCCCATGCGATGCCCTGTTCGTCCGAGCCGTCGTAGAACCTGCTCACGACGTAGATGATGCAGCTCCGCTCCAGTGCGAGATAGCCGTGAGCCACTCCGGGAGGGATCAGCAGGCCCTCGGGTCGACTCCCGTCGAGATCGAGCATCTCCCCTCTGCCGAATCCCGGCGCACCTGCCCTGACATCCACCAGGGCCGCACGGACCCGGCCGGAACAGGCGAACCAGAGGTCGGCCTGACGGCGGTGGAAGTGGAGCCCGCGAAGGGCGTTCCTCTCGGAGATCGAGCAGTTGACCTGCACTTCGCTGTCGAAGACCTCCGGGAGCCAGCCCAGCCTGAACAACTCGAAGAAGGCCCCGCGCTCGTCGAACCCGCCGGGGAGGCGGACTCGGAGGACCCCGCTGATTCCGCAGCAGGCGTCCTGCACTGATGGCATCCTCCCCTGCAATCGCCCTCCTTCTCTGGCTCCCGGCCGCAGGCCGGAGTTAGATTGACTCGAGAAGAATACAACAGCGCCGTTTCGGCCTGCAAATCGGGAGGTCCCGCATGACACGCAAGCAGAGAGCCTCGGTGATAGCGGACAGGCTCGACGCCCTGTATCCCGACGCGAAGTGCCTCCTCGACTACGGCGGAGATCCTCGCAGGCTCCTTCTGGCGACGGTGCTGTCCGCCCAGACGACAGACGACTCGGTCAACAGGGTGACGCCCCTGCTCTGGGAGAGGTGGCCGGACCTCGAATCCCTTGCAGCCGCGAAGCAGGTCGAAGTGGAGAAGATAATACATCCGCTGGGCTTCTTCAGGAGCAAGGCCAGGTCCCTCCGGGGAGCGGCAGGGTGGCTCCTCGAGCATCACGCCGGACAGGTGCCGAGCTCGATGGAGGACCTGCTCAGGGTGCCGGGGGTGGGCCGCAAGACTGCCAATGTCGTCAGGGGCGAGGCCTTCGGACTGCCGGCCCTGATCGTTGACACGCACGTGAAGAGGCTCTCCTTCAGGCTCGCGCTAGCGGCCAGCCAGGATCCGGACCGCATCGAGGCGGACCTCGCCAGGGTCGTGCCGTCGGCACGACGCACTGCCTTCAGCCATGGCCTGGGCTTCCACGGGAGGAGGGTGTGCATGGCGAGGGCTCCCAGATGCGCATCCTGCGCACTGCTCGACCTCTGCCCCAGGAACGGGCTCGGCAGGGTCCGCATCACATAGCTTCTGCAACCGGGCTCCGGCCGGGCGCCTGCCCTGCGGGATCTCGGACTCGTGAACCGCGGAAGCGGATAGGCCCCGGGCGGAAACGCCCGGGGCCGCCTTCGCCGGACCGGCCTGGGCTAGTCCAGGTCGCTGAGGTCCACCGACCAGTAGTAGCCGTCGTTGCCGACGTTGATGTTCATCAGCGTGTAGGTGTCGCCGTCCTCGTCGGTGCAGCGCATGTCGTACTGTCCCCTGCTCACGTAGAAGGTCTTGGACTCGCCGGGGGAGAGGATCTCGCTGCTTCCCAGCCAGTCGTCTCCCCAGTCGCTGCTGGAGGAGGGGCTGATGTAGATGTAGTAGATGTCCCAGCTGCCGAGGTCGTTGTAGATCGTCACCGCGCAGTTGCCGCCGCCGGTCGAGGCGTGTCCGCCGGAGCTGTTGTAGTCGTACTCGCCGAGGTCGTCCAGGGTCACGTACCAGGTGTAGTCGCCATGGACGGGCACGTTGTAGAGGATGTAGCTGTCGCCATCCTCGTCGACGAGCTTGAAGTCGTAGGTGCCGTTGCCCACGTTGAACTCCCAGCTGTCGCCCGGGTTCATGACGTCGCTTCCGAGCCAGTCGTCACCCCAGCTGCTGGAACTGCTCGGCGAGATGTAGACGTAGTAGATGTCGTAGTTGCCCGTCCCGTTCGTGATCGTGACGGTGTTCGCCGCGGCCGTCGCAAAGAGCATTCCAGCAATCAGAAGAGCATACAGGGCACGCACCATGTTCCCTCCGTTCATGGGTTGGAGCCGACAAAGGATACTCGGGCCTGGGGCCCATTCTGTCAATGAGGCGCCCAGCGTGTCCAGGGGTCACGCCCGCCGTTATGTTCCGAGGGTGGTGCAGAGGGAGGAACAGGAGGAGACAGTGACCCTTTTCCTGATCGCGGCGGGCCTGGCAGTCACTCCCTGGCAGCCGGCGCTCATTCAGCAGGGAGAGGGCCTCTCTCTCATCTCGGCCCCCGGCGCCTGCCTCGATCCGGCGCCGGGTCTCCCCGCACTTCCCGTATACCCGGTATCGGTCGAAGGTATTCCCTCGCCGGACCTCTTCGGCCGCTGCCGCTGGGTGGAGATGTCTCCTTCAGCGACGCTGGAGCCCGTGTGGGCTCCCGTGCCTCTGTGCATGCCCGCTCCCCGTTCACCGGGAATCCGTTCCCCGGTCTGGCAGGTCGACTCCTGGTGGCCGGCCCGGCCCTTCCGCGTCACCGGAACGGGCCGCGAGGGCTCGGTGGAATTGACGGACCTCGTGGTCTGCCCGTTCCGCTACGATCCGGTCACAGGGCGTCTGGAGAGGCTCCAGGACTTCGATCCCGGTTCTCCTCCCACCCTCTCCGCCGGAGGCGGGGCGGGGACCCTCAGGATGCTGATAGTGACCCCCGACAGCCTGGAGAGCATCTTCCTCCCCCTGGCGGCCAGGCGATACGACGAAGGCATCATCACGACCATCGCTCCGGTCTCGGAGGCCCTCTCGATGCCCGGCCGCGACGCCGCCGAGAAGCTCAGGAACTTCGTCATACAGTTCAGGGAGCAGAACGGGCTGGACTTCCTCCTGCTCGGAGGGGACACGGACCTCGTCCCCTTCCGCAAAGCCTGGGCGATGGAGTGCGGGGCCGGATTCCATCCCCGCGAGGACAGCCTTCCCTGCGATCTCTACTTCGCCGACCTGGGCGGAACCTGGGATGCCGACGGAGACGGCGTCTATGGTGAGCTTGCCGACAGTGTCGACCTCTACCCCGATCTGGCCGTGGGCCGCGCCCCGGTGGAGAACTCCGCGGAGGCAGAGGCCTTCGTGGCCAAGACCGTCGCCGTGGAGGACTGCTCTCTCCCCGGCTTCTTCGACGAGGGCCTCTTCGCGGCCATGGTCCTCTGGAACGATCCCTATACCGACTCGGGCGTCAGCAAGGACTTCATAGTCGAGTCCTCCATCCCCTCCTCCACCGTCATCACGAGGCTCTACCAGTCGCTCGGCAACGAGAGCGCCGAAGCGGTCCTCTCCGTGCTCGACCAGGGGATCTCCTTCGTGAACCACTGCGGGCACGCCTGGTTCGGTTCGATAGGAACGGGACCGGACTACATAACCGAGAACGACCTGGACTCGGTCGATTCGGGAGGGCTCTTCTCCTCGTTCCTCTACTCGACGGGATGCTGGAGCGCGGCTTTCGACTTCGATGCGATAGCGGAGCACTTCGTCACCAGCGCCGACGGCTGCGGGGCCTGCTGGATAGGAAACTCCAGCTACGGCTGGGGCTCGCCCGGGAACCCGCTCTACGGGTATTCGGACCGGTTCGACCAGGAGTTCATGAGCGTCTTCTTCTCCGACCGGTCGCTCCGCATGGGCCAGGCACTCGCCTCCGCGAAGGCCTACTTCGTCCCGCTCAGCAGGGACGAGAACGTCTACAGGTGGCACCAGTACGACCTGAACCTCCTCGGCGACCCGTCCCTCCTGCCTCCGAGGAGTACGCCGCAGGAGCCGGTCCTGTGCCTCCCACCCTTCGTCACGCCGTTCACCGTGGACATACCTGTCCGCGTGACGGGCTGCTCCGCCGACGGCCTCCGGCTATGCGTCCATGACGAGGGAGACAACTACTCGACCTCGACCCTCGACGCTTCCGGCCAGGAGTTTGTCGAGTTCGACCATCCGGTCCAGGGCACCGTCACGGTCACCGTCACCGGCGCGGGGACGAGGCGGACGTCGGAGCAGATCGGCCAGGCCTCGGGTCCGCTCCCGGAAGTGAGCCTCGTCCAGGTCCTCGAACCGGGGCAGCCCGATCCCGACGGCCACCTCTCCCCCGGGGAGCAGGACCTGCTCGCCATCCGGATCTCAAACCTCGGGACGGAGACGGCCGGGCAGATGTCCCTGAAGGCTGACCTCGACGCGGGTCCCGCGCTCCTGCTCTCCGACGGGATCGCCTACGGCGACATCGAGCCGGGACAGTCCTCATTCGGCTCGGACAGCCTCCTCATCGCCGTCTCGACGGCAGCCTCCCTCGGACAGATCGTCACCCTCCACCTCGAGCTGGACTGGGAGGGAGGCAGCAACGGGTTCCAGATACCCCTCCTCGTCAGCTCCCCGGGGCTCTACATCGCCTCCTGGTCGGTGGACGACTCCGCCGGCGGAGACGGGGACGGCGCAGCCGATCCCGGCGAAACCGTAGACCTCCTCCTGCACCTGGCGAACTTCGGCCTGGAGACGGCCTCGGGGATCTCGCTGGCGCCGGTCTCGATGCCCCCCTGGCTGAGCCTGGAGCAGACGGGGCCGCCCCCCGACATCCCGGAGGGCGGCACGGGCGACGCGCTGTTCACCGCAGCGGTCTCGGCAGGCGCCGCCAGCCCTTCCTTCGCGTCGATCCCCTTCCAGATCGCATCCGGCTTCTGGATGGGGTCGGACACGCTGCCGTTCTGCGCGGGGGCCACCGGGCTGGTGACTGACGTGGAGAGCGGCCCGGACGGATGGACCTCCTCGGGTGACAACGATCTGTGGAGGATCACGACCAGCCACCACCACTCCGGCTCACACTGCTGGCACTGCGGGAACGACCCGGGATACGTCCCCGGCATGGACTGCGGCCTGACGGGCCCGGCGTTCGCTGCCTCTACCGCTCCGGTCCTTCACTTCTGGGCCACCTACGAGACGGCCACCTTCGGCGTCGACGGCCTGTACGTGATCGTCCACACGGGCGGTGCGGGCGCGGACACCCTGGACTTCATAGGATCCGGAGGGGCGCTGGGCATGTCTCCGTCGGGGGTCGGCGCAGGATGGACGCCCTTCACCTACGACCTGCCCATGGAGGCCGGCGACTCTGCGACCGTCGAGTTCAGGTTCGTTTCCGACCTCGACAGCTCGGTCGGCGATGGATTCTACCTGGACGACGTCGTGGTCACGGGAGGCTGGCAGGGCTCTCCTGGACAGGCCGGCGGACAGGGCGGCGGAGAGGCCCCCGTCATGGACACACCTTTCCCCTCCCCATGCGGAGGGATCCTGCGGGTCGAGCTGAACCTGCCGGTCCGCGGGCCCTGGCGACTCTCGGTCGTCGACCTGTCCGGGCGGGTCGTCGGCTCCACCGTGATCGACGGCCCGGGACGCGGGCTCCTGTCCCTGGACCAGTCGGAGAGCCCGGACGGCCTCTACTTCCTGGTGCTGAGCGGGCCGGCAAGGGCGACGGGCGAGTTCGTCCTGCTCAAGGGCAGATAGCAGGGACCCTGCGCCGGGGGCTATATTGCCCGAGCTTCGGAAAGGGCCAGTGTGAGAGTCTACTATGCCTCGACCGCCGGCGGTGTCCGCAGGGCGGTTTTCGATCTGATGGACGCGCTGGGCTGGGAGCGTCTCGTCGAACGCGGTTCGGACGCGCTCCTGAAGGTCAACCTGACATGGGACTACCTGCGACCGGGCGTGAACACCGGCCCGTGGGTGGTGGAGGCCGTCGCGGAGCGGCTGAAGGCCAGATGCGGAAGGATCTTCCTGGGTGAGTCCAGCCAGATCCTGGTCGACGCGGACAGGTCCCTCCGGGCAGGCGGGATGGCTGCGGTCTGCGAGCGCCAGGATCTGACGTGGCACAACTTCTCCTCGAACAGCTGGGTCACGGTCGAACGGAACGGGCTGACATTCGGGATCCCCGGGATCTGCACACGGATGCCGACCATCTCGATCCCTGTCGTGAAGACCCATTACAGAACGGGTATCTCGATAGCCCTCAAGAACCTCTACGGCTGTTTGAACGACGGCAGGCACAACTACCACTACCGCCTGCCCGACTACCTGGCGGCCGTGAACATGGCCATCCCGGTCCTCTTCACGGTGGCCGACGGCACCGTCTCCCTCGAGGGAAACGGACCGAAGCCCGGGAAGCCTCTCAGGACAGACTTCTGCGCCGCATCGGAGGACAGGGTGGCCATGGACGCGTCGCTCGCCCGCACGATGGGCTTCGATCCCTCCTGCATCCCGATCCTCGAGGCCGCCGAAGGCATGGTGGGGAGCTCGGCCGGGCTGGAGGAGGTCCCCCTGCCTCCGATGGCTGCCGTGCCCTCCTTCCACTTCTCGCCGGCGCGTCCCAACTTCGTGGCCCGAGTCGAGAAGCTCCTTCGCAGGTCTTCGCGCGGGCAGGGCGACAGCCCGCTCATGGGCGTCATGAGGCTCGGAGCCAGGCAGTGGTATCGGGCCGCCTATGTCCTCCTCGGACAGAAGCGAGAGGCGATGAGACTGATCGACGGGCTCCCGTACGGTCCGCAGTGGCTGGGCGTCAGGGAGGAGGAGCGGTGAGGCTGGCAGGACAGATCGCCATGGGGATGGATGCCCTGCTGGGCCTCCTGGGTCGCGACAGGCCGGTGAACGTGATGGTCTCGGTCACCGACAGGTGCCCCAGCAGGTGCACCTACTGCCGGATACCCCTCAACAACCGTCCGGAGCTCTCGACTGCTCAGTGGAAGGACCTGCTCGTGCAGATGGCCCGGGCAGGCACGCGCCGGATCGGAGTATGGGGCGGCGAGCCGCTGGTCAGGGAAGACATCGTGGAGCTCTGCTCCTTCGCCAGGGGCCTCGGCATCTATGTGAGCCTGGATTCCAACGGGTACCTCATCCCGTCGCGCCAGGAGATCCTCGGTGCCATCGATCACCTGGTCCTTGCCTACGACGGGCCGGAGGGGCCCCACGACGCCAACAGGGAGCCAGGAAGCTGGCAGAAGGTGACCAGGGCACTCGAGACGGCTTCCGGCAGGGTCCGGCTGTGGACCATCACTGTGTTGACTACCAACAATATAATGTTTATCGACGAGATTCTGGAGACCGCCGGGCGGTACGGCTTCCTGACAACCTTCCAGACGCTCCATCACAACGAGAACCTGGGGAGGAACCCGGAGGGCCTCATGCCCACGAACGCCCAGTACGCCGAGGCGTTCCGGGCCCTGCTCGACCGGAAGAGGCACGGTGCCCCGATAGCCAGCTCCTCCCGCTACCTGAAGTCGCTTGCAGACTGGGAGGACTACTCGATCACCACGCTTCCCGGGGCCTTTCACGGGGTGCCCTGTCGCGCCGGCCGGATGTACTGCAATGTCGACGTAGACGGGAAGGTCTACCCCTGCTCTCTACTGATGGGGATGTATCCCGGGGCGCTCAGCGCGCTGGATGTGGGATTCCGGAAGGCCTTCGAGTCATCCCGCGTCCTGCCCTGCCAAGCCTGTGTCGCAGGCTGCTATACCGAGTACAACTACCTCTACGGCCTGTCGATGTCCGTGGCCCTGGAGTGGTTCAACTCCGTCCGCGCGACGGACGCCGCCATGCGGGATGCTGCTTCGAGAAGGGCTCGCGAGCCTAGGGCGACTTGACCCTGGGCGTCGCCACCGCCTGTCTCCCGGTTCCCTCGAGGGCGAAGAACCTGGCCCACTCGGTCACACGGTAGCCGGCTGACTCGAGCAGGCTGAGGGAGTGCCCTTCCCCCGCCGGGACCGTCTGCCTGCTCCTGACTGCCCCTCTCTCCTTCATCATCGAGAGCCCCTTCAGGAGGAGAGCCTTGCCCAGGCCCACGCTGCGGTATTCGGGCAGGACGCCGAGGAAGTAGAACGCCCCCTCCTTCCGGTCCAGGCTGTCGAGTCTCGCCATGAAGACCCCGGATGGCTCGCCGTCCGTGAAGGAGATCCTGAACAGCTCGGGATCGAAGGTGACGCCATTCCTCCAGTCCGGGACGTAGGATGCGAAGTCGACGTCGCTCCAGCCGGTCCCCGTGGCGCAATCCGAAGCCACCGAGATCAGCGTGTCCTCTCCGGCGGAATCGATGCTCTCGGTGACCGGTTCGGCTACTGTGGCATCGAGCGAATCCAGGGAGCGCGAGAGGATGGTGCTGTCCCTTGCGTACCTGAAACCCAGCGAGCGATAGATCTCCTGGAGCCTCACGATCTCGCTCTGCGCCTGGTCGGAGTAGACTGCCGCGACGACCTGCGTGCCGCGCTCGCGGGCGTGAGTGACGGCGTTCTCCACCAGGAACGCCTCCAGCTCCCTGGAGGTCTCCCTGGACTTCACCGGATGCGGCACGCCGATGAGCACCTCGCCGTCGGGACGGGGATGACCCGTGAAGATGAAGCCGGCCGGACTGCCTTCCGAATCGAAGGCCCCCAGGTATGCTCCATCGAAGTACTCGTCCAGCGCGAAGCCCAGCAGCTGTCCCGAGAGGAAGGCAAGCAAGTCCTTCCTTTCCAGGAACCTGGACTCGAATCCTCTCGAATCAGCCATTCCAGCCCCTATCTGATGTAGCCGAGGTCCCTGAGCGCGCTCCGCACGGTCCCGCCAAGGTCCACTGCGGAGGGATGCCCCGCCTGCGGTGATGCCCAGTAGTCGAGGATGGCTGCGACACCCGCCGAGTCGGCCGCCACGGGCACCCTCTCCCCGGGATCCGCCGAGAGGTCGTAGGCCTTCGCCGAGTCGGCCGCCGGATCCCAGATCACTTTCGTCCCGCCGATGACCACGCAGGCCAGGTCGTGGTCGCTCCAGAGGAGCCCGCTGGAAGGCAGCCGCCTGTCCCCGGGCGGCTGTTCCGCAGCGAGGAGGTCCAGGCCGGGAAGGCCCTCGGGAGAACTCACTCCGCACATGCCCGCGATGGTGGGGAATATGTCCATCTGAGTGCATGGAATGGAGTCCAGCCTGCCCGCGGGTACGCCGGGGCCGCACATCACCAGGGGAACGTGCAGGGTCTCCTGGAACAGATTGTTGCCGTGCTCCATCTTCCCGTGCTCCAGGAACTCCTCCCCGTGATCCGCCAGCACCACCACCACCGTACTCCGATCGAGCCCTCTCTCCCTAAGGGCCGCCATCATGCTTCCCAGGGCTGCATCGGAGAAGGCGATCTCCCCGTCATAGAGGGCCTCCAGGTTGGCCAGGCCATCGCTCGGGATCGCATCCTCCCCGGAATTGACCGCCATGAGCTCCGGCACCGTGCCCCATGTGGAATCGAAGGGGCCGTCGTAGGCGGGGTCCGTGAACATGGCCGCCCACGCGCGAGGAGGGTTGTACTTCATGTGCGGGTCGTAGAAGTGCACCAGGGCGTAGAAGGGGCGGCCACCGCTCCTGGAGGCGAGCCAGTCGGTGAAGGCCCCCGCGGTCTCGTCCGCCCTTCGGAGCCTCCCCGAACTGGCGTAGCCCACGCAGTCGAAGCTGTCGAAGTCGCGGTGCATCCCGAAGTCGCCGCTCAGGAAGACCACGTTGAGGAAGGCCGCCGTCTCCCATCCGCCCTCGTGGAGTGCGCGCTGTATCGTCGGGAGATCAGGATCGAGACCGTAGAACGCGCTTCCTCTTCTCCCGGCGCCGTGCGACCGCGGTGGCAGGCCGGTGAAGATGGAGACGAATGCGGGCAGGGTCCACGAGCTGGCCGACTGGCATCTCGTCCAGAGCGTCCCGCAGGCCGCAAGGCTGTCGATGGTCGGCGTAGTGGACCTCGCGTAGCCGTAGCAGGAGAGGTGGTCCGCCCTGGTGGTGTCGAATACCACCAGGAGAACGCTGGGGCCCTTCGGGTGCCCTGCGCAGCCGGCCAGTAGCAGAAGAAGAAGCGCCGCCGCCGGCGGCGGGATCCCGGCATGTGCCCTAGTGCCCGGCATCCAGCCAGTTCCCTCCGACCCCGGACTCCACTCCCAGCGGCACCGCAAGCTCCACCGCCCCGGCCATCTCCTTCTCCAGCAGGGTCCTGACCTGCCCGGCGGACCCGGCCGGCGCCGTGACGACCAGTTCATCGTGCACCTGAAGGGCGAGCCCGGCCTCCGGGATCTCCCGGGTCAGCCTTCGGGCGACGGCCAGCATGGCTAGCTTCACTATGTCCGCACCTGATCCCTGTATGGTCGTATTGACCACCATTCGTTCCATTCCCTTGCGCAGGCTGCCCCTCGCGGCCGCCAGGTCCGGGAAGGCCCTCCTGCGGCCGAGGAGCGTCCGGGTCTCCCCGGAGGCTTCCGCGTCACGAACGCATCGCCTGAAGAACTCGTCGACCTCCGGGTACTCCGCGAAGTACCTGTTGATGATGGCGGCGGCCTCGTCCCTTCCGACCCCGAGCCTCTGGGAGAGGCCGTGCGGGCTTATCCCGTAGACTATCGAGAAGTTGACCTCCTTGGACTTCCTCCTGTGCTCGGGGGACGAATCCCCGAAGACCGCCTCGGCTGTCCTGGAGTGGATGTCCTCTCCCCTCCGGTACGCTTCCCTGAGGGTGCCCTCCCCTGCGAAATGCGCGAGCACCCTCAGCTCGATCTGGGAGTAGTCGGCGGAGATGATCAGATGGCCGGGCCTGCCCGGGAGGAAGCACCTCCGTATCCTCCTGCCCCTCTCCGTCCGGATGGGGATGTTCTGCAGGTTCGGATTGCTCGAGCTCAGCCTGCCCGTAGCCGTGACCGTCTGATTGAACCTCGTGTGTATCAACCCGGTCCGTCGGGAGATGAAGTCCGGCAGCCTGTCGACGTAGGTCGAGAGGAGCTTCGCCAGCTCGCGGTGCTCGATCACGACCCCGACGAACGGGTGCATTCCGGATAGGGCCTGCAGGACCGTCATCCCGGAGGAGTCACCGCCCGTCCCCGTCTTTCGGACCTTCGGGAGCCCCAGCTTGCCGAACAGGATCTCCGAGACCCTCGCCGGACTGTTGAGGTTGACCTCGACCCCGGCGATCTCGGCTGCCTTTCGCTCCAGTGCGTGGAGGTCCCCCCGGAACTCCTCGCTCAGCCTGCCCAGGAACTCCATGTCCAGGCCCATCCCCCTGTCCTCCATCGAGCAGAGGACCGGAACCAGCGGGATCTCGAGGTCGCCGTACAACCTGCCGAGCCGCTCGTCGGCTTCCAGGCTTCCTGCGAGCACGCGGAGCAGACGGGAGCAGGTCGAAGCCCTCCTGACGGCATCGGCTTCGGACGGGCCGGAGGCCGGGGGCAGGCTCTCCCCGAGCAGGTCTTCCGCGAGTCTCTCCAGACTGCGGGCGGAGTTGCCCGACGAAAGGAGATAGTCGGCGATGGATGGATCGCCTGCGACCACGGGCTCCATGTCCATGCCGCGCATGAGATGCAGCATCTCCTTGGCGTCAGGGCTGCGGAGTCCGCCGGACTCCCCCAGGAAACGCCGGAGCGCCTCCCTCTCGTCAGGCCGCCCCATGTGGAACACGGAACCGTCCGACGAGGCGAGTCCATCGCAGACAGCCTCCGGGCCTTCACTCTCCACCCCGAAGGCCTCCAGGCACATCGGGCCGGTGTTGACACCTTCGGCTCCGGCACCCGGCCCTGATCCGCTCATCCCTCCCGGGCCCTCCACGGCCGGCGGGGCGGCGGGGAGCCTCTCCATCACCCTGCGCATGCCCAGCCTCTCGAGGAGGGGCAGAGCCTTCGAGCGGTCGACTGCTCGGATCGAGAGCGATTCCAGATCGATGGAAGGGATCGAATCGATCCGGAGAGTGACGAGGTCCCGGCTCAGCATGACCGCGTCTCTGGAGTGCTCCAGCTTCCTCCGGACCGCATCCGGCCTGACCCTGTCCAGTGATCGATAGACCTCGTCAAGGCTGCCGAACTCCCCGAGCAGGGAGGAGGCCGTGCGGGGGCCGATACCCCTTGCGCCGGGAACGTTGTCCGAGGAGTCCCCGGCCAGAGAGAGGAAGTCCACGACCTGTTCCGGGGCAACGCCAAGGATGTCAAGAACTTCCTCCGGACCGGCCATGCTCCCCGGCCTGCCCGGAACTCCCGGCCTGTACACCGAGACGAGGGGGCCGACCAGCTGGAGCAGGTCCTTGTCCGAACTGAGAATGGTCACCTGAACGCCTGCCTCCGCCGCCTGCACCGCGGCCGAGGCTATGAGGTCATCGGCCTCGAAGCCCGGCGCCTGGAGCGTCGCGAAGCCCAGGGACTCCAGCAGCGGCGGCGAAGCGACTATCTGGGCCACGAGATCGTCGGGGGCCGGCGGCCGGTTGGCCTTGTAGTCCCCGTACAAGCCGCTTCTGAAGCCGGGCTCAGGAGAGTCGAAGACCACCGCGGCATGGCTGGGAGAGAACCTCTCCCTGAAGCTCATGACCTCCGAGACCAGGTGGCTGACCCCGCTCGTCACCAGCCCGTCCGGGGCCCTTAGGGGCCTGGTCGCCAGGGCGAAGTGGCCCCGGTAGAGAAGGCCCATGCTGTCCACCAGAAGAAGCATGCTCATCGCGCGGAACCCCCTCCGGCGAGGAGGGCCCCCGCCTCGCCGAGCACCAGATCGGCGGTGAGATCCGAGAAGCAGGACATCGTCCCCTTCCTGCAGGTCCTGTCGAAGCATGGTGAACACGGGGCCCTCCCGGCCAGTATCCTCACGGCGGATCCTCGGGGCGCGGTCCAGACCGGGCTCGTCGAGCCGAAGAGCGCGAGTGTGGGGACGCCAAGGGCCGCGGCGAGGTGGACTCCGCCCGAATCGTTGCCTACCGCGATTCCGGAAGCCATCAGCCTCCCACAGAGCCGTTCCAGAGGCAGGTCCGTCTCCACTTCGACTCCCGTCTCAGATCCGGCCAGGTCGAGGAGCCTCGCTCTCTCCGAAGCCGTCCCGTAGAGGACCGGCCTCAGTCCGGTGGATCGAGCCAGGGCCCCGAGGATCCCGGCGAAGCCGGGCCAGATCTTCGCCTCGCCGTACGAGGCTCCGGCAAAAAGCGCCAGGTGAGGCTGGCCATCGGGCATCGCTGATGGCGGCGGGACAGGCGCCGGCCCGGCGCCGGCGAACGAGGCCAGTCTGTCGTAGTCCAGGCTGTGATGGTGGCTCCTGCCGCGAAGGGGCCTGAGATGCCGCGTCAGCAGAAGGTCCCTGAACTGCCCGGTGTGGCCCGTCCTCTCCGGGATGCCGGCCCTCCAGCCCGCCACGGCCGAGGAGAAGCTGTCGGTCATCAGCAGGAGCCTTCCGAATCCCCTGACTGGGTCCACACCCACTGCCAGTGTTTCGGCGGAAGGGAAGAACACTCGAAGCAGGCCCGCGAACGAAGGCCGGCACCAGAGCGCGGTGGAAGGCCACCGGGCGAGGATGCCCGAGAGGGCCCCGAGGCTCATCACGAGGTCCCCCAGCCAGTTCGGAACCCTAACGAGAAGCCGCTGCTCCAAGGCCTATGCGCAGTTGTTCGGTCCATGAAGCCACGAAGTCGGAGTCGTTCCGCGAGGGAGGCGGTCCCTCCCAGAGGGGGAAACTGCCGCTCCTGTCCAGTCCGGCGGCGGGCACTCCCAGAGCGATGGCTTCGGCCCACAGCCACGGAGCGTCTGCCGCCACGACCGTCGCGCCCGCCACGATGGCCGCCTGGACGGCGCGGCCTGACGATGCGAGAGGAGACTCCCTGCCGGATGCCGGGATCACCTTGAGCGGGATCTCGGCGCCGGCCCTCTCCAGGACACGGATCGCCCTGGCTCCGCCGACGATGTAGGGAGTGGGCGCACCGGTCGAGGGAGAGAGGATCGATCTTGCCGTGGCCACGTCGTCCTTGAGCGCGGACGGCCTCCAGGACCGGTCCGCCTGCATCCCGATCTGCTCGCAGAGGAAGTGGATGGACTCCGGCATGGCCCTGCCGCCCGGCAGGACACGAACATTGGCGGAAGGAGTCCCTCCCAGCGCGGCTCTGACCAAGGCACCCCCGATCCTCAGCGGATCGCACCTTCCATGGTCCGTTCCGGCGGAAGCCAGTATGGCCAGTGCACCCCCGGGCAGGCCCGGAGCGTCCGGAATGCGGCCCCCGGGAGGAATGCACCAGGTGGCGGGTGTCATGCTCGACAGCTGGACGATCTCGCGGTCTTCCTCTCTCACGAGCAGGACCAGCTCGGCGGAGGGCCAGGTCAGCGCGGCATTGCGGAGGACGAACAGAGCGGCCCAGATGTCGCCCGGGCGGCTTCCCTGTACTACGGCGACGGCTGGAGGATCCCGCAGGTCACCGGGGATCCGGAGTACCTCCCCACAAGCATCCCTGTCGGCGCCGGCGCCGAACAGCCTCGAGAAGAACGACTGAGTCATTCCCTGAGAAGCGAGCCGGCCATGTCTGCGACGGCGGCGTCGGATGATGCGAGAAGGGAAGTCAGGAGAGTCCCGGCCTCCTGGTCCCTCCCCTCCACGCGGAGGATGAGTGCCCTCAGGATGTGGGGAAGCCCTTCGGAGGGCCACGAGCTCTCGAGGATGCCGCAGACCTCCGAAGCTCCCGCGGCGTCGCCTTCCTCCACCAGGGCGAAGCACAGGTCGACCGCGGACCAGAACTCCCTCCGGCGGGTGGAAGCACAGGCGAGCGACTTCTGGAACTCGGAAACGGCGTCGGCGGGCCTGCCCTCGTAGACCATCGCGGTCCCCGCGGCCCTGTGCTCGATCCAGGGGTCTCCAGCTACAGTATGGAGCATCGCCTCGGCAAGGCTGTCCAGGCCGCACGTCCAGGCCAGTCTCGCGTTCCAGTAGGTGACGAGGCCCGGCTCGGGGTTCAGGCTCTCCATCTCCTCGAGAAGCCATGAAGCGCGGTTCGCGTGCCCGGCGTAGAGGGCGCCTTCCAGGAGACGGCATACCACCCTGGCCTGGCCCTCGATCGATCCCTGGGCTTGCCAGGCGGCTCCCGCCTGCCAGAGTGCCCCGCTCTCCTCGAGGGTCGCCGGATCCTGTCCGGAGATCAGAACCGAGACAAGGAGCGCTATCATCTGTCCAACCTCTGGAGAAGCCTCCGCGCTATGCGGAAGTAGCCTATCACGCCCACGGCCACCGAGGCCAGGGAGATGATGCCGCTCGTCCACAGGATGGTCGAGTACACGGCCTTCCCCGGGAGCGCCAGCTTCCCCGCCGCGGAGCACGCCACGATGTAGCCGAAGATCACGAAGAGCTTCTCGCCCGTCGGGACGGCCACGAGAGGCCTGCCGGCTCCCCATGAGACAACGGTCGTCCCCAGGAGGACTGCAAGGCAGTACGAGGCGAGCACTATCGCTATCGTCGGCTCGATGACGCCCGCCCGTGCGAAGACCAGGAAGGCCAGCAGGAGGAAGATGTTGTCGGCCAGGAAGTCCAGGATCTTGCCTTCATAGGAGCTCTGCTCCAGTGCGCGGGCGAGCCATCCGTCGAAGTAGTCGCTCGCCGAGGCGGCGAGCACGATCCAGAAGATCACCAGAGGGTCGGCTCCCCTCCATGCGGCGATGGCCATCACAGGTCCGGAGGCAAGCCGAAGGGACGTCACGACTGCCGGCAGAGGAGCCGGTCCCCGCTTCGGCGGCTCGGTCCTGCGGTTAGCGCCCGTAGGAGGCCCCCGGGGAGAGGAAGGTGTCTATCTGCGCCAGCGTGAACCAGTCGCCCGACGGAATCCGCCCTGCTCCCGGGAACGCTGCAGCGACCGTCTCGAGGTCGTTCCGCCTCACGAGCTCGTCGCCGTGGAACAGCCCGTCCGGGCAGAGCTTCATCCATCCCGCCTGGACGACGGCTGCCAGGGTCTGCCCGTAGTCGTCGTCGGCGAGGTCCGGAGGGGCCTCCGGCATCGTCGCCAGGATCTGATAGAGCGAGAAGCGCCCGAACCAGGAGAGAGCTATCCCGAGGTCCCGCCTGGTGGCCGGCAGGGCCATGCCCGAGCTCTCGAAGCAGGCGACCGCCCGGTCCTCGAACCCCCTCGATACCAGGAAGCAGACCAGCGGTATCCATGAGGACCTGTCACCGTTGGCGATCCTCTCGCGCAGCCTGGCCTCCACATCCGTGCTCTCGGCGAGGACCTCGACAGCCGATCCTGGCGTGGCCCAGGGGGAGATCGGCGTTATCTCCCCGGGAGAGTGTCCGTAGTCCATGAGCTCGAGCTGGAGCCTCGCGAGGAGCTGCCCCGTCAGGGGTCTGTCCGGATCGAGGCCCGCCCTGAGCTTCCAGAGGGTGCTGTCCACACTCTGGGCGGAGGCGTATGGGACAAGGGCAAGGATCAGCATGATTGAGAAGAGGATGGAGCGGGCAACGGGATTCGAACCCGCGACTTTCAGCTTGGGAAGCTGACACTCTACCAGCTGAGCTATGCCCGCTCCGAACGGGGCTATTGAATAGGCCAAGGCAAAACCCCCGTCAAGCTAGGGCGAGACGAGCTCGCCCCGAAAGACCGTCCTCGCCTCACCGCGGAGCCACCATCCGTGGTCGTCCCTACCCACGGTGAGTGTCAGGCCTCCCCGCGTCCCTATGTCGACCGGCAGAGGCGTCCCTTGGAGGGAGGAGGCCGCGAGTGCCGCAGCCACTGCACCTGTGCCGCACGCGAGAGTCTCGCCTTCGACGCCCCTCTCCCACGTCCGCAGCTCGAGCCCGCCGCCGCAGGCTCTGACGAAGTCTGCATTGGCGCCCGCCGGCCCCAGGCCGGGGTGATGCCTCAGGGCAGGAGCGCTTCGCTCGAACTCCCCGTCCGAAAGGTCGTCCACGAAGACTACGGCATGCGGGACGCCGGTGTCGACCAGGCTCGCCCGGATCTGTGAAGCGCCCAGGTCCAGTGCCTTGTCGAGGAACTGCACGACCGGATCCTGCAGCCAGACCCTGACCTCTCCGGACTCCTCGATCTCGGCTCTGTGCACGCCCCGGTCGCTCTCGAACTCCACGACGCCCGACGGAGGGACGATCCCGGTGTCCGCCGCGAACCTGACGGCGCAGCGTGCGCCATTGCCGCACATGCCCGCCACCCGTCCGTCGCTGTTGCGGTACCTCATCCTGAAGCGAGCCAATCTGCTCGAGAGGATCTCGATCAGACCGTCCGCCCCCACGGACAGGCCCCTTCTGCACACGGAAGCGACGAACTTCGCGGTGATGTGTCGATCGAGTGCCCCCGAACGGTTATCGACGACGATGAAATCGTTCCCTGCACCGCTCATCTTCGTGAATCGGAGGCCGCTCACTGCGCTCCTCCCCGCTCCAGCCTCGCGACGCCCTGGACCGCGCGGTCCAGTCCGGGCATCTCCTGCAGGGCCAGACGATACTGCGTCAGCGCCTCCTGCGGCATCCCCGCCTCCTCGTAGAGCTGTCCCAGATCGGCACGAAGGTCGGGATCCGGGCCGAATCTCCCAAGGTAGACGGCGAAGTCGCCGGCCAGCTTGTCCATGGAGTAGCGGCTCGCGAGGTGCAGCCTCACCAGCTCCTGCAGGATGCCTGTGGCGTCGTCGGCAGTCCCGGTCGAGCCGCAGGCAAGGACAAGGGCCGCGGAGAGGAGGTCCGGCGCCCCGTTCTCCCTTCCGGCAGAGGCAAGCCTGACGGCCGTCCCGAACGGGTCCTCGGTAGCCGCCAGGGCCGCATCGTAGTCCCCGAAGAGCGAGCGGAAGCGCTCTTCGAAAAGAACCTGGGGAGGGAAGCCCGCATGCCCGGCGCCGAGCCTGAAGACTCTCAGCGACGGTCCCTGGAAGACGAGTCCGAAGCGCCTGAGCGAGTCCGGCTCGTACTGCATCCTCCAGGCAGCCGATCCCTCGGGGATGGAGGTCCTGCCCGCCAGGTACATCACCCCGGCCGGGGACCTGTCGAGGGCGAAGTCGGCCTGGTACACAAGGAGACTGCAGCGCTCTGCCACCATGAACGACGCGAGGCTGTCCTCCGGCCCGAACAGCCTGCCGGCAAGCTCCTCTATCCTCCGACGGTTCGCGCTGTTCTCGAAGAAGGTGGAAGTGACCACCGGCCTGTCGGCATACGCGGAGATCATGCCGGAGATGTGCCAGTAGCTCATGACCGCCTGCCCCGGGCTCGTGCTCCGCCCGAGCCAGTCGAGCAGGCTGCCGAGCTCGCGCTCCGACAGGAGCGACGGACTGCCTCCCGGATGGAGCCCTGCGCTGTCCAGCAGCCCGCTCAGGGGAAGCACGAGGAAGGACTGCAGGCCGATGGCCGCGGCAACGGCGACGGCTCTCCATCTCACACCGCGGATCACGCCCACGATCGCGGGCAGTATCGCAAGCGCCAGGAAGACATGGAGCCTGTCGAAGACCAGGTAGCCTGCCAGCGAGACGGGCAGGAACCACCTGAGCAGGCTGTCCCCTCTCCGCCAGAGCCTCCCGGCCCCGAATGCCGCCAGCAGGAGCGGGAGCCCGAAGAGGAGGATCAGCTCCCCCGGAGCAGGGGTCTCGTATCCCGAGACCCAGAAGAGCCTTGCATCGGGGCTCAGCATGAGAGGGTCCGCCGGATGCCGCATCAGGAACCTGGCCTTCGCCGCCAGGACCGCGGTCACGTGACCCGTCGCGGGACTGCCGCCGAACACGGCTGCCAGGGCAGCGGCAGAAAGCCCTACAAGGACCATCGTCCTCCCCCTGACGGCCAGGGACAGGAGGAGAACAGCTGCCAGCGCCGTTGCCGGGGAGGTCAGTGCGGAGTCGGCCCGCATGTGGGAGAGAAGGGCCGACGCGCCGATCTGCGCCACCGCCGGACCCGCCACGGCGCTCCGGGACCCCGTGCCCGAAGCCCTGCGGCAAAGCAGGTAGAAGAGCAATACCGTGGAGACGAAGGCGCTCACCTTCCAGCACGCGAGAGACAGCAGGAGCAGAACGCCGGAGGCCGCCGAGGCCGCGGCGGCCCTCACTCCTCCTCCCCGCTCCCTCAGAGCCGCCTCCGAGAAGGCGAACGCAAACACCAGCAGGGGGATCGCGACGGTCTCCCTGTAGAGCGACTCGCCTCTGGCCCTTAGCATCGCCGGGAGGAAGACCCCGTACATCAACGAGGCGAGCAGCGAGCTTCTCCTGTCGAAACCGGCCGCGTGCATCCACAGGAAGAGCCCCGGGATGGCGAGGAGGGGGAACGCCAGGCAGAAGAACCTCACGAAGCTCCCGAAGTCGCCTCCCACGAGCCTGTACGCATATCCGACGATGTATTCCTCGAAGATGGAGTTCTCTCCGGTAGCCATGCCTTCGGGGTACATGACGAGCGAGTCCACGGCGGGGATCGGGCGGCCCTCTGCCACGAGGAGGGAGTATCTCCATGCCTGCGTGGTCTCGCCCTGCATCCTCGGGGGTGGCGGGAGGATCCATCCTGCGAACCAGCTGCGCATCAGGTACGCAGCCACCAGGAGGCCTGTCAGGATGAGCGCGGTGGGAAGGGCCGGCGCGGCCCTCTCAGGAAGTGAGCCTTGCATGGCGGCGAGCCATCATCGCTGAGATGATCTTCAGGGTCTCTGCAGGACCGCTGCCGCCAAGAGCCACGGCTTCCACCACCGGCCAGCCGTTCCGGTTCAGCATGGAGTCCATCTGCCCGACCGGCGCGATGCCGGGGAGATCACGCTTGTTGTACTGGAGGACCACGGGGATCATGGAAAGGCTCAGTCCGAAGCTGGAGAGGTTGTTCTCGAGGTCGTCCAGGGTGTCGAGGTTGGCGTCCATCCTCTCGAGCTGGCTGTCCGCCACGAATACCAGTCCGTCCAGCCCGTCGAGGATCACCCTTCTGCTCAGGGCGTAGTAGGCCTGGCCGGGGACGGAGTAGAGGTGCAGTCTGACGTTGCATCCGCGGATCCAGGCGAAGTTGACCGGCAGGAAGTCGAAGAAGACGGTCCTCTCCCCCCTCGTGCAGAGGGTGACCAGACGGCCCCTGTTCTCCGGTGCGATCAGGTCGCGAACGCGCCTGAGATTGGTTGTCTTCCCCGACAGACCGGGCCCGTAGTAGACGATCTTGTAGGCGACTTCATCCCCGGATCTGTGCATTTCAGCCCCCGCTGGATAACGACCGAAGCCTAGAGGATATAATGATCCTCATCCTCGGTACCGGCAAGCTCGGCCAGCCTGACCCCCGCCTCGGCCCCGGTGATGACCACCCTTCCCCTGATCAGATCGGGAGCCCCGAACAGCTCCTGATCCAGCAGATGGGTGAGTACGGGCCTCAGCCTGCGCGCTCCCAGGTCCTCCCCGAGGTTCATCTTCATGGCCGTCCTGGCCACTGCCCGGCAGGCCTCCTCGTCCAGCTCGATCTCGACTCCGTCGGCGGACAGGAGTTCCCTGTACTGGCGCAGCAGGCAGTGCTCCGGCTCGGTGAGGATCCTGTAGAGGTCCTCCTCGTCGAGAGGCTCCAGCTCGGCTCTCAGAGGGAAGCGGCCCTGGAGCTCCGGTATGAGGTCGGACGGGCTGCAGCCGTGGAAGGCGCCTGATGCAATGAAGAGGATGTGATCGGTCCTGACAGGGCCGTACCTGGTCTGTACGACCGTTCCCTCGACTATCGGCAGGAGATCGCGCTGCACGCCGAACCGGGAGACATCGGGCCCCGAGCCGCCCTCGGCAGAGATTATCTTGTCGATCTCGTCGATGAACAGGATGCCTTCCTCCTGGGCGAGCCTCAGAGCCCTTTCGACCGAGTCGCTCTGCTCCAGAAGCCTGTCCAGCTCCTCCTCGAACAGCTTCTCCCTGGCGTTCCTGACCTTCATCCTGGATTTCCTGCGTCGCCCCGCCGAGAGCTTGGAGAACAGGTCGCGGAACACCTCGGAGCCTTCCGCGTCGATTCCCGTGCCGGGAAGGAAGACATCGAACTGGGGCCTCTCCTCGCGTGTGGAGACCTCCACTTCCATGTCGGCGAACCTGGAGCCGGCCAGCGCCGTCTCGAGCTCAGCTTCCGGAGGAAGTGACGGGTCGGAGGTCCTCAGGGCCGCCGCCACCGCCCTGTCGGCCCTCTCGTGGGCCGCAGGTATGACCCCCTTCTTCGCCTCGCTGTTGCACTGGTTCACTGCCTGCCTCACCAGGTCCCGAACCATGCCCTCCACGTCCCTGCCCACGTAGCCCGTCTCGGAGTAGCGGGTGGCCTCCACCTTCACGAACGGCGCACCGACCAGCGTCGCCAACCTGCGGGCAATCTCGGTCTTGCCTATCCCGGTGGGACCCATGAGGATGATATTAGTAGGGAGGATCTCAGACCGCATCTTCTCGGGTGCCTTCATCCTCCTGTACCTGTTCCTGAGGGCGACTGCGACGACATGCTTCGCCTGCTGCTGGCCCACGACATGTCGATCGAGCCACTGTACGACCTGGGCGGGAGTGAGCTCCGCGGACGACGGCATCAGATCTCCTCCAGCTGTATGGTCCCGCCGGTATAGAGGCAGATCTCACTGGCTATCACGATGGCCTCCCTGGCTATCTCGGCCGGCGTCATCCCCGTGTGGGCGTCGAGGGCGCGTGCCGCCGCAAGGGCGTAGGCGTGCCCGGAACCGGTCGCGATGATCCCGTCGGCGGCCTCCAGCACGTCGCCCGCGCCTCCGATCAGAAGGGCGCGCTCCCTGTCGACGGCGGCGATGTAGGCGTTCAGGTCATGCATCGACTTGTCGGTTCGCCACTCCCTCGCCAGCTCCACGGCCGCGCGCGACAGGTTGCCGCGACAGACGTCCAGCTTCTCCTCCAGCTTCTCCACGAGGGCGAGCGCGTCAGCCCCGCTTCCCGAGAGCCCGGCGAGCACCGTGCCCCCCGCGAGTCTCCGTATCTTCCTGGCCGAGCTCTTGATGATGGTCTCGTTGAGAGAGACCTGGCCGTCCGCGGCCATCGCCGCCCTGCCCTTCCGCACTATGCCGAGCACGGTGGTCGATCGCAGGACGCCCATCAGATGGACTCTCCGAGGGACCTCACCCATGCGTAGGGTGCCTCTCCCCTGCCCGGTGAGGGAAGGCTTCGCAGGTAGGCCGATGGCGACAGCAGCAGCCTCTGCACTCCCTGGGCCGCGCCGTCGTCCTGAGAAAGAGAGAGAGCGGCAAGGCACAGCGGAGCGTCGCCCAGCCTCGCGCATTGCCACGCCAGGGCCTCTGGCGTGACCCTGTTCCTCTCGCTCATGAACCAGGAGGCCCGCCTGAGCGCCAGCGCGGGATCGGCTGCGACGGCATCCGCGTAGGCTCTGATCAGCGAGGCCTCCCCGGGGTCCGTGAGCCCGTCCGCCAGCACTGTGCCCGCAGCCATGGCCTCGAGGTCCTTCCCTTCGGAGACCATGGAGATCATCCTGCGGACGAGGCTCGCGCACGTGAGGCTGTCGCCCTGGGAATACTCCAGGATCGCCGCTATCCCGCCCGTCGTGAGCTCGTAGCGGCCGTCTATCCGGGTCCGGGCGAAGAAGTCCTCCAGCCTGGTCCTGGCGAGGGCCTCGAGCCTGCTGCCCGGGACATCGCGCGCCCAGGAGTCCAGTTCGTCCCAGGCCCTCAGGTAGTTGCCGTATCCGGCGGCAACCTCCATGACGAGCCAGCGGCCGGCCTCGTGCGAGGCCGCCAGCGAATCGGCGAACTCGGAGAACTGCTCCTCGCGAAGGTAGTCTGTCGCCACCTGCTGCATCATCGTGGCCGTGGAGCCGAGCCGGCTGTTCCCGGATGCGGAAGCCCCGTCGGACACCTGCGCGGCGCGGACCCTGAGAGTATCGGCAGCGGCTGCCGGTCCGTCCGTACCGTCTGTCAGCCTCGCCTCCAGCATCGACTGCGACGGAAGGATGGCGAGCCATGCCTCAGGCATCCCGGCGAAGATGGCGTGCGCCCTTTCCATGCAGTGCCTTATTCCGTCGGCATCCCCGTCGTACAGACACGCGTAGGCCGCCCTGTGGTAGGCCGAGACGTAGTTCCGCATCAGCTGTTCTCCCTGGTCGTCCTTGAAGATCGCAGGGTCGGCCAGGCCGTCATAGCGGTAGCTGTCGAGAAGGTTGATGCTGTTCACCGTGTCGACCGAGTCCACGTTGGGCCTGTCCATCACCTTGAACGCGATCCCCTCCATGAGGAGATAGTCGTCCAGGTAGACCCTGTTCTCCGCCGCGACCGTTCCGGCCAGGTAGACGTCCCTTCCGTGAATCGGCTGCCGCTGAACCATGCTGAGCAGAACCAGGTCCTGCATGCCGAGCGAGCCCTGCATGCCCCTGCCTTCGCTCGGGACCGCAACGGCCAGGCTGCCCCTGTGTATGGCCCACGGCCAGGCCTGGTCGAACACCGACCTCAGGAGCGAGTCATCGACGGAGGACAGCACGGGAAGCCCCTGTTCGGTGACATGGAAGAAGTTAGGGCCCCAGATGAACACGGGCCTCAGCGAGTCGACGAGTCCGAGGTCCCCGAAGGACACCAGCAGGGAGTCCCTGTCCAGCAGCTGGTAGACATACCAGTCCGTGTTCATGAGACTCAGGTTGCTCACGATCACGTCGCACCTGACCCCGAGCACGTTCTGGGCGAACCACAGCGGGAAGGTGTCGTTGTCCCCGTTGGTTATCAGCACCGCACCCGGCGAGCAGGACTCCAGCAGGTTGATGCCGTAGTCGTGCGCTACCAGGTCCCGCGACCTGTCGCACTCGTAGTAGTTCACCGCGGCCGAGACCGCCGGGACCGCGAGCAGGCCCCACAGGACCGCGTCCTTCTTGAACGCCGACTTCAGGAAGTAGGCCGCCCCGAGGGCGGAGAAGACCGCGAAGAAGGAGAACGAGTCGGCGTAGAAGTAGTCCCTGTCCCTCACCTCGCCTGTCGCGGTCCCGACAGGACCCGTCTTGAAGTTGAGGTAGAAGATGAAGAAGACGCTCGCCATCAGGAAGATCGCACCAGGGAGGAAGAGGACCTCCCTGTTCTTCCTGGCCAGCATTATCGCTCCCCAGATGGCGGCGGCACTCAGCGCGAACCTGAGGAGGCCGTCCAGCGGAAGGCCTGCCCCCCCCATGGCCCTTGTCCACGCCGAGGGCGTGCCGGTTTGCCAGGAGAGGTACCGGGCGTACTGGACGAACTGCTGATCCAGAGGGCTCTTCCGATGCAGGAACATCATCGCGCCGTATTGCTTCCTCTCGAGGGCATCCCTGAAGGCGGTCCACCTGGAGGGATCCGTCTCGTTGATCGCCGGTCTCTGGATGGCCCTGAGCGGCATGTAGAGGTGTGCGCTGAAGGCCACCAGCAGGAGGCCGAGAGCTGTGAACAGCGAGCGGGCGTCGCGCCAGAGCCTGGTCCTGCCCTGCAGGGCCCTGATGACGTAGACGACCGCGATCCCGGGGACCACCGTCAAGGCTGCCAGATGCACCCCTACGCCGAGCATCAGGAGGTAGAGGATGAGGAAGAGGAGCCTGTCCGCCGGCCTGCCTTCGCTGTTCCTCTGGATCCAGACGTCGAAGACCCAGAGAGAGACGATCGCTATGAACTGCGAGACAGCATAGGTCTCGGTGGCGTTGTTGTTCTGCCATATCGTGTAGCTGAAGGCCGACATGAGGGCGGCTGCCAGCGAGACCGGCCTGTAGAACGAAGGCGACGACCCGAGGCGGATGCACCATCTCTGGACAAGCCTGGCGAGGATGGAGACGGAGAAGGTCCCGGCGATCACGCACATGAGGTTCGTCCTCATGGCCACGGACGGCATGAAGGAGAAGAGGAGCGTGGCGACCCTGCCCAGCAGCTCGAAGAGAGGCGTACCGGGCGGGTGCGGGATGCCCAGTATCCAGGAACAGCTAATGAACTCGCCACTGTCCCAGAAGCTGACCGAACAGGCCATCGTCAGGAAGTAGACAATCAAGGTGGCCGCGGCCGCGGCCAGCACGAAGAGCATGTCGATCCTGCGAGTCCTGGTCCCGTTGTCCTGGATTCCGCTCAATCGTCCCCCCTGGGATGAGCCCTGCGATAGGCTTCGCGCAGGCGTTCGCTTGTGAGATGCGTGTAGATCTGCGTGGTCGAGAGGCTGGAGTGCCCCAGCATGTCCTGGACCGCCCTGAGGTCTGCCCCGCGATCCAGCAGATGAGTCGCGAAGCTGTGCCTGAACGTGTGAGGCGTTGCGCCGGCGGCGCGCGCCGCTCCGGCGACGCCGGCGGAGACTATCCTCCTGATGTCCCTCGGATCCAGTCTTCGCCCCCTTACGCTGACGAAGAGCCAGGCGCACGCAGGCCCGGCCCAGGCCATCCTGGCCGGAAGCCATGATCTGACGCTCCTCATGGATCCGTCGGCTACCGGCACTATCCTGTCCTTGCCACCCTTGCCTCCCCTGACCCTGACGAGGCAGCGCTCGAAGTCCAGATCCTCCAGCCTGACGGATGCCGCCTCGGATGCCCGGAGCCCGGCCCCGTAGAGGAGATCCACGACCGCCCGGTTCCTCAGACCGGCCGCAGAGGAGGTGTCGTAGCTCTCGATGACCAACAATACCTCTTCTATCCCGAGGAAGCCGGGGAGTTTCCGCGGTGCCTTCGGGACGGACAGCAGCCTGGCGGGACTGGACTCGGCCAGCCCTCTCTCGACCATCCAGTCACAGAACGCCCTCAGGGAGGAGACCTCCCTCGCGATCGACCTGGGGGACAGCCCCCTCGCGGCCTCGTGGCGGACGAAGCCCCTCAGGGTGTCGAGATCCGGCTGCGAGGAGAGGCTGCCGGGCTTCCAGCAGAGGAGCCGCCCCAGGTCCGATCCGTAGGCCCTGACGGTCAGGGCGCGCAAGCCCCTCCGCTTGCCCATGTCCTCGAGGAACTCGCCTAGGAACCCTCGATCTTCCGCCTGCACCTCGGGCACTGCAGACCCTTCTTCCCCTCCTCGATCACCGGGAAGCCGCACTGCGGGCATCGCCTGGCGACGGGCTTGTTCCACATGGCGAAGTCGCATTCGGGATATCTGCTGCAGGAGTAGAAGATCCTGCCCTTGCGGGTCGTCTTCTGTATCATCTCGCCGCCGCAGCCTTCGACCGGGCAGTGGACACCAGTCGGGATGGGCTCGGTGTGCTTGCAGGCGGGGGCTCTCTCGCAGGCCAGGTACTGCCCGAACCTGCCGGTTCTCCTGACCAGGGCCGATCCGCAGAGGGGGCACTTCCTGTCGCCCTCGTAGCGAGTCTCCCCCTCCTGCCTGCTGTACCTGCACTTCGGATATGCGGTGCACGACAGGAATTTCCCATAGCGGCCCAGCCTCAGCCTGAGAGGAGAACCGCACTCCGGGCATGTCTCTCCGGTCTCCCTCGACAGCCCTGCCCTGATCGTCTCGAGGCTGGCCACGGCCTGGCCCAGAGAGGCCTCCAGCGGCAGGTCGAGCTTGCCCACAGCGTCCGCATAGCTCACCAGGCCCTTGGCCACCGAGTCGAGGACCTCCTCCATGCCTGCGGTGAAAGCCGCCTCGAAGATGTGAGGGAAGAGCCCGACCAGCAGCCTCACGGTTGCCGTTCCAAGCTCCGTCGGAACGAGCCTCTTCTCGGAGATCCTCACATAGCCGCGTTTCTTGAGCGTCTCGAGCGTGGCGACGTAGGTCGAGGGCCTGCCGATCCCCTTCTTCTTCATCTCGGCCACGAGACCCGCCTCCGTGAAGCGGGAAGGCGGCCTGGTGAAGCGCTGCTCCGCGGCAACCTCCTTCAGCAGGGCCGGTCCGGCCGAGATGCCCTCAGGCAGGGGCGAGGAATAGGATGCCTGCGAGGGGTCGACCGACAGGAATCCGGGCGTCACCAGCCTTTCGCCGGAACAGGAGAAGGCAAACCGCCCTCCGGAGATCGTCACCTCTGTCTTCGCCGAGACCGCGTCCGCGCACTGCGAGGCGACGAACCTCCTCCAGATGAGCCGGTAGAGCCTGAGATGGGCTTCCGGCAGCTTCCCTGCCATCGACTCGGGCGTCCTCGTCACATCGACCGGGCGGATCGCTTCATGCGCGTCCTGGGAGCCCCCGGAGCTCCTGTATCTCCTGGGCGAAGGCGAGAGGAGGTCCTTGCCGAGGCTCCCGGCCACGAACTCCCTGCAGCGCGCCACCGCCTCCGGTTCGATCCTGAAGGAGTCTGTCCTCATGTAGGTGATGAGCCCGGTGTGGCCCTCCCCCTGAAGATCGATCCCCTCGTAGAGCTCCTGCGCGATGCTCATCGTCCGCGAGGGCGACAGCCCCAGCTGGGAGGATGAAGCCTGCTGGAGGCTGCTTGTGATGAACGGCGGGGCGGGCTTGCGCTCGGACTCCGTCTCCCTGACGGCTTCGACCGTCCACGAGGCCCTTCTCATCTCGGGCAGGAGGAGACCGGCCTCCTCCTCTGAGCGGGGCGCGTTCCTCACGCCGTCGACCTTCTGGCCGTCGATCCTGCTCAGTCCCGCCCCCATGCGGATTCCACCGGCCTCGAAGTCGCCCGATATCTCCCAGTACTCGACAGGCACGAACCGGAGGACCTCGTCCTCCCTCTCCTGGATCAGCCGCAGGGCGACGGACTGGACCCTGCCGGCACTCAATCCGGGGCTGATGGCCTTCCAGAGGTACGGGCTGATCCTGTAGCCCACGAGGCGGTCCATCACCCTCCTGGCCTGCTGGGCGTCCACGAGGTCCATGTCTATGTCGGACGGGCGGGCCGCGGCGGCGAGGACTGCTTCCCTGGTCACTGCATTGAACCTCAGACGCTTGAACGAGACGCCGTCCCTCGCCAGTATCTGGGAGAGATGCCAGCAGATGGCCTCGCCTTCACGGTCGGGGTCGGCCGCGAGCAGGATGGTGTCGAACCTGGCGGCGAGCTTCTTCAGATCCGCCAGCGTCTTGCGCTTGTCCGGGAGAATCGTGTAGAGGGGACGGTAGCCATCCTCGACCGCGACGCCCAGCCTCCTCTGGGGAAGGTCTCGGACGTGTCCCATGGAAGCTGCAATCTCATAGTCGGGACCGAGATAGGACCTGAGGCTCTTCGCCTTGGCGGGCGACTCGATGATGACGAGCTTCCTGGACGGCATCAGCCGTGGACCTCGCTCAGCGGACGGGCACGGCCGGCTCAGTACCCGGCCAGCCAGCTCTGAGCCGGACCGGTCAGGATGGTCCAGACGTCCTCGCTGGAGGAGCCCGCGATGTTCTGGAAGTCGACCGGCCCCATGGCCTCCGTGAGCTTCTGGAAGTTGTCGTGGACGAAGGAGACGGTCCGCACCGGGTAGTACTGGTTCTCGCTGTAGTAGAAGGTGATCTCGTCGATCCCCGAAGGCTCCAGCCAGGCTGCGATCTTCCTGAGGAGATCGTATCTCCCGGTGTCCTCCTCGGGATGGAGGATCGCGAATGCGAACACGATCGTGCTGTCGGCCGCGCGGAAGAGCGAGAACCTGTCGATGCCGATGGGGACCGAAGCGGCGATCGAGGAGATCCCGGGCTGGAGGGCCAGGGCTTCGTCGCCCATGAGCGAGAGCGACGAAGGGGCCCCGGAGGAGAAGCAGGGGACCGGAGATTCGTAGCCGTCGGACCGGATGCCCTCGGGAAGAGGCATGGCTGCGAGTCCAGCGGGATCGATCACTCCCGCCAGAGCGGTGTCCGCGGAAGTCGATGTGTCCGGGAGGGCGGTCGTCGTGTCAGCCCTGACGCTGTCGCGAACCACTAGCGAAGTGTCCGGGGGGACGACGGTCGTGGAGGAGCCGGGACCGAGGAGATGCAGTCCGAAGGGATCCACGAACACTATCACGGCGGCGGCCGCCAGGACGAGAACCAGCCCGGCTGCGGGGAGCAGGTTCGGTTTCCGGGCCTCACCGGGCTCGATCGCGGCCGGTGCCGCACCGCCGATCGGCTGGAGCGGAGCACGGGTCGTCCGGCTGAGCGGACTGTCGACTACCTTGCCTTCCGATGCGCACTTCTGGCAAACATGTGCTACTCTGTCGAAGCAGTCCCGGCAGGTGGGCTCTGCGCAGGAACGGCACGGAGCGAGCTTCTCCACACCGGTCGGGGTCCTTCCGCAGACGTGGCAGCGCTCTACTGTGAGTACCTCTTCGCTGGCGGAGGTCACGACCAGCTCCTCTGGCTCCTTCTTCTTCGCCGGAGGCGCTACGACATCGGGCGGCTGCTGCTGCTGCCTGCCCTTCCGCCCCTGGGCCGCCATGGTGCGCCCGGCCTCGTTGGCTTCCTTCTGGTCAATCCCCGCACCGGAGGAGATCCCGATCGCAGAGGGCCCGGAAGAGGGCTTCGCCGGCTCTTCGCTCACGGGCTCGGAGGCGGGCTTCTCCGGCTGCCCGGTTTCCTCCGGGACCGAATCCATCCTGGGCAGAAGGTCGACGAAGGGATAAAGCCTGTTCTGGATGACCCTGGCCTGGCCCATCGGGACGGCTTCCATCAACACTGTGGGCGTGCTGTCGACGGCCTTCCTGGCCTGCTCGCGCGTCATCCTGAGCTCGTTGACGAGGAGATCCACCACTCGCTGGCGCTCCTCTTCCCGTCCGAGCCTCACGAGCAGAAGGTCAACAAGCGCCTCGGAGAGATCCATCAGGCCGTACCTCCCGCCGATTCGAACTGCCTGTGGAGCCTGGCGATGACCAGCCGGCTCACCTTCCTGAGCGCCTCGAAGACGCCGATCCCCCGGGAAGCCACGGCTTCCACGACGGGGACCTTGGTGAGGGCCAGGGTGCCGGCGATCTCGTCGACCGGCACAAGATCGGGCAGGTCCCTCTTGTTGCACTGGAGGACCAGGCTGACCCCCCTCCTCTTCTGGCTCTTGAGGTTCTCGCGGAGGTCCCTGAGACTGGTGATGTTGGCTTCCATGCGATCCATCTGCGAGTCCGCGACGAAGACTATCCCGTCCACGCCCTGCAGGATCAGCCTCCTGCTGTCAGTGTACATCGCCTGGCCCGGGACGCTGTAGAGGTGCAGCCGGACCTTGAAGCCATGGATCTCACCGGTGTCGAGGGGAAGGAAGTCGAAGAAGAGCGTTCTCTCGTTGCCCGCGGCCAGGGAGATGAGCTTCCCCCTGGCCTCGGGAGCCACCTGACCGTGTATCCACTTGACATTGGTGGTCTTGCCTGACAGGCCCGGGCCGCAGTAGACGATCTTGCAGTCTATCTCCCTGGCGCTGTAGCTGACCGTCGCCATCTACGAATCTCCGTCGTGCCGGCCTTCGTCATCCTTGGGATCCTTGCGGGGAGGCGTGTCGCTCGAAGCCTCCCTGAGGCCCTTCTTGAACTCCCTGAGTGCCTCACCGATGGATCGGGCTATCTCCGGTATCCTCCTGGCCCCGAAGAGCAGGAGGAGAGCTACGACGATGAGGACTATCTCCAAAGGTCCTGGACGAAACACGGTCTACCTCCGTAGGAGTGTCACCGTTTAGAACCACCTGTAGAGGAACCCCACCAGGATGAGGCCGACGAAGCTCATGAGGTTCACCCTCACGCCGACCTCCTCCAGGGCGAACCTCAGTATCACGAGGTTCATCCTGAGCGGGCCGACCGAGAAGTCGAGGCTGCCCGCGAAGAAGGTCTTCAGCGTGGTCGCGGTGTCGGGAAGGATGGACGCCACGGCCTCTCCGAAGGCCGTGCCGGCCACCATGCCCAGTATGGACATCGCGACCCAGAAGCCTGGCGGCCTATTGTGAAGCAACTATCCTCCACAAACTGGCGTGAATCTATCCTGCATCACAAGTTCCCACAAGTCTGATCCTCCTGAACAGAGGGAGTTCGCTCCTCAGGGCCTGGACGGCCGCGGTCCCGACGAGCGCACCCGAGATCATGCCCCAGAGGCAGGCTGCCGGGATCAGCGCCCTCAGCGGAAGCCCCGGGATCACCAGGGAGGCCGCGGCAAGCTGGGCCCCCATGCTCGCCAGGCCTCCGGCGATCGAAAGCCCGGTGACGGAGAGGACCGACGGGACCAGCGCGGCGAGGGCTCCCATCACGGCCGCGGAGGCAATCCCTCCGCTCAGGGACAGAAGGAAGGAAGGCGTCGCTATCGTCCCGGACACCAGGGACACGAGGACGCTCCTGAGGAGGTTTATCCTGATGCCGCTCCATCTGCCGCAGGTGAGAACCGCGAAGACGGTGACCACATTGGCCAGGCCCGGCTTGATGAACGGCACGGGCCTGGGCAGGAGCGTCTCGAGCAGTCCAATGCCCGTGGCGGCGAGGACGAGCAGGAGCCGTGCGGGCGCCTTCACCCGCGCGCTACCTTCCGATGATCCCTGCATACGCCTGCTCCACGTCCGTGAAGTGCCTCGATGCGTCGAGCTCCGCAGCCCTTGCAAGCGCCCCGCGCGAGAGCCTCTCCCTGAGGGCGTCGTCGCACAGGCTCCTCACGGCCGAGGACAGCCCCTCCTGGTCGCCGGGCTCGACGAGGAGCCCGGTCTCGCCGTCCCTGTTGACCCAGGGCACCCCGGACGGAAGAAGTGTGCTGACGACCGGAACGCCGCAGGCCATCGCCTCCAGCTGGGCCAGCCCGTACGCTTCCGACCTCGCCACCGAAGGCAGGACGAATGCCCTGGCACCGCGGTAGAGATCCACGAGGTCCGCGTCATCCACTTCCCCGGCGAAATCGGCCTCCACGGAGAGTTCTGCCGCAAGCCTCCTCAGCCCCTTCTCCATGGGCCCTCCTCCCACGAGGACCAGCCTCAGGCCGGACAGGCCCCTCCAGGCCCTGATCAGCACCGGAAGGCCCTTGTAGCTGCGGAATCGGCCAACGAAGAGGAAGTAACCGGACGAGGACGAAGGCCCCGGGGAGAAGACCCTCCGGTCGACACCCGGCGGAAGGACCCTGACATTCCCCAGCCGGCTCAGGAACGGGGAGGTCTCCGCATAGACGGGCGAAGTGGCGAGCACCGCCGATGCCGAGCGCAGGAACCGCCACAGCAGCGGGGCGATGAGCGGCACCAGGGCCGCCTGCCTCACTATGTCGCTGTGATATGTCACCACGAAGGGGGCGGACGGCCTCGCGAGGGCCCAGCCAAGAGCAGCCGCCGGCAGAGGATGATGGAAGTGGATGATGTCGCACCGTTCCCGCCTGAGCGCCGCCGCGAAGCCGGTGAGGACGGGATTGGAGAGGATCCTGCCGAAGGAGCGTGCGACCGTGACCGGTATGCCGTCCCTCTGCTCGCTCCTGCTCCTCAGGGAGAAGCCGCTGGAGGCGATCAGGACTCGCGCATCGTGCCCGCGCTCCCTCAGGAAGATGCACAGATCGTGGATGTAGCGCTCCACTCCCCCGGTTCGCGGAGGAAAGAGATCCTTGTAGACGTGGAGGACCCGCATCAGCCGGCGGCCTCCCTGTAGACGGCCAGCGTTTCCCCTGCCATCCTGGGCAGGGAGAAGCCGGAGGCGAACTCCCTCAGGGCGCCCGCGTCGGAGTCCCTGTCCAGGGCCGTCAGGATGGCCTCGGAGATCGACCCGGGACCCGGTCCGCTGACCGAGGCGGCCACACCGCCGTAGATCTCACTAAGGCTTGCCGCAGGCCCTATCACGGACGGCACTCCGAAGGAGGCGGCTTCGAGGGGCGGCAGCCCGAAGCCCTCGTACGTCGACACGTAGGCCAGGAGCCGTGCTCCCGCATAGGCGGATGCAAGGAGACCCGGCCCGAGTGGTCCCGTCCACACGACTCCGGGCGAAGCCCGCAGCTTCCGCAGGAGGCTCCTGTCGCCCCAGCCCCACCTGCCTGCGACGGCCAGGGTCAGGCCGGGCCTCCTCTTCCTGACGGCCTGCCAGGCATCGAGAAGGGCATCGATGTTCTTCCTCGGCTCGATGGTCCCGACGGACAGCACGTACTCCCCTTCGATGGCACAGCTGGAACGGAAGGCCTCCCCGGAGGCCGAGGCCGCCGGCGCTGAGAGGTAGACCCGCCTGATCCTCCCCGGATCGATGCCGAGCAGACGCACTGCCTCCCTGCCGGAGAAGTCGCTGTCCACGATCACGAGCTCGGCACGCCGGGCGGCCGGAGGGAAGTGGAGCCTGTAGTACAAAGCCTTGATCCGGGGGAACCACGACGGCCCGGCCAGGAAGGCGAGGTCGTGCACCGTGACTATCGAAGGCACGCCGCGGGGCACCCTGCCGGCGAAGGCGGGCAGGTGGACAAGCCGCGGCGCTGCAGCTCGAACCATCGCCGGGATCCCCCACAGCTCCGCCAGTGCCTTTCGCGGACCGCCGGTCGCCGGAAAGGCCAGGGCAGCGGCCGGGGTCGTGATGGAGCCTGGAAGAGCCACTTTCACGTCATCGCAGGCCAGTTCCGCAAGGCCCCGGAGAAGCCTGAACGTATAGACGCCCGTTCCGCCGCTGTTCCCCAGGGCGGCGCCGTAGACGACGCAGAGAGTGCCCTCAGAGCGAAATCGAGGAGAAGTCACCGAGGTCGAGGGATGCCGCCCGGCCGCTGGCGGAGGCTTCCCTTCCGATGATGCAGCCATCCAGGACCAGGTTCTCGACCCTGGCGGACTCGCACACGATGCTGTTCCTCACCAGGCAGTTGCGCAGGACCGTGCCGTCTCCGACCGAGGCCGAAGGCCCGATGACGCAGTTCTCGCAGGTGACCCCCCTGCCGATGTGCACCGGAGGGACAAGCAGGGCTCCGGGGAAGGAGGTCGTGTTGCCGCCGGATCGCGCAAGCAGGATCCGGTTCGTATCGAGCAGAGTCTCGGGCTTCCCGCAGTCGAACCAGTCGTCGACGCGGAACAGGCCGAAGTCTGAGCCGCGATCGAGCATGAGCTGCATGGCGTCCGTCAACTGGAATTCCCCGCGCGTGCGCCTGCCGGATGCGATCAGGTCCCTGCAGGCGCCCACTATCCCGGTTCCGTCCTCGAAGTAGTAGACACCCACTATCGCAAGGTTGCCCAGAGGTTCGGAGGGCTTCTCGACTAGGCGGAGGATCCTGCCGTCAGACTCCACGACTATCCCGAAGTGGGAGGGATCCTCGACTTCGCTGACGGCCAGCATGTTGCGCCCGCATCCTTCCAGACCCGCCAGATCGGCCAAGAAGAGCGTGTCGCCCAGCACCACCAGGGTGGGACCCGGGCCGACCCAGGGTCCGGCAAGGACGACCGCCGAGGCGAGGCCGTCCAGCCGCTCCTGCCTGACGAAGCTGACCTCCAGGTCGTAGTTCCCCCTGACCCACTCGACGAGCTCGTCCCCGAGATGACCCACGACCAGCGTTACGCTCCTGACGCCGGCCGGGACGAGGAGGTCGAGGACATGTGCGATGACCGGCTTGCCGGCCACAGGTAGAAGCGCCTTCGGCATCGTGAGGGTGTGAGGCCGCAGACGAGTCCCCAGGCCGGCGGCCGGTATCACGGCATGCATCCGACCACCTATCCGTTTCCGTTCAGGAGTATCCCGGGGAACCTGTCGGCTATGGCTCTCCGCAGGAGCTCGCGCACTTCGCGCCCGGATGCGAGCAGCAGGGACTCCGCGGCCAGTCTCCTTGCCGAAGGCATGTCCATCACCCTTATCATCTGCTTGATGTCGGGGATGACGGAAACCGGCACGCTGAGCTCGTTCACGCCCAGCCCGAGCAGGAGGGGCACTGCGACGGGGTCGGCGGCCATCTGGCCGCAGATTCCCACCCACTTCCCGGCGGGATGGCAGCCCTTCACGACCATGTCGATCTGCCTGAGGACGGCCGGGTGCAGGGGATCGAAGAGGTGGGCGACGAGGGGGCTCCCTCTGTCCACCGCGAGCGTGTACTGGGTGAGGTCGTTGGTGCCCAGGGAGACGAAGTCGACGTGAGGCACGAAGAGGTCTATCGCCAGGCATGTAGCCGGGGTCTCCACCATTATGCCCAGCTGGATGGAGTTGTCGAAGGCCGTTCCCGAGGAGCGAAGCTCGTCCATGATCTCGGACAGGATCGATCTGGTCTCGAGGACCTGCGAGACCTCCGTCACCATCGGGATGAGCAGCCTGGCGTTCCCCTCCGCCGAGGCGCGCAGGACCGCTCTGAGCTGGTGGCGGAACAGCTCGGGCCTCTCGAGGCTGATCCTTATCGCCCTGTATCCCAGGAATGGGTTCCTCTCGTGGAACTCGGGCGACGGGAACAACTTGTCGCCTCCCAGATCGAGCGTCCTGATGATCACCGGGTCGGGCGCGAGGACCTTGAGGGCATGGGAGTAGGCCACGAACTGCGTTTCCTCGTCGTCCGAGTCGGGCGACAGGAGGTGAACGAACTCGGTTCGGAACAGCCCGACTCCCCTCCCCCCGTATCTCCTGACGGATTCGGCCTCCTGGGAGAACTCGATGTTGGCTGACAGCTCGACCGCATGCCCGTCCGCGGTAGTGGCAGGCTCTTCGGCGTTCAGCGCTATTGCCGCGTGCGTCTCCGAATAGCGCTTCCGCAGCTCTTCGTAGTAATGGATCTGGTCGGCATCGGGATCGAGGATCACGCGGCCGTGGAGCCCGTCGACTATCACCGTCTGACCGGGGCGGACCTGCCCGGCGAAGTCCTTGAGCGCCACTACCGCGGGTATGCCCAGACTCCTCGCGAGGATCGACGTGTGCGAGGTACTGCCGCCGATGTCCGTCGCGAAGCCGAGGGCCTGCTCCCTGTTGAGCCCCGCGGTCACCGAGGGATCGAGCTCCCTGGCGACTATCACCATCGGGGCATCGAGGCGGCCCAGGGCCTCCCGTTCCGTCCCGAGGAGCTTGTTCAGGACCCTTCGTCCGACGGCCCGGACATCCTCGCTTCTCTCGCGCATGTAGGGGTCCTTCATGCCCTCGAAGCGCTCGATGACCTCGTGGAGGACTTCGCTCACTGCGGACTCCGCCCCGAGGAGCTCGTCCTTGATGCGCCTCCTGACGTCGCTCTTCAGGACGGGATCGTCCACCAGCAGGACATGGGTGTCTATGAGCTGGCGGCCTTCGATCAGCCCACCGATCTGCCCGGCCATCGCAAGGAGTTCGGAGCGGGTGAGGGCGAGAGCGTCGTCGAACCTCTGGAGCTCGCCCTGCACGAGGTCGGCCGACGCCAGGAGCCTTCGGCTGACCCTCAGCTCCTCCACCTCGAAGAGGAAGGCCGGCCCCACGGCGATGCCGGGGCTCGCCGGCGTGCCTTCGAACGAGAAGCTCAGCTCAGTCCTCTCCGAAGCCGGAGCTGACCAGCTCGCAGATCTCCTGGACCGCACGCTCCTCGTCGGGGCCGGATGCAGAGACGATGAGATCCGTGCCCTGGCCCGCGGCCAGGGTCATCACTCCCATGATGCTCTTCGCGTTGACCTCCTCCCCGCCGGAGCAGATCGTCACCTCGCTCCGGAAGGAAGAGGCCCTTTTGACGATGAGAGCAGCCGGCCGGGCGTGTATCCCAAGCCTGTTGGGCACGGTGACTGTCTGCTGGACCAAGGCAGGCTCCCCGCTTTAGGGTTTCGCAGCCTATCCGCCGGCCTCCTGCATCCTCTCGATCAATCGTCTGTCGAGGACGGCGGGCACATCGACCCCCCTGCTCGCCAGAAGGAAGTTCATCGCCGCCACTTCGAGGAGCAGCGCGAGGTTCCTTCCGGGCAGCACGGGCAAGATAACCTGTGGAATCTTGATGCCGAGATAGGTCGTTGTCGACCTGTCCAGTCCCGTGCGGTCGAAGTCCGGCTTCTGCGACCAGTCGACCAGCCTGACCTCCATGTCGACCTGCTGCTTGTCCTTGATCGATCTAATGCCGTACAGAGCAGCCACATTCACCATTCCGAGACCGCGTATCTCCATGTGGTAGCCCATCAGGGTATCGCCGGTGCCGAGGAGCTGCTCGCCGGTCCTGCGGATCCTCACGATGTCATCGGCCACCAGGCGATGTCCCCTTTCCACCAGGCCCAGCACCGCCTCGCTCTTCCCTATGGCGCTCCTGCCGGTGACCAGCAGGCCCACTCCGAACACGTCGACCAGGGTTCCGTGAACCGACTTGCGCGGGGCGAAGACCTCGGAGAGGAATCCCGTCAGATCGTGGATCAGAGGGGTGGTGTCCCGTGGCGAGCGGAAGAGGGCGCACGAGGCCCCGGCGGCGGCCGACGTCAGCTCGGGTGGGAGCTCGAGCCCCTTGGTCACTATGCAGCAGTAGACCGGGAAGCCGAAGACGTTGCCCAGAGCTGCGGAGCGCTCCGCCGAACCGAGCGAGGAGAGGTAGGTTATCTCGGTTTCCCCGAAGATCTGGATGCGGTCGTGCAGGAACCTGTGGGTGTAGCCGGTCAGGGCGAGGCCGGGCCTGCTGATGTCCGGGCTGGTGATGCTCCTCGAGAAGCCGTCCTCGTCGTTCGCCGGAGTGAGGAGGAGCTTCTGGCCCACAAGCTCATAGAGCCTGCCGACCGTCATCTCCCCGGGCTCGGGGTATCTGTCTCTCAACTGCCGCTCCTCAGGGCTCCGGCCTGGTCAGCTCCACGACCTGGCTGGCTCCGGAGGAGGAGCGGTAGACGGCGCTCACCTTTCCAGTCTCGGTGTTGACGAAGGGCAGGTAGCGGCCCCCGTTGAGCTCGTACTCGGTCATGGCGCCGTTCGTGTCGAATCTGGGAAGGGTCTCCGGGTCGTCTATGGCTATGGGGCCGTTGAACTCCGAACTCTCGGCGGGTACCCAGAGGTCGTAGGTTGCCGGCGCCTCGTGCGCAGTCTGCTCTGTCGAGGGCCTGTGGGGATGCCCGTGAGTGCGGTCCTTGAACCTGCGGAGCTGTCTCTCGAGGTTGGCCACGGTCTCGTCGAGCGCCGCGTACATGTCGTGGGACTTGGCCCTCGCATCCAGCTTGATCCTGTCTCCCCTGAGCTGGACGTGTGCGTTGTTCGTTCCTGCCGTGAACTCGAGGACGACGTGCACATCGTCTATGCCGTCATAGAACCTCTCCATGACCGTGAGCTTGTCGCGGACATGGAGCTTGATCCCCTCCGACAGCTCGAAGTGCCTGCCGCTGATCTCGATGTTCATGTGGTCTCCTTTCCCTCTTCGCTTGTCCGGCCTCTTCCGGCACGGGGTGCCGACGGCCTTCCCGTCGCCGCCCCGCGGGTGCTGCACTGCATACAAAGCGCTGCCCCTCCGGGGAGGCAGCGCAGAGTGTTCCTCGTTGTGCTGATCACGGTCGGATAATACCCGCGCGCCACCAGCCGGTCAACGACATCCGGACCGCCCTGCGGCGCAGTCTTCGTTGACTGGACCGGTGTCTCTCTTATGTTCGAGACTCTGACCTGCAGTCGATTTCTCGAGAGGAGATCCGAGGTCAAGTTGTCTACGACGGACAGATACGCGGAACTCCGGGAGCTGGGCTTCCGCTGCGGCCTGGAGACCCACCAGCAGCTCAGGACACCCAACAAGCTCTTCTGCAGATGCCCGGCCACCATCCGGAACGACTCCCCGGACGCCGAGCTCCTCCGTCACATGCGCCCCACGCTGAGCGAGTTCGGCGAGTACGACGGCACCGCCCTGATGGAGTTCAAGACCAGGAAGCAGGTCCACTACCTCCTCTACAACAGCAGTGTGTGCACCTACGAGATGGACGACACCCCGCCGTTCAAGGCCGACCGCGATGCCGTCAGGATCTCGATAGAGATCGCCATGATGTTCAACATGTCTCTGGTCGACGAGATCCACATCACCCGCAAGCAGTACCTCGACGGCAGCATCCCCACCGGATTCCAGAGAACGGCCATCATCGGCGTGAATGGGAGCATCCCCTTCCAGGGCAGGGATCTGAACTTCTTCCAGCTCAGCCTGGAGGAGGATGCCTGTCGGGAGGTCGACGACGTCGGGCACGACATCTACTTCCGCACCGACAGGCTTTCCATACCCCTCGTCGAATCCGTCACGGCGCCGGAGCTGTACACGCCTGCCGAGGCCGCGGCGGGGGCCGCCCTCGTCGGGGAGACCATGAGATCGACCAGGCTTGTGAGGAGGGGCATCGGGTCGGTCCGCCAGGATGTCAACGTGTCGATCCGCGGCGGCACGAGGATCGAGATAAAGGGAGTACCCAGGATAGGGCTGATAGAGGACCTCTGCAGGGTCGAGGGATACAGGCAGAAGGCCCTCCTCGACCTCAGGGACGCGCTGGCCTCTTCGGATCTCGATCCGGAGGACTACAACGCTCTCCCCCTGGTCCTCGAAGGAGATGCGGCCGCCCTGGCGGAGTCGGCCCACGGAGCGCCCATGCAGGGCGAGAGCTGGGTCGTTCAGGTCCTGCCTCGCTTCGGGCGGTTCATCGACTGGCCCATGCAGCCCGGCCAGGGATTCATCGACGAGATCGACGGCAGGGTCAGGGTGATAGCCTGCCTGAGGAACAGGCCGGTCCTCCGCAAGGCGTCGGAAGAGATCCGCGGCATGCTGTCGATCCCGCCGGACGACGTGGCCCTCCTCTTCAGCGCCGGGCCGGACGACACGGCAACGGCATCCCAGGAGATAGTCCTCCGCGTCCGGGAGGCCTTCCAGGGCGTCCCGTCCGAGACCAGACAGGTGCTCCCGCAGGGCAACACCACCTTCGAGAGGATACTCCCGGGACCGGACAGGATGTATCCCGACACCGACCTGCCTCCGGAGGCGATTCCGCCCGATCTGGTGGAGGAGATCCGGAGCTCGATGCCTCCGAGGCCCTGGGAACGGCGCACGGCATACTCCTCGCTGGGGATCCCCGAGCAGCTGATCTCACGTCTCCTGAACTGGGATGCCGCACACCTGTTCGATTCGATCCATCCTGCGGCCGCCTACCCTCCCGCCCAGCTCGCCTGGTTCCTCACCGATCGGAAGCGCGGGTCCAGGCGGTCGGGGGCCGACTGGGACTCTCTGGGGGAGGACGTAGTGCGATCGACTGTGATCTCGTGCTTCGAGAACGGGCTCAGTCTCCGGGCGGCGGCCGTCGTCCTGGACAGGATGGCAGCCGAGGGAATGCCGCTGGCCGAGGCTCAGGAGGCATCCAGGAAGGTCGACGGGAAAGCCTAGGAGCCTTCCCGCCTCGCATCCGGGATGCCGAGGTCGCGTATCCGGTTCAGCAGGGTTCTGTAGCTTACCCTCAACATCCTCGCGGCCTTGCTCCTGTTCCCGTCGGACTTCTCCAAGGCCGCCAGTATCATCTTCCTCTGCATCTCGCGCGATGCCGATCCTGCCGCCCCGAGGAGGCCTCCGCCATCCTCTGCGGCCGCAGGTATCTCGAGCATTTCGGGTCCGATGCCGCCTCCTCCGGACAGCGCTGCCGCCCTGAGCACTATGTTCCTCAGCTCGCGCACGTTGCCGGGCCAGGCGTGGCCGCACAGGGCGTCCACCGCCCCGGGTGACAGGGCGCTCCCGGGCAGTCCGGCCCCTGCCAGGAAGTGCCTGGCGAGCAGAGGAATGTCGTCCTTCCTCTCTCTGAGGGGCGGCAGCTTCACCGGGAACTCGCACAGCCTGTAGTACAGGTCGGCCCGGAACCTGCCGGAGGCCGCCTCGGCCTCCAGGTCCCTGTTGCTGGCGGCTACGATCCGCACGTCGACGTGGATCGTCTCCCGGCCTCCGACACGGGTGAACTCCCTCTCCTGCAGGACCCTGAGGAGCTTTCCCTGGAGCTGGGGCGCGAGGTCGCCCACCTCGTCGAGGAACGCCGTCCCGCCGTCCGCCAGCTCGAATCTTCCCGGCCTGGTGCTGTCGGCACCTGTGTAGGCTCCCCTCTCCGCTCCGAACAGCTCGCTCTCGAGAAGGTCCGGAGGTATCGCCGCGCAGTTCACCGGGATGAACGGGCCTTCCCTCTCGGGGCTGGCCTCGTGCACCGCGCGCGCGAGGAGCTCCTTCCCCGTCCCGCTCTCTCCAAGGATCAGGATGCTCATCCTGGTGGAGGCCCCCGCAAGCGCACGCCGGACTGCCGAGGTGAACGCCGGGGATTCGCCCACGAGCTCGGTCGGCCCCCCGGGCGCCGACTCCCGCAGAGTGACGAGGAGCCTCTCCAGCTCGAATGGTTTGGTCACGAAGTCGCGGGCCCCGCCCTTCATGGCCTTCACCGCGAGGTCGATCGTCCCGAACGCCGTCATCAGGATGACGGGTGCCGCCGGAGAGCCTTTGCGGGCCTCCGCCAGCACGCCGAGGCCGTCGACCTCCCCGGGAAGGCAGACATCGGTGAGGACGGCATCGAACCTGCCGGCAGCAAGGGCATTCAGTGCCGATGTCCCGTCAGCGACCGCCGTCACTTCCCAGCCGTCCTCGGAAAGAGCCGTCGTCAGCATGCTCCGCATGCCTCTCCTGTCCTCCACCAGCAGCAGCCTGCGCATCCCTACTCCTTCCGCGGCCGGTCGGCGAGCGGCAGGTGAAGCTCGAAGCATGCCCCGCCGCCCTGCCTGTCCATGGCAGACAGGGACCCGCCCATGAGGGAGGCTATCCGCCTGGAGATCGCGAGGCCCATCCCCATGTGGCCGTCCTCCCTCCTGGTGCTGTAGAAGGGCATCCCGAGGACGTCGATGCCGGCGGGAAGGCCCGGCCCGCGGTCGTCGACCCTGAAGACGAGCTCGCGCCCCTCGACTGCCGCCGAGACCTCGACAGGGCTTCCGGGCATGGCCTCCTGGGCGTTCCTGACCAGATTGAGAAGGCACCTCTGGATCAGCACGGGATCCGCGACCACCTCCCAGGGGCCGGGATCGGGGTCGAGTCTGCAGACGGCCCCCGTGTCCGAGCATACCCTGAAGCAGGACTCGACGGCCGATGAGACGGACATCCTCTCCCCTGGCTTCTCCCAGGGCGACCCGAGCCCCTTGAAGGAGGAGATCATCCGCTGGGCTGACTCGATCTCGAGCCTGGCCTCGGCCAGTATGGAGGCCGTCCGCCGGTCGGAGTGGCCTCTTGCGAGCAGGTCGATGAACCCGGAGAGTGCGCAGAGGGTGTTGCCCATCTCATGGGCCACTCCGGCCGACACGGCCCCGAGGCCCGCCATCGCGGCCTCCTCGGCCAGTCGCCTCTCCATGTTCCTCAAGGCCGTGACATCGGTCACCAGGATGGCCCTGAAGCCGTTCCTCGAGTCCGCGACCGACACGCTGAGGACCCTCCTGCCGTCCCTCTTGCCCAGTTCCATCTCCGTGTCGGCCTGGAAGCCCGATCCGCCACCCGACTCGAGTATCCGCGCGAGCTTCCCGCAGGCCTCGCCCCTATCCGCGGGGAACGGGTTCCTCGCGTCGCCGGGTGTCAGCCCGAAGAGCGCCTCGGCGCTGGGGTTCCAGAGCACGAGCGCACCGGCGGGGTCCATGGCCAGAACGGCCGACCTGAAGCTGGCAACGACCGCGGCGGCCCTCTCCTCCGCCTCGTCCGCCCTACTCTCCGCCTCGGCCCTGAGCCGCGCCAGGTCCCTGTCCCGTTCCGTGAGCTGTCTGACCAGATCGCCGAACGAGGCGCTTGCCGACAACGCCGAGCTCCCGGGGAGATACCTGTCCACATCGGCCAGTATCGCCCTCAGCGGTCCCGTGACGCTCCGGGACATGTAGGCAGGGGCAAGGGCGGCAAGCAGCAGCACACCCGCCGCCAGCAGGGCAAGCCCCAGGGTGAGGAGGACCGGGACCCCTCCCGAGCCTGGCATCTTCAGGGCGACCCACATCCCCCTGCCTGCGGGTGAGAGGATCCAGCCCCTCTCCACGAGGGAGTCCGACGCGGAGCCGGGGACGAGAAGGACCTCGTCGACCGTGCCCGAGATCAGTGACGGAGATGCCGTCTCTTCGAGAGCCTGCGGCGTTGGATACTCAGGAAGTCTGGAAGCGAACAGCGTCGCCAGCGCCTCTCCCGTTGCCGCCCGTTCGGACTTGAGCTCGCCCTGCATAAGGAGGGAGAGTGCGAGCGCGACGAGCACTGCGACGGCGGCGGCACCGATGAGAAGCCCCAGGAGGACCTCGACACCCATCGCGAAGGCACCTGCAGGTCTCTTCATCACCCCCCCCGGGCCCTTCGGACACGCCAGATAAGATAATCCGCCAGGCCGAGGTGGAACTCGAACCTTCCCCTCAGGGCCGCGAGAACGAGGTGCGCCGGCATCCAGGCGGCAGTCCGCAGGAGGCTCGCCAGATCCGAGTAGTGAACCTTCATGAATATGAACCTGTTCCGCTCCCTGAGCCTTCTCGCGCGCATGGAGTGGCCTGACGTGGAGGCGTGGCGGTGGACTATCCTGGCACCGGCGGCCCTCGTCATCGTCCATCCCCTTGCAGCAGCCCTTGCTCCGAGGTCGGCATCCTCCCAGTAGAGAGGGGCGAACCGGGGATCGAGCCCCTTCATCTCCTGCCAGGCTGTCCTGCGGAAGGCAACGCAGGCCCCGCAGGGATAGACCGTGCCTGGTCCGGTCCTGAAGGTGACCGCAAGCCCGCGACGGAAACCGAACCTCATCAACCCTTCGTCTCCGTAGCCCTCCCTGTGCACCTCCGGCACAGCCGCCCAGACTCCGGGAGGAGCCTCCCGGAGGGCCCGGGCCAGCAGTCCGAACGCGCCGGGGTCCGGGATGATGTCGTTGTTGAGCAGGATGACGATGTCTCCGGAGGAAGCCGAGACAGCGTCGTTGACTGCATTGCTGAAACCCCTCGGGCGGTCGTCCCTCCTGAGGAAGCGCACCGAAGGGAAGAGCGGAGGGGCCTCCAGGAGCGTGCCGTCAGTTGAACCGTCGTCCGCGATCACGAGCTCGGAGCCCTCCAGCTCCTCGATGATCCTTCCCAGGTGCTCCTTCAGGAGCCCGAGGCCGTTGAGCGAGGGCATGACGGCCGAGACGCCATCCATCAGTATATCCTTATCCTGTCCAGATAGATGCCTTCGAGAGGCCCGGTGGGGAGTGGGCGGCCGCAGCGCAGCGCGAGGAGCATGCCCCGGGCCGGCAGCCTGACCACGAGCGTTGTCTCCGCCACGGCCTCGGGGACCTCCCGTCTCTGGATCCTGCCGTGCCTGACGGCTGTCAGCCATCCGGGCACCGGGGCGAGCCTGGCCGGCACCGCGATGGAGGTGTCGGCGGCCCCGCAGATGATCTCCATCCTTGCCGGATCGCCGTCGGACACCGCCCTAATGGACACCTCCACCCGGATGCTGTCCCTGCCCGGAGGCACCGGGAGGAGGACTGCGTCGTCCTCCGTGGAGAGCCTCAGCAGGGGTTCCTGAGACCCCGGCCAGGCCATCCTCTCCGTGGGGTCCACCGACCCGGGATACTGCGAACATCCGAGCCTGTAGTCGGGCGGCAGGCTCTCCGCCTCCCACGAGAGCGGCCTGAGGCGCGGAGCCAGGGCTCCTGCGGCCACGAGACAGGCCGCTGCGAAGCCCACGGTCGCTGTTCGCCTGCCGCCATAGGCAAGGATGATCAACACGGCCCCCGACGCAGCCCAGCAGACGGCCTGGAGGGCGTCGGGTCTCAGCATCGCAGGGAACGCCCCCGCGAGGGTTTGGGCCAGCGACGGGCCCAGCTGGTCGAAGACCCTGTCTATCCCGTCGAACAGGTTGAACCTGAGGATGGGCATCGACAGGGCGAATGCCGATGGCATCGCCGAGAGAAGAAGGAGAGGCCTTCCTCCCCTCCCGGCGAAAGCCGCGCATGCGGCGAGAAGCGGGAGGAGCGGCACGAAGAGCCTTCCCGAGGCCGTGGGCATGCTGTGCCAGGTGTCGGGCAGCCAGAGCAGGATCGTCACGATGTACAGGACGGAGGCCAGAAGCAGAGACCGGGAGACCTGCGGAGCCCTCGCTCTGAAGGCCGCATAGCCGGCCGGTGCCAGGAGCACCCACGGAGCCCTCCAGACGAGCCCGGCCTCGGAGTCGAAGAGCATCCAGAACGGCGCGGCCGCCATCGATGGCAGGGAGTCGAATGTCCTGTAGGAGATCAGACGCAGTGCCTCGACATTCCCGTACCTGAGCCAGAACAGCCTCCCTCCGAGGAGGAAGTGATCGGCCGACAGGACCGCGGCCAGGAGGAGGACGGCCCCTGCGGACAGCATCAGCCTTCCCCTCCTGCTCCGCTCCAGGACGGTGGAGACCATCAGCCCGACCCCGGCCGGCGCGAACCTGAGCTTGAGGGCAGCGAGCAGGAGCGTGACGGCGCATGCCGCGACGAACCCGTTCCTCCCGCGCGACAGCAGGGCGCCCGCCGCCAACAGGCCGGCCGCCGTCATGTCGGGATATGCGAGCCCGAAGACGCCGGCTCCGGGGAGGAGGAGAAGACCGGCAAGCGCCCAGAGCGAGGGATCGGGAGCCCTTGCCTTCCGCAGGAGGGCGAGGAATGCGTAGCCGGCTGCCACCGAAAGGAGGATGCAGACCGCCCTGATGCCCGCGGCGCCGAACGGAAGGCCGGGGGAGATCAGCACGGCGAACAGGGGCATGTGATGGCTCAGGCCGGGCTGGTCGGCGATCTCCAGCCTGACCGGCGACCACCGGTCCATCTGCCTCATGTTGTTCGAGGTGTCCAGGTCGTGGTCCACGATGATGCTCTGCGCAAGGGCGGCATTCGTGGGCTCGTCGCCCGTGAACGGGACCAGAAGGATGACGAGCGGCGCCACGGGCACGGCGGAGAGAAGGAGCCCCGCCCTGCAGCGCGCCGAGTGGATCATCGCCGGGAACAGCCCCGCGACGGGGAGGACCCTCGCCGCCATCGTCACGGCGGGTCCGGCGCGCCAGAACGCGAAGCACAGAACAGAGCCGAGGAGCGCACCAGCGGCAGCCTTCGAGAACCTGGCACCCGGGGCGACTGCGCCCGCGAGCAGCCAGCACAGCGGGATGAGCCTGCCTTCCAGCCCCGGAGAGGGCAGGCCGAAGAAGCGCCAGCCCAGGAACAGGGCGGCGGCGCCCCCGGCATGTCCGATCAGGCCCTGCATCCGGCCGGCTGCCTCTCGCAGGCTGCTCATGATCCGTCCTGCCTGACCGCCCACGCCGGGCCGGCATGTATGACCGCGTGCTGAAACGGGGCGGGGGGCCTGACGAGCCTGATCTCCACCAGCAGTCCCGGATCGGCCAGCGTCAGGGTGTCCCGGCCGGGGAAGACCGGAACGAAGCCATCGTCCGAGGAGACGAAGCCCACAGGGAGGCTGTCCCTTACGCCGCCTGCGTCAAGCACGACCCGCATGGGCTCCGTGGGCGCGACGACCCTGAGGAGACAAACCGGGGTCGACTGGTCGAGGTTCGCCGTTCCCGGCCAGCTCTCCCCTCCGCCGGCGAAGCTCTCCTGGAGCAAGACCTCGGGGGCCTCCGAGGGTGAGGGGAATCCGAATGCAAGGATCGAGGCCGGCAGCAGAAGGAGCGATATCGCCATCCTGTGGGTCCCGCGCTCGAGGAAGATCGCCGGCACCGCTGCCCCGATCACCGCCCAGGTGCCGGACAAACCGCCCGTCTGCGCAGCCAGGAGGGCTCCGAAGAGCCCCATGGCCCTCTCGGGGAATGCCTCACCGGAGATGGCGGCAAGGAGACCGGAGCAGGCCACCAGGCCCACGGCCTGGGTCCCCGTCCCGAGAAAGGCCCCCGCCACGGCCAGGAAGGCGGCCGGTGCGGCATACCAGGAACCGGCCGCCGCCATCGCGCCTGCCGCCAGCAGGGCAAGCGCGGCACCCGCGCGCACCCAGTCGGGACCGCCTGCCACGAGGCCTGTCAGTGCCACTGCCGCCGCCGCGGCGAGAGGGCCTCGCCTGGGGATCAGCCATTCATGGATCAAGCCTGAGCTCCATCATCCGCACTGCCGGCATGCCGGCCCTGTCGTCGAGCGCGATGTACACCCTTCCCGGCCCCACTTCCGTCTTCACTGCCGATGGTGACGTCGTGACGGCAAAGGGCTCCCCGGGCTCCCTTCCCTGCCATACCCTCGCCGTGTGTGTGCCGGACCGAGCCTGCATGAGTGCAGTCAGGAGGCCTCCGCGGTCGGCCAGAAGTGAGCAGTATCCTCTGAACACCCGGTCCCTTCCCGGGACCCAGCCGGGGCCCGTACCGAGCAGACACGCTCCGTCTGCGGGGAAGGGGGCGGGCGGCCTCGGCTGGGGCTCCTCCATCGGTGGCGAGGACGGCGGGAGGTTCATCCCTTTCATCCGGACCACATGCGTCAAGAGCCCCCTTGCCAGACCGGGCACCCTCCAGAGGGGGGGCCTCATCCGCCTGGCGCCGAAGGCCCAGATCCGGGCCTCCCTCGAAGCCCTCCTGCGGTACATGGGTACGCCGAGCTTCCGCGCAAGCAGCAGTGAGGAAGCCACCTCCCAGGAGCCGGCACGGGACCTCCGGCTCGACGATCCGATGCGGTGCCTTCCCTCCAGTCCCCTGTGGACCGCGAACTTCCACCCGGCCGCCCCGAGGCGGACCATCAGGTCCGCATCCTCGAAGTACATGAAGTATCTCTCGTCGAACTCCCCGCACTCCCTCAGCGCGGACATCCTCAGGAGAGCCGCCGCTGCCCCGACGCCCGCGACCTCGACGGGGACCGGGGAGGACAGGATGGGCTCGAATCTCAGGAAGCCAAGGTCGAAAGCCTCCATCAGCGAGTTGAACCCCATCCCCCTGCCTGCGGTCACCTCCGGCCAGTCCCAGGCCCTCAGCACGGGCTGGACCCCTGCGAACGAAGGGTGCCTGTCGAGGAAGTCGGCCATGGCCATGACGTCCCTTGCCCTCAGCGAGGCGTCTGAGTTGAGCAGGAGGGCATAAGGTGTGCGCACGTGCCTCAGCCCGATGTTGCTGCCGTAGCCGAAGCCGCCGTTGCGGGGGCTGCGGATCAGCCTGATCCAGGGGAGATCCGCGAGGACCTCGGGGGTGCCGTCGGAGGAGCAGTTGTCCACGACGATCACCGAGGTCGTCCCGGCGAGCCCTTCGAGCGTCCTGACCAGGTCGCCCAGGAGACCCGTCGAGTTCCAGGTGACTACGACGGCTGTGGCGCGAGCCGTTCCAGCCTGGGTGCCGGCAAGCACTCGGCCATCCTCCCGTAGAATCTGTCCGTGACCTTGTCCCATGTCCTCTCTGCCAGCACGAACCTCCTGCCCTGCTCACCCATCGAGTCCCGCGAGGAGGAGTCGTCCAGGAGAAGGGCAAGCCTGTGGGCAAGCGTGGGCGTATCCCCGAACCCGACCAGGTATCCGTTGTGCCCGTCTACGATCATCTCGGGCATGGCGCCCGACCAGCACCCGACGACGGGCTTCCCGAGCAGCCAGGCCTCCAGCAGGACGATCCCGTAGCAGTCGAGCCTCGAGGGAAGGGCGACGATGTCAGCGGAAGCGAGGATGTCCACCCTCTCGCCGGCTCCGGCGTAGCCGGTCAGGACGAGCCTGCCCGGAGGGACCTCCCGGATCGTTTCCGCAAGCACCGGCTCCATGTCCCCGAGCACCGGTCCGGCAAGGACGAGGGTGAATTCCCGCCCGGCCTTCCAGAGATCGATGCACGCTTCGAGCAGACTCCGGCTCCCGCGGTCGAGGCAGTGGGCCGTCATGGAGAGGATGACCTTCCCGGAGAGGCCCATCGATGCTCTTCCGCCCTCCCCGTTCGCCCTCGCGAACTCGCGCGGGTCGACCCCGCTGCCCAGGAGGAGGACCCTCTCTTCGTCCACGCCCATCCCCAGGTAGAGGTCCCGCTCGAATCCGCTCTGGGCCACGACCACGGAGCTCCGCCTGAGGACCTCGCGCTGGAATCCGTCGAAGTAGTGGAGCGCCCCGACCCTCCTGTACTTCTCACCGACGTTCGCATGGGGGACGGAGGCGAGGACGGCCCCGAAGGCGGCCGCGTGCCGCCAGCCCCAGTAGAGGGCGAACGGCATCGCGTTGGCGTGCACCAGGTCGAAGCCCATGTCCCTGCGGAGCCAGGCGCCGAGAGAGGGCACGAACGGGTTGGGATAGAAGAACCTGTCGGGACCGCCGTGCGCGAGCCTTCTGAAGGCGGCCCTGAACAGGTTCTGGAAGGGGGGATGGACCACCGGGAACCTGACGACGAGCACGCCGTCGATCCTCTCCAACCGCCTCTCGATCCTCCGCCCCTTCCTGCCGGTCAGCCATGTCATGTCCCACGCGTCCGTGCAGGCGATGACGCTCTCGTATCCCCAGCGCTCGCCCGCCTTGGCGTGCTCGAAGACATAGCGCTCTGCCCCGCCCGAGTACGGCGGCGCCCTGTGCACCAGGTGAAGGGCCCTCATCCGCAGATGCCCCTGTAGAATGAGCGGAGGCGGAGGGCCACCTCGCGCCATGTCGTCCTGGCGTGCGCCGCCGCCATCCCCCTCAGCTCCTCCGGGAAGGCCATTCCGTCCGTCCTGCGGAGAGCTGCGCTCCAGGCCGCCCTGTCCGATGGATCCAGGACCATGGCGCAGCCCGCGGCCGTCTCGGGAAGGGCGCCGGCGCTGCTGCAGATCGCGCCACAGCCGCATGCGAATGCCTCCAGCAGCGGAAGGCAGAGCCCCTCTCCCAGGCCCGGGGCGACGAGGAGCGCGGCGCCGCGGTAGAGCGTCCGGAGCACATCGTCCGGAACCGCCTCGAGCGCCACCACGCCCTGCCCTGTCGCGTCGGGCCTCATCCATCCGCCCGCTCCGACGAGGACCAGCTTCAGTTCGAGGCCGGACAGCCTCGCATCTGAGTATGCCGAGATCAGAAAAGGTATGTTCTTGGAGGGAACGAAATTCCCGACATGGAGTATGTACCTGTCCCGCTCCAGGCCGAGTCTCGACAGCACTGCCGGGTCGGGATCACCGGTCGTGAAGGAGTCGTCGGCGGCCCCTCCGATAACGAAGATGCCGTCCTGCGGCAACCCGATCACTTCGGCCGCGCGCGATGCGCTCCATGCCGAGATGGCAACCATCCTGGATCCGGCGCGGGCCAGCCGGGCCTCGATGCAGGCGTACCTGACAGTATCCGCGGTGAACCACTCCGGATGCTCCAGTGCCGAGGTGTCGTACAGGGTCACCACCGAGGCGCTGCCCGCGGGAAAGGCCGGCTGGACACCGCTGTGATGGTAGATGTCGAAGCGGCCGAGCCCCGCCAGCCTCCTTCCCCTGCTCGCAGGCTCCGTGCCCCTGGAGACGGGGATCCTCCGAAGAAGCGGCACTCTCATGTAGGAAGGGGTCTTCAGCCGCGCCGAGGCCAGCCCGGGCGACGCCAGCCCGGGATGGGCCGCGGGCACGTCCACGACGGAGACCTCCACTCCCTCGAGTCCCTGCGTCCGGAGGAGCCCGGCGGCGAGCCCGGAGAGGTACCTCCCTATGCCCCCGAGGGCGTGAGGCAGGATGGAGACATCGAAGCCCACCCGGCAGGACATCTCAGGATCTCCTCCACACGAGCACAGAGTCGCCGGGCTCCGGCATGCCGAACAGCCCCGAGTAGAGGGAGTCGTATCGGGCCCTCTCGGGTGCGTCCAGGAGCCACCGGTTGTAGACGATGATGTCCACGCCTGTGTTGACGGCATCGCCCGAGTCCACCGCGACATCGGACCCCAGAGAGAAGGGCTCGATGCCCGCAGGGAGCTGCGGGACCTCGCGAGGAACGAAGTAGACGGGTCTCGGGCGGGAGTCCGCTGTCTGGAAGAGGGAATACCGGAGGATCATTGGTGAGGCCGGGACCTCGAGGGTGACCGCCGTCCGATCGCCCGCTTCCCTGTAGAAAGACGGAATCCTCCCCGAGACGGAAGGGATGCGGGGAACGAAGAGTTCGAGGAATACGAGCGCACCTGCGAATCCCCTGGCGGGCCGCCTCAGGGAGTGGAGCGCCCAGGCCGCAGGGACCGAGGCAAACAGCTCCGCAGGTATCACGAACCGTGATGGGGCCCTCACCCACGCAAGCGATGGAATCGCCTGGAGCAGTCTGAATGGAAGGGGCACCCAGTAGGGGTTGCCCCGGAACTTCAGCATGGGGCCCAGGGCCAGGGCGCAGAAGGCCAGTGATGCGAGCAGCATGACCCGCATGGGTGCCCTTCGCAGGGAGACGATGGAGAGCAGGAGGACAGAGGCGCCCACAGTGGCGACTCCCTCGAAGGTGTTCGGCATCCAGGGGAATCTGGCAGGGATGCGGAGGAGCAGGCCGGCTATCCCGAAGGGGGAAGGCAGGAGGAAGGACTGAGGCTCCGCCGCATAGTAGAATGTCTCCTGCCAGGGCACGGACACCCCCGGAAGCCCCCCGGGAGCCGTCAGGAAGAAGGCCCCGGCCAGCGCCGCCCCCGAGGCCGCGGCCGCAGCCGCCGCAGGCACTCTCGCCCACGCACGCCTGCCCGAAAGCATGAATGTCGCCAGGGCGCCCAGGCCCGTGAAGAGCAGATGGTAGGGGCTCTCCAGGCCGGCAGCGGCCGTGCAGAGGGCTGCTGCAGGGAGCAGGCGTCTCCTCCCGCCATCGATCCAGAACTTGATGCAGGCGAGGGAGAGAGCGTCCCAGCCGGCGCACGCGATCTGATAGTGCTGTATCACATGAGAGACCCTGCAGGGGGCCCATGCAAAGATGAACGCTGCGGTGGCGGCCGACGGCCCGCGCAGTCCCCAGGCCCTAGCGAAGGCCCACCCGCCGAGGAAGGCAAGCAGGGCACCCGACACCAGAGCAGCCCACAGAGCTTCGGCCGCGTGCTCCCCTGCCGCCAGGCCGAAGGCGGCAGCATCCGGCCAGCCGATGTTCTTGGAGATGACTGATGCGCCGGGAGGCGGGCCTATGAGCGGGCACAGCCTCGGATCGACACCCGTGCCGAGTGCCCTGCCCACCCACCAGAAGTGCCACGCATGCTCGTAGACATCAGAGTCTCCCGGGATCGGCGGGGCGTCTGCCGGCACCCCCGGGAGATCTCCCTGCCTCGAGAGGAGACCCGGGACGAACGGGAGCAGTGTCATGACGAGAAGGCAGGTGAACCAGATCCTCGCACTCACCGTCCGGGTCCCGTCCGCCAGAGGACCTGGCTGACGAATCCGAAGCCGTCGAACTCGAGCCGGTCCGACTCGACTTCCAGGACGGCCGGTTCCGGCGGGAGTTCCAGCCCTGCCACCACGCCCCTGCCCCAGGCCGTCACCAGGGCTGTGGCAGGACGGACGGGAGCTTCCATCAGGGCGCGCCCCGAGAATCGCCAGGAGACCATGGCTCCATCGAGCACCCTTGCGAACCCGGCCGGGGGCTCGTCCCAGGCTGCCGAGACCGCGATCCTCCCCCTTGCGGCTGGGACGGCCGGCGGTTCGATCTCCGAGAGGACTCTGGTCCAATCGGATCTGGCCCTCTCCGGAGAACCCTGCTCCAGAGCCCAGAGGGAAGCGGCCTTCCTCATGCGTCCGGCAAGGGCCTGGTCCCTGAGAATGCCCTCGAGCGCGGACGCCACGGTGCGCGGGTCGGGTGGCACCGGGACCCTGACCACGGAGTCCGAGGGCAGGTAGAGGAACGAGCCCGCGGCGGACACCACCGACGGCACGCCCGCCCTCATCAGCTCCAGCAGGCTTCCCGAAGTCTCCCCGCAGTCGGGATGGCGCAGGTCTGCGGCTGCATCGAGCAGCCTCAGCCACGACTGGTACTCCGGCTCGGCGAGACGGCCCGTGCATGAAGCCCAGGGGGGCAGCCCGGACGGCCAGCCCGAACCCACGAATACCGCTCTGACATCTCCCATTCCCTCCCTGAGGAGACGGACCGCCTCCAGCAGGACTCCGGGATTCCTGCCCGGGCTCCCTCCGCCGGCCATGCCCACCAGATGCGAGCAGACGGGCTTCTCCAGCGGGACTGCCTCGGGCAGTCTGCTCAGAGGATGTGAAACCACGAACAACTGTTTGCGCGGAATCCTCTTCCCGATCATGGAAGCGGCAGCGGCGTTCAGACAGACGACTGCGTCCGAGGCGTGCAGGATGCGCCCGATCAGCGGATACGACTTCAGAAGCCTGTCGTATTCGGCTTCCGGTGCATGGCGGGACAGCCTGCGGCGGATCGCCTCGGCCGACGGGCCGTACTCGAAGAGCAGATGCCGCCGGTATTCGCGGCCTCCGGACCCCTCGAGGAGGCAGTACCTAAGCATGTGGTGCATCACCGCATCGTGGAGCAGGGCGACTCCGCCACACCGCTCCAGGGAGGCCATGACGTCGAAGCAGTCGGGCGAGTTCCCGAGCGCGAAGAACCTGGGCCAGTCCGCGAGCGAGCCGTCGGCGGGGATGGGGAATGCCTGGATGTCCGGCGGAAGGCAGGCGGGATCGCTTCCCTGCGTGTACCAGACCGTCCAGCTGATCGACTCCCGTGTGAACTCGACGAGCCGGAGCGAGTAGGTGGCGACTCCGGAGGGCCTGGGAGGGAGAGGCGTGACCAGAGCGGCCGAAGGCCTTCCGGCGAGATCGAGCGCCCGGTGGCGGCCCTCAGCCGACATCGCCCCTCCAGGTCCGGATCCTCAGCTTCCACAGCTGGTCGGCCATCTCCACAATAGCTCCGATCCTGACCCAGGCGAAGAAGCCCCTCCGAACCGTCTCGAACGAGACCGAGCCGGCCCTCCTCGGCCTGTGCGCCACGGGGACCTGCGCGACCTTCATCCCGAGCCCTCTTGCCAGCAGGAGTATCTCGAGATCGACGACGCCGCATGTGGACAGGGGCCTCACCTTGCCGAAAATGGCCCGCCTGTAGAGCTTGAACGAGCAGTCGACATCCTTGAACCCGCCCCAGAAGAGGAGCCAGGCGAGGATGCTGTAGCAGAGCGAGTAGAAGAGCCTGAGCCCCGGATCCCTGCGGTTCCTCCTGTAGCCCGAGACGATGTCGTTGGCGCCCCTGAGCGCCCACAGCGACGGCAGGTCCTCCAGATCGAACTGGCCGTCGCAGTCGGTGTAGAAGACCCAGGCCTCGCGTGCCGCCTCGATGCCGCTCCTGACGGCCCTTCCGAAGCCGAGGTTCCGGCCGTGCTCGACCAGGCGGATCCTCGGATCGGCCCTGGACGCCGCCCTGACGAGTTCCGCCGTAGAATCGGTCGAGCCGTCGTCCACGACGATCACCTCCCACGGGACGCCCAGCCTGTCGAGCAGCCGCGAGGCCTCCGATATCATGAACGAGACGTTGGCCTCCTCGTTGTATGCCGGGAGGAAGAGGCTGATTCCCTCCTCTTCCGGCCGGGGGCCGGGTGGCACGCGGTTCACGGGCTTGGCCGGGGAGCTCTCAGGAGCCGAGAAATGTGGGCGCACGGCTCGGGGACTTGCCCTTCTTCACGGAGTGGTAGTAGGCGTACGTCATCGCCGTCCCGGCAGACAGGATGCCGGCATCCACGGCTTCTCCGAGGAACAGCGTGTGGGTCCCGCAGTCGAAGCCGTCCCTGACGGCGCACTCGATGAAGGCCAGTGCGTTGTCGGTGGCGATCGGACAGCCGGTCACCCCCTCCCGGACCGCTATCCCGTCGAACTTGTCGAAGTCGCGCCCGCACCTGAAGCCGAACCGGCCGATGTACGTCATGGGGGTCTCCTCGGACAGGACCGACACGCTGAAATTCGAGGTCCTGCCGAGGCACTCGTGCGTGTAGTTGAGCTTGTTCACGCTGATCGCGAACATCGGCGGATCCGAGGTGACCTGGAACACGGTGTTGCAGATCTGCCCGTTCCTGAGCCCGTCGCGTCCGGTGCAGACGACGTAGACGCCGTAGCTCAGGGATGCGAACGCCGCCCTGTCCATCCGGGCCTAGTCCCCCATCTTCTTGTGACAGAACCACCAGTCGAGGCACTCGTACTGCTGGAGCCTCTGCCTGGCCGTTTCCTCGTCCGCCGCCGGAGGGATGATGAGGTTGCCGCCGATGATCTCGTTCCTCGGCCAGTTCGCGGGTATCGCAACGCCGTTCCTGTCGGCTATCTGGAGACCCTGCACCATCCTCAGGATCTCTTCCATGTTGCGGCCCAGCTCCTGGGGATAGAAGAGCATCGCCCTCAGCACGCCGCGCGGGTCCACGACGAAGACGCCCCTGACCGTATTGGTCCCCTTGCCGGGATGCACCAGGCCCAGCCTCGTTGCCACCTCGCCCATGTCGTCGGCGATCAGGGGGAACTTGATCTCCACTCCCAGCTTCTCCCTGATCCAGTCGAGCCACTTCAGGTGCGAGTAGACCTGGTCTATGCTGAGCCCGATCAGCTCGCAGTTCAGGGACCTGAACTCCCCGTAGCGCTTCTGGAAGGCGACGAACTCGGTCGTGCAGACCGGTGTGAAGTCTGCTGGATGGCTGAAGAGGATGAACCACTTCCCTCCCATGTCCTGCGGGAGCTTCATCGCCCCGTGTGTCGTCTTCACGCCGATGTCGGGGAACTTCTCTCCCAGCAGAGGCATGTGTCCCTCCATGTCGTTCCCGCTCCTTTCCTCAGGACGGCGCATGATGTCCCACGGCTTTTCCCTGGCTCGAGGCGGCGACAGGCTCCGCTCAGGCCCCGAGGTCTCCAGGAGGCCCTCCTCTGCGCGCGCCCGGAGTGCCCGGGGCCAGTACGGCCCTGATCCTCGATATCAGATCCACCGGCCTGTAGGGCTTCTGGATGAAACCGGCCAGGCCCTTGCCGGCGAACTTGCTCACCGCATCCATCTCGTTGTATCCGCTGGAGAGCACCACCCTCACGTCCTGCCTCATCCTGCGAAGCTCCCGGAAGGTCTCCTCGCCGCTCAGGTGCGGCATCGTCATGTCCAGGAGGACGAGGGCGATGTTCTCGGACTCCCTGTGGAACACCTCGAGCGCCTCGCGCCCGTCCACGGCCGTGATCACCCTGAATCCGGCCTTCTCCAGGGCGATGCGGGCCACCGTCCTCACGGTCTCCTCGTCGTCCACCACGAGGACCAGGCTGCTCTCCGGCCTGTCGTCCGCCACCGTCTCGGCCTGATGCTGAGCTCCAGCCACGATCTCGCCCACGGCCGGGAGCAGGATCTTGAACGTGCTGCCCCTCTGGGGCTCGCTGTACACCTTCAGCGTGCCCTTGTGCCCCCGCACTATGCCGAGGACCGCAGCGAGGCCGAGCCCCCGTCCGGTGAACTTCGTCGTGAAGAAGGGATCGAAGATCCTGGAACGGGTCTTCTCGTCCATCCCGCATCCGGTGTCGGAGACCTCGACGAAGGAGTAGATGCCCTGGGCCAGGTCCTCGTCGAGGTAGGTGCCCGCAAGGTACGACTTGTCGACGGCCGTGACGCCGCTCGAGATCGTGATCACGCCGCTCCTGTCGCCGATGGCCTCGGCCGCGTTCATGATCAGGTTCATCACGACCTGCCTGAGCTGAGTGGCGTCTCCCTCTATCATCGGGATGTTCCTCGCCAGGTCCAGTCTCAGCACCACGTTCTTCGGGACGGCGGCCTGTAGGAGGTTCACCATCTCCTCTATCAGGACGTTCAGGTTCACCGGCTCGACGACGAACTTCCCCCTGCCGGAGTAGGCGAGGAGCTGGTTCGTGAGTTCCGCGGCCCTGAGGGCTGCCGTCTCGAGCCTCTCCAGGGTCCGCCTGACGGGAGACTCGGCCGGGAGCTCCATGAGCGCCAGACCGGCATTGCCCAGGATGCCCATCAGCAGGTTGTTGAAGTCGTGGGCGATGCCTCCGGCCAGTATGCCGAGGCTCTCGAGCTTCTGCGAGTGCTGGATCTGCCGCTCGAGGAGCTTGCGTTCCTCCTCGATGCGCCTGCGCTGGGAGATGTCACGCAGGATGGCCAGTATCACGGGCTTGCCGCCCTCCATCATCACGCTCGCGCTCAGCTCGACCGGGATCTCGTGCCCGTCCTTGTGAAGGAGCAGGGTCTCGTAGGAGGATGGCAGATCCTCACCCTTGAGGCGCCTGGCATGGCGCTGGAAGACCATCTCCCTCTGGGAGGGGGCGAAGAACTGCTGGAACGGCTTCCCCTCGACATCGCTCAGGGTCAGGCCCAGCATCTCGGCCATCTTCTCGTTGGAGAACCAGACGAAGCCGTCAGACGCGGTGACTATGCCTTCGCTCGCCCTCTCGACGAGATTGCGGTACTTCGCCTCGCTCTCTCTGAGTGCCTCCTCCGACCTCTTCCTCTCGATCACCATGGCGGCTGTGCCCGACAGGGCGAGGAGGAGGTCCCTCTGCATCTCGGGAAGGGCCGTGCCCTCCGTGTAGCTCTGCACGGCCATGACCCCGAACACGCGCCCCTGCACGGAAAGCGGAACGCCCAGCCACCACTCCGACAGCGCCCCGAGCAACTGCATCTCCCCGTTGTGGATCAGCTGCGCCATGGCCTCCCTGGTCAGGAAGGCCGGCCTGCCGGTCCTGAGGACTATCTCGGTCGCTCCCCTTCCCGGCTTCCTCGGCGCGGTCGAATCCTCGAAGCGGTCTATGTAGTAGGGGAAGGTCAGCAGATCCTTCCCGGGATCGTAGATCGCGATGTAGAAGTTGTCTGCGACGACGATGCCGTTGATTATCTCGTGGATCATCCTGTACAGGCTCATGGAGTCCCCGGCCGAGAGACCTGCCTCCACCAGCCTGCGAGTCGAGTCGAGAAGGAGGCTCGACACCCTCTTCTCCGTGGTGTCATGGGCGAAGAACGCGAACCCGCCCTTCCCCGAGACATGAGAGAGCCTGACCAGCGAGGCCTTCCTGAACCTCCCGTCCGGGAAGCGGACCTCGCCTTCGACCTCCTGCCTCTCCGCCATGGCGGATATCAGTTCGACCTCGTCGTCAGAGAGCTCGCTGTTCTCCCAGAGGTCCTCCCAGGAGACGCCCTCCGGATCGGAGCCCAGCCTCAGGGCCTCGATGGCGGCCCTGTTCGCCCAGACTACCTCCATAGAGCTCCCGAGATGGACCACGGCGTCCTCGATCCGGTCGAGGATGAGCTTCCGCTCCTCGACCAGCCGCTCCATGGCCTCCTGGAACTCGCGGCGCTGCCGTGCGCCGATCACGACGGCGAACATGTCGGCAAGAGCCCTGGCGAAGCTCATCTCCTCCGCCGACCAGAGGTGCGGGGAACCGGAGTAGCGCTCCAGGCAGATCACGCCCGCCAGCTCCCCTGCGTGGTACATGGCCGCGTCGAGAGAGGAGACGACCTTGCCTTCCCGCCTGTAGGCCTCGAGGAACTCGGACACCCTGCCATCGCTCGTGATGTCTGCTATGGGGAGGACGCTCTCCAGCCGCAGCGCCTGCAGGTACCCGGGGGCCCTGAGAGGCGGCTCGGTTCCGAGGGCCGTCCTCAGGCCGGTCGTCGAATCGTAGGTGCACGCGTAGGTGAGAAGGTCGGGGGTACCGCCCTTCACGAGCCAGGCGCTCGCCCTGTCCACCGCAAGAGTCCTGACACCGGCTTCCAGTATCCGCGGAAGGGCCTCCTCCAGCCGGCCGTCGAGGATCGAGTGCTCGGACGCCAGGGCGAAGAAGGCCTCGTTGGCTTTCAGGAGAAGGCTCTCCTGCCCGCCTCCAGCAGCGGGCTCCCTGGTCGCCTTCCCCTGGTGGACTGCCATGCCCCTCCATCCGTCGCAGGTGAGGTGTCAGCGGACCGATGAAGTAACATTCCAACTGTGCCGGAGTGTGTCACCCCCCGGAGAGGCCGGGAGGGTCGGGTGCGGTGCGGGTCAGGTCTCCGAGATGAGCCTTCTGAGCTCGTACAGCAGGTCCAGTGCCTCCCTGGGGCTTAGCCGGTTCGGATCGACGGATCTTATCGCCTCCAGCACAGGCGATTCCGGAGATTCCAGAGGCAGCTCGAGCTGGTCACGAAGCTCCGCCGGCTTCGCGGCGCGGCCCCTCTCGAGGTCGGCGAGCACCTCGGACGCCCTGTCCAGGACCTCGCGGGGAACTCCGGCCATGGACGCCACATGGATGCCATAGGACCTGTCGGCGGCGCCTTCCACCGCCTTGTAGAGGAACACGACCCTGCCGGCGTTCTCCCTCACGGCCACATTGACGTTGGCTGCAGAGGACAGGCGCGCTCCCAGCGCAGTCAGCTCGTGATAGTGGGTGGCGAACATCGTGAGGGGCCTGTGGACCGGATGGCGGTGCATGTGCTCGACCATGGCCCACGCAATCGACAGCCCGTCGTAGGTGCTGGTTCCCCTCCCCACTTCGTCAATGAAGGCCCGCCCGCCGGGCGTGCTCGAGTTCAGGATCAGGGCCGCGTCGGCCATCTCCAGGAGGAAAGTCGACTGGCCCCTGGCGATCCTGTCGGAGGAGCCGATCCGCGTGAAGATCCTGTCTGCAGGACTGAACTCCATCGAGGCCGCAGGTACGAAGCAGCCCGCCTGGGCCAGCACGAGGAGCTGTGCGGCCATCCTCAGATAGGTCGACTTCCCGGCCATGTTCGGACCTGTCACGATCAGTATCCTCCGGTCCTCCCGCAGAGCGACGGAGTTCGGCACGCACTCGCCCGAGGGCAGGAGCCCCTCGAGGACGGGGTGCCTCCCGTCCTCTATGACTAGCGTTTCCGGTGGCGCCAGGCGCGGCCTCGTGTAGTTCCTCTCGGCCGCCACGGATGCCATCGAGCACAGCACGTCGAGCCTCGCCAGCCGATCCCCGGTGTCCCGGATGCGCGACACCTCCGAGGCCACGCGCATCCTCAGCTCCTCGAAGATCTCCCTCTCCAGCCTGGCTATCTCCTCGTCGGCGCGCAGCACGCGGCTCTCCATCTCCTTGAGCTCGGGCGTGACGAACCTCTCGCTGCCCACCAGCGTCTGCTTCCTGGAGTAGTGCCCCGGGACCCTGTCCATCTGGCTCTTCGGCACCTCGATGTAGTAGCCGAAGACCCTGTTGAAGCCTATCGAGAGCCGCGGGATGCCGGTGGAGGCCCTCTCGCTCTCCTCCATCGATGCGATCCACTCGTGCCCACCCCTTCGGAGGGCCCTGAACTCGTCGAGCTGGACGGAGACTCCCTCGGCGATCGTGTCCCCGGATCCGGGCCTGATCGGCGGACTCGCCCTCAGAGTGGACACCACCCGGTCCGCTATGTCCGAGAGGCCGTCCATGGCCGCGCAGTCGCGCAGGAGACGGGAGGACATCTCCGAGAGCGCCCGGGCGAGCGCGGGCACTACGGCGGCGGTCGAAGCTATCGACAAGAGATCCCTCGGACCGGACTTCGACGCGAGCAGCCGGCCGGCCTGCCTCGGGAGATCGCAGCACCGGGAGAGGAGGTCCCTCAGTTCCCGGACCGCGCCCGACGCGATGAGCTCCTCCACGGCGTCGTACCTGTCCTCTATCTCGAGGGGCTTCGACGGCGGCGCCAGCAGCCGGCTCCTCCAGAGCCTGGCTCCCTGGGGCGTCGATGTCCGGTCCAGGGCGTCAGCCAGTATCGCCCGCCTGTCGGGGCCGGGCGTCTCCACCAGATCGAGGGCGAGGGCGCTCGAACGGTCGATCAGGAGGAAGTCCTCGAGCCTGTAGACCCCGTCGAACCTGAGGGTGGAGAGCAGGTTCCGCTTCACGTCCTCAACGTACGAGAGAAGCGCGCCGACGGCCCCCAGGAGAGCCTCGCTCCCCTCGAGGCCCAGCCCCGAGAGGGTGGCGAGGCCCAGCCTCCTCGATGCCACAGCCCTGGCCGAGTCGGGCTCGAACTTCCACGACTCGAGCGGTGTCGGCCGGACGATGCCGGGCAACTCGGGCGCACGGCCCTCCTCGACGAGCACCTCCCTCGGCGCCCGCCTTGCGATCTCTTCCTCGAGGCGCGAGGGTCTGAGCTCGACCGCCTCCACGACGCCCGAAGCCAGGTCGCAGAAGGCTGCGGCGGCCGAGTCGGCTCTGACACAGACCGATGCGAGGAGGGCTGTCTCCCTGTCCTCGAGGGCCTGACCCGCCGTCAGTGTGCCCGGCGTGATGACCTCGGTCACTTCCCGGCGGACGAGCTTCCTGGTCTTCTTCGGGTCCTCTGTCTGCTCGCAGACCGCTACCCTGAAGCCAGCCTTCAGGAGCCTGGAGAGATAGCCCTCGAGGGCATGGACGGGGAAGCCGGCAAGCGGTATCGGCTCGCCGCTCTCCCTGTCGAGGTCGCGGGAGGTGAGCGCGATGCCCAGCGTCCTGGAGACGGTCTCCGCGTCCTCGTAGAAGGTCTCGTAGAAGTCACCCATCTGGAACAGGAGGATCTTGCCGGGATGCCTGGCACGCACCGCAAGGTACTGCTGCATGAGAGGGGTCTTCACCCGGCCGCCATCCTCGATACCGCCTTCTCGTAGACGAGCCTGGGCACGAGCGAGCCACGGCACGACTCGTGCCCGCGCCGGCAGGACCTGCCGCCGTGCCTGTGGCACGGGCTGCACGGAGCCTCCGGTCCGAAGACCGACGGATCGGAGCCGTCCCAGAACCCCAGCGACGGCGAAGTGGAGGTGAAGACGGTGAGATGCGGCACGCCGAGGGCCGCCGCGGCATGGGCCGGGCCCGAATCGGGCGAGACCAGGATGTCGAGACGCTCTATCCGGTCGAGGAGCGCGGAAGTGTCTCCGGTGAACAGGCTGACCCCGTTCCTTCTCACGCGCGAGGCAACTGCCTCCGCCCTGGCCTTCTCGCCCGGGCCGGCGATGAGACAGACGGAAGCTCCCGAGAGGTCCGTGAAGAGGCGCGCCAGTTCCTCGACCACGCCGTCGGGGATGCTCTTCATCTCCCACCTGCCGCCGCAGACGATGCCCGCCGAGAGCGTTCCCTCCTCGGGGAACGCCCTGCGCTCCAGAGACGGCTTCGCGGGGCCGGAGCCGCCCGCCGTGGAGAGGAACGAGTCCGCGACGAGAGGCAGTGCTCCTCCCCGTCCGGAGAGGATCCTCCTCCTGGCTGCCCGGGGCACGCGGAACCTGGCCGCCCTGCGCGGGAAGACGGCGAGGAGGGTCGTCAGACTGCCCTGGAGATCCACGATCCGAGAGGGATCGATCAGCCTGACCCTCTCCCTGAGACAGTGGAGCCCCTCGCCCGAAGAGCATGACAGGACCTTGATCCCGGGGCCGAATCTTTCGGCCACGGGGCCGAGGGAGGGCCTGGTGAGGAAGAAGACAGGCCCTCTCGAGGCCAGGTGGGCCGCCGCCGGCTGTGCCAGGACGACGTCACCGAACGAGTGCAGCCTGATGAGGAGACTAGCTTCCCGACTCATCGCCGAACTGCATGTTGTACAACCGCCTGTAGCGTCCGTTCCTCTCCATCAGCTCCGCGTGCGTCCCTGCCTCCACGATACTGCCGGCTTCCAGGAAGAGGATCCTGGTCGCATGCCTGATCGTGCTCAGCCTGTGGGCGATGATGAGGCAGGTGCGGCCCCTCACCAGGCTGTCGATGGCCTGCTGGACCAGCCGCTCGGACTCGGTGTCGAGGGAGGAGGTCGCCTCGTCGAGGATCAGGACGGAGGGATCCTTGAGCACGGCCCTCGCGATGGCCAGCCTCTGCCTCTGACCACCCGAGAGCGTCACGCCCCTTTCCCCTATCATCGTGTCGAATCCCTCGGGGAGATCGTCGACGAACTCGAGGATGTTGGCCACTCGCGCCGCCTCCCGAACCCTCTCCAGAGGCACTCCGGTGAGCCCGTACGCTATGTTGCTGGCGATGGTGTCGTTGAAGAGAACGGTCTCCTGGGTGACTACGCCCATCATCCGCCTCAGGCTCTTCAGGGAGATGCGCCGCAGGTCGAGGCCGTCCATGAGGATCCTCCCCTCGTCGGGATCGATGAACCTCGGGAGGAGGTCCGCGAGGGTGCTCTTCCCGGCTCCGCTCGGGCCGACGAGCGCCACTATCTCGCCCCTCGAGAGGCTCATGCTCACTTCCCTGAGCACGGGTTCCCGCTCGTAGCCGAAGCTCACCCTGTCGAACACGATCGAGTCGAGGAGGTCCTCCTTCTCGACCGCGTCGGCGGCCTCCACGACGGCAGGCCTCTCGTCGAGGATCCTGAAGACCCTGTCTCCCGAGGCGAGCCCGGCCATGATGCGCGCGTGAGCCTTGCTCAGGTCCCTCACCGGATCCATCATCGACAGCGCGGCGCCCAGGAAGACGAAGAACTGACCGGCCGTCATGCCGCTGCCGCTCAGCACGGAGCGCCCGCCGTACCAGAAGATCGCTCCGCAGGCAACCGCACCGAGTATCTCGGTGAGAGGCGCCGCCAGCGCCTTCAGCCTCTGGAGCGAGGTCTCGTACCTGGCGTGCGAGCCCAGCACCCGGTTGAAACGGCCCTCCTCGAATCTCTCCATGGAGAACGCCTTGACCACGCGGATCCCGAGAGTGGTCTCCTGGAGGATGGAGGCGAAGTCGGCCATCTTCTCCTGGGCCCTGTGGCTCTTCTTCCTGAGCTTCCTGCCCACTGCGAGGATGATCGCCATGCTGGGCGGCAGGACGATCAGGGTGACCAGGGTGAGCCTCCACGAGGCCCACAGGGCGATGATGAAGAAGACGAAAAGGAGCGTGCCCTGCTTGACGATATTGATGAGCGCCTCGCCTATCGCCCCCTTCAGCCTGTCGACGTCCGCCGTCATCCTGCTCAGTATCTCTCCGGAACGGCTGCGCGCGAAATACTCCATATCCAGTCTCAGGATATGCTCGTAAAGCCTCTTGCGAAGGTCATATAGCACACCCTGTTCCACCCTGGCTAGGTAGAAGGTCTGCAGGAATCCGGCGACGTTCTTGAAGGCTATCAGCAGGACGATTGCCACGATTATCGCGACGAGTGCCTGGGACGGGGGCGCGGAGTGCAGGCAGCTCCTGGCCGCCGCACCGAACGCCTTGCCCGAGGCCGCCGCGGACGAGAAGTCGAACCTGGCGACGGCCGACCACATGTCCTCCCAGGGACCGGGCAGCCTCTGACCCAGGAGCTCGGTCAGACCCGGGCCGGTCACGGGCTGTCCGGCCCTCGAGAAGACGTCGTCGAACACCGGCAGGATCATCCCGAGCGATGCTCCACTGCACAGCGCGAACGCGATCGCGAAGGAGATGGCGAGGGCCACGAGCCCGCCGTAGGGCCTGACGAGCCTGAGGATCCGGATCGCTGAACCGCCTGCAGCTGATGGCATTCGAGTCATCCGCCTTCCAGTGGGGTCGATGTGTCGTCGGCAGAACATAAGAGATGAGAACGGGACTGGAGACTGGGGCCGGAGGCCGAAGCCCGGATCCGCCTTGACAAGTCCGCCATCCGGATTAAACTGAGAGAGGACATGATTGTCCACCCTTCTGTTCTCCTTGCCCTGTTCCTCGCCCGGCCTGTCCTCCAGGCCGGGCGCCCCCTTCCCCGGGTTCCCGCCTCCGGATCCGGCGCTTCGTGCAATCTGGCCTGCACGTCGGTCTGGACCGTCCCGGGCGAGCCCGAACCGGGACAGATGTTCACCCTCTTCGCAGCCTTCGAATGCATATCGGGGACATGCCTTTCCGGCTCCGCCTGGCTCTTCCTCGACACCGACGCAGACTCCCTGCCTGACCCGTCGGAGATCCTCTGCCGGCTGGATCCGGAGGGGATGACCGCGGGCGACCGCGACATCCTGTCGGCCGCGCTGGTCCTCGGGCAGGGCTGGTTCCCCGCCGCGGGGCTCGCAGCCGCAGAGGGTGACACGATTCACTCGGACGACCTCCTCCTCGTCGCGGTGGCTCCCGGGGGCGGCTGCCCCGCGGTGATCACCGAAGCGATGGCGAACCCGCTCGACGAGGATACCGGCGAGTTCATCGAGATAGCCTATGCCGGCCCCGGGCTGTATCCTCTCGCCGGATGCCATTTCACCGACGGCGATGCTCTCGACCAGGTCGTGCCCTGGACGGGCGGGCTGCCTGATCCCGATGTGCTTGTCTCGCAATGGCTCCCCTCCGGCCGGACGGCAGTCATCCTCGACTCCGAGTACATGCAGGGGGGCATGCCCTACGATCTGCCGGAATCGACCTACGCCTTCACGACCTCCAACACGACGCTCGGCAACGGGCTCGCCGTGTCCGATCCGCTCGTCCTCTACGGCCCGACGGGAACCGGGGCTTCGGACATCGCCTCGACCTACGGCACTCCGGTCATCTCGGATGACCCACTCCTATGCGACGACGATGGACTGGACGGGATCCCCTTCGACCCGGGCGACGGCTTCAGCGTCGAGAGGATCGTCATCTCGGGCCCGGATGCCGAGTACAACTGGCAGGCTTCGGCGGCCGGAGGCTCGCCGGGAGTTCCTCCAGGCGGAGCAGGCTCGCCCGATGTCGAAGCGACCGGTATCCTGGTCTCGCCCGAGCACCCCGGCGCCGGCGAGCCCTTCTCGATATCCGCATCGTTCCTCAACGCGGGGCCGGTCGCGCTCGAAGGAGCCATGGGCGTGATCTTCCTCGATTCCGACGCCGATTCGGCGCCCCAGCCGGGCGAGATCCTCCTCGAAGCCCCCCTCGACGGTCTCGCGCCGGGATCATCGGACACGCTCAGCGCGATGACGGAACTCGCCGACGGGTTCTGGCTCGCAGGCGCCTCGGCATCCTGCCAGGACGAGGAGGATCCCTCCGACAACCTGCTCCTGCTTCCGTTCGAGACTGGAGATGGACAGGAGCCGGTCATCACGGAGGTCTGCGCGAACCCGGTCGACGAGGATCGTGAGGAGTTCGTCGAGATCTACTTCCCCGGTCCCGGCCTCTACGACCTGGGCGGCTGCTCCCTGACCGACGGTGACGCGGTCGACGAGATCAGGGCGTGGGATCCCGCCGGAGGCATGCCATCCGGAGGTGTCGTCCCCGGCCGATACCTCCAGCCCGGCTGCTATGGAGTGGTTCTCGATCCGGAGTACACTCTCGGCTCCCAGCCGTACGACTTCGCACCCGGCACCGTGCTCCTCACCGTCGGCAACACGACGCTCGGCAACGGTCTCTCGTGCACCGACCCCGTCGTCCTCTACTCGGCGGCCGGGACGACGGCCGGCTGCATCGTCTCCACCTACGGGACTCCGGTCCTGTCCGACGATCCCCTCTCATGCGACGACGACGGGCTCGACGGCATCCCCTTCGATCCAGGGCAGGGCATGTCGGTCCAGAGGATCTCCGCGCTGATCCCCGACGTCGAGTCGAACTGGACCTCCGGGCCAGCCACTCCCGGCGGCCCGGTTCAGGGCTGCCAGCCGGGAACAGGGTTCTCGCTGATCCGCCTGGGGCTGGAACCTCCCATGGGTCTCGGCGGAGAGGCCGTCTGCGTCTCCACGTCCATCCTGAACTGCGGGACCGACACGGTCGCCCAGGGAGCCCTGGAGCTCCTGCTCTACGCCGACCTCGATCTCTCGGGGACGCCCGGGGCCGGCGAGACGATCGCAGAGGCCCAGCCCGAGCCTCCGCTGCCGGGCGACACATCCGTCGTCTCCGCATGGTGGGTCTCCGCGCCGTCATGCGTGCCGGTTCGCGCATCGATCCTCTGCCCGGCGGACACCTGTCTCTCCGACGACACGCTCTCGACGCTCTGGAACAGGCCGTTCGACAGCGTGATCAACGAGGTGATGTACTCGCCCGATCCGGGACAGGAGGAGTGGCTGGAGCTGACGAATGCCTCGTCATCGTTCGTCGATCTCACATCGTGGCTCCTCAGCGACTCGAGGACGACGACCTCCCTCTGTCCCGACGGCTTCGGCCTCCCTCCGGGAGCCTTCGCCGTGGTGACGTCTGACAGCTCGGGGTTCAGAGAGGCCTGGCCGGACGTGGCCTGCCCCGTGCTCCAGCCGCCGGAATGGCCCACGCTGAACGATCAGACCCAGCAGGGCGAGGACTGGGCCGACGACATCCGCCTGAGCCTGCCCTCCGGGCAGGTCTGCGACCGGGTCCCGTACGACGACTCCTGGGGTGGCGGTTCCGGCATCAGCCTGGAGAAGCTGGACCCCGCGCTCCCGGGGTTCCTGCCCTCCAGCTGGGCGCCGTGCTCGTGCTCGGGCACTCCGGGAAGGCGGAACAGCGTCTGCTCGGGAGGGGCCTCTGGAGGGGCATTCCTGGCGTTCTCGCCGGATCCGTTCTCACCTGACGGAGACGGAGTGGACGAGGTGCTGAACATCCAGCTGGAGCTTCCCTGCGTCGCAAACGAGCTGACCCTCGTGATCTACAACGTGCAGGGCAGACCTGTCCGCACCCTGATGCAGGGGGTCCAGTGCGGAGCTCGAGCGACCGTTCTGTGGGACGGGACCGCGGACGGGGGCGCGCGCCTGCCGGTGGGGCGCTACATCGTCTACGCCAGGGCCGTGCCCTCCACGGGCGACGTGATCGACGCGGCTTCGGTCGTGGTCCTCGCCAGGAGGCTCTAGTCGGCGGCCGGCTCCTCGAGGGCGCGGCGGCTCGACCTTATCGCGCAGAGCCTTCCGCACATGGAGCAGACCTCCTCGTCAGCCGGCATGGCCTTCCTGCGCTCCTCGCAGGCCCTCTCCGGGTCCAGAGCGAGGTCGAACTGCCTTCTCCAGTCGAAGTCGTGCCTGGCCTCCGCCATGCGGTCGTCGCGATCCCTGGCTCCGCGCAGCCCCCTCGCGACATCCGCCGCATGTGCCGCGATCCTGGCCGAGACAGTGCCCGTTCTCACGTCATCCACGTCCGGGAGCCGGATGTGCTCCGCAGGGGTCACGTAACAGAGGAAGTCCGCGCCGAACCATGCGGCCATCGCCCCGCCTATGGCCGACGTGATGTGGTCGTAGCCGGGGGCTATGTCCGTCACGAGCGGCCCCAGGACATAGAACGGGGCATCGTGGCAGAGCCTCTTCTGCATCCGGATGTTCTGCTCTATCTGATCGATGGGGACATGTCCGGGACCCTCGATCATGACCTGCACGCCTGCCGTCACGGCCCTCTGCTGAAGCTCGCCGAGGGTGATGAGCTCTTCGAACTGCGCCCTGTCCGAGGCGTCGGCCAGGCATCCCGGGCGGAGGCCGTCGCCCAGGGAGAAGGTCACGTCGTATGCGCGGAGGATCTCTATCAGATCGTCGAATCTCTCGTAGAGGGGGTTCTCCTCGCCCCGGGAGCGCATCCATCCCGCCATCAGCGCACCCCCGCGGGACACGATCCCGAGCTTCCGTCCCTGCGCGGTCAGGAGGTCGATCGCCCTCCGGGTCACCCCGCAGTGGAGGGTGAGAAAGTCCACTCCCGCCCTGCAGTGCTCCTCTACGGCGCCGAGCATCTCCTCCGGCTCGACATCCGCCGTCTCACGGCCGGCATCCAGGGCCTCCCCGAAGACCTGATAGAGAGGAACAGTGCCTAGCGGAACCGGGCTCTCGGAGGATATCCTCTTCAGTATCTCCCTCCAGGCCGGGCCCGTGGAGAGATCCATGACCGTGTCGGCTCCGAAGCGGACGGCAGTGCGGAGCTTCTCGACCTCGGTCTCCACTGACTCGAGATCGGCCGAGCTTCCGATGTTCGAGTTGATCTTCACACTCAGTCCTGCGCCGACTCCGCAGAGCCTGTCCCGCCGCGAGACCCGCGAGACCGGGATGACGATCCTCCCCGACGCTACGCCGGATCTCACGGCCTCGGCATCGATCCCCTCGAACGAGGCGACTGCGAGTACCCGCTCGTGGAGCGCGCCGGCGCGCGAGACTTCGATCAGCGTGGCAGGCATGGGATTCCTTCCTCCCGGAGAGGCTCGTGCGGTGGATTCGCCCGGACCGTACTCAACTCCCTTCGCCGGCATTACCCGGATCAGGTTCAATGGGTATGATCTCAGCCCGCAGGGCACCCCAGGGAACCTCGTGTCCTGACCGTAACGCTTGGGCTGGCGGAGGCGGAAGTCAAGAGCCGGGCGCCCGATGCGCCGCGGGTGACACGACCATGGGAAATCCTTAGTGTTCGATGGGATCGTGCTTCTCTCCCGTCTGGAGCGTCGTGGATTGACCGCCGGTGCAAAGCAGTCATTCGATGAAGAGGCCCTCGTCAGGGTGTTTGCCGCGTCGAGCGAGGTGGAGGCCCTGGCCATCCAGGCGCTCCTCGAGCAGGAGGGGATCGAGGCGGCACTCCACAACGACCAGATCCCCATGTACGACGGCATCGCCCAGGCCTTCAACCCCGTCTGGGGAAGCGTCCTAGTGAGGGAGAGCTCGGAGGGACTGGCCAGGGATCTGATAGACGGCTACCTGGAAGCCATCGGGACGAAGACAGACGATACCGCCGAGGAAGGCGGGGAGGAGGCGGGTGACGAGTGAGCATCGTGGCCGCCGTTCTGATCCTCTCTCCGGTCATGCCCGGGGCACAGGCAGACAACACGCCTGTGCTTGACAGCATCTGCGTCGTGGCAAGGACGGGCACGCTGCCGGGCGGGGCCGACCCGTCCCAGTGGCTGGCGAGGAAGCACGTGACGGCCGATCTGGCTCTGCCCGCCGCCTGGGCGGCCTGGTCCATCGGCATCCCCTTCGCCACCGGGAATTCCCCGGAGCTGCTGGAGTTCGGAGCTGCCGAGCCGACCCAGAGGGACGTCGGCGGCCTGGATCCCGCGGTGGCCGTCCGTGCCCTCCTGCGCAGGGTACTGCACGAGGTGGCTCAGGGCCGACAGCCCGGCGATGTCCCCAGGGCCCTGGACGACCTGATGCGAAGCAGGGCCGGGCAACTGCCTGACGCGATTCTCAGGCTCGCCCTCCAGGCATACGGGCGGCTCGGGCTGTCGCGGGACTTCTGGCCTGCCAGGTGCAGTGTCCCGGGATGCACGGGGATCTACTCCTCCTGGCTGAGGTACTCCGCCGAGACGGACGGAGCCGACCTGGCGTCGCTTCCGGCAGGCCTCTGGACGCTAGCCAGGATCTATGCCGCCAGAACGGCCGATGACGCCCTTCTCGAACGGCTCGCCGGGGACCCCTGCTGGGCGGTCCGGTTCGAGGTCGCCTCCAGGTCGGGCGCAGGACTTGCCGTACGCCTCGCGTCCGATCCGGTCCCGTATGTCGCGCTGGAAGCGGCTGGAAGGGTCAGGTCGGACGGCGGAGAGTGGAGATCGCTCGCCGAGCGCCTTGCTGTCATCGACGGACCGGTCGGCGACATGGCCGCCGCGATGCTCGACTCGTCGTCCGCCCCCCTCCTCGCGGAGCTTCTCGGGTCGCCCTCGGCTGCGAGGCGCCTCGCGGCGGAGCAGGCATGGCTCCAGAGCGGGATGCCGGTGGACAGCGCGATGGCCGTCGCTCTCCTCGCGGACCGTTACTGGGCGGTCCCCCTGGCCTATCTCGAGCAGCTCTCGGCATCGGGCGACAGTTCCAGGGCCGGCGAGATCGCGGACTCACTGCTCTCCACCCTGGCGGACTCCCTGTCGGCGCTCGACACGAGGGACGCCCTGCTGTCGTTCCTGGGCCGCACCCCTCCCGTGGGGCGCCCCCTCCCGTTCGACCCCGCGCAGGTGGATGTGCCCCAGAGGATCACGCTCGTCACGGATGCCGGCGACTTCACGATCGAGCTGTGGAAGGACACGGCGCCCGTCACATGCGCCAACTTCGTCTGGCTTGCCTCGCGGGGATTCTACGACGGGCTCTATTTCCACAGGGTCATCCCGGGCTTCGTGGCGCAGGGCGGCTGCCCTGAAGGCAACGGCATGGGCGGCCCGGGCTACACCATCCCGAACGAGAGGAGCCTCGCCGAGTTCTCGAGAGGCGTGGTCGGGATGGCCGATGCCGGTCTGGACACCGGGGGCAGCCAGTTTTTCATTATGCTCGATGATCACAACCGGCTCGACTGCAGGTACACTGCCTTCGGAAAGGTCGTGGCCGGGCTCGAGCGGTTGGATGACATCTCGGTCGGTACACGCATAATCGGAGTTCGTTAGGCGCGCGGACACGCCGACAGGCCGGCGGGCAGGCAGGAGGAAAGGGAGAGTATGGCGAAGGAGATCAAGAGGATCCTCGTCACCGGGGCCGTGGGTCAGATCGGCAGCGAACTCACGATGGCGCTGCGCGAGAAGTACGGTGCCGAGAACGTGGTTGCCACCGGCCGCAGGACCGCCCCCTCGAAGGAGCTCATGGACTCGGGCCCCTTCTACTTCATCGACGTGACCAAGCGGGCGAGCCTGGACGTGGTCGTCAGGAAGCACAGCATCGACACGATCTTCCACATGGCCGCCATACTCTCCGCGGTGGGCGAGAAGAACCCTGGGCTCTGCTGGGACGTGAACATGAACGGCACGATGAACGTGCTGGACTGTGCGCGCGACTACGAGATGACCCGCGTGATCATGCCCAGCTCGATCGCCGCCTTCGGCCCGGAGACCCCGCGGGACAGGACCCCTCAGGAGACCGTTCTCAAGCCCAGGACCATGTATGGTGTCACGAAAGTCGCGGGCGAGCTGCTCTGCGACTACTATGTCCGGCGCTTCGGAGTCGACTCCAGGGGCTTGCGGTACCCCGGCATCATCTCGGCCGAGACCCTGCCGGGCGGCGGCACGACGGACTACGCCGTGGAGATCTACTACAAGGCGGTGGAGCAGGGCAGCTACAAGTGCTTCGTGAGGGCCGACACGGCACTTCCGATGATGTACATGCCGGACTGCATCAAGGCCACTCTCGACCTCGCCGAGGCCGACTTCTCCAGGCTAAAGCACTACAACGACTTCAACGTTGGCGCCATGTCCTTCACGGCAGGTGAGCTGGCAGCGAGCATCGCGAAGCATGTTCCAGGCTTCACCTGCACCTACGAGCCTGATTTCAGGCAGAAGATCGCGGACTCCTGGCCGATGAGCATCGACGACAGCGCGGCCAGGGAGGAGTGGGGCTGGAGCCCTGCCTGGGATCTCGATGCGATGACGAAGGACATGCTGGCCAGGCTGAAGGCCAGACACGCGAAGGGCGAGCTGTACAAGGGGGCTCCGGCCGAGTAGACCGGACCGCCTGCTCGAAAAGGGGCCGCAGGATGCCTGCGGCCCCTTCCATCTCATGGATCCGGTCCCCGATACCTGCCGCCTGTCTGCCTACCTCACCAGGCCGGCCCTGAGAAGGAATGCCGAGACGCTGTCCGCCACGAGTGCGGCGCCTGCTTCGCTGAAGTGGACGTCGTCGAAGAAGTACCGGCGGTCGTGGGGCACTACCGAGGCCAGATCGTAGCAGGCGACGCTCTCCTCGGCGCAGACCTCCATGATGTCGCGGTTGTCCATGTCCAGCAGCCTCCACCAGGTCGCCGCGGAGACCACCGAAGTGTCGGAGGCGGCGAAGTCCACTCTCTCCACGCTCCTCCAGTACGGAGTGTCCTCGAAGAGCATCGGCTGGGTGAGGAAGACCGGCGTGACGCCCATCCCCCGCGCCAGGCTGATCAGCCGCCGCACGTTGTTCCTCGTCATGTCGGGGTCCCTGAGCAGGTCGTGGAGATCCTCGGGTATCTCGATCTCGGGGCCTCTCAGCGGCTGTGGCTCGAAGGAGGAGGCCCATGGCGTCCCCAGGACCGGGATCTCGTCGAACCAGGCCTTCTTCATGGAGTAGAGGACCTGCAGGAGCCGACTCGCACAGAACAGCCTGTAGGACAGGGAAGTGCGCTGCCTTGCGATCGAGTTCGCCGAGGGATTCGTCCCGAAGACGTAGTTGAACTTCTCGTTGTTGCCGATCAGGAATATCACGATGTCGGGCCTTGTCACGCTTATGACATCCTGCATGAAGAGGATGTGGCCCATCGTGCTCGTGCCGGAGATCCCTCCGTTGCCCACCCAGACATGCGGCACCGCCCTCCTGAGATCCTCCTGGAGGAGCCATGGCCATGTCTTGTGGTCGTCCAGCTCGAAGCACTGCGTCGTGCTTCCTCCGACGCAGACCAGGGTCGTCCAGCCGCCCCAGTCGGAAGGAGGCTCGTCCCCCCTCATGCCCCACTTGTTCGTGGAGTAGGTTCCGACGGGCGAGACCCCGGCAAGGCCTGCCGCGTCGATCCTCACACGCACATGTGGCCTCATGTCGAACGCCGGCGTGAAGACGCTGCCTGGCGAGATGATCCTCAGTGCCAGCTCCAGCAGCAGCAGAGTGAACAGACCCGACATGAGCGTCAGGACTCCGCGGAGCGCGAGCTTCTTCAGCCTCTGCGCGGTCATCGACGAGATGCAGGCGAGCAGGAAACCTGCGTATGTCAGAATGGCCGCCAGCCTGATGCCGTGTTCGGCCGACAGCGGCGTGAACCGCCTGCCCAGCCAGAAGAAGAGCACAAGAGGAAGCGGCGCGCCGAAGAGCAGAATCTCCGGCAGGGCGCCCGCCCGGACGAGGCGGCCGGGTAGGATCGCAGCCCTCCTCTCCCATCCGCGCCGAGGCAGGAACAGGAACCCTGCACAGGCGACGATCAGCACTCCGTAGGCGAGGACGAAGGCGAAGAGCCTCGGCGAGTACGCCCCGAAGGCCGAGGGTGAAGCGCTCCTCGACTCGAAGAAGACGAGCCACCCCGAGATAAGCCCGGCAAGGGACACCAGCAGGGACGCCAGGAGGATAGCTCTTCTCATGCTCATTGCCGCTGGCTACCTGTTCTCCCAGTCCTCGTATGCGTCCACCTTGTCCAGGTAGACCCCGTCGAAGCCGGACGAGAGGATCCTGTCGAGATAGGCGGTGGAGTCGCCGTGGATGATGCCCTGCCACTCCGGGTCCCAGTACCGCACGAGGTAGTCCCCGGGCCAGTCCGGATTCTCCGGACCCAGCCATGACGGTGGATCCGACTCCCACCCGGGCTGCCAGTACCAGCGATAGTCCTCTGCCTCACCGATGCTCATGTAGCAGAGGACAAGCCTGCGGCCGCCACCCGGCTTGGTCCTGAGCTGGGCGATCCGGGACGGGGCCAGCCGCTCTCCCGCACAGAAGAGATCGATCACGAATGCGTCATAACCCGTGGCGTCCAGTGCCTGCACGAACTCCTCCTGAGAGGAGAAGGCCTGATCATCGATGAGATAGAGGAAGTTGTGAGCATCGGAGAGCGAGTTCACGGGGTCGCCGCTGACCTCCCACGGCTCGGCCGGGTATGGCGGGATGTCGTCAAGATCCCTGTGATCGGCTGCGAAGGAGACGTATCCCCTCTCGTCGCTCATGGCATACGAGCTGTCGACTCGGGACTGGGTCCAGCAGTAGTCGATCGCCATAGCTTCGACGCCCTGCCCCTCGGCCAGGTCCAGGAACTGGAGCATCCAGTCCCTCTCGACGGCGGGCGTCGGCTCGTCGTCGGCCGTGTAGCCGTAGAAGAGGTCTTCCTGAGCCTGTCCCGACAGTGAGCCGACGTATTCGGTCTCTATCGGGCCTCCAGGCTCGCCGTCCGCGGTGAGCAACTCCGAGCCGTTCTGCGCGACCACGATGAAGCCTGGATCCTGCTGGCGGGCGTACGAGGATATGTCCTGCACGAACTGGCGCATCTCCTCGCGGTACTGGATGTCCTGCCCCGGCCAGGTGGGGTCGTTCGAGCAGGCGCACAGAAGGACTGCAATCGGGACAAGGGCTGAAAGGAAGAACCTCCGCACTGTGCCTCCTCTCGACGGTGTACGTCATCGAATCGCCCGGACAACGGGAAAACCGGCAGCCCTGCCTCAGAGAGCGGCCCGCAGATTGCCGGCCTTCTCGACAAGTCTCCGGCCAAGCGCACCCAGCCATATCCTATCCGAGGTGAACTCCACTGTCACCTGATCCCGGGTCCCCGCCACCCCCACCAAGGGCCTGGTACCGTCACGCAGCAGCCACTCGAACCTGGATTCGAGATCGAAGACCGCCGTGTCCGAGCAGACCCCGGACGCCTCGAGGGCAACCAGGCTGCAGGGCTCGAATGGATCCTGGAGGAGGATCGCAGTGCCCGGTCCCGCGGGCCAGATGCGGCAGGAGTTGAACGCGGTCAGGCTGTCGGGAAGTGCGAGGATGCGGAGGCCGAGGGAGCATATCAGCACGGGCCTGCGAGGCCGGGTGGTCCAGTCCCGGGATCGAGCATCGAACCGGATGGTGCTGCTCGTGGACATTCGCGCGAAGAGCACCTCGCGGCAGGTGCCGCCCTCGATCTCTGGATAGAGCATCTCCCACAGCGAGACCGGGTCATGGAACCTGTCACACGAAAGGCCAACGGTCTCCAGAGCCTCCTCGTACGCTCCGGGCCAGAGCGTTCCATATCCGGCTCTCCCGCTCTCGAGGCCCGTTACGAAGATGGTCTCTCCACCGGGGTTCTCTTGATCGAGAGCAGCGAGGCGGCGAATCTCCTCCGATGCAAGGGCCCCGGCATCGCGAAGCCTCCCTACCTCGTCCCTTGAAGCCAGGAAGGAACCCGACGCGATCACCGAGAGGATGACGGCCGATCTCCAGCCTGCGCGCATCCCTCCGGCCAGGCAGGCAGTCAGCAGTGCCGCGCCTGGGAGGGCGGCATACGCGAAGTCGCTGCGGGGCGGCAAGTTCAGAACCGTCGACAGCGGCAGGACGATCATCGCCGCCATGAAGGCCCTGGCCCTGGAGTCGGCTCTGGCTGCAACAAGAACCAGCACGCCCGCAAGCAGGAGAAGACGGGCAGGGACGCCGTCCAGCCATGGCGAGAAGGGCATGCGGGCGAGAAGCGCCAGGTTCCTGAGCATGAACGGCCCGATTGTCCTGCTCTCACCGTAGCTGAGGACCGGGCCCAGCCAGGCCAGCCGCCATGTGGCGTAGGCGGCGGTCGGAGTCAGGAAGAGCGCAGTGCCGTGCAGGAAGAGCCGCCACGCCCTGCCGTCCTCCCGACGGATCCGGAGGGCAAGGAAGCCGAAGAGAGGTGCGCACAGGAGCATGGTCTCCTTTGCGAAGAGGGATGCAAGGAACAGGATGCCTGCAAGAGCCGCGAGCAGCCCCCTCCCCCCCCCCGCAGGCAGCGCCCGTACATGATCAGCGCCCCGAGCATGGGGGTGAGCGCTATCATCGTGGTCCGGCCGGACACACGGGCCGCACACGGCACGGCAGCCCACGAGACCGCGGCGAGGAGAGTCCCCCAGAAGGAGGGCCGCCTGCCGAAGCCGGTGGTCCTCAGGAAGAGATAGATCAGGAGCACGTTCAGGGCGTGCAGGGCCAGGTTGGTAGCGTGCCAGCCCGCGGGGTGCGTCGGTCCCCAGAAATGGGAGTCGAATGCCCAGACGGCCACGGTCAGCGGTCTGAACCCGCCCGCTTCGAACCGTGTGAAAGTGCGCGGCCCGAATCCGTGATGCAGGTCAAGGTAATCGTCCGAGAGGAAGCCCACGTGCAGCGACGGCAGCAGCAGAGCGGCAAGCGCGGCAACCAGACACACCACGGGCATCAAGCTCATCGCCCGATGCATCAAGGGCTTGTGCCGGAGTCCATTATTCATCCTCGGCCCCCGGGCGAACCAGCCGGGCGACCGCCTCTGCAAGGAGGCTGTCACCCAGCGAGTTCAGATGGACGCCGGAGGGATCCGTATAGACCTGCGCTCCGACCGAGTCGAAGACATCACTCAGGTCGTGTTCGCCCGGCGAGCCTGCGGAGAGGCTGTCCCATATCGCGTAGCTCTCCCTCAGGAGGGCTTTCATCTCCGGATCCTGGCTGAAGGCGTACCCGGAAGTCCCGGCCTCGATCTGCCGTTCCTCCGCCGTAAGGGGCTTGTGCCCGGTCCAGATCGTCGGCTGGAGGAGGAACAGGCACCGAAAACCGTAGGACTCGCCGAGCCTTCGAACGAGGTCGTAGTTCCCCGTGGCCACGCCGGCAACTCCCAGAGCCAGGGAGTCTCGGTCGATCCCCAGGTCGTCGAAGGCCATCGTCGGGGCGTCGGCTCCGAAGGCCCCTTCGTGTCTGAGCAGGTCGACGAGGATGGAGACATTCGTCAGTCGCCAGAGCTGATCGGAGAGCGATGGACCTCCGGCTCTGCCCTCGAGTAGCTCTGCTGTCTGGAGGAAGTTCTGGTGAACTCCTGCGATGCCTGATTGATATGCGGTGAACACATCGTTGAATCCATCAAGGCAGACAACGAGATCGGGGATGCTCCCCCGTCGGAGCTGCAGCTCGAGCTCGATCAGCTCCTGCGTGGTCACATATCCTATCTGGGACAGATTGGTGAGCTCGACAGGCTCTCCCGATCTCTCCGCCAGCCGGCGGACGAGATAGGCACATACCGTGACCGAGTCTGCGACTCCCAGCCCCCAGGATGTCGAGCCTCCCAGAACGAAGATCCTGAGGCCCTCGCCGTCCCTCACTCGGATGCTGCCGGGAGTGATCCTGTGGCCCGCGCTGTCCGTCGACTCCCCAGCCTGGTCCGGCAGCGCTCTCCAGACAGTCCAGGCGACATACTGCGACTGAACCGCCGCCGCTCTCGTCCTGTCGAGACCGCCCTCCTCGACCTTCCTCACCCTCAGGGCCAGGTCGGGGGACCTCGTCAGCTTCAGCAGGGCCAGCGATCCGAGGTCGACCAGGACTGCTGCGAGAAGGAGGTTCAGGATGAGCAGCGCGAGTCCTGCATAGATCTTCGGGAACCGCCTGCCCAGGAGGGCCGCGCAGACCAGCCCAACGCCCAGCAGGAGGATCATCAGCTGGTTTCGGCTGAAGCCGGTTCCGGAACTCATCAGGAGCCTGTCTGCCAGCAGCGAAACCGTAATGAGCACCAGGCCCGCGGCCCCGGCCGAGAGCCTGAGGACGGCCACCGCCCTGTCGCTCAGCCGCTCTGTTCCAGCCATGCTTCGTTCTCCACTCCCTTGCAGCCTCTCTCCCCGGCTACTTCCCCGAGACGCCTTCAAGTGCCGGAACCAGGCCCGCGTCGAGCAGGGAGTCCGCGAGGTCCACCGCCACCACCCTGTTGCCGGCCTCGTTGAGATGGCAGCCTGCAGCATCGATGTAGACTGCCGGCCGGACCCCGTCCAGAGCGCCGGTCATGTCGAAGAAGAGACTGTCTGCGCTTGAAGACGCCCTCAGGTCTTCGTACGAGGTGCGGAGGAAGTGCACGAAGGTCGAGTCGCTTCCGCCGATCTGGAGTCCTGCGACCCCCGCCAGCAGATGCGATTCATCTGCCGTGAGAGCCTTCTCGCCTGTCCAGATGGTCGGCTGGAGGACGCAGCAGACCCTGAAGGCTCGCGCCGTCCCGAGATCCCGCGCGAAGCGCATGTTGGCCGAGTAGATCGATCCCACTTCCACGGCCAGGAGAGATTCCCGACCGACGGCGAACGCTGCCGGATCTGGGCTTTCCGCCACCGAGAGCCCTCCGGCAAGCCCGAGTCTCCTCAGGAGCTGGTAGGTGCTTGTCTCCTCGAGCAGCATGGCGGGGGCTTCCTCCCGCAGGCGAGAGATCGATGTCCCGTTCAGCATGTCCCTGACCTGCGGATAGTCCCAGTGGAGACCGGCCCTGCCGTACCTGAACGCACTGCACACGTCGTTGAAGCCATCGTAGAAGATCACGAGATCGGGTGCCCAGCCGTCTCTGAGGAGCAGTGAGAGATCGACTATCTCCTGGGTCGTCACCCACGAGATCTGGCCAAGATTCACAACCCTGACCGGAACCGACGCTCTTCGAGCAAGCTGCTGCTGGAGCAGCGAGGGGATGGTCGCTGAGTCAGGCACTCCGGACCCCCAGGCGGCAGAGCCGCCCATGAAGAGGACCTCGAAGGCATCCGGATCGGCCGACGCTCCCGTGGTCAGTCTGTTGCCGAGGGAGTCGGTGCCCTCCGCGCCTCTCTGAAGCGGAGCGGCCTTCCAGACCACATAGGGGGTGTACGAGCCCCATACGCTGGCTCCCTGGGCCCTCCTGATGCCCTCTATCCTCTCGCGGGGGAGGCCTGACGGCAGAGCGTAGCGGCCGGTGGCCTTCAGGAGGACGAGAGAGACCATGTCGAGCAGGACGAGTGCCGTGACCACGTTGAGCAGGAGAAGGCCCAGCCCCTTCCAGAATCGTGGGAACCTCCTGCCGAGGGCGCCTGCAAGGACCAGAGTCGCGCCCATCGCCGCCATTACTATCTGGTTCATGCTCACGCCCGCCCCGATGCTGAGGCCCAGGCTGTCTGCGGCGAGGGCCAGGGCGATGAGCAGGATCCCGGCCACGATGCAGGCAAAGCGAAGAACTCTCACCGACCGGTCGCTCAGCGATGCAGATCCCGCCTTCGGAGCCATCGGCCCCTACCTTCCCGCGAGCAGGGAGTCGGGAACGAGTCCATCCTCCAGGATCGCCTTCATCATCGCCCGCTCCACCGTGGCGTTGCCCTCCGCGTTGACGTGGCAGAAGTCGCCGAAAGTGAACAGCTACACATCGCTCGAGTCCAGGCAGTCCCCCAGGAAGTGGAACCCCTGGAGCCTCCCGCTCAGCAGCCTGGCATCATCCCACGTCACCGTCATGAGGTCCTGCAGGTCCCGGTCGACGTCAGCAAGAGCGTCGCGTTCGGAGCCGACCGGCATCCTCCCTCCCAACGCCGAGCACCGGCTGCCAGAAAAAGGCCACCTCCGGGCCGTACTCCCTGCACATGGCCAGAGCCATCCTGCAGTCGGCCTCGTAGATGCTCACGATGGACGACGAGAGGCTGTCGGCAGACACTCCAATCGTGGCGTAGTCCACCGGGCGATCCGCTGCCGGCAGGCGGCCTTCCCGCTCCGACAACAGCCTCACGAGCGCGAGGAGGTTGCTGTGCCCGGCCAGACAGGCCAGGATGGACTGCCGTGACTCGCCCGTCCCCGAGAACCTGGCCGAGACGTCGGAAAGGTTCTCGTGCACGCCGGCGACGCCTGACTGAAAGGCGGCATAGGCGTCATTGACGCCGTCGTAGAAGATCACCAGATCGGGTCTTGCCCCGGAGCGGAGCTGGAGCATCAGCTCGATCAGCTCCTGCGTGCTGACATAGGCTTGCTGCCCGAAGTTGATGACCCTGACCGGCACATCCAGACGCCGGGTCAGGTCCCTCTGGAGGATCGAGGGGATCGTCAGGCTGTCCGGAACGCCCCAGCCGATCATCGTCGAGCCCCCGAAGCAGAAGACCTCATAGGCACGGGGATCGGCCGACGCTCCCGGAGTGACCCTCCTCCCATCAGGGCCGATGGTGAAGCACCCTTCGGAGTGCTCCTGCTCGCGCCACACCACGAATGGGGCGTACGCGGCCCTGTGCGATTCCAGCAATCGAGCATGCCTGCCGGAAACCGGAGGTCCGGCTCCCGACCTTCCGGCGACCCAGAAGCAGGCCGTGGCGGCCAGCTCCAGGAACGCAAGCATTGCCAGCACATTGAACACGATGACAGCCAGCGTGACATAGGCCCTGAGGGGGTGCCTGAGCAGAGAGACGGCAAGCAGGACGGCTCCCAGCACGAGCAGAGCCGCCTGCCCTCTCCCCAGCCCAGGGGCACTGAGGCCCAGCGGATCCGCGAACAGGGCGCCCAGCACGAGGACGATGCCCGATGAGGAGGCGCAGATCCGGAGCGTCCTGATGGTCCGGTTGCTTAGCGGCTCGGACGGCTTTGGCACAGTCCCTCCCATGCTGTCGGCGGGTCAGGTGTCCTTCGAGAACAGCAGGAGAATATGTCCGGGAAAAGGCTCGGGCAACGTCATGAGAGGATCCCCGGCGAGCATGCACTTGCCCCCGGGGAGTCCATGGGCCAGATTCCGGTGTTTGCTGGCTGGTTGAAGACGGGGGGCAGGCATGGGCGGAAAGGGCAGTGTGCTGGACAGGATGAGCATTCTCGGCGAGTTGTTCAGGTTCCTGTGGGCCAGGAAGTTGTGGTGGCTGGTCCCCATGATCATCGTCCTGATAGCCGTCGTGCTGCTGCTGGTCTTCGCCCAGGGCTCCGCCGTGGCCCCGTTCATCTACACGCTCTTCTAGACCGGGCGCAGTGAGCTTCCTCTCCGGGATCGCGCTCCTCCTGCTGGCGATGGTCGGCTATGCGGCCGGGGCGGCATCCGTCTCCGGGAAGCGCCAGCCCGTCCCCTTCCTTCTCGACCTGCCACTCCTGTGTGCCCTGTGGGCCGGGGCGTTCGTGCTGAAGTCCGAGCTCGGGCTGGGCCGCTGGCCGGCCATCGGAGCAGGATTCGGAATCGCCTTCGCAGTCTCCGTCGCAGTCACTCTGCTCAGGAGAAGCGCGCTTCCCCCGTCGGCGAGACAACGGCCCCCCGCCGCATTTCCGGTCCCGAACGCCTGGCGCCGGCTTCTCGCCTCCTGGAGGCGCTTCTCCCGCCGCATGGGCAACTACCAGGGGCGGTTGATCCTCGCATTCTTCTACTTCACAGTCGTTCTCCCCTTCGGTCTCCTGGTAAGCCTCCTGGCGGATCCGCTGTGCCTCCGCCGGAAGCCGGAGTGGCATCGCAGGCCCGCAGGACCCGTCGACGTCGACCAGGCGAAGTTGCAGTTCTGATGAACATCCTGGGCATCTCCTGCTACTACCACGACTCGGCCGCGGCGCTTCTGCGAGACGGTGAGCTGGTTGCGGCCGCTCAGGAGGAGCGCTTCAGCCGGATCAAGCAGGACGAGGGGTTTCCGGAACTGGCCATCTCCTTCTGCCTGCGCAGGGCAGGCCTCCAGCCCGGCGACCTGGACTACGTGGTGTTCTACGAGAAGCCGATGGTGAAGTTCGAGCGGATCCTCCAGAGCTCGCTGGCCACTTTCCCTCACTCCTGGCGCACCTTCGGCGAGGCCATGGTGAACTGGTTCGACGAGAAGCTCTGGATCAAGTCCCGCATCAGGCGCTTCCTCGACATCGACCCTTCGCGCATCCTCTTCGTCGACCACCACGATGCGCACGCCGCGAGCGCCTTCTTCTGCTCACCCTTCGAGGATGCCGCCATCCTGACCCTAGACGGGGTGGGCGAGTGGACGACTACTGCAAGAGGAACGGCCTCAACCGATCCCGCCAGCGGCGCTTCGAAGCTGGTCCTGACCGAGGAGCAGAGGTTCCCCCATTCTATAGGCCTTCTCTACTCCGCCTTCACGGCCTTCCTGGGCTTCCAGGTGAACGAAGGCGAGTACAAGGTGATGGGCATGGCGCCCTACGGGAAACCCCGGTTCGTCGACGACATCTACTCGAAAATCGTGCGACGGGGATCCGGAGGCAGCTTCTCGCTGGACATGGACTGGTTCAGCTACCACTACTCCCCGGAGAGGAGCTTCAGTCAGCGGTTCGTGAAGCTCTTCGGCCCGCCGCGGAAACCCGAGTCGCTGTTCATCACGCCTGAGACCGATCCCACGGCCGGTCCCTCCGACAGGGCGGTGAAGGAGAGCATCCACTACGCCGACGTCGCCGCCAGCATCCAGAAGGTCACCGAGGAGCTTGTCCTGGGAATGGCCGACAGCCTCCGGAAGGAGACAGGTGCGAGACGCCTCTGCCTCGCGGGAGGCGTGGCCCTCAACTCCGTGGCCAACGGCCGTGTTGCGAGGGAGCTGGGCTACGAGCAGATCTTCGTCCAGCCGGCCGCCGGCGATGCCGGAGGCGCCCTGGGCGCTGCTCTCTACGCCTGGCACATACTCTTCGGAAGGCCGCGGAGGCTTGTCATGGACACTGCCTACTTCGGAGATGACTACTCCGAGGGGGATGCGCAGACCGCCCTCGAGTCCGCCGGGGTCGTTTTCGAGCGGCTCCCTGGAGAAGAGGCCGTCGTGGACCGGACGGTGGATTCCCTCCTGCAGGGCAAGGTCATCGGCTTCTCGCAGGGCCGGTTCGAATGGGGCCCGCGGGCACTCGGCAACAGGTCGATCCTGGCCGACCCGCGCAAGGCCTCGATGAAGGACATCATCAACCGGAAGATCAAGTTCAGGGAGCCGTTCCGACCCTTCGCCCCGGCAGTCCCCGAAGAGGTCGCCGAAGAGTACTTCGAAGGGCTCGACCTGGGGAAGGAGAGCTATCCGGCCCGCTTCATGATCACGGTCGTGCCCTGGCGCGAGAAGTACGCCGACCTGGCTCCTGCGGTCAACCACGGCGGGACAGGCAGGCTCCAGACGGTCAGGCGCGAGTGGAACCCCCGTTACTACGACGTGATCAAGGCCTTCGGCCAGGCTACCGGCGCCGAGGTCCTGGTGAACACGAGCTTCAACCTGAGGGGCGAGCCGATAGTCAGCAGCCCGGCGGACGCACTCAAGACATTTCTGAACAGCGGGATAGACAATCTGGTCCTGGGGAGCTTCTGGGTCTCGAAGCCGTGATGTCCCCGGCAGGGGTTCTCCAGGCACCGCTCCCCCTGCGGGCTCAATGGATCACGCCGCTCCTCAGGAGGAAGGCCGAGACGCTGTCGGCCACCAGCGCGGCTCCTGCCTCGGAGAAGTGAGCCTCGTCGTAGAACATCGCCGGGTCGTGCGAAACCACTGAAGCCAGGTCGTAGCAGAGGACGCCCTCCTCGCCGCAGGTCTCGATCACATCGCGGTTGACGGTGTCCAGCATCCTCCAGACGGTTGCAGCCGAGTACTTCCTGTCGGGCCTTCGCTCCCATGCGATGCCGCCGTTTATCGTCCGCCAGTAGGGAGTGTCGTCGTAGAGCATCGACTGAGTGAGGAAGACCGGGGTCACACCGTACTGCCTTGCGAGCGCTATCAACTGCCGCACGTTGTCCCTGACGTAATCCGGGTCGCACATGAGCTCATGCATGTCCCCGGGCATGGGCGGCTCGGGCCCTGAGAGCGCTGTGGGAGCATAGGCAGAGGCCCATGGAGTGTTCTGCACCGGCACTCCGTCGATCAGATCCTTCTTCAGCATGTAGAGGATCTGGATGGTCCGGCTGGCGCAGAACAGCCTGTACCCGAACGTCTCCGGAGAAGTGCCGAGCGAGGCCCTCTCGCGCGGATCGAACCCGGCGAAGATGCTCAACTCGTTCACCCCGACGAGGAAGATCACGATGTCGGGGTGGATGACCGGGATCACTTCCCTCATGAACACTATGTGCCCCCGTGTGCTGTGGCCGCCCAGCCCCCCGTTGCCGACCCAGACCCTGGGATGCGCCCTCCTCAGATCCTCCTGGAGCAGCCAGGGCCAGGTCCTGTGATCGTCCAGCTCGAAGCACTGTGTAGTGCTGCCCCCTATGCACACTATGGTGAGCCAGTCCGCCCAGTCTTCCGGAGGCTGCTCTCCTCTCATCCCCCACTTGTTCGTGGAGTAGATGCCCGAGGGTGAGACCCCGGGCAGGCCGAGCGGCCTCAGCGCGACCCTCACGTTGGGCCTGAGATCAAGCATGGGGTGGAATACGCTGCCGGGCATCACAATGCGAAGTGCCACCTCCGTGGCTGCAAATGCCAGGAGGAAGGCAAGGAGAGTGAGCGCGCCGCGGAACGCGCTGAGCTTCAGACGTGCCCTCCCCCCGGCGCCCCATACCCCCGTGGGAAGAGATGCGTAGAAGAGCCACCCGGCAGCTCTGATCCGCCCCTCGGCGGCAAGAGGAGTGATTCTGCCGAAGAGGCTGAAGAACAGCGCGAGCAGCACGGGGATCCCGAAGAGGAGCACCTCGGCCAGAGCCCCGGCGTTTCCGAGCCGCATGAAGAGCCTGCGCGTCCCGTCGAGCAGCCCTCGAGGGGCAAGCAGCAATCGGCCCGCGAGAAGGATCAGGACCGCCGCGTTGACTGCAACGGCTGCCGAGAGGGGCAGCGAATACCTTCCGAGCACCACCGGGGCCGCGCTCCTGGAGCCTGCGAGGAGGAGTCCGCTCGACAGCAGAGCGGCTATCCACAGCAGCACCGGCGCCATCATGAGTGCAGAGCCTGTCCGATCGGGAGTCTTCGTGCGGCCGGTGTCGCCCATCGTCTTCCTGTCCTGATGGCCTCGGGCGAAGCTTGCCGCCGAGGCTCTTCATTCACTCGGGTCAGGTAATATGCTCAAACGGACCGCCTGAGGCCTCGCGCCGGACCATGTCCCTCCTATGTTACAGGGTTCCCGAACCTTCGGAGGTCGTCTTGTCGGATCGCCTCAGTGCGGCCGTGTTTCTCGGAGCAGGCACCTTCATGTGGGGCTCCACGTTCCTGGTGATCAAGCCCCTGGTCGCAGCGATGTCCCCCTGCGCCGTCCTCGTGCTCAGGTTCGGGGTGGCGACGCTGGTCCTTCTCCCCTTCGCCCTCAGGTCGGCGGCCAGATCGGGGAAGGCCGCTCTCCGCCGGATCGTCCCCGGGAGCATACTGCTGGGCCTCTCCCTCTTCGGGGGATACTGGTTCCAGACCGCGGGCCTGCAGTACACAGGCCCCGGGAAGTCCGCCTTCATCACTTCTCTGTACGTCGCCTTCACTCCATTCGCGGCCTGGCCGATCAACGGCAGGAGGCCGGCCCCGAGGCACTTCATCTCCGTCCTTGTCGCCCTGGCCGGTGTCTATCTCCTCTCCGACCCATCCGGTCCGCTCAATCCCGGCGACGGCCTGACAGCTATCGGCGCTGTCTTCTGGGCGATCGAGATAGCCTTGATCGACAGGTACTGGATGAAGGGACTGGAGCTCGAGACAGCCACGCTGATGCTCGGGGTGGTCGCCGTCGCTTCGGCGGCATCCCTGGCCTTCGCGGGAGCAGGCCTGCACAGGATGGACCTCCGGATGGCGGCCTCGGTGCTCTACCTGGCGGTCCCTGCCACCAGCCTCCTCATGTACTGGCAGATCAGGTGGCAGCCCAGCCTCGGGGGCAGCCTGTCCTCCCTCATCTACATCGGCGAGGCGCTCGTCGCGGCCACCGGCGGCGCCATCCTGTTCGGCGAGAGGATCGCCCCGGCCGGCTGGGTCGGCTGCTTGATGATCCTGGGCTCGATCCTCCTGGCGTTCGGCCTGGAGCGCGGGGCCCAGCGTGAGGCTTCCTGACGCGGGATGAACCACTTCCGCGAGTACTGCGACGGTGTGAGGGCCTTCTCGCGGGACGCGAGCCTGTTCATCCTGGGAGGGGTCTTCAACGGCCTGGGGATGTCGGTCTTCGGGCTTCTCTTCAACCTCTATCTCCAGTCGTCGGGGGTCTCCGAGTCCCGGATCGGGACGATCCTTGCGGCCGGTTCCCTGGGAGCAGCCGTGGCAGCCATCCCGGCCGCACTGCTCCTCGAGAGGGTCGGCACCAGGAAGGTCGTCATCTGGTCGACGCTCCTGGCCGGAGTCTTCTATGCGCTGCTCGTCGTGACCAGGAGCGTCCCCGCCCTCAGGGCGCTGAGCTTCGCAGGAGTCCTGTGCATAACCTTCTACAGGATCGCATCCTCCCCCTTCCTGATGTCCAACAGCCAGGGGCGGGAGCGCATCTACCTGTTCAGCGTGGGCTCGGCATCGGGAATGCTGTCCAGCCTGGCAGGATTCCTCCTCGGCGGCTTCCTGCCCTCGCTCATCCTGAGAGCGGGCCTGGCCTCCGGTACGGCGGAAGCCCAGCGGGCGGCCCTTCTCTACTCGGTTGCCGCCAGCCTGCTCTCGCTGTTCCCCTTCCTCAGGATCTGCCCGCAGGAGCCCGAGGGCCCGAGGCCGGGCGGAGGCTTCCTCGGAAGGCTGAGGAGCTATGACTGGAGGATCATCTGGCGGCTGATGGTCCCCAAGATCCTTGTCGGGCTGGGTGCCGGGCTCGTGATCCCGTTCATGAACCTTTACTTCAGCAACGAGTTCGGACTCTCGTCCGGCAGGATAGGGGTCTTCTTCGCATTGATGCAGGTGGGGCTCTTCCTGGGCATGCTCGGGGCGCCGGTGCTCACGAGGAGGTTCGGCATGGTGAACAGCATCGTGCTGACCGAGCTCGCCTCCGTCCCCTTCATGCTGGTCCTCGCCCTGACGAGGAACCTGGCCCTCGCGGTAGCCGCCTTCGTGCTGCGAGGCACGCTCATGAACATGAACATCCCCATAAGCGCCAACTTCGAGATGGAGCTCGTGAAGCGCGAGGACAGGCCCTTCACGAATGCGGTCTCGATGATCTCGTGGAACGGCTCCTGGACGGTGAGCGCCGCCATCGGCGGCGCAGTGATCGAGGAGCACTCCTTCGCGCTGTCCTTCTACCTGACGATCTTCTTCTACCTGCTGTCGGCCGGAAGCTACTATCTGCTGCTGGGAAGGCGGCGGCCCGTCTCCTGACCAGGGGCGTCCCCGCCGAGGACGGCCAGGGCGAAGCCCTCCCGGATCCTCCCCTCGGCTACCAGATGCCGTGCAAGCGCCGAGACCACTTCCGGGTCGAACGATCTGCCTCTCTCCGTGGCTACGGCCAGGAAGGCATCCTCCGACGACATCGGCTTCCGGTAGTGCCTCTGGGAGGTGAGCGCCTCGAAGACGTCTGCCACAGCTATTATCCTGCCGCCCAGCGATATCTGCGTAGCCTTGAGCCCGGCCGGATAGCCCCTGCCGTCGAGCCTCTCGTGATGCTCCGCGGCGTACCGGGGAACGCATCGCAGGCTCTCCTCGAACTCTATGGAAGAAAGGATGCGGGAAGTGTGCTCGACATGGCTCCGCATGAGGTCCGTCTCGCGCATGTCCAGCGGACCGGGCTTCCGAAGAACGTCGTCCGGAACACCTATCTTCCCGTAGTCGTGCAGAAGAGCGGCGTACTCGATCGCGCGCTGCTCCTCCGCGGGCATGCCCATCTGGGCCGATATGCCGCGGGCATACCGCATGACCGAGATGCTGTGCCCGGCCGTGAGCGGGTCGCGCGCCTCGATCGACTCTGCCAGCGCCGTGATCAGGCTCTCGAACATCCTGCGGCGGTGCTCGTACAGCCTGACATTCTCGATCGTCACTGCGGCTTCGGCGGCTACGGCCTCCAGGAACTCGGCATCGACCGCGTCGAACTCGCCGTCGATCTTGTTCACTGCCTGGAAGACGCCCACGGTCTCCCCTCTCGTGTCGATGATGGGGACGGTCAGGGCGCTTCGTGTGCTGTAGCCGGTCTTGCGGTCGATCTCCGGATTGAAGTACGGATCGACCGCCACGTCGTTCACGATCAGCGTCCTCCCGCTTCCGAACACCCGCCCGGCGATCCCCTTTCCGGAATCGAACCAGATCTGGTCGGAGAGGCCCTCGGCGACGAACGACCACAGCTCCTTCCTCGACTCGTCGTAGAGGAAGATCGAGGAACGCTCGGCAGCGAGGGTCACGGTGGTCTCGTTCGTGAGCATCGACAGGAGCGACCGGAGGTCGCGGGCCTGGTTGATCTCCCTGAGGATCTTCAGGAGCGATCTGAGCCTGGCCTCCCGGGACATCTCCTCGAGACGGACCGTCCGTTCCCCGGCGGTCCCGGGCAGTTCACCGGCGAGCTGCTTCGCGCCTTCCGACTTCGAGCCCATCTCAGCCCTTCCCGCTCGCGATCGTCCTGACCACGTTCCATGCGGGTGCACAGAACCCGCCGACGAAGGAACCCAGCACGAACCCGGCGATGGAGCCCTCCCATGCCCTGCTCAGGACAGCCACGACGACGGCACCCGCGCAGCCGGTCCGAAGCGCCCACTTCCACCAGACTGCCTTGCCGGGGCGTGATCTCCGGCAGATCCCCAGAGCCTCGCCGCCGGGCAGCGATGGCCGCACGGAGAGGATGGCCCGACCTATCTGAATTCCTGCGGCCCTGTTCTCGGAGTACGAGGGGTACGGCCGGAAGAGGTAGTGGCGCGGGGGATCGCCCAGAGGCTTCACGACCAGATGTGTGGTCATGGCGTTCATGACCGCGTTCCCGATGTCGATCTTCGCCCATCCCGGCAGTGCGGAGTCACCGGGGCCTGCCTCGACGGCCTCGATCCTCGAATAGTCCAGTGACTCCGCCTCCCTGGTCAGGAGGATCAGTCTGCGATCCGTGGCGGCGACGGGAACGGTCCGGAAGCCGAGGGCGCCGAGACCCCATGCGAGCAGGACCTCGCCGGTGTCCAGGTGCTTTTCCAGACTCTGCCGCAGGCCCTCCCTGTCGACCCGCCCCAAGCGCCCCCCTTCGACGAAGACGGAATGGAATATAGGCTCTCGTCCACTTCGCCCTCATGCCCGGGTGTGCCTATGTTCCGGTGTCGGTCACAACGGAGGTACCCCGTGGCTCTTCGCTCTCTGATGCAGTCGCTCCCGGCCAGGATCCTCGCTCTCTCGGTGCTGGCCGCCCTTGTCCTCCTTCCGATCACGAGGTTCGACTTCCTGCAGACCCTGGAGAACAAGACGCTCGACCTCAGGTTCAGAGCGGAGCCGACACCCGCGAGTCCGCGCATCGTGATCGTGACCGTGGACGGAGGCTCCCTCGAGAGGCTGCCGTGGCTCAGCTGGCCCTGGCCGCGCCAGCTCTACGGAGACTGCCTGGCCCTCCTCCAGCGATGGGGCGCACGGGTCGTGGCCTTCGATATCCTGTACGACCTGCCTTCGCTGTACGGAGCGGCGGACGACTCCTCCCTGGGGAGAAGCGCCTCCGACTTCGGAAGCGCCGTTTTCGCGATAGCCCTCCAGCAGGGAGAAGGCCTGCCCATCCCGGACATCGCTTGCATCCCCGTCCGGGGAAATGCGTCGTTCCTGGACTCCGCGAGGGCGACCGACCCGCCATTCGGCCCGATACTGGACGGAGCGGCCGCCCTGGGAAACGTCTCCGCCCTGCCGGATCCCGACGGTGTGTACAGGCGGGCGAGGCTCTTCACGGCGACTCCGCAGGGCATAGTCCCGTCCCTGCCCGTTGCTGCCGCCTGGCTTGCCGAGGGCAGGCCCGGTGTGGAGTTGTCGGGCGGCAGGCTTGTCTTCGGCGGCAGGGAGATCCCTCTCGACGGTTCCGGCAATCTCAGGATGAGATTCCGCGGGCCCACGGCGACTTTCCGCTATGTGCCGATAGCCGACCTGCTGGAGACCCTGCAGAACGAGGCTTCGGGCGGGCAGGCCGTCACCGACTCGTCGGTCTTCCGTGACGCCATAGTGCTCGTGGGCTACACTGCCCCGGGCCTCTACGACCTCAAGCCCACGCCGTACTCGGCCGTCTGCCCCGGCGTCGAAGTCAACGCCACGGTGCTGGACAATCTCCTCAGCGGCGATGCGGTCACCAGGCCCGGAGCCTGGGCCTCCCTCGCCGCCGCCGTGGTCATCTCGCTCCTCTGCGCGGCTGCCCTGCTTCTCTTCAGGTCGACGGTGCTCAAGGCGCTCTCCGGGCTCGTCGTCCTGGCTGGCTGGGTGGCTGTCTGCTTCGCGGCCTTCCGCTCGGGGCTCTGGCTCGAGATGCTCTACCCTTCGGTGGCAGGCGTGGCGGCCGTCCTCGGTGGGACCTCTCTCTCCTACAGCCACGCGAACAGGCAGAGGAAGCAGATCCGCACGGCATTCTCGCAGTACCTCTCGCCTGACGTGGTCGAACAGCTGTCGAGGAATCCCGATCTCCTGAAGCTCGGGGGCGAGCAGAAGATCATGACCGCTCACTTCTCAGACCTCGAGGGGTTCACCTCGTTCTCCGAGAGGCTGACCCCGGAGGAACTGGTCCATCTGCTGAATCGATACCTCACGATCGTGACCGATGTGTTCCTGGACAACGGTGGGACCCTGGACAAGTACATCGGCGACGCGGTCGTGGCATTCTGGAACGCACCCATCCCGTGCGAGGACCATGCCGCGAGAGCCTGCAGGGCAGTTCTCTCCGCCCGGAAGGCCCTTTCCGACCTGAACGACAGGCTGAGGCAGGAGGGCGGACCGGAGTTGAAGCCGCGCACGGGCCTGAACACGGGGCCGATGACGGTCGGCAACATGGGCTCGTCCAGGCGCTTCGACTACACGATGATGGGCAGCGCCGTGAATCTGGCGTCACGCCTGGAGGGTGTGAACAAGGCCTACGGCTCGTACGTGATGGTCTCGGAGGCCACGAAGGAGGCCGCTGGGCAGGGGTTCTCCTTCAGGGAGCTTGACATCATCAGGGTTGTGGGACAGAACACCCCCGTCCGCATATTCGAGCTGCTGGGACTCGAGGGCGGAGTGCCGGAGGAGACACTGAGGCGTTGCAGGCGGTACGGAGAGGCTCTGGAGATCTACCGCTCCAGGAAGTTCCAGGAGGCGGCCAGGGCCTTCGGGAGCATAGCGGACGACGCCCCGTCGGCGAAGATGTCACAGCGATGCGCGCACATGATCGAGGCCGGCCCGGCGGGGGACTGGGACGGCGTCTACGACATGACTTCGAAGTGAGAGGTGGAAGATGGCTGTTTTCCTCCTGATGGCGGCGCTGGCGACCGGCAGCGGGTTCCAGCCAGGCGACCAGGTGGCCGTCAAGGTGATGCGCCAGTATCTGTACCCGACTCCGGCGTTCTACTCCCAGCCCCTCCTCGAGCTTGCCCTCGGGCAGATCCTCACGGTGCTCGAAGTCGGCAACTCCTGGTATCGCGTCTCCACTTCGGCCAGCGAGTCGGGCTGGGTCCACTCCACCGCCCTCGCAGCGGCTTCCTCCGGCTCCGGGACCGTCGGCTCGGGCTCGGGCACGGCCACCCAGGACGAGGTGACGCTGGCCGGCAGGGGCTTCAACTCGGACATCGAGGCGCAGTACAGGTCGGACAACCCGTCGCTCGACTTCACGAAGGTCGATGCGATGGAGAGCATCGAAGTCCCTTCGACCGACCTTGCGGTCTTCCTGGCCGCAGGGGGTATCATCGAGGCTCCTGAGGGCTCCGCCACGCCCGGGACGGGCGGGACCGAGCCATCCTCCGGATCGCACGGGGGGAGGGGAACGAGATGATCACCCTTTCGGCCCTTCTTCTCCACGCCGCCCTGGGTTTCGGCCTCGGCGACATCACCGGCATAGTCCAGAGCGACGATGTGCAGAGCGCACTGCAGGTTGCCGACGCCTTCGCGGAAGCCGGCAGGGGGATCTCCGACAGCGAGGAGTACTACCTCGGCCGTGCAGTGGCTGCCAATGTGTTCGCCCGCTACACCCCTACCGGCGACGCCCCCTTCACGAACTACCTGAACTCCGTGGGGACCTGGGTCGCCATGTGCTCTCCGCTTCCGGCGACGTACGGGGGATGGCACTTCGAGGCGCTTAGGAGCAGCGACATCAATGCCCTCGCCTGCCCGGGAGGCCTGATCTTCGTGACGACCGGCCTTCTCGGATACGTGAAGGACGAGGATGAACTCGCGTGCGTCCTAGCGCACGAGGTGGCGCATGTGGCCCTGCATCACGGGGTCAACTCCGTTCAGAAGTCCAGATGGATCCAGGCGTTCTCCTTCGCCGGGATGAAGGGTGCGGAGAGATGGGGCTCGGACGAGCTCAGACAGGCTGCCCAGTCGTACGGAGACGTGGTCACCGACATCACCGAATCGCTCATCACCAAGGGCTACTCGCGGGAGTCGGAGCGCCAGGCCGACAGCCTCGCGGTCATCATAGCCGCAGCGGCCGGATACGATCCTGCCGGGCTGTCCAGGGTTCTTCAGCGCCTTTCCGCGGTGACTGCCAGGTCCGGTCCGGGGTTCTGGCAGACGCATCCATCACCCGAGGACAGGCTGTCCTCCATCTCCGGCGTGCACGGCGGTGAGACGCCCGGCTACGCCGCGCGGAAGGCACGGTTCGACACCGCCATGACAGGGATGGACAACCCCTTTGCCGGACCATCTGCCGGCCCGACGGCCCCGGCTTCCGGCAGAGGCGCGAGTACCGTTCCCGCCGGTCGCGGAGGCACTGGGTCGACTTCGGGGAGCGGCCGCGGATCGGGAAGCAGGTAGCAGGAACGGCCCGCTGTCACGCCCGGGCCCGCACCGGATATTGACAGGCATCCGGCTGCGGAGGATACTGTCTTCATCGAAGGGCGGGATGCACATAGTGTGCGTTCTGCAGCCTGACGGAAAGGAGACTGAGTGAAGGGTCTCTGGCTCGTCGCCATGATCGCCCTCTCCGCATCCACTTTCGCGGCGGACAGAGCGGTGCTGTTCGAGGAGTTCACCCAGACTGGTTGAGGCTCCTGCGGAAGCAGCTGGTCAGCTGTTAAGTCACTTGTGAATTCGTATCTCGTCAATGGTGACATCGCCCCCATGGTCGACTGGTACAACGGCCCCGGAGCAACGGGCTGGGGCACCACCAGGATGTCCCTGTACGGCTGGACCGCCACGCCGACCTTCCAGATCAACGGCTCCTATCAGCAGCTCGGGTGGAGTCAGTCCAGTGTCCAGAACTACATCAACACCGCGCTGGCACTCCCCTGCTACCTCACCATCGGCTCGAGCTACTCCGGCAACGCCTTCGGCGGCACCGTCACGTACACTCTCACGGCCGAGCAGGATCTCGGGACGACCGGGCAGTTGAAGTTCTGGTCGGCGATCGAGGAAGACCACGACATCGCGACCTCCGGCTACGGCGTCTACTCCGGCCAGGAGCTGATGTGGGAGCCGCGGGCGTTCCCCTGCGGCCTCACCGGCCAGGTCGTCAGCTTCACCGGGCCGTATCCCCAGACGATCACCCTGACGGGAAGCTACACCCTCGACCCCACCACGATGACCTTCGACAACCTCAACTGCGTAGCCCTGCTGCAGATGACGACAGGCGACCGCAGGGTGCTGAATGCCAGCTTCATGGATCTGCCGGACTCGAACACCGGCATCGGCGATGCCGGCACGGCCCCTGTCGGGTCACCGGCCAGCCTCATCGTCGGTCCGAACCCCACGAGCGGGGCCATCAACATCTACACCCTGCTGCCGACCGGCACGACAGGCACGGTCTCGGTGTTCGATCTCGACGGCAGGATAGTCGAGAGCTTCGCCGCAGGTGGAGCCCTCAACACGACGATCGAGACTCCCGGGGTCTACTTCGTCCGCCTGCAGACCAGCTCGGGCGAGGTCCAGACCAGGAGCTGCACGGTACTGCGCTAGCAGGCGCCCGAACGGGCAGAGGGGCCGTCCCGGCGGGGCGGCCCCTCGTGTCAGGCTGCAGCCCGGAGGGACGGCGGCTCGAGTGGCCTGCACCCCTTCCGTTCCCCTCCCGTGGCAAGGACCGCAGACCGGAGCCTGCGGCGAACGGCCCCGCTCGCAGGGCGCCGGACCTCAATGCCTACCATCCTGCTGGACATTGACAGAAGAGGCCACCGGACGGATAGTCCCCCCGTCGAAAGCGCATGGCGCACATCGGGTGCGTCATGGAGCAAGCGGAGGGAGACTACATGAGGAGTCTCTGGTTGGTTGCGATGATTGTGCTTGCCGCGTCGGCCTTCGCGGCGGAGCGCACAGTCCTCTGGGAGTACTTCACTCAGACCGGTTGAGGCACCTGTTTCAGCGGCTGGTCAGCCGCCAAGAGCATCATCACACCATTCGCCGATGCCGGAGAAGTCGCCCCGCTGTACATCTTCTACGCTGGCGCGCCGGGGAGCCCGTACGCCCAGCCCTTCAACAGCGCCAGGTTCAGCTTCTACGGCGTCACGGCGACCCCCACGGTGAAGATCGACGGACAGGCGACGTCCTACACTCCGTCCAGCTGGACATCCGTCATCAACACGCGCCTCGGCGTTCCCAGCTATGTCGACATCTCGGTCGACGTGGTCGGCAACGCCTCGGGCGGGACGGCAACCTTCGCCGTGACCGCCGAGCAGGACCTGGGCACTTCCGCCCAGATCAAGCTCTGGTCGGCGATAGTCGAGAACAACTTCACCGCGCCGACTGGATGGGGCCTCTACAGCGGCTCCTTGATGATGTGGGTCCCGAGGGCGATCCTCGCCGGCCCGCAGGGCACGGTGCTCAGCTTCACCGGCCCCTATCCCCAGACGCTCACCGTCACCGGGCCTGCGTACCAGCTCGATCCGGTCCTCATGAACTTCGCCAACCTCAAGGTAGTGAGCTTCGTCCAGGTATCCACCGGCACCAGGGACGTCCTCAACGCCAGCTACGTCGATCTTCCCGACACCAACACCGGCTTCGGCGACTCGGGAACCTCCCCGGACATCTCGTCCTCGATCCTCCAGATAGGTCCGAACCCCACGAGCGGTGACCTCAACGTCTACACACTGCTCCCGACCGGCACTACCGGCACGGTCTCGGTGTTCGACCTCGACGGCAGGATAGTCGACAGCTTCACCGCAGGCGGAGCCGTCAGCACGGGCATCGAAACCCCGGGGGTCTACTTCGTCCGCCTGCAGACCAGCTCGGGCGAGGTCCAGACCAGGAGCTGCACGGTACTCCGCTAGCGAATCATCGGTACGCAGGGAGGGCCGCCCGCGAGGGCGGCCCTCTCGATGAGGCTGAAGGCTGAAGGGGCTGTTCTGCGGGCCGGGATTCACCTGCAGCGAGTCCCCGGTCCACTGGCTCCAGGGTCTACCTTCTCCCGTCCGGCGTCAGCCGACCTGGCTCTTCATCCCGCGGATGCCCTCCACGAAGCGGTGCCTGGAGAAGTCGGCGCGGAAGATGGGGCTCTCTATCGCAGTCAGCGACAGGTCGACGAGGGCCGAAGCCTCGTCGAGGACCGCTGCAAGCTCCTCGCTCTTGTTCAGTTCCCGCAGGCAGAGGGCTTCGTGCCAGATCAGCTCGAGGCTGTCCACCAGGTTCCTGCTCGACGCGAGCTTCCTCGCTCCGTGGAAGTGCACGAGGGCCTGTTCGAGAGGCTCCTTCTCGCCGGGCACCGAGCCGTGGTAGCTCACCATGCCCCTGGCGAACAGGAAGGGCGTCGGGTCACCGAGCCCGCTCCCCGAGAACTCCGGGGTCGACTCGATCTCAGAGACCACGACCTCGGCCTCCCGGACCCTGCCGAGCGCCGAGAGGGCGCGCGCCTGCCCGGCAAGGGCGCTTCCGACTACCTGGAGGAAGCCGGTGGCCTTCCCTCCGGCGGCGGAACGCTCGAAATGCCCGAGCGCTCCCTCGCTGTCATCCCTCTGCATGCTGCTCTCCGCAAGGCAGAGCTCGGATGCCGCAGCCCGCGCCCCGGATCCGGAGGCCTCCGAGAGATCCAGGCACTTCAGGAACCACTCGTCGGATACGTCGGGCTCGTTGAGCTCGAGATGCACGTTGCCCAGGTCGAGGTATGCAGCCATCAGCGACTGCGCGTCGCCGGTCTCGGTGAACGTGGAGATGGCGGCCCTCAGGAGCCTGAGGCGCTCCTCCCAGGCGGGAAAGGCCGCAAGGATGCCCGAAAGGAAGCGCTGTGCCCTGGCCTTGTTGATCTGATCGCCCGCGCTCTCGTAGAAGTCCAGGGCCTCCCTGCACATCGCAAGGCCGTGCTCGGAGTCGCCGGACTGGGCAAGAAGAGTGCCGTATGTGCTGAGGAAGGAGGCCTCCAGCCGTGACCTCTCCAGGGAATCCTCGATCCCGTCGAGCTGATCGCGGACCTGGTCGAGCATGCCCCTGGCCATCTCTGTCGAGCCCTGCCGGTGCCAGATGAAGGCGGTCCTGATCCTGGCCTGAAGAAGCTGTTCCATCGGCATGTCCGTGCCGAGCGCCCTCTCGTACTCCTCGAGAGCGCTTTCGTATTCGAAGCGCTCCGCGTGGAGCGATGCCCTGAGGACGGAGACCGTGCCCAGGTCCGCCGAAGTCAGCGCATACGAGGAGGCCTTCTCCAGGGCGACCTCGGCCTTGGCGGGGCGAGCATGCAGGATGTACAGCCTCCCCAGCGTCCGCCAGGCGTCGAGGAGGTTCTGTGCGGATGCCTTGCCTGTCGACTCGGCGATGGCGACGAACCTCTCCAGCCATCCGGCCTGATCGTAGGTCGCCTGCCTCCTTCCCGACTCTTCAGCGGCCAATGAGGCGAATTCCAGGGCCTTCTCGCGATCCAGTCCCTCGCAATGGCAGAATGCCGCCAGCTGGAGCACTTCGGTCCGCCCTGCACGAAACTGCTCCTCGAAGCGCCTCGCGAGCCGCGTGTACTGGTGGCGCCGGAGAGCCGCGGGGATCTCGTCGAGGAGGCTGGCCCTGACGCAGTCGTGCGTGAACCTGAACAGGAAGTCCCCCCCGGAGTCCCCCTCAGGCGACTCGTGTATCAGCTCCATCGAGAGCGGCTGCTCGAGGGCCT
>Ga0172362_10000007_pt1 | contig 111995 bp, 118 predicted proteins | sample LakKivs1_kivu2a2_FD_114534 | JGI IMG/M metagenome (GOLD analysis project Ga0172362, IMG submission 114534) | Sediment microbial communities from Lake Kivu, Rwanda - Sediment s1_kivu2a2 | ecosystem: Environmental > Aquatic > Freshwater > Lake > Sediment | place: Rwanda: Western Province, Lake... | reverse complement strand
TCTTCTGCTCTTCATCTAGGAAGGCTTTGATCTGGTCTGGCCTGTCTATGTTTATCTTGGCATCGAACTCGGTCTTCTCGATCTCGAGCGGACCACTGATGAGCGCAATCTTGGCGTTCTCAACTCTACGTGGCATGCCCGAGTGGACCACTTCCTTGTCGATGGCTATGCCTTCGATAAGCACGGTCTCTGCGATCGATCCTCCAGCTTTCTTCTCCACCTTGATGTCATCAACCCTTGCTATGAGCTTGCCGTCCTGCTCCTTGGTCACCCTCAGTACTGCCTCGATCACGGCATCCGACAGATAGTCGCTGTTCTCCTTGACCAGTTTGCTGGCCATCGAAGTGACCGCGATTTTCTTCAGGAGGTCACGATCCCTAGGATCTACCTTGACTGCGAACTCCTTCAGGATGGAAACCGCCTTTGTAGCAGCCATCCTGTAGCCCTCCGCTATGATCGTCGGGTGTATCTCCAAGTCAAGGAGTTCCTCCGCTTTCTTCAGAAGCTCCCCCGCGAGGACAACGGCAGATGTGGTTCCATCCCCCACTTCGGAGTCCGTTGTCTTGGCGACTTCCACCATTATCTTCGCGGCTGGATGTTCAACCTCCATTTCCTTCAGGATCGTGGCGCCATCGTTAGTGATCGTCACATCACCCAAGGAATCCACGAGCATTTTGTCCATACCACGCGGTCCCAACGACGACTTCACCACTTCCGCTATGACCTTTGCTGCCATGATGTTGTTTCTTTGAGCCTCTCGTCCTCTGGATCTGGTACTCCCCTCCCTTAGTAGTAGGACGGGCGTACCCGATACGGTTCCTGGAACTACTGCCATTTCTCTGTTCACCCTGCTGAAAACGCCTGTGGCCACGCGTTTTATAAATTTTGCGACTCTCAGCGCTCAGATATGTTTTTTAACGGTGCGAGTGTGTGTTGCGCATGCCCGTTCAGTGTCCTTGTGGGAGGCAGATCAACGACGCTAGCGAGTTCAAGCTGCTATTCCTGAAGAAGGAGCTGAACGAGATAGATATCCTGTGTCCTAACGAGACCTGCTACCTCAGGGAGCTGGGATACGTCAGGTTTGACATAGTTGATGGCAAGCCGAAATTCCGGGAAGCGTCGTTCTATCCGCCGTTCGTCACATGGAACAAGAGCCAACTCGGAGAGGCGGAGGCGGAGAAGACCCTGAAACAGATGCTGAAGGACATAGTCACCAAGTACATTGACTGGAAAGTGCTTCTTACAGAGGCAAAGACAGCCTAGGCTACTCCAGAAAGTCTGAGACCTTCGGAATTTCGGGCGGTAGACCTTTTCTTGCTCTTATGGCTGACACTACCGTAGGCGAGATGGATGCGGGAACCGTGTCCCAACGAAGGAACGAGGTGTCCCAGAAGGCCCTACCACTAGTGGAGCTTCTCATGGTATCCGACAGCCCGAACGATTCAGCCGCAGGTATCTCACCCACTACGTATGCCAAGTGTCCTTTCTGATCGACAGAACTTACCTTGCCTCTCAGCTGGTTTATTATTCTCGTCACAATTCCAACCTGTTCCATCGGAACCCTGGCGTCTATCCTCAGTATGGGTTCCAGCAATGCAGTCTTGCCGAGCAACATTGCCGCGTAGAGACCGCGCTTCACGGCAGGAATCATCTGACCTGGACCGTGATGCGCAGGATCTTCATGAATGGTAGCATCCATGAGTCGGACCTTCAATCCCCTCACTGGCTCTCTAGCGAGGACTCCTTCCGTCATCGCCTCAGAGAATCCTATCCGGATAGAACCACTGACTTGCTCAAGGCGCTGAACTCCCTTCGTGGCGTCGACGAACACGCTCATGCTCTCACTTATTGACAAGAGGTTTTTTGCATCATCGGGATCCCAACCTGCCTCCCTGAGCAATCTGGCCCTCTCCTTGGACTCCATGAATTCAGATATCTTACCTTGTGCTATCATCTGAAGGATCGCGGGCTCGAGTGGCTCGGCCTCAATGGAGACCTTGTTGTGGCCATTGGGAGATCGAGTCGCGACTGGACCACCCTTGCCCAGCACGGTTTCCCTGTATATCACGATCGGGGTCGAGGAAGCCACATCCAAGCCTGCTTCCTTTATGAAAGTCAGTGCCACCTCAAGGTGAAGCTGACCCATGCCACTGAGCAGATACTCGCCTGTCTGTTCGTCTATGTGGATCTTTAGGTTCGGATCTTCTATGCTTAGTCGCTTCATCACGTTTATGAGTTCAGGAAGATCCCTCGGATGTTTGGGTTCCACTGCCAATGTCATGACAGGCTCACTCACGTACTTTATCCCTTCAAACGGAACTAAGCCTTGGAGCGAGGATATGGTCTCGCCAGCTCTGGCATTGCTCAGACCGAGTATCGCTGGGATGTTTCCAGCACCGAGCGAACCAACGATTTCCCTGTGGAGACCCATATACAGGCCGACTTGCTGTATTCTGCCTTTGTCGCCTGAGTTCAGCAGATAGACCTCCTGACCTGACATCACCGTTCCAGAGAACAACCTACCAGTAGCCACTACTCCTGCCTGTGGATCCACTCTCATGTGCGAAGCCACAAAGACTGTAGGGCCATTGGGATCGCAGGAAATCATGGCCTTTCCGACATCGCTGTCTAGGTCACCTCTCCAGAGCTTCGGCACCCTGTACTTCTGTGCCACCTCCGGTGAGGGGAAGTGTTCCACGACCATGTCCAAGATTGAGGCATGGACGGGAAACCTCTTGGACAGCTCTTCAGGAGATCCTTCCTGATATGCCGAGACGATGTCAGAGAATTTGAGCCCCTGCTTGGCCGCTATGTCGAGGGTGATTCCCCATCGGTCTTTCGCGCTCCCAAGCGCCACACTGCCTTCGAATGGATCTATTCTCCATTGATCCCTGAACTCAGACGGCGCATAGAGGTCTACCAGCCTGTTGAAATCCCGGATAATGTTCAACAGTTTATGCTCTATTTCGTTTCCATTCAACTTCAGTTCCTTTATGAGTCTGTCTATCTTGTTTACGAATAGCACTGGCCTTACGTACTCCTCAAGAGCCTGTCTAGTTACGGTCTCGGTCTGAACCACTGGGCCAGGCGACCGATCGGTCTAGCCTGTTTACCTCTTCGACCGCGTCCACAACTACGACAGCTCCATCGATAGCTCTTAGGGACCGCGTTACGTTGCCCGTGAAATCTATGTGACCGGGCGTGTCTATCAGGTTGATCAGGTGTGGCTCCCCTCCCATTTCGTGATAGAGAGAGACATTGGCAGCCTTGTAGGTGAATTGTCTCTCTTGCTCGATTTTCAGGTAATCCAGTGCCAGCGCTTCGCCTGCGACAGTTGGCGAAAGCAGGCCCGAGTCTGCAAGGAGACTGTCGCTTAGCGTTGTCTTGCCGTGGTCAACGTGAGCTATTATGCCGATGTTCCTTATCTTGTCCCTACGATCGGCTATCTTGAGGATTTCGTCCGTGGTCTTGTACCTTGGCATGTTACTTTGAGTTCTACCTCCGGTAGTCTTCGGGCCGAATCTGAGTCATAATAAAGATTTCCAGTTGAAAAGCAGGCTCACGTCCTTGGTTAGTGATGTATGTTGTCTCGCAACCAACATTTGGTGAGGCGTGTGGCTGAGAAGGATGTCAACTTAGTACGGGGTCAGAACGGTGGCCGGAAGGATCAATAGGATTCGCCACGGAGTCTATTCGTGCTGGCCCTTTTCCGATCGGCTCTTCTCCAGAATGGCGTCCAGTTCTTTTGATGCGGTCTCGATGACGCGAAGCGCGTCCTCTTCTAGTTCCTTCGGCGCTTCTCCAGATCTCACCAAATGCCTTATCCGGAAGAGTTGCACACTCTGTCTTCTGAAAGCCCTGAACATCTTGTCCTGTCCTGCACTAAGACCCAACCAAGGAGGCAAAAAGAGATGTGCCCTCCCGCGCCAAGATGGCTCTGAGGCCTCCATCTTCTTCGTAGATTCCAAGAATTCTTTGCCTTTCTGTTGAAGTGAGTACCTCTTCGTGCCGTCTTCGCTCTCACAGCGTATGTATCCCTCGTCTTCGAGATATGATAGCATTGGGTAGACCGAACCCGGACTGGGTCGCCAATGCCCCAGAGACTCCTTCTCAATTTCGTTCATTATCTCCGATCCTGTCCTCGGTTTTTCCTCTATTAGCCTCAGAATGGAAACCCTGAGTGCGCCCCTAGGGGGAAGGAGGAACCTTCGGTGGGGGGGGCCGCCACGTTCGTCAAACATATCGAAAACGATATCGATTCCGATATTTAAACCTTCCTCCAAGTGCTCTTTTCCCTCGCTGGCTGCCCTCATGAGGAAGTGAGCAGCCGCTCACTCCCTTCCTTTGGGATGAAGTTGCTCGACCAGTTCCTTGGCCCTATCGAACCTTATCGTCTTCTCCTTGATCATGATTTCCGCAACCCTATCCGCCAGTTCGCCCTTTGCTCCAGCTGCCGAGGCAATGTTCCTAGCATGCAACTTCATGTGGCCGAGCTGGATTCCCTCTTGGGTGAGTGCTCTGAGCGCCGCGAAGTTCTGCGCCAGACCCACAGCAGCCATGACTCTGGCAAGTTCGTTGGCAGTCTTCACACCCAGTATCTTAGTGGATAGTTGCGCGACAGGATGCACTTTTGTAGCTCCGCCAACAAGTCCCACTGCCATTGGCATCTCCAGTGTTCCCGCGAGATCGCCATTCTTATCCTTCTCCCAAGTAGAGAGAGGGAGATATCTTCCAGTTCTGGCTGCATAGGCATGCGCACCTGCTTCCAATGCCCTGTGATCCTGCCCAGTCGCCAATGCAACTGCTATCACTCCGTTCATTATTCCCTTGTTGTGAGTTGCAGCCCTATATTGGTCGGCTACTGCAAAGGACCAAGCTTGGACCACGGAGTCCACTTCCTTCTCTCCGCCTATTTGCTCCTTGGCAACGACAGACCTGGCCCTGGCAATCCTTCTATCCGCGAGATTGGAGATGATCTTCAGACACGACATACCGCCGGTCACTCGCTCGATAGTTGGTGCTACAGCTTCGCACATCGTGTTGACAGCGTTGGCTCCCATCGCGTCCTTTACGTCAACGAGAAGGTGGACAACGACCATCAGTCCGGTCGGAGAGTCTATCACTCTGACCTCTAAGCTCTTCGCTCCACCTCCGACCTTTGTCAGGAATGGATCCTGTTCGTTCGCCAGCTGCAGGATCTCATCGGTATGCTCGATCACTTTGAGTCGAGCGGCCCAAGGATCCGCGACTTTCAGCAACTGAATCTGTCCGATCATCAATGGATCTGTGGCATTCGTGAATATGCCCCCCTTCTCTCGCATCATTTTCGCCGCGTTGCTGGAGGCAGCAACTACTGATGGTTCCTCGATAACCATAGGAACAAGGCGGTCTGAGCCGTCGATCAGGAAATTCACCGCAATCGCTAATGGATATGACATCGTACCAATGACATTCTCTACCATCTTGTCTGCAACGTCTATGTTCAGACCACCCATTTTCGTCAGGAGTTCTGTTTCCTCTGACGTCAGTCCGCAAGACTTTCGGACATAATCTAATCTATCCTTAAGGGAGAGCTTGTAGAATCCCGGAACCCTAGATGTCCCGTCCATCGAAATACGCGTCAGCCAACCCATTATAATACTCTTTCCGCGGAAACCATAGGACGACAGGATCAAGCGGTCGGCAAATGTCCGCGGTACTTGCCCTGTCTTGCTCCAAAGCTGGGCATCAGGTCACCTCCTGAAGTCATAGAACACGTTAGAGAAATCAACGATCCTGCCATCAGCAACTTTTACCCCCTCTGATCGCAGCAATCGCACTTTCTCGGGTATGTGGAATTTGCCTCCAAAGCCGCCTAGTCTTCCGTCAGAATACACTACTCTATGACATGGAACCATTGGAGCATAGGGATTGCTCCTCATTATGCTTCCGATGGCCCTAGCGGCGCTTGGTACACCCACCTCCTCGGCGACAGCACCGTAGGAGGAGACTCTCCCTTTCGGAATCCGTCTCACTGCCTTGTAGACCAATCTCTTGTCAACGCGCCTCACGGGTTTCATGACCGTTTGTTCGGCTGACGAACGATTAAACTTTGGCTCGGTCAGTGAATTGTGGAGTGCCTGTTCCGCATGTCTCTCTCGTTGATCTTGAGATCCTTCATTAGTTCCACCACTATTGAATCCAGTAGAATGCTTGTAGACAATTCAAAGAGGGTTCCCAGAGGCGCAAGTGGTTCGTGAATTCCCAAGAGTTGCCTTGAGAAGTAGTCGTCGGTTTCTGCCCTCCGAATTCTGCCCGGTACTATAAGTAGAATGTCTGACAATTCAGCCAGACTAGACTGCGGAAAGGAGGTGATGGAGATCACTCTCGCTCCCACATGTCTCGCTACCTGTGCGGAACTCACAGTCAGAGCTGTGTCGCCCGACCCGGAGACTGCAAGCAAGACATCATCTTTCCCTATGGCTGGGGTTATCGTCTCGCCTATCACAAATACGTTGAACCCCAAGTGCATGAGCCTCATCGCAAATGCCTTCGCGACCAATCCGCTTCTGCCAGCCCCAACTACACCTATTGTCCTTCGGTCATGGTATGCGGTCATCAGCGCGTTAGCGAAGGCTTCGATCTGCTTTGAATCCACCGAATCCAAATTCTCATCTATGGCCTTGAGGAGAGCATCGAAGGGGGGACGGGTAGTCACGACCCTCGGGTCTCCGATGCGTCTATAAAAGTGTGGCGAACTTCGACAGATCCAAAGGCGGAATAACTAGCCTGTAGTAAAGCAACCCTGCCGACAGCGCCACGAGCGCCAGCAAGGCCAAGAAATCTGCCCTCCCAAACTTCGGGTCTTTCCACCTCGTCCTTGACTTCAGGGCTCCGTAGCCTCTCAGCTCCAGAGCATCAGCGATCTCATATGTCCTTCTTATCACTCCTACGAATAGCGGCACGAGCACTGGAAGCAGGGACCTTGTTCTCTCCCATAGGTTGCCCTTGCCCACATCTAAGCCTCTGGATCTCTGGGCGTCGAAGATCGACTGGAACTCCTCGGCTATTACTGGGATAAATCGCATCGACAAGGTGAAGGATAAAGCCACATCGGCAGATATGCCCAACTGCTCAAGGGCCCGACCCAAATCCTCTGGAGAAGTGGTGAAGAAGAACCAAGAAGTGGCAGAAGCGACGACCACGAACCGCAGCGCAAAAAAGGCTGACTGGAGAGGGTTGCCCGTCGCTATCACCTGAGCCAGTAGGATAAGCACAAGAAAGAGCAATAGGGCCCTTAGCGATCGAAGCCACATCAGCAGTGATCTGCTTATGGTCAGAATGATCAGCTGAACCAACAACAATACGAGAATCTCCAAGGGGTCGAGGGTCGTAACTCCCAGCAAGGTGAATGCCACCGCCATTACTAGCTTCGTCCGCGGATCTAGCCTATGAACTGGAGTATCCAGTTTTGAGAACCTATAGGCCCTAAGGAAAGCGAGAGACACCTTCTACGCGCCTCCCAGTAGTGACGCTAGGTCAACTGGAACCAGCCTATCCTGAGACAGACCAGACCTCAGGAGTTCAGTACACAGAGAACTTAGATACGTAGGAACCATGTTAGCTCTAGCGAACAGCTCCGGGCGCTTCAGAAGATCTGTTAGGCTCCCGCTCCAAATCAGTGAGCCATCGTCCATCAGAGCCGTCCTATCAGAAGTCAAAAGGGCGAAATCGATATCGTGTGTGACGATCACGACCGACTTACCTTCGGCTTTGAATCCTTTCAGCATTTCGATCAAAGAAACTCTGTACTGGTGATCGAGCCCCACGGTTGGCTCGTCCATCACAACGACTTCAGGGCGCCAGGCCAACACGGAAGCGATCGAAAGGCGCCTCTTCTCACCGCCACTTAGGTCAAAGGGGTTGGATGAGAGATAGGCCGAAAGCCCGAACCTAACAGACACATCATTGACCACGGCATCTATCTCGTCTTCTGGGAACCCCATGTTCTTCGGACCGAATGCGATCTCCTGCCTGACCGTTTCAGAGAAGAAGCTCTTCTCGGGGTTCTGGAAGATGATGCCCACTTTCTTGGCTAGTTGTGAGATGGACGTTCTAGTTGTGGCGATGTCATCGACGAGCACCTTTCCTTTCGTTGGTAGGAGCAGCCCGTTGAAGGTCTTGATGAGGGTGGTCTTGCCGGAACCATTTGGTCCCATTATGGACATCGATGAACCCACAGGTACGTCAAGGGTTACTTGCCTCAGGACTTCCCTCTCAGGCTCGTAGGAGAAACTCACGTCCAAGATCTCGATCTTGGTCAATGCGCTTCACCCATCTTGCGACGAATGCTATCGACATAGGCCATCGGTTCAGAGGGCGGCCTCTCCGAGCTTGGACTGATGTCCCTCCCGTACGCTTTCCAGAAGAGGTATGAAAGAGGGTAGTTCACATCTAGGTTGGCCTTCATACAGAAGTCCAACGCAGCAATCGGTTTTGCATCGACCGCGATGGACCCATCCTGCATGACGATTATCCTATCAGCGGTGTTGTAGAACAGTTCCAACCGCTGTTCTATGATAAGTGTAGTGACACCTAGTTCCGATCGCAACTTCGCCAAGAATTTCGCGAAGTTCCTGGCAGCCAGGGAGTCGAGCGATGAAGTTGGTTCATCCAGAACAAGTAACCTCGGCTTCATCGCGAGCACGCCAGCAATAGCTGCTCTCTGCTGGAACCCACCCGATAGTTCGAAGGGTGGCCTCTGTCGTTGATCTTCCAACCCGGTTGTTGATAGACTCCAATCCACCCTGCTCGTAATCTCTTTCGTGGGTAGGGCCAGATTCTCGGGACCGAAAGCCACGTCATCTTCCACTGTGAGTGCGAACAGTTGATTCTCGGGATTTTGGAGCACAAATCCTACTCTCTGGGCCAAGGTGTGGATCTTCGATTTGGAAACATCTTCGCCGAACACAACAGCACTTCCAGAAAGCTCCCCTGGATAGCTGTTTGGGATCAGACCGGTTATCAGTCTGGCCAGAGATGTCTTTCCACTCCCGGAAGGTCCGGTGATGATAACGAATTCGCCGGCTCTGAGTTCGAGGTTGATCCCTTTCAGGACTGGCCTCAAGCTGCCTTGGTAAGAGAAGGCAACGTCTCTGAGCGACACAACCGGGTTCTCTGCCATGACTTGAGCTAGTCACTCCGCAGTCCTCAGCTGACTTAAATGCTTGGCCAAGAATTTCTCAGTGAGCACGAGCGATTCCTTCACGCTCTTGGAGGAATTGAGAGCCCCGGCCCTGATGTGACCTCCTCCATGCCCTCCGAGTTCTTTTGCGAGTTCGGCACTCAGAGGCCCCAGATCGAGTGAGGACAGGCTGGATAGACGACGCGACGCCCTTAGACTTGCCTTCGACCCATCGGGTGCTCTTGAGAACACTATAGCTAGGTCCGCCCCCAATCTCACTAGTGCTGATGCAACCACGGAATGATACGAGCCAACCTCCGTCATGGCGACGACAAGTTCCTTGGTTTTCAGTATCTTCATTCTCTGGGCTGCCTTCAATTTGGCTATCGTCTCATCTCTCGACGCCTCTCTCGAGACTATCTCCCAAGCCTTGGTGATTTTCGCTCCTCTCGATCCCAACTCGCAGAGATGCATCAATGTCTCGTCGCTTGCCTCCCTCAGCCCGGCAGTGTCCGTTATTACTCCCGCAAGCAGGGCCGTCGAGACGCGTTCTTCCATGGTGTAGTTCAATAGATCAAACATCTTCAGTACGATTTCGGATGTCGAGGTCGAAGGAGAGTACAGCACAATATCGTAGAGGTCTTGATCCACTAACTGGTGATGATCCACTAGAACTCTGCATTCAGCCTCCGAAAGTCGCTCAAGCGGCACTCCAGTCGTCGTCCACCCTCCCGTGTCCACGAGAAAAACCCAAGATTCTCGGGTCTCTGGCATACCCCCATCCACCTTGAGATCCAGGAACTCGGTCAACCCTCTGGACTTTTGCGGTAACTTTGTTACCGAGTGGATAGACAGACGCGATGAGGGACAACTCTTGGCAAGTATCTCTCTGATCCCGAATGCCGATGCTAACGCATCAATATCGGCTCCCCTATGAGTTATGATGACAACCCTTCTTGGCTTTGCCTCAGCCAGCCGCGCAGACAGAGCCGCTATAGAATCCGAGAGGGGAGGTGACCCGGCGACCATGCCGTTCACTGGCTCTTCAACGAACCCTTGAGTGAATCCTCCAGCTCCTGAATCTTCTCCTTCAATTTGCCCTCTTGTTTCTCAAGAGCTGAATCCCTCAGCTTGAGCAGCTCCTGTTTCTCCTTCAGCTCGGTCTCGACCTTCTCCTTGTCTCTCTTAACAAGAACTCGCCCCGCGAACTGATACACCTCATCGCCTGTCTCCTGTCCCAAGGTCTCCAAGGTTTGCTCCACTTCACTCAATTCTTCCTGGACACGCTGATGTTGCAGGACGGTCGTGTCGTAGGCGGCTTGTGTTGACTGCAGCTTGGACACCTTGTCGTTGACCTGTGGCGGCATGGATTCCAACAAGAATGCACCGAACCACACGTAGGTCGGGCTCGGTTATTAACTTTCAGCTCCCTTGACAGAGGTGAGTCCAGATATCCTGACGGAAGTAAGCCCAGATTTCGTGTGTGGTTCGTATGCGCCTCCCGCAAATGTGTGTCCACATTTCCTGCAAGTCCAGATTCCCACTCCGAGCCTCTTCAGAAATCCTCTGGCGCAGTTGGGGCACTTGTAGTTGAGTTTCCTTCTGGCCATGACATCGGCTGAGCGTCTCCTCAACGTGAACCCATACTTGACTCCTAGAGCGCCTGACGGCTTCCTCCTCGCCAAACTAGTCTTTCCTCCAGTTCATGGACCTGCCTATCTCTTGGGCCTTCTCCCAGCCGACATCGAGCATGTCGAGTATCTGTGAGGGTGTAAGATACCCTTGTTCATTCTTCATGACCGCACACAAGTTGCCCCCTTGCGTGTAGGTGTACGACATGAATCCCTCTGCTGCATGCTCTTCTTCCAGGTCGGGATCCAGGAAGAACTTCTCCCCGATGATGCCGAAGGTCGTGGAAACCGGATAATCCTTCAATGCCAATGGGGCCAATTCTCCATTGAAGGTGGGGGTGTCCCCTTCGAGGGTGTACTTCTTCAAGTTAGTGTTCTCAAGAGCTTTGACAGCAGCGAGTACCGCCGTATCGGTCATGTTTCCGTTGTAATCTAGCACATATACGTCGATGTACAGTACCTGAACAATCTTCCCAGGTTGGAGCGCCAACGCCTCCAGATCTATCGCCTTTGATTCCCTGATGCTCCTGTCGACATATCTAGCCAGCGCAATGCTCCTTTCGTCAGGCGGACCGGCCTCGAATGTGGGCGATGCCAAAGGAAGTAGTTCGGCGTTCACCGTGAGAACTCCTTGGTTCGGAGTGTCAGGGAAAGGAGATCCTAAATCGACTTTTATGCCAACCAGCACCTTTGTGCCACCCACTGACACTAGCGCAGAACCCTCTGCCTTCTTCAGCATGCCAGTCTCGACCTCGATCTTTCTGAACTCATGAAGAGCCCTTCCGTCCATTCTCTTGTCCCGCGCAAGCAGATCCATGAGCTCTTGGTGGAGAACCCTCGATATCACCGGTCGATCTCTTGTGACTGACATCACTGTGTCTCCTCCTTCTCTTGGTTCTCAGGCTGGCTGTACTTCGATTTCAAGGCAGCAGCCTGTAGCGCGTATATCCTCATGCTCCCGTTTATTGCCATCGAGATACCCTGCCTGAATTCGTCTCTTGTCAGCAACCCATCCATTTGTAGCAGTGAGACCTTGTTCATGGTGGGAATGTAGGCAATGGGCATGTCTGCATCTCCTTCTTTATCCTCGATATCATTCAGGTCGAGGACCATGGTACCGTCGGCCTTCCCGACCGCGCATCCAGCAACGAGCCCTCTGAGGGGTATTCCGGCGTCGGCCAAGGCCAATGCTGCAGCAGTCAGCCCGGCAACCCGCGTACCGCCATCGGCTTGCAGGATTTCGATGAAGATCTCTATGACAGTCCGTGGAAACAGCTCCGTCATCACTATAGGTTCCAGCGCGTTTCTCACCACCATCGAAAGCTCCATCTCTCTTCTTGATGGCGCTGGCGACTTTCTCTCATCAACCGAGAAAGGAGCCATGTGATATCTGACCTTGAGGATCGCTCGATCTGGAAGCTCTATGTGCTTCGGATGAACCTCTGAAGGTCCGAAGACCGCGACCAGTATCTTGCATTTGCCCTGTTCGTACAGGGCAGAACCGTCTGCATGCTTGAGGTAGCCCAATTCTATTCTAATGGGCCGAAGCTCGTCTGGCTTGCGTCCATCCGTCCTCAGCCCCTCTTCATCTATCAGTTTTGTCTTCTCTTCGGTCATTGTTCTTCAACCTTACCTGAAATGAGTCCCACAACCTTTTCGGTCAGACCGTATACGTGAGCCTCGTCTTCTATCAATTTGAGGGCCCTAATTAGCTTATCCCGCATGACTGGGTCACTCGTTGTTATTATGACAGTGCCGTTCTGTCCCACTATGACCCTAGAGTTAGAGGCCTGTTGGATCTTGGATAACATGGAGCCACCTCTCCCTATTACCCTAGGAATCTTGGAGGGGTTGACCCTGACCAGGAAACCGAAGTCAGCCTTTCCTAGATCCTGATCTCTGATCGTGAGAAGGGGATCTTGACTTCTGTCGAATGCCACTATCTTTGCCTTCAACACCGTTCCTATGTCGAACTGCTTCAAGGGGTCATCCATCGTTGGATCAAACCTCCTGCCGAAGACATCCGTAGCTGGAAGGACTCCAAAATAGGGGGAGCTTATGTCGACCTTCCACATATTGTACGAGACGTCACACACTATTCCAACCACCATGTCCCCAACTCTTGGGACATAGAAGCCCTTTAGAGGTATCACACTCACACCTTCTGGCCCACCTCTTCGGATTCCCACTCTGGTGGCTACTATCGATCCTTGGACCTTCACCGTGTTTTCTCCGGCCCTGTTGTCTCCTGAGCCAATAACCTCGCCAGGCACCACTATTACAGGGCCTCTTGGTTCTTCTCCCAATCTGTTTTCTTACCTCGCAAACCGACTAGACTAACGTTACTTTAACCTTTTCACCGAACCTCTTTGCCACCTTCTGCACTATGTCTGTTCTCGCCGCCTCTGGAACTTTCACCGTCATCGCCAAGAAATCGCCCCTCTTACGCGGCTGAATGACCATTTCGCCAACGGATTCAAGATATCCTCGCACGTGGGTTATTAGATCCGGTGGAAACTCAACCTCGATTTCAGCCTCTTTGACCTTCATGGGGAGTATCCTCTTCATTTCCTTGATAATTGGTTTCAGCTGATCGATTGGTTCCTTGGATGGATCAACGGAGATGGAGATCTTGTCAAATGCCTGTTCAACCCTCAAAAGAGGGATCGGGGTGTTTGTCTGGGGGTCCATAGAGACCCTTGCTATCAGTGCCATTATCGTCTTTTTCTTCTCCTCCAGCAGCTTCCTGCGCATGTGTGATGGTACTTGAAGTTCTCCGTCGTCGATGATCACTTTGCATATCTTGCGGGGATCATCCGTAGAGAACGCCTTGAGCAATGCGTCTCTTGAAGCACGTTCTCCTTTCTTGTAATCCCTGAAGACCTCTTCGAACTTGAGTATCTTGTCACTCCAAGGGCTTCTCTTGAGCTTGTAGTCTAGTGCCTTCTCAGAGTCGACCAGCACCTCGAAATGGTTGCCTCTCACATCCAGCCGAGCTAAGGATACCTTCTCGGACATCTGGACTACCTACTTCTCTGAAGCCTTTGGAGGTTGTTTCTTGGAAGCTCTCTCGAATATCTCAGAGATTTCCTCGTCCTTGGCAACGGTAACCTTCTTTTCGACAGCGTCTATGTATGCCATCCTGACCACTTCAGGTAGGGCTTCTGCCTTGTTGCTCGCAACCATCCCTATCATCACTACCTCCTTGAGGGCGTCCAACGAGGCCGATTTGTTGTAGATGGCCTTGGTGGCTTCTAGAGCCTCGTTTCTGTTCACTCCCGATGCAGTGAGGAAGTACCTGTTATAGATTCCGCTCGGATCTAGTTGATGTATCGAAGGACCCAACAGATCAACACCTCCGATGATCAGCGAAACTCCAAAGGGGCGAACCCCGGCGTTCTGCGTGTAGTTCTGCATTATGTCACCGAGCCTTCTAGCAAGGTAGTTCATGTCTATCGGCTCATCATAGAGCAGTCTGTTCGTTTGCGATTCTTGACGAGCTACGTCGATCAGGATCCTAGCATCGGACGTGAATCCAGTGACGGTCGCCGCTACATGCTCATCGATGATGAACAACTTATGGCTGAAGCTTCTGTCCTGAAGTGCGTCGGTCTTCTTCTCTATTCCGGCCAAGACAACGCCGTTGCTGGAACTAGCACCCAACGCCGTTGGGCTGTTGTTCACCATGATCATGGCGTAGTCTACTTGCCAAAGCCGTCCATCGGGGGAGAAAACGGTGATTCCTCTGTCATAACCCATCCCCGGCAACAACGTTTACACCTAAGCTCAACTCTGATGGGGTTGTGATAAACCTTTTTGGGAGCTCCCCGGCGCTGTCTTCCTCCTAATCCCTTCCAGAGTCCCTGAGGTCAGCACCACTTCAAGACCTAGGCCCAGAGACGAGATTCTTTCTTTGGCTTTAGAGACCTGCCTGTGGGGCACTGAAAGAATCGCCAATCCTGGTTTGAGAAGGAAGAAAGTGCGTTTGAAGTGCGAATCCTCGCACGTGAGGTTCTCTGCGACCTGCGACATCAGTTCTCGAATGCGATCTGACGAGTATGAGAGTCCGTCATACTTTACCAACAGATACCTCCGGCGAGTTCTTCTCACGCTTGACTCATTCGACTGTCAATAGACTTAAAACTGTGATGGGAAAGAACACCAAGGGCTTGGAGTTTTGGGAGAAAAAAGGCGCGGATTCCTTCTGTCGGTCGCCTACGACGGGCAACTCAGGAAGGCCATGATGAAGTTCCTGACGGAAGACGGCAAGAACGTATTCTCAGTAGAGGACCCGACTGACCACAAGCCCTACTGCTTGAGCATGCTGACTGAGGAACAACTCAGATCCAACAAGGAGTTGCTCTCGCTTCCCGGTATAGTTGGATTCGAACAAGTGAAGAAATTCAACGCCCTTTCCCAGACGGAACTCGTTATGACTAAGATCGTCGCTGCAGACCCGCTCAGCATAGGCGGAAAACCAAGCGGGACGGTCAGATCCGTACTGAGGGATACTTGGGAAGCCGACATAGCCTATGTCCTGAATTACATCTACGATCTTGGACTCAGACCTGGGCACCATTATGAAATAGAGGATGGAGACATCAGGCTTGTGGTGTCCGATCCTAGACCCGACGTCACGGCAAGATTGCACGCGATTCTGAGCTCAATTCCGCCCGACGACAGAGAGATGTTTGAGAAGACCACTGTCATGTTGGAGCAACCAGTGACGAACTTCCACAGGATAGCTTTGGACATCGAGGTTCGACCCAGTGAACTCAACAGATTGCCTGATCCAGATGAACCAAGGGAGGCCATCATCGCTATAGGATTGTTGGATGATGAAGGCGTGGATCTCACTTTCCTGTTGGCCTCATCGGAACGCCAGATCCCTAGGGAGATGTTGAAGGAGCCAAAGGTGAGGTTCTTCGAAAGCGAGAAGGAGATGCTAGCTGCCACTTTCGAGATTATCAATCGATACCCCTTGGTCATAACATTCAACGGCGACAACTTCGACCTACCCTACCTTCGAGGTAGAGCCAGAGCGTTGGGGATTCCGGATGATGAAATCCCCCTGAAAGCTGGCAGGGACAACGTAGATATGAAGGTGGGCGTACATGTAGATCTCTACAGATTCTTCTACAACAGATCCATCCAAATCTACGCGTTCAGCAACGCATACAAGGAAGCAACGCTGGACGCAATCAGCAAGGCGCTCATAGGGAAGGGCAAGCTTCCACTGACGAAACCAATTGCTGAGCTATCGTACGACGAATTGTGGCTCTACTGCCGAAACGACGCCGCGATTACCTTGGAGCTGACCACGTACAATCAATCGATCGTCATGAACCTGATCGTAGTGCTGATGAGAATAAGCAGAGCGCCGATGGAGGAAATAGTCAGAAGGTCAGTATCCTCATGGATCCGAAGCCTCTTCATAGCGATGCACAGGGAGAGAGGCATGCTGGTTCCAAATCAGGCAGACATATTGAAAGTCAAGGGCGAGACGGTGACGTCGGCTATCATAAAGGGCAAAAAGTACAAGGGGGCGATAGTACTACAGCCGACACCTGGCGCACACTTCAATGTGGTCGTCATGGACTTCGCATCGCTGTACCCGAGTGTGATAGCTAGGTACAACCTTTCATATGAAACTGTGAGATGCCCCCATCCTGAGTGCAGGGACAACAAGGTGGCAGATCTTCCCCACTGGGTCTGTAGAAAGGTGAAAGGGATAAACAGCTCAGCGATCGGCTCGCTGAGAGACCTTAGGGTGAAGCTCTACGTTCCTCTCTCCAAGGAAGCCACCTCACAGTTGACTGCGAAGAGATACGAAGTCATACAGAGAGCTCTCAAGGTTTTCCTCAATGCTAGCTACGGGGTAATGGGAGCGGAGAGCTTCCAGTTCTATACTCCTCCGGTTGCCGAGAGCGTGACCGCACTGGGCAGGAAGATACTTACCGAGGTCATCGCCGAGGCTCAGCGAAGGGGGACCAACGTGATATACGGGGATACTGACTCCGCATTTCTTGAGCGACCAGCGGAAGCAGAGATAGAGGCGATTTCGAAGAAGGCCTCGGGGGATTTCGGCGTTCAGCTCAACTTCGACAAGAAGTACAGGTACGTTGTATTCAGCACTCGGAAGAAGAACTACTTCGGGGTGACGGAGGACGGAATAGTGGACGTGAAGGGTCTCATGGGCAAGAAGAGCTCCACCCCGGCCTTCGTCAAGGAAGCTTTCAATGAAGCCATTTCCATACTGAGTGGCGTCAAAGACGAGAAGCAATTCGAACAAGCAAAAGAAAGGGTCGGCCTAATCCTGAAGGATAGTGTTGATAGATTGAAGAGACGTGAAATCCCAGTTGATAGCCTGTCCTTCAACGTCATGATGAGCAAGGACATAGAAGATTACAAGGACACACTTCCTCAGCACATCAAGGCAGCGATTATGACATCAAGAGATGGAGCTACGCCAGGTGCTGGGAGTGTCATTTCATACGTAAAGGTCAAGGGAAGACTAGGCGTGAAACCGACTCAAGCTGTCTCCCCAGACGAGATAGACGTGGACAAGTACCTTCAGATATTTGAAACCACTTGCGATCAGTTCTTGGAGCCACTGGGCATAGATATATCGAGCAAGGGGAAAAGTTCAAAACTGGTAGACTTCATGTGAAGACTTAATGGCCCACTCGCCAAGGGTGGTTGTAGTAGGGGCAGGCTCGTTCGGCAAGAACCACGTTAGGGTGCTCAGTGAGCTGGGTGCCCTTGTTGGTGTCATAGACATAAACGAGGCAGCAGCAAAATCGTTCTCCAATCTCTACAGAGTCCCATGGAGTTCAACCCTCAAGGATTTCGACTTCAACGGAGTTGATGGAGCGGTTGTGTCCACGCCCACCACAACTCATTTCGACATAGCCAAACAATTAGTATCTAAGGGAGTCAGGTACTTGTTCGTGGAGAAGCCAGTTGTAACCGATGTTGCGGAGGCACTCGAACTCGCCCAAATCATGGAGAGAGATGATGCGAAGCTGATGGGAGGGTTCATTGAAAGGTTCAACCAAGCCGTGACTCAAGTGAGGGCCTATCTGCAGGAGGGGAGGATCGGAGCGCCCATCATCATGGCAACATCTAGGATAAGACAGTGGCCCGATAGACCAGTTGATCTCGGGGTGATAAAGGACACTGCCATACACGATATAGACATAGTTCGTTACCTTTCTGATGAGATGCCAAGTTCCATCTATGCTCTCGCTGGTTCATTGACCGGAAGACCTAGGGAAGATCATGCAACTATTCTGTTGAACTTCCAGCGACACAGGGCCGTCCTTGAGGCCAACTGGATAACGCCATCCAAGAGCAGAAGGTTAGCGGTGACCGGAATGACCGGCTACGTGGAGGCAGACCTGATAACACAGGAAGTGTCTGTGAAGGATGACAAAGGGTCCTTCACTAAAGCAGTGCTGTGGAAAGAACCGCTGCTCTTCGAGTTGAGAAGTTTCCTTGAATCTATTTCGAATAAGAGCGACCCATCACCAGGACACAAGGACGCAATCGCCAATCTACTCCTGGCTGAGGCCGCACTGATATCCAGCCAATCCAATCGGGCGGTCTCACTTGCTGAGATGTTTGACAGATATCAGAGACAACAGCTCGACTATTACCTTCGTCGCAAGGACTGATGTGATACCTGAAGGATCCAAACGAGGAATGTCTTCACAGATGTCCAGCCCTACTATCCGAGGCTTCCTCAGACGAGACAAGAGGTCGAGAAAGTCATCGGGGGAAGAGCCGCAGGGTTCTGGGTTTCCTACCCCAGGAGCATAGGCTGGGTCGAAGTAATCAAGATCCAGCGATATGTAACAGTCTCTTGCTTTCTCGATCCAGTTCACAAAGTCGTTCTCCCTCCCATGTATCTCGTCTGAGTGTATGATGCTTATTCCAGCGGGTACTGACGCAAGTTCGTCATGCGAGGTGGCACGAGCTCCTACAACGAGAATTCTGTCCAGCGGTACTCTCTCGCTTAGCCGCCTCAGCCAAGTGGCGTGCGACAAGGTCACACCTTGGTACTCATCCCTGAGATCCATGTGTGCATCAAACACGACCAGCCTGTCGGCACCGGAACCTAGGAAACTTCCAAATGTCACTGTGTGTTCTCCACCTAGGACGACAGGTATCTTTTGATTGGAACGAATCTGGGCCACGGTTTCTTCTATGTATCGAACCGCGCTATGAACATCGAAGCCGACACCGATATCCCCGAGATCGTGAACCTTGACATTTTCAGCATCGAAGGAGTACCGACGGCTGTACGTTTCGATCTGAGAAGACGCGACCCTTATCGCCGTGGGGGCTTCCCGGTAGCCCGTTCTGAACGTTCCGGTTACATCCAATGGTGCTCCGACTATCACGAACTTCGCATCACTGAAACTGGTCTCACTGTCTAGAAACGAGACCGGAGGCCGAACATGGAGAAACCTATCATTGGGTTGTACTCTCAAGTCAGACAACCGACGATGTAGATTTTATAAACATGAACGAGAGTCGCCATTGACTGGGTAGACGCCTCAATGGTTGAGGGCATGTCAAGGATCTACACCTGGGTTATCATCATGACGGACATATTCCTCTCCGGCATCCTATCGTTTCTGGTCTTCTGGCGGGGAGTAGTTCACCCTGTCCTGTTCGTGACAGCTATAGTCCTGCCCGTCGCCGCTTTGGGATACAACCGAGGAGTCAAGGAGGCGAAGGGAGCTAACCTAGTGACAGGGATAACTCTGCTTTCGTACTTCTTGACCGTGAACTACTACCTCATAATGTTGCCATCCACTCAGGTCCAAGTCGCCGATATGATATCAGTCGTTACCGGAACTGTGCTCTCCATTCTTCTCGTTGTGCTGTCGATAGTATGCACGCCTGAGAAGAGCACGTAGATCAGCACTGGATGAGGGAGGTCACTTTGATATTTCCCTGGATAGCTTGTACAGTCCTAGGTCTATCTCCTTCCGACGATTGACCGTTTCGCTCAATTGTACGCCCTTGATTTCGTCTCCCTGCAGACTCACGATGGAAGCGTCCTCTCCCTCAAGAAGCGTCTCAATTGCCTTTGCGCCGAAGGTAGCAGCTAGTCTCCGAGAGCGCGCCGTCGGTGAGCCTCCACGTTGGATGTATCCTAGCACTGATAGCTTGGTCTCGATTCCGCTTTCCCGAGACAGATAGGAGACTATCTCCCGTGAGTCTCCATAGCCTTCGGCCACTATGATAATCACGCATCTTTTGCCCTGGAGTCCCGATTCACGAAGATCCTGAGCTATCTTGTTCAGATCCTCTCTTACCTCGGGTATCAGAGTGTATTCCGCCCCAGTACATAGTCCCACCTCAAGCGCAATGAATCCCCGTTCTCTTCCCATTACCTCTACCACGAACGTTCGGTCATGCGAGTAAGCGGTATCTCGCAAATTGTCTGTAGCCCGAATCGCCACGTTGACCGCTGAGTCGAATCCCACAGTCTCGTCAGAACCCCACACGTCGTTGTCTATGGAAGCAGGAATTCCTACCACAGGCCTCCCCGATGCCCTCCTTATGTCTAGAGCGCCACGGAATGATCCGTCTCCTCCTATTACGACGAGAGCGTCAATGTCGTTGGATTCCAGAGTCCTCACTGCATCATCAAGGCCCTTCTTCGTCTTGATTTCTTCACATCGAATGGTTTTCAGTATGGTTCCACCTTGGTTTATGATACCTGAAACCGACCGTCTGTTCATAGGAACAACCTGATTTAGGACCAGGCCAGAATATCCTCGTTCTATTCCCACTGGGTCAAGCCCTTGGTCTATCGCACATCTCACGACTGACCTTATCGTCGCGTTCATTCCAGATGCATCTCCACCTGAAGTGACCACTCCTACCTTCTTGATGTCCAATGGTTAGTGACTGAGTGTCTACTCGTCCCTGATAAGAGTTCGCTCCCTTAGGCCTTCCACCACTTACTCACGAGGTAGTGAATAGAAGATGTCCTTTTGTCGACCACGGAGAAGACGAACCGCTTCTTGACTGTAGTAGCAAGCCTTCCAGCTCGCACTAGGTCAGACGCTGTCACCTGATCACCAGCCTCCTTCACCTCGATCAGGAACGGTGCATGATCAATCCCTGGTCCGTGCTCGTATACGACGAAATCACAACCAAACTTGATCCCAGGGCCCACCACAAGGTTCTTGCTTCTCAGGTTCTCATACACTCTGTACTTCAGGTCGAACCGCTCGTGATACCGGCGAGCTATTCGCTCCAGAGCAGCTGGGCCTATTCGTTTGTTTCCTTTGACGACCCTGATCAGCTCTTTTCTCGCTAAGTAGAGTCCCTCGATGAGATCCAGCGTAAGTGGTGCCTCAAACTCGAAATCCTTCGGCTTGGGAATACCTATGGGCTTTCCGAAATATCCCATCTTGTATAGCCTGCGAGAGGCTCCTATGTCCCATACTACTAGGCGGTCATTGACAAGCTCTGCTATGATTTCCGCGTCCGACAAAGTCCTAGCACCTCCTACAGAACACTCAACGCCAGCATTCTAGATGCATCAGCAGCATCTTCGGTCTTGTCAGCTATTTCCTCCAACATCTCTGCCACGTCCTTCATGAGGACCAATGTGGGAATGTCCACCTTGGAGTCGATAAGCTTCAGTATGAACGCTCTATAGCTTACATCTGCCATCCTCTCCGCAGATTCTACAGCGGTGGCGAGCGATTCCACCTTGGCTATGTCGAAGTTCAAAGAGTAAGTGACCTCCCGCAACTTGAGAACACACTCAAGAACCGCTGCAGAATGCTCCCTTATCGCATCTAGGACACTCTTGTCGAGCCGTTGTCTCCTTGAGGACATCTCCCTTAGTCTGAAAGCTATTCCATCGGCCCTGTCGGATATCTCAGTCAGAGGGGCGGCGAGTCTAAGGAAATCCTCTCTGCTGAACAGGATGGCTCCGGCAGAAATCAACTCTTCTGCGAGAGATCGTTTCAGGTTGGCCGCTTCATCCTTGAGTTCCATCACTTTTTTTCCGTGGAGTTCTACCTCCGAATTCTTCCCCTCTGCAAATGCAATCACCATGTTGTGGAGGCCCCTAACTGTGTCCAGACTCACCCTAGTTAGCTCTTGGCACAGGTTCAGGGCCTGCCGCCTGAGCTTGGCTGATGCTTCTGATGGCAGCAATCACGTTACACTATGTGTGTGAGGAGGAGAGTTATAAGATTAAACTTGGGGCTCGCCCGCTTGGGCGCTAAGCCTCAGGGTTATTCTGCTAGGCAACTCGTTCACGGGTGAGCGTTGTTGCTCACGCGTGTCTCGATCCCGTATGGTCACAGAATTATCCTCAAGCGTCTTGTAATCTACTGTAATCGCCAAAGGGATGCCTATCTCATCAGAGCGGGCATATCTTCTCCCGATAGATCCAGATTCGTCATAGTTGCAGAGGAATCTAGCGCCTTTCAGCAGCGATAGAACTTGCTTGGCCACACTCGACAATTCGGGCCTGTCCATGAGAGGGAAGACGGAGACATCCTTTGGGGCTATCTTCGGAGGCAGAGAGAGGTAGAACGAGCCCTCTCGTTCCTTCAGACCGTACTCAAGTGCAGCATATAGAACTCTCTCCCCCCCGAAGCTCGGTTCCACCACGTGTGGCACTATTTCTCTCCCATCACTGAGCGTCACTCCCAGGTTCTCTCCGGTCTTTTTCATGTGACCCCTCAGATCATAGTCTGTTCTGTACGCGAATCCAGCCAATTCCGTCCAGCCATATCCATCTAGCCAGACCTCAGCGTCGAACAACTGCTTTGCGTAGTGTGCCCTCTCCTGAGGTAGCTTCTCTCTGAACCTGATCTTCGACTGGTCTATGCCAAGTGATGAGAAGAATCCAAGTCCCGTGGCCATGAACACGCCTACCCAGTCATTAAGGAATGTTCCGTCATTGATGGCGCTCGCCAAAGGTGTCCTGAATATCTCCTCGGAACCCGAGATTTGCGTTTTCTCCGTGAGCAACGGCAAGACTACAGAACCGAGTTCCCCATCGATATGCAACTTCGCCTCAGGATCCACGAACATCTCCAGCTCCATTATGGTGAACTCCCTTAGCCGCAGTAACCCCTGTCTCGGGGAGATCTCGTTTCTGAATACCTTGCCTACCTGCGCTACCCCGATAGGCAACACTTGTCTACCGATCTTGTACAGCCGCCTGAACTCCGTGAAGATTCCCTGTGCTGTCTCTGGTCTAAGGTACGACTGGGCACCTTGTGCAAAACCGAGACTAGCGGTCACCATTAGTGGTGCAAGGAAAGGTTTGCCCAGTTTTCCTTTGCAGTTGGGGCATGTCACACCTTTGGTCACAATTTCCTTTTCCAGCTCTTCGAGATTCAAGAGTTCCGCGTTCCTTAGGTCGTATTCCTCAGATAGCAGTTGGTCTATCCTCCAAACGGCTCCGCATGAAGTGCACGCCGCGGCTTTGTCAACGAAGCTCTCCTCATGCCCTGAAGCCACGTAGACGTCGCGTGGCCCAAGAATGGGCGATTCAAGAGTCATTAGCCCGAACTTCTCTGCGAAGGATTCGAGCCATAGATCCTCTATCCTGCGCTTGATCAGGAACCCGACCGGTCCTACTGCAATAGTCCCGCGAAGACCTCCATAGAGTTCGTAGGGCTGCCAGAAAAGCCCCCTCCTTTTGGCCAGATCGTTCAGGCTATCCCTCAGGCTCTTCCTTGTCTCTCCGCTCATGCCAACAAGCAAACCCCGCCAATCACCGCGATATTAAGCCTGTGTTGCGCCCGTCGAGACGGCTATCCAGCCAACAGCTCTCTCAGTAGAACAGTTGCATAACTTGACCTAGGTAAGAAGAAGCGAACGAGAACCGATCGATTGCCAGTCGGTGTAGCGGAGACAGACCTTGGGATAGTCAGGGCGGCACGAATCTGACCAGGATATCCGACTTCGGGTCGCTCCCTAAAGTGGAAAGAAGGACAACCCACTCCCAGTTCGTCCATGAAGTGCCCCAACTGCTCTGACAGAGTTCCCTCCGTCAGAAAGCCTGGGCATGCAACCGCCGGAACGGCCTTTCGCTCGTTGAGATCATTACCTATTGTTCTGAGAGAGGAGGAAGTAGCCCTTACACACGTAGTGAGGGGGCTGGCTCGGTTGTCGAGAGGCATGTACAACATGCCTTCTTGAGCTCTCCAGCTCATCAACTCATCTTTCATTCGACTGATCGTGACATTGAAAAGGAATGCAGAGAGAGACTCCAGCAAGAACCTCAGGAGGTATGAAGGAAGGTCCAGCAGCGATTTCCTGCTGTCTCCTTCATACCGCATGAGATTCTTCACTAAGGATCGCTCCAAGATCAAAGGCGAATGGGCTAGGATCTGAAGTCCTCTCCATCTCCCACTCTCGAGAAAACCTTCTCTCGCTTGACGCAATGATTCGTCGTCAGAACCGGAAGGAGTTCCGACTATGACCTTCGTCGCGGCATCATAGTCTCGTTTAGCGATCAGATATCCTGCTACGTGGTTGATCGGCTTCTTTCCCCCGAAACGCTGTGGCCCGAAGAAATTCAGCAGCCCTGTCCCGCGTACTCTATCAGTGAACCCAGACAGAAAATTCCGGAGTTCTCGTATCTGTGCAGGATCACTGAGTCTGATCACCACCCAGAAGAGATTTCCGCACAAGTCCAAAGGGCTCAACGGGCTCCTAGCTGTTGAGTGTAAGCTCGCCTCCCAATTTCCGCTGCGCAATAGCGGAGGTGGAGTCCCGCGGAACCCGATCGGAAATAAGAATTGATATGTCACGGCTCGTTTGTCTTTGAGCCCGAGGTACTTCACCTGCCATGGCTTCAGCTGGAGCGCTGCGGAGAACTCTCTGACTGCAGTGATTGTATCGAGATTCGTCTTCGACAACACGTACACTGGCATTCCCTCTTCTTCACCCACTCTGTAGGTCAGCGAGGTTGCCACTGACCCATCCCTCAAGACCTCCGAGACGAAGAAGTCTTCGGGCGTTTCACGGATCCTGCCTCTCAGTCTCGATGAAATATCATACGAATGGGTCTCTATGCCTATTAGTCTGTCCGCGCCGTATTTTTCCAACCATACGGCTACCCCTTGGGGATCACTCGGTATCTTCGTTCTCATCATTTCAACAGAGGCAAGTTGCTGGTGACCTTGTCCATGATGCCGGAAGGCGCAGGGCCGATTCCAAGAGCAGTGATCGTACCAGGTGGCAGTTCAGTCAGTCCCTTGTCCTCAATCAATGCAGTCGGGAGGCTGAGCGACTGAGCCTTTTTCTCCAATCGGAGCAGATCATCCAGCGACTGAACTGACAGCGCAACTTTCTTTTGTCCTTCGTCTACCCAACCTCTGTACCATTTCCGCTTTTTGGCCCTTGCATCAGCCGCGGAAGTCACAGCAGCGTGTGCGACCTGCACGGCCGTTTTCCCTATGGACATTCCTAGGTCGGACCTGACAACGATGCACTGCTTGTATTCGAACTCCATGCTCCCCCTACCTGCTTACTCTGACATCCCTTCCTCTCTTAACGGTTCTCTTCTCTCCCACGCCGCACAAGTGGTTGTCTACCGCCAGCGTCTTTTATCCCCAACACCAGTATGGTCCCGAGTGCATAGCAGACTGCCGCAGATAGATAGAGCGCAGTGTAGCCTAAGTTGTGGGATTGGGCATTGAAGTAGTCCAACATGAATCCGCCTGCGCCTGCCAACACGCCCGAACCAGCCGTAGCGAGATTTGATATGCCGAGATAGCGACCCCCGGTTCCCGGCGGTATCAGATCCGCCCCCCATGCCCAGTTGACGCTGAGAAATATCCCAGCACTCACTCCGATGATGCCCCCGTACACCAGCACCTGGTCTTGTGTTGTGGCGGTCATCAATAACAGCGCCCCGATTGCCCCCAACACTCCAGAGAGGACTATCAGCCATTTCCGTCCGAAGCGATCACTCAGCACGCCCGACGGGTAGACAACTATCGCGATGCTCACGGCAATTACAGCGAGCAACCCCCCAACCGCTCCGGCCGGATTCGGCAGACCCAGAACATCTTGGAAGAAGTAGAGTGCGTAGTTGCGAACCAAGTTAGCGCCAACTAAGATCAGAAGGCGTGAAACCAGCCAGAGGAAGAAGTCGCGGCTGTGGAAGATAGAACCCAACACATCCCGTGCTGAATCATGTCGTGGTTGTAGGGTTGGTTTCTTGGGTTCGATCCCGAGAGCTCCGTCAAAGGGCTGTTCCGTCACAAACAGTGCGGTAATCGCCATGCAGATCAACAGAAAGGCAATGATCGCAAGGAATGACACTAGTATCTGACCTTGTCCGACTAAGTATCCCACCACCAACGAAGTGACTACGATCCCTACTATCTCTAGCAACTGCTTCACGCCAGTCACGGCTCCCCGCTTGGCTTCTGGCACCAAGTCCGGTATGTAACCCTGGTAGGGTCCATGTGCTATGTTGGAAGAAGTCTGTAGGAGTAGATAGGAAATGAGGAGCACCAGATAGTCGTTCGAAAGCGCCATCATGAGAAGGAAGATCACGTCAACCAGTGTGCCACCGACTAGGTAGGGGCGCCTACGCCCCCAGCGAGTCGTGTGCGTGTCGCTCCATGCTCCCGCCGCGGGTTGTACGACGATCGCGACTATCAGCCCAAGAGCCGAGATCAGACCAAGAGCCCCACCCCTCTGCGACTCAGCGACTGAAAGTGAAACCAATGCGGGTAACAGAATGGGTCCCATGGAATTCCAGAGGAAAGATAGAGCGAACCAGTAGACGTTGAGTGTTAGATAGTCCAAGGGACGCAGTGGATGCGACCGCGCTGAGGGATCTGGTTGCGGCATCTTGCCTTTTTGCATGGGATCCGAATTTAAGACAGACGGGGAGATCGGAAATCCCCGAAGTACACGTCTCCTTTGGTCTGGCATCACGCTCCGACGATTTCTGTGCAACGTCAGAAAGCAACTCTCGAAATCATGAGAGATCTCGACTGGGTCGGAGATATGCCGCCGTATCGAGGTCTGTTGTAACATTTAAGGCAGGCCAGTCAAATCCCGACTAGGTCGGCTGGAACAGATGTCCGACGTGTCGACAGTCGTTGTCGTTGGCAGTGGCGTTAGCGGAATGTCATCAGCAATGACACTGGCCAAAGCAGGAGTGCCAGTCAAAGTCTTGGAAGAGCATGACACGATCGGATTCCCGTGTCACTGTGGAGGCGTCGTTTCGACCGACTACTCGGAGAAGATTGGCATTCCAACGCCGTCTTCCCTCGAGTTGAATGAGTTGTACGGCTTCAGATTCACGGACGGGGCTAAGGAAATCGTCGTCAGGTCCGGTCACCCTGTCGCGAAGGTGATATCAAGGGAAAGATTCGATGAGCATCTTGGGAAGCTGTGCGAAGAAAGGGGGGTCCAACTAATCAAGTCGAAAAAGGTAGTATCTATAAGGGGGATTGATCATCCAACCTTAGTCGATGAGTCCGCACGCATGCACAGTGCAAGATATGCGGTGCTGGCTGGAGGAATTGCAGATGATCTCGGCTACCAGCTTGGTTTCACAAGAGACAATTCTCATCTACTGATATCAGCCCAGTGCACCGCAAAGAGGCGTGCAGATCCTACTGTCGCCTCCATATACTTGAGCGAAGGTATTTCTCCAGATTTCTTCGGCTACGTTGTGCCTATCGACGAAGGACTTTGTAGGATCGGTGTTGCCTCTCGAAGGGCAGACGTACTGAATTCTGTCAATCTCATAGCCAAGAAGGAAAGAGCGGAGCTGTCCGGAAGGCCGAACCTGTGGGGGATCTGGACAGGAGGACCCATCTCAAGAAGGAGAAAAGGGAATGTCCTCGTCGTGGGAGATGAGGCAGGAATGTCAAAGGCCACAACGGGAGGAGGTATAGTGTTTGGAGCTTTGTCTGGGGTGGTGGCAGCAGAGACAATAATCCAAGATTTGAAAGGGGACGCCACTAAGGCGACGAAAGCCTCGGAAGCTTTGGTATTCCAACTCCGAAAGATCAGAGGGATCAGGAAGTTGTTAGACGCTTTGGGGCCTCAGTTAGCGATGGAGGCAATGCTATCAGTGACGACCAACGACAGAATGGTGAGATATCTGGAGACGGCCGATTTTGATTTCCATGGGGACTTGACGAGGATACTCCAGAACGTCACGCTGAATGCTAGTCTGTTGCCCATTAGTATCAGGGTTATCCGTCATCTCATAACCGGATTGTTTAAATAGGAAGTCTTAGACCGCCCGGCAATGCCCAGAGGAACTTCATCAAACAAACCCCTCGACCCACATGAGAGGTACGTGAAGTTCATGTGCTTCAATTGCGGAGAGGTCGCGATATGGAGGGGTGAGAAAGATAGGAAGTTCGTCAGGCAGTACGCATGCCCCAAGTGTGGTTTCGTCGGGCCATGAGGTGACAAAGGGATGGACAGGAAGGTCATTATGACTGTGAGAGTATTTCCAACAGGGATCGATATCAACCTAGACAACCTGCTGCAGGCGCTAAGATCCGCGTTCCCCGAGGAACAAGTGATCCTCCGCAGCAGGGAATACGTCGGCTATGGCATTGAAGCTCTGGTGGTCGATTTGACTGCCCCGGAGAGGGATGGCGTGAGTCAAGAATACGAGGACAGGCTGAAATCGTTGGCTGGCGTTGGGGAGATTTCCGTTGAGAGCGTTAGGAGGTTCGTCACAGTGGGCCGATCACAATGAGCAATGAAGCGCCACTTCTGAAATCAGAAGTCTTGGAGATATTGAAAGCCAAGAAAGCCGTCCAGTTCGAAGATCTGTTCAGAGAAGTGAGGAAGACATATCCTGACACAACCGAAAAAGATCTCACGAGTACGTTGCTCAAATTTGAGATAATGGGTCTAGTAGTCACAACCAGATTGTCGAAGAAAGACATCAGGGTCGAACTCCTAGGAACAGCCACTGTGGGAACTGATTAATATCCACAGGTTGAAACCCCAGATTGTGCCTTGGGTGTAGATATAGGGGGCATATTGACCAAGGAAGAAATAACCTTTGACAGACTTAGGTCGAAGGTCGTCGCGGTTGACGGTTACAACATCCTGTATCAGTTCCTGTCCATAATAAGGGGAGCTGATGGCAGACCTCTGACCGACAACAGCGGGAGGACTACCAGCCACTTGTCAGGACTGTTCTACAGGGTCTGCAATCTCCTCTCGAATGATATCTGGCCCGTCCTCGTGCTTGACGGGGAGCCACCGAAGTTCAAGAGACAAGAGGTGGAGGAACGCAAAGAAAGAAAGAAACAGGCTCAGGAGAAATACGATCAAGCTCTGAGAATAGGCGACCTTGAGGGCGCTAGGAAATACGGCCAGGCCACGGCGCGCGTGAACGAGTACATCCGAGAGAGTTCGAAGCAATTGCTTGGATTGATGGGTGTCCCCTGCATTCAAGCCCCGTCTGAGGGAGAAGCACAAGCCGCCCACCTAGCAAGAGAGGGGATGGTGTTCGCGGCAGCCAGCCAAGACTATGACTCCGCACTCTTTGGAGCACCGAAGCTTGTCAGGAACCTGGGCGTTACTGGGAGGAGAAAACTCCCAAGGCGCAAGGCATACGTCGAGGTGAAGCCGGAGCTGGTGGATATTGAGAGGACGACCAGAGACTTGGGGATCACAAGAAGTCAGCTCGTTGATATCGCAGTTCTGATTGGAACCGATTATTGTGAGGGAATCAAGGGCCTAGGGGCCAAGAAGGCCCTTGCTCTTGTAGCTGGAGGTGCAAAGCTACAAGACGTATACAAGGAAAGGAATGCGGTGATTCCTGAGAATCTGGACCAGATAGTTGCCTTCTTTATGGACCCACCTGTCACCGAGGTCAAGTCCTTGGATTTCCAACCCATTGACAAGGATGGAGTGGTCTCTCTTCTTGTAAGGGAGTACTCCTTCTCCGAAGAAAGAGTCGTGAAGACTCTAGATGCAACGATTCAGAGGATCGAGGCAAAGAAGTCCGGTCTGGCTAGGTTCATCCAAGGATAGTGCCAATCAACTCTCCCTCAGCGGAACGAATATGACATCCATCATGTACTTCTCAGTGATTTTGGTGCCAACCTTGCGTACCAGATGTAGCTCCTGGGACCAAGAGCTACCTCCGACCGGGATCACCATTGCACCACCGTCAGCAAGTTGATCTGTCAATGGCCTTGGTACGGTCGTAGCTGCTGCCGATACCATTATCCTGTCGAAGGGTGACTCCTCGGGCAGACCCAACGTACCATCTCCGAGAATGACATCTACCCTGTCCGAGTAGCCACATCTATGGAGGTTGTCTTTGGCGAAGGAGACTAGGCGAGGGTCTATCTCGATAGCGTGTATCTTGTGACTGATTCCCGTGCTAGGAGACGGACTAATGACTTCTGCCATCACTGCTGCTCCGTAGCCACTTCCCGCCCCCACCTCCAACACGTTGTGGTTGGCTTCTAGGTCCAGGGCTTCGACCATGTAAGCAAGCATGGATGGTGCTGATATCGTTTGGCCGGTATTCATCAGGGGGAGCGGCGTGTCGACGTAGGCCTGATCCCTGACCTCTCCGGAGACAAACTCCTCTCTGGGAACCGTTAGAAATGCTCTCTCCACCTTCTCCGACGTGATTACCCCAAGTGACTTGAGGTAAGAAACCAGCCCATCACGTTGCTCATCGTAACTGACCAATCTCGCTCTTTTATACAGCGGTTGAGGTTTTATCGGTTAAGCTTGTGCGTAGCGGCAACGGCGACCATCATCGCCCATGGTCATGAACTCGTAACTCTAAGACACCCCACCACAATCGAGATTACTAAGGACAACGATATGACCAAGAGAGGCGACTGCATACTCGCTGTTGGAGCCTCCGCATCTGCATCTGAACTGAGCGCGGAATTGAAGAACCTGCTGCATAGAGGTGCCCGCCTGGTCGTCACAGTTGAATGCGCTGGCATTCGAGACATAGTTGAGGCGGCCGGATCCAAAGAGATGGTATTCTGCGACCAGACATCAATAGTCGTCAGAAAGAGTTCATACATCGACGGGCGCACCGTAGGCGTCCTATCCAACAAGGCAGCCAAAGACATCAACAGGGATCTGGCCCGTCAACTTGCAGAACCCACCAACCTAGTATCCATAAGGCTTGACGCGGTCCCAATTTGATCTAACCGTCAGAAGCCCACCAGCTGGTAGGGATCCGGTCTGAATCGCTCTTAGGACACCTTGATGTCTGCGACTTCATTGAACTCCCTTGGGCCGACCTCACGGACTATCCTGTGAAATCCCACTTCGGCACGCCTCCAACCTAGGGATTTGAGCGCAACTATCGTAGGTGAGATCTTCTCCTCGAAAGTCTGTGAAGCTCTCCTGAATGAATAGAGGTGTATTGTTCCTCCCTGCGTTCTTAGTGCGTCTGTAGCGGCCGCCAAGTACAGTTCAGCCTGTCTGGGCAGGTTCATTATCACTCTGTCACATAAACCCCTTAGGAATCTACTTGCTACTTCCGCTGCATCTCCTTGAAAGACTTCAACTCTATCAGATACTCCGTTGAGTCTCACGTTCCCTTTCAGATAAGTGACGGCCTCAGGACTGATGTCACAGGCTTTGACATGCGAGGAAGGCCTTAGCTTGGCTATGAGCACTGAGAACGGGCCCACACCTGCGAAGAGATCACACACGGTCTCGTCTGGCTCGACAAGGCAGGCCACCCGCATTCTCTCTGTCGAGAGCCTGGGGGTGAAGAATACTTTGGTGACATCCAGACTGTAGACACAACCGTGCTCTCTGTGCAGAGTCTCCGTCGTACCTGATCCGTACCATCGTTCGTATGAGGCCACACGCTCAATCCCTGAGACCGGAGACACCTTAGCTAGTATCAGTCGAACGTTCGGGTGAACTGACAGTAGTGCACTGACTAGGTTCTTCCTGTACTTCGACATCCCCTCTTTGATGGAGATCACTGCAACATCACCTATGATATCAAATGATTTTGTGATCTGATCCACTGTCGCAGGTTGCAGATCCTTCAGAAGAGCTTCTCTCAAGCTCCTCGGCCTGCGGTGATTCACCCTCAGCTCACGCTTGACCAACTCCAATAGATGTAGCTCGGAATTCCCCTCAAGCTTCTGGCGGTTCAGTATCGGAAGCAGAAGGTACTCTCCCTCAACCGCTGGAGCCAGATCTGGATCGATAATCTCCAAGCTCCTGAGAAGTGTTCTCACCCGCTCACCCTTCTCTAGAGGAACTTTCACGGCTAGAGTGGTTTTGAGTTCGTCTCGCATCTCCAGATCCCAGACCTTCGATAGCAGACTCGGCAGCAGATATATCTGCCTTAGGAGCAGTTCAGATGCAGATCTTCCTGTTCCTCTTCAAGATCTCCTTCGCCTTCAGCAATTTATCAAGCTCACAATTCACTCTCTTCTTCAGTCTCTTGCGCTTGATCTCCAGCTTTCTGAGTTCCAACTGAAGTTCGATCACTTGCTCTTGAAGCTCTTCTACTCTCGAAGCCATCTGAATCAATGAGCCCGCGCTGAATTAAGCGCCCACAACTGGGTAGTCCAACAAGAAGTAATGCGGGCCCGATGGGATTTGAACCCATTTCTGGCGGGAGTCGATTCCCGTGACCATCAGGTTAAGAGCTTCAGCTAGTCCAACATCTGTTGCTCTTCCATGCTGAGCTACGGGCCCTGACTTTGGCGCTTGACTAAGCGCTTTTATCTGTTTTGCCTACGGTAGGAGCACTCACTTGAAAGGCAAGAGGGTACTGGCCTCAGGCGTGTTCGATGTCCTGCATCCAGAGCACGTAAAGTACTTGGAGGAGGCGAAGAGAACAGGAGGTGCTGGGTCCAAACTCGTGGTCGTTCTCGCGAGAGACAAGACTGCAAGGAATATGAGAGGACGCGCACCAATCTTCAGCGAAAGAGCGCGCCTGCGGATAATACGCGCTCTGAGACCGGTGGACGAAGCCATGCTGGGTCCGTCGCCCAACGATCTGGAGGAAGGAATGAAGAAAATCATACTGAAGGTAAACCCGGATATCATCGCCTTCGGGTATGATCAGCATCGCAGCGGGATAGTCTCGAAGGTCAGCAAGGTGCTGAAGGAAATGGGACGAAAAGACATCCGCTTGGTTAGGATCAGGGAATTCGCGTACGACGACTTGTCTAGGTCATCCGTGGTCAAGAGTCTGATAGCCCGAAGATTCTCTAAGCAGGGAAAGAGAACGACAAGGCATCGTCATCCTTGAGGTGAATTGTCTTTCTCAGGTTCTTGTCTGATATCAATTCGACTATGGTTAGGTCATAGACTGTCCTTTCTGACCTGACCAAGACCGAGTTTGAAACGCCCTCTACTCGCACGCGATAGCAGCCGACATCTCCAAACGCCCTTTCGCGTGTCGAGAAACCGCGCAAGACTACGGGTGCCGTGCTGTAGAGCAGTATCAACTTGTTTAGTTCATCAAGTGAACTCACCCTTAGGTTGAGAGTCCCAGGATATGGTGAGAACCCTAATTTCGTCATCATCTGTCTTGAGTATCCGCTCTGCGAAATGTAGTACGATCCTTCTCCTTTTCCCGTGAATACCCGCCCCGTTATGACGAGGCTTATTGGCTCGATTCGACTCCGCAGTGTGTCAGTTGACACGCCCGCGAGCTCCTGTGCAAGTCTGGAGTATGCGCTGGGGGTGAACACGATCCTCTCCCCTCCTTTCGAGAGCTGTCTGAGGATCATTCCATCTGATGATAGCTCACTGAGGAGAATGGACGCTGTCTGCTGAGATACTCCGAGAATCTCAGCAAATGAACGAGTGCTGGTGAAGAGCTCCCCCCTATTCTCAGACATCTTGAACAGAGATAATAGTGAAAGAAGCGCCCTAGCCCTTTTTCCATAGCTTTGCCGCGAGCGCTCCTTTGGACTCATGGTGTGCACTTCCGAGTGGTTCGGGATAGCCGTATTTTGTCGGGAGACTATTAACGATATCTACGCTCTCCTGAAAGGAGATCAAGTTTCCAGGGCTTACGTACAATTTCCCCTTCTTTTGACAGAAGAGGCGGTTGTATGTACTCATGGGTGACCCCAACATGCCCTTAGCTAGTCCTATGGTTGGCAACTTGAGAACCACGCCCAAGTGCGTCGCCAGTCCGCAAAGGCATGGATGGGCTAGGCCGTGGCCGTTAATCAACATCAGTTGGGGGAAAGCCCCCACCTCACGCATGATGTTTAGGATAGGCCCAGCTTCCCTGAAGGCAAGGAAACTCGGCTGGTAGCTGACTTGGGAAGGGGGAACGGACTTGGTCAGCGAAAGAAGCCTACCATTGTCAAGGTCTAGCTCAGCATATGCAGCCATCGTTGCAGATTCGGAATATGCGACATCCACCCCACCAACGGTCGACAGTTTGTCTCGCCCGAAGGCTCTGATCCTCGCCTTTGAAGCGAGAGCGATCTGGCCCTTGGTCGCCCTACGTGCGTCGATTCTCGTGTCTGACTTAGACATACAGGATCAATTGCTGTGCTGCAAACGTCTTGCCAGCTGATCCATCGACCGCGCCAACTTTCTTCTACTTAGCTCTTCCGTGACATCCGAAAGCGTTGACTCAAGGACCGATCTATTGACATCGAGCTTCCGTCTTAGTCCCGGAGCCACGGAGTCAGCCAAGGAGATCGAGGATAGCTCGCCATAGAGTTCTGTCATCACATTGAAGAGATACGCCACCTCGCTCACATCCTTGTTTGCAAGGGAAGCCAATATCCTTCTCCTGAGTTCGCCTATGACGTCAGAGACTCCATACAGTATAGCCAGTTCTGGGAGTGCGTCCAGCTCATGAATCGAGAGAAACTCGTCACCTGTATAGATGGACAACAGCAGGCTCGCCTCCAAGAACTCTTGCACGACTTGGATTGTGTAACCCCAATGTTGAAGATAGCGTGGAGATCTGGTCATCTTCAGGAATTTCTTGAAATCACGAGTGGACCTTTTGAGCGTCCTTCTCGCTTCGCTCGTTCTCCCGGCATGGATCGCGGAGACAGTCTCTCTGCAGGCCCTCAGAATGACCTCCCCAAGATCTATGATGCTTCTCTTACGTAGTTCAGAGGATCTGAGCGACTCATGTGCCTTCCTTATAGAACGCTTGATGCGGGGGATCAGCGAACTTCTGGTACTCTTGGTTCGCCTAGACAACTCTAACAGACCTTGAGAGGCTCTTCCTCCTCCACGAGCTCTTTCTGATTTTTGGGCTTCTCCCGAACCCGCACGAAGCGCAGTATCCTTTCCTGATGTGATAGGAGCGTCTGCCGCATCTGGGACAGGTCGTGTGAATCCTCTTCTTGTTCATCCGGCCGAAGGAGGTCGTTCCAGCTGTGGTCTTTCCCATTGTTCAGTCTCGCCTACTCTGCTGGAGAGACGAGGATTATGTTGTCTCCCCTCACAACTATCATACCTAGCTTCTTTGCGTCATCCTTGAAAATCTCCTCTGCGTCATCGAGCACTAGGTTCATGTGCGTGTCAAAGCCCAGGAGTATGCCTCTTATCCCCCCTCCTCCCTTGAGCCTAAGGAGAACGTTCTTGCCTATCGAGTTCTCCAGAGCCTGTGATGTGGGTTCACTCAACAACAGAATTCGCACCGTAGCAGAAGAACATCGGATATAAACTTAAGCAGGAAACTCAAAGTACCCGATATCTCTCCCCGAGCCTTGGTACAGTGGCTCTGTGAGGGAACATATGAGACACTGTCCTATGTAGACTGCGCAGCTTATTCTTCTCACCATGAACCAAGAAGAGTGAACCACGTCCAGTGATTACATTCCTTGCGAACGTCAGGAGCTGTGATCTATCTGAGTGCCCCGACAGGCCGTCCAATCGGTGGATCTGGCTTCTGATATCTATCACGGTTGGTTTGCCTTCTTCGTCGTAGAGCTGCACCTGTTTTGCGCCTGACAGTACCCTTTGACCCAGCGTCCCCTCAATCTGATAGTTGACAAACAGAACCGAATCCTTCGGTTCAGGGGCCACGTGTCTGAAGTATTCCAGCACTGGGCCTCCTTCTAACATGCCTGATGTCGAGAGTATCACCGCCTTGCCTGCAGATAGAGCCTCTGGTCTCTCTGAACTGCTTTTGATCGGTACGAAGTATTCCGACTCCAGCGGGTTGACTCCCTCTTCGGTTATGAGCGAATAAAGCTCGGATGACAGATAACTCGGGAAAGCTGAATGAACCTTCGAAACTTCCGTTATCATGCCATCAACAAACACCGGGGCCTCTTCGATGCTCTTGTTAGCCATTGCCCTATCCAGAATCAGCAAGACCTCCTGGGCTCTGCCGACCGCTAACGTCGGGATCAAGACCCTTCCTCCCCTTTGAAAGGTCTCATTCACCAGAGAGACCAATCTGTTTTCGACCTCTGTCCGGCTCGGCATTACGTCTCCTTCCCCTCCGTAGGTGGATTCCATCACGAGTGTGCCCACTCTGAGGAATCTGGAGACGGCCGGGTTGAGCAACAACGATCTCCCAAGCTTGAAATCACTCGTATACAGCACTGAGTAGCCCGCATCGCCAATTGTCAAGTCTACCAGCGAGGAGCCAAGTATGTGACCGGCGTTGTAGGGTGTTATCTTGATGTCTGGGGAAACGTCTGTCACTTGGTTGTACTTGACCACGATCGTTTGCTCGATGACCGACTTGACATCCTTCAGCGAGAAGAACGGGAACGAGCCTGACCTAGTTTCCACATTGTAGAAATCTTCCAACAAGATCGTCAGAAGGTAGAGAGTCGGTTCAGTCATGTAGAATGGACCTTGGTAACCATACTTCGTCAACAACGGCAACGCTCCTATGTGATCCAGATGTGCATGTGACACAACGACTGCGTCCAGTGATTCAAAGTCGTCGAACTCATAGTCAAACCTCGGGAACAATGACCCTCTCTGCGAGGTTCCGGGGTTTACCCCCGCGTCCACCAACACTTTGCTCTCATCTGTGGACACGAGCATGGCTGAGCGCCCTACCTGTTCTACTCCTCCCAAGAACGATATCGTACAATTGCTAGTTGGGCCCAAGGGAGTTCTGAAGATCCTGTCCCCCGTCTCTCTGAGGAACGAACTCTTGGACTCGGATTTGGACGTTAGAACATGCAGTACCTGTGAGAAAGTCTTGGAGTCCGACAAAAACTTCTTCTCAACGACCAGTCTCCAGCCGGTCTCCTTGGCCACCTTCTGGGTGAGGTTGTTGATGTCGGCCTCCAACAGCGCAATGTTATCCGCTATTGAGATGGCCTCGCCAGTGTTGTAATTGAAGATGATCCTCTGAAGGCCTGCCTCCTTTGGCAGTATAGAAGAGATCGCCCCGGATGCTGCCTCTTCTTCGAGCAAGTATTGAGGGGCGGTTCTTATTACGACTCTCTTCCTCAGTACTTTGGCCAGCTCGGAGGCGTATTGCTGACCTGATAACATGAACTCAGGGTTCTTTGTAAGCAGTACAATCTGAGGGCCTTCTATCTCTATGCCCGTCAGAGATGCCTCTGGTGGTGCCCTCTCAAGAACCTCTTTCCTCACTAGTTCAATCATCGTAATGTGTGCCGTGCCCTGACCTAAGCACTACACTGCCGCGATCCTCTTGGCAATAGTCTCTTTTTCATCCGGCGAGAGTTCTCTGTAGCCCGCAGAATCGACCACGACAACATCGAAATCATTACCGGTCGCTGTGTCCCTGTTCATCGCAGTTAGGATCGCCTTGGCCGCGAGCGGTATGACATCCTTGCAAGGCATGTCCTTATGTATGTTTGCCTCAAGGAAGCCAAGCGCAACGGGTGACCCGGAGCCGGTTGATACAAGGGTCTCTTTCGTGACCCCTCCGAACGGATCGATCTGGAACAAGCCCGGGCCGTCGTAGTCCAAGCCGCCTATCAGTGCCTGAACCACCATCGGGGCTAACCTGTTTCCGAATAGCACCAAGGATGCAATGTTTGAAAGTGACTTTATGGGAATCCTAGTGCTCCTTTCTAGCCAGAAGATCCTAGCTTGGTACCTAAGAACATCCAACAAGGCCTGGGCATCGGCCACACCTCCGGCCATAGTCATTGCCGCATGATCCTCTACTCTGTGCACCTTCTTTCCGACCTTGTGTGCGATGAACGTTTCCCCCTGCACCACACGAGTGTCAGTAGCAAATACGACTCCGTCCTTACAGACTACGCCAACTGTAGTAGTTCCCCACTTCACCTCGGGCACTTTGAATGATCCTGATCCCAGAGGCACCCCAACTGGCCCAGAGTAGCGGCTCAATCTAACACAAGCACCCGATGAATTGCATTAGAGGCAGAACCCGTCAAGATAAGTTTTTCTTTTCTTGTGCCCAGGAGGGAGAGCAATGCCCGATGGTGGTCCGCACAAGATCGAGCTTCCTAGGTTGATCGTGGTCGGCGGGGGTATCATCGAAGGTATTGGGAAGGAGCTATCGACACTGGGAGTGAGGTCAGTAGGGGTGCTTACCAGCAAGACTCCCTTTGGGCTGCTTGGAGATAGGCTCGAACAGTCGCTGAAGACCTCAGGCATAGGATATAGGTTGTTCCTAGACGACGGTAAGCCTCACGAAAGTGTCAGGGACGAGTTCCTCGAAACCATTGGGATGGAAGTAGACGGATTGGTTGGGGTCGGCGGCGGTAGAGTCTTGGACATATCCAAGTTGATTGCAGAGAAGTCAGGCAAGGAGTTCTTCTCTGTGCCTACGATCCCATCTCATGATGGCATAGCGAGTCCACTTGTGTCAATACTGACCGGCAACACCAGAACCTCTAGGTTTGCTAAGACACCCCAGGCGGTGTTTGCTGACATATCGGTGTTGGTGAACTCCCCGCACCAGTATATCGCCAGTGGTTTCGGCGATGTGATAGGCAAGTACACTGCGGTGAAGGATTGGAGGCTGGCTCATCTCTTGCTCGGGGAGTACTATGGCGAATACACGGCGGATTTGGCCTTGGAGTGCGCGGAGATAATGATGAAGAGGGCCGAGGAAGTGGGAGAGGGGAGTGCTGAAGGGGTACGCGCCTTGGTAGAAGCTCTTGTCAATTGTGGCATACTCATCAGCATCGCTGGAACCAGCAGACCTTGTAGCGGATCCGAACATCTTTTCTCACACGCGTTGGATCAGATAAGACATACCTCATCGTTTCACGGTCAACAAGTGGGGATTGGAACGATTATGATGTCTTACCTCCATGGCGCAGACTGGGAGAAAGTGAGGAACAGCTTGGCAGAGGCCAGAGCTCCCACATCGGCTAAGGAACTTGGCGTAAGTGATGAAGTGATCGTGGAGGCACTGGTAAGAGCAGCAAGCGTTAGGCCGGATAGATACACCATACTGGGCGAGAAGGGGCTCAGTAAGAAAGCGGCGATTGATCTTGCAAGGTCAACCCGGGTGATTTGAGACGCCAACAAGAAGCGACAGGACGGAGGCACTCACCCTACTAGATCCCGATGCAATCAAAGAAGGCTCCGTGTGGACATATTTCGGTGAGTCCGAGGAATGCGGCGATTGTGAAAGACGGACACTATGTCATGGTTCCATGTGCGTTGGCGCTTCTTTCCAGATAGTCGCGAGAAAGAGGACGAAGAGTTTCTGCAAGTTGAGGGAAGGGAACGTAGAGAGCGTCCAGATAAGAACCCCAGACACATCCATTGCACTAGATGCACGGCTGGCCAAGGAAGGAGCTACTTTCAAGTTCAAGAGAGTTTCTTGTGCTACTTGGACATGCCCCTATAGAGAGCTATGTGATCCGTTCCTACTGGCCGATGGAGACAGGATCAAGATAATCCATGTCGAGAGAACATTCCCGTGCGCCATGGATTCGACCAAAACACTGAGTGTGGCTAGGGTTTCTCCCCCTTAGATTCTGTCTTCTTTGGCTTCTCCTTACGAGCGGTCTTCTTGGTCGGGGGCTCTGCCTCTGCTTTCTCCTCTTTCTTCTCTTCCTTCTTCTCCTCCGGTTTCTTTGAGTACACTTCCGAGAACAGGACCGTGTCGATATCCTTCAGGTGCTTTGTTATCTCTGAGAAGAGGGCTCGCTTGATGACCTGAAGTCCTTCTACATAGAAGACTTCCTCGGGCAACTTGATGTCGACAGTCGACCCTTGGATCTTGATGTCAAACGCTTTCTTGTCAACCTTGGGGAACCTCCGGCCCATCAGCTCGCGAATCTGATCCGGCTCTCCTTCGACGATGGACATTACCTTGACATCGTAGACGACGGTTCTCCCAGCTAGCGGTGGATTGAAGTCCACCGAGACGCGGCCGGATGTTATGGACTTGACCGTACCCAGCTTCCCATCGACTTCCACCCTAGAGTCTACGTCCAGATCCTTGACATCGGAGAATTTCCTGAGCGGGAGAACCCTCACTTTGGAGGGATCTCTTAACCCGTATCCCTGTTCTGGCGAAACCACAACCTCCTGCGCAGCACCCACTTCAGCTTTCTTCAGAGCCTCCATCAACGGCTTCGGAACGTCGTCAGAGCCTACTATCAATAGCCTCGGAACGTAAGCCTCGCTTTCACTGAAGATCTTGGCCTCTTTGGCGACGCTCTCATTCGTGGTGTCTATTATTTCGCCAGTCTCCTGGACCTTGGCCGTGAGGTCAACAAGGAGGAAAGAGCCTTCTTCGTTCATGTGAATACGGCCGCTGTAGCGCTCGTTATAAGCGTGATTCTCATCCATTGAGCAGAGGACTGCAGAACGTAGGGCCCAGCTGGCGTCTATCCCACGAATCCGTGCCGGTTGGCTCTTAACCTACTGCCGGATCTTGTCGGACTCGGTGCTAGAGATTCTTCTTACCCTCACGTCCCCCTGGAAGCTCATGATGACTGCATGGACTGCTCTTGGGACTAGGTCCGACCAATCCTCACGATCCACTATCCTGCGCCTTATCTCGGTGCCAGAGTATACACCCCTGTCTTGAAGGGGTACAGCGACCACTTCATATCCCTCCTCTGCAAACAGCGTTGTCGTAAGCGGGTCGTTCGTGTACACCCGATTGATGGGAGGTACACTCTTGACGACATATGTGACCCAAGAAGGGTGGAACTCCGTGTCTGGAACTCCTGTTATCAGGTACCTGCTTCTCTCGATACCATCCTCGTCAAGCGCTGCCAATATCATCTGGACTCGCTCTCCCATAGTGAATGGATTCCGTTCCTCATGGCTGGACAACGAACTCCCCACCGCTATGACCACTCTCGACTCTTTCTCCAGTATCAGGTGGATCGCATGCAAATGCCCTTTGTGAAAGGGCTGAAATCTACCTACGAAAAGCGCCCAGCTGTCCTGACTCATCATCCTTGGGATAACTCGCTTGTTTAAAAATGCTGGTAGGACCGCCGGCTCGATGCAGATAGACGGGTCCTACGGTGAAGGAGGGGGACAGCTTTTGAGGTTCTCGATGGGCCTGTCTGTCTTGTTCGATGAGGAGGTGAGCATAGTCAACATAAGGGCCAACAGGAACCCCCCGGGAATAAGGCCACAGCATCTCGCTGCAATAAGAGCGGTAGGTATTCTGGCGAACGCCGAATTGAGCGGGGACGAAGTTGGATCTTCATCAATTTCCTTCAAGCCCGGTAAAGTGACAGGAGGTGATTTTGAGTTCAATGTCGGAACCGCAGGTAGCGTGACACTTGTTCTCCAAGCCATTCTGCCAGTTGCCTTGATGGCTGAGCGCCCGGTCAGCGGAAGAATAGTCGGTGGAACTGAAGTCAAATGGAGCCCGACAGTAGATTACTTTGATCGGGTCTTCCTGAAGGGGTTACACGCTATGGGCGTGGACGTTTCCGTCGAGCTAGTCAGGAGCGGTTACTATCCGAAGGGAGGCGGGATCATCCGGTTCCAGGCAAAGCCTCACGCTAGGTTAATACCACTGGTTGCCGACGCATCTCCGAGGGACGACCTGAAGTGTCATGGCATAAGCAGATGCGCTCACCTCCCAGTTTCTGTGGCAGAAAGACAAGCCAACAGCGTCAGGGCGTTGTTGAGCAGTGCCGGCATCCCGATGGTGAGCTTGGACGCTGTCCGGCTGGACGATTCAGTCTCTCCAGGAAGCAGTGTGACTTTGTGGGCCATTTCCAAATCACTCAGTTTCATCGGATCGGACTCAGTAGGAGAAAGGGGAAAGGCAGCTGAGATCGTTGGCTCTGAAGCGGGGGCCGCCTTCAGCAGTTGTGTCAAGGCGGGGAGTGCCGTTGACGAGCATTTCGCCGACATGATACTCCCCTACATGCTGAAGGCAGAAGGGCAGTCTAAGATCACGATACCGAACGTATCCGAGCACCTCCTAACGGAAGTTCACGTGGCAAGGATGTTCGGCGCCGCCGACATTCAGATCAGCGATCAAGAGCTCCCGCCGGCGATGGTGGTGACGCCAAAGACATAGAATCATTTAAATTCGCGGTTCGAGATGAGGCGTATCATGTCTTCTTCTTTCATTCCTGGAGCCACCGCCTTAGGCATGATCTATAATGATGGTGTCATCCTCGCCGCAGATAGAAGAGCCTCGTACGGGACTTTCATATTGAGCAAGAACGCAAGGAAGGTCTTCAAGATCACGGATACGATCGGGCTGTCGTCGGCCGGAGTGATATCAGACACTCAGACGATCGTGAGAGAGGCGAAATACGGTGCAAGTATGTTCAAACTGCAGACCAACAGAGAGATGAACGCCAAGGCACTGGCCAAACTCATATCCAACATACTCTTCTCCAACAGGCTGGCTCCGCTTCTCACGCAATTAATAGTCGGCGGATTTGACAAGGGAGAGAAGAGCATCTTGGTCTTGGACGCGTTGGGATCGATTATCGAAGACAAGTACGCTGCCGCGGGCAGTGGAAGTGAACTCGCTCTTGGTATTCTCGAGGCTACATATAGGGAGGGTATGAGCTACGATGATGCCAAGGCTCAGGTCTTGAAGACGATCAGATCATCCCTTGAGAGGGATTCTGCATCAGGAAACGGAATAGACATGTTGTTCATCTCGAAGGAGAAGGCTTGGGAAGAGTTCGTTCCAGTTTAGGCAACTAATCCAAGCGCCTCAGGAGGGGAGGCCAACCGTGAGTACTCACCCACGTTGTTCCCTACACCCTGAGAAGACTCGTCTATCCTTTCTGAGATATCTCCATGGTCACGCCAGCGGCTATCGTCAGACCCATGTCTCTTATGGCGAATCTTCCTAGCGGCGGGAAATCGGAGAAAGTCTCGAGCGATATCGGTCTCAGTGGCCTGAACCTGACAATAGCTGCATCCCCGGTCTTTAGGTACGCAGGCTTCTCTTCCACAGCCGCACCCGTTCTGGCATCAATCTTCCTGATCAACTCGGCGAACTCACAAGCGACCTGCTCTGTGTGAACGTGAAGGACTGGGGTGTAGCCAACAGCAATCGCTGTCGGATGGCGGATGACTATGATCCGGCCCACGAATTCCTTCGCAATAGATGGAGGACTGGTCTCCGGTCCAACAACATCGCCTCTTTTCATTTCTTTCTGTGATATGCCTTTGATGTTTAGGCCTACGTTATCCCCGGGTTCTGCTTTTTCCATTCTTTCATGGTGCATCTCGATACTACGGACTTCACCATGCTTGCCGGCCGGATTAACAACGATCTTGTCATTTACCTTGAGGACTCCAGTTTCCACGCGGCCGACTGGCACCGTTCCTACCCCTGGAATGTTGAACACCTGCTGGATCGGAAGCCTCAATGGCTTGTCGATTGGCTTGGCAGGAGGCTCGAATTGATCCAGGGCTCCGATTAGAGTCGGGCCGTCGTACCATGGCATGTGCTCTGACTTGGTCACTAGGTTGTCGCCGAGCCACCCGCTGACTGGAACGACGAAGATCTTGTGCTTCTTCGGGTCAAAGCCCATCTGAACCATCAGATCAAGCACAGCCTTCTTCACCTCCTCAAACCTGTCCTTGCTCCAGTTTACAGTCTGATCGTCCATCTTGTTCACGCCCACGACGATTTGCCGGACACCCAACGTGAAGAGCAGGAAGGCGTGCTCCCTCGTCTGTCCCTCTGGACTGATTCCCGTTTCGAACTCTCCTTTCTTCGCAGATATTATCAGGAGGGCACCGTCTGCCTGACTTGCTCCCGTTATCATGTTCTTGACAAAATCCCTGTGCCCAGGAGCATCAATGACAGTGAAGTAATATTTGTCTGTGATGAACTTGACGTAGGCAGCGTCTATCGTTACACCTCTTTCCCGCTCTTCCTTGACAGTATCAAGAACCCAAGCGTACTTGAAGCTCTCACCAAGACCTGTCTTCGCGGACTCCTTCGCAAGCTCATCCAGTTTCCTTGAGTCAACATATCCCTTGAGATATAGCAGGTGACCTGTCGTTGTACTCTTTCCGTGATCGACATGCCCAGCCACGACTAGGTTCAAGTGCGGTTTCGAACTAGCACTACTCATTACGAATACACCTTTAGACGACCTTCGGTTTGGGCTGTGCCATTATAAAGGTTACTTGATGGGCCTATCTAGAAGCCAAGGCGTGTTTCTCCAGTTCATCCTTTCGTGCAATGGCGAAACATTTCGGATCCTTGTCGGCCGCTCGCACTATCTGATTCGCCATGGCTACATGAAAGGGAGTCGTTGATTTGAAGGAATCCCTCCTAGCGCCCTCGACGAGATTCCTGAGGGCGAGATCCACTCTTCTGGTCGGAGAGATGTCCACCGCTTGATAGTACAGGATACCTCCGTAGCTGACTCTAGTTGTGTCCTCCCTAGGAGCGCTGTTCTCTATCGCCGTCATCAGAACTTTGAGAGGATTCTCCTTTTTCTTGGAGCCGACGGAGTCCAACGCTGCTTCCATTATCTTGATCGCTTGAGCCTTCTTTCCCCCAGCCTTATGTGTCAGAGATATCAGGTTCGTTAGTCGTTCAACTACGTTGATCGAATTCTTGGCGAACCTCTTGTGCTCGTGCCTTCCGGACGAATGAGGTAAGAATACCGGCTTGAAGGAGATGGCGGTCTCAAGGGTCCTGTCGTTCACCTTCAGGTCATCGAAAGCATACTTTCCAAACAGTTTTATGGGTTCAGCTTCGGCTGACATTGTCTCTCACCTCCTTCGTGGGAGCTCACGGCGCTCATCCATGGAAGGCGTTGGATATAGGGGTTATAATACCTATCGTTTCAGGTCCTTGAAGCAGGATAAGCTGTGTGAGCTCGAATCATTCCTCGGCCTTGTTGGCTGACCGAGTTTTCTACTTCCTGATCTTCTGCTTCTTGCCCTTGAGCAGCGCTTCCAAGGAGATGTCATTCACGGCCACGACCTTGTACCTGACCCCAGGTAGGTCTCCCATGGATCTTCCTCCTGAGCCACCTATGCCGGCCAGTAGAACCTCGTCTCTCTCATCTATGAAGTTCAGAGCACCGTCCTCCGGCACAAAGGCCGTTATTTCCTTGTTGTTCTTAATCAACTGAACGCGAACACATTTTCTTACAGCACTATTTGGTTGCTTGCTTTCAATCCCAACCTTTTCGAGTACTATTCCCCTTGCCATAGGCGCATTTCCGAGAGGATCGTACCTAGCTTTCAGAGAGAGAGTTCTACGAGTGTAATACTTGTCGCTCCATCTGAGCTTGTTTCTCCTCTTCTTCAACGTCCTTGCCGCAAATTCCCCTCTTGCGCCTTTCGACATTAGACGCGGCGAGCAACGGCGCTCGCTTATTAACCTTACACGATTTTCACTTGGTCGACTTCGAAATATCTCCTGATCAACAGAGAAGCTCTTCTCACGTTAGCTCCTCCTTGGCCTATCGCCTTGCCCTTGTCCTCCTCGGCTACTTTGACGTTGGCGATTCGCCGGCCGTCTTTCACGTTGACCAACGAAACCGAATCCACTCTGACTTGTCTGAAGAGCCCAACAACAAACTCCCCGGTGTTCTCACAAAGGGGGTAAACTAGAACTCTGGCATTCAACATCCTTGAAAGGTGGATCAAAGGCTTGGCTGGGTTCATTGTAACGAGCGGGTACTCGTCTGGATTTACAAGAAAAATAACCTCTCCGTCTGGCGAGATCACGCAGTCTATGGGTCTTACTCTCGATATGCGCTCAAAGAGCGCTAAGTATCTGAAGGTTTCTGTTGAGAGCCTTACTTTGGGAGATGTCACTTCGTCATCAGCTCCTTCAGCGATGATTGGCCGAAGGAACGTATGCCCAGAACGGACATCGGGAACGGCTTGTTGCACAGCGAGCCGAAGTCTGTTGGCGAGACGGCCATTCTCCTGACTGGTATTTCAGCGAGCGAGCATAGTTTCTCCAGCTCCTCGGCCTTTTCAGTGGGTAGTGATGTAGTGTATATCACTGCACTGACCTTGCCTGTCATTATTGATTTTTTGACCGAGGAATATCCTGACAGAACCTCTCCCGTTCTGCATGTGGTCCTTATCGCAGATTCCAATGGTCCCGCGACCCCTCGTGTTATTGTTGAGTTAAACCTTTCCTAAGATCGACATATACATCGATCATACCTGTTCCAGCTTTGATCTCCTCACCCGCAAGGACGCGCTCAGTCATCCCTCTCATGTGATCTGTTGAACCTGTGATAGCACCTTCCACTAGTGTGGGGATGGTCCTTTCAAATGCGGCCTTGGCTAGGACGCTCACTTTGTCTCCTGATAGACCGTGTCTACCTATCTGCTTGACCCTCCCAGTTGTAGTCATCGCTGAAGCTACCAGCATTATGTGCCTGAGATCAACATCAAGCCCTTGTTCCTCCAGAGTGTCTTTCAGCTCCTTGATCAAGGCGGTCCTGGCTGCCTCTATTCCTAGGACTTCGCTGATCTCATGAATATTGTTCGTGAACACCTGAGTCTTGTCAACCTCCGGCATCTTCAGCACTTCCATCAGATTGGAGCCCTCTGTGAATATGACCCACTCGCCGTCCTTTTCACGGACAGTGACCCTAGAAACGGATGACAAACCAGAGACTGGAACCTTTCTCAGCTTGTCCACGACTGGGGCGAGATCACCCTCAGAATCTTTGACGGTGATTGAAATCTCGAGTTGCTTCTCCCTTCTTGGCCTGAAACCAGCTTCGATCAGGCTTCTCTGGAGTTTCTTCGGAGTCACTCCTCTCTCTATCATCATTTCTTTGGATAGTCCTATGGTTATCACGGATTTGAACTGCTGAACCTTGATTTCGGAGGCGATGTCCTCGACAGAGGTGTACGGCATCCTCCTAGCGATCTTGAGCACTTCCTTCTGATCCTTGCGATATTCCGGAGAGAGGTGAACCTCCATCAATGGCGTCTTTGGGATCCTTCTTGCATCCAAGAGTTCTATCAGCCTAGGAAGGCCCAGTGTGACGTTGGCCTCCTTTATGCCAGCGTAGTGGAAGGTTCGAAGTGTCATCTGCGTTCCGGGTTCACCGATTGATTGGGCGGCTATCACCCCAACTGACTCTCCTGGATCTACGGTTAGCTCAAGGTACCTGCTCAAGGTAGCGTCGATCACCTCCGGCGCTTTCGCCGGATCAACGCCGAGTGATAGAAGCACACTTTCCAAGTCCTTTGCCATGTTGGTGGAGATTTCCTTAGATCTAGCGGCAATAGCCGACCTGATGGCCGCCTTGTCAGCCTTTACACCGAGTTTGACGCCCATTGATGAGGCGAGCTTTCGTACTATCGTCTCCACTGGGAACTTCCCGTGATAACTCTTTGCCGGATCCAAACCGTCATCACCGTAGACGAACTCCACGATGTTCTCGTATGGATCCCGCACGGTCCCATCATATTCTACCTTCAGGGTTTCAAGCGCATGAATGAGACGCCTTTGGAGATATCCACTCTGCTGCGTTCTCACAGCAGTATCGACCAATGACTCCCTTCCTCCCATGCTGTGATAGAAGAACTCAACCGGTGAAAGCCCCGTCATATAGCTTGACTTGATGAAACCCCTGGCAGCTGGCCCAAGATCCCCTCTTCGAAAGTGTGGGAGGGGCCTCCCAAGATACCCTCTTGAGATTCTCTTGCCACGGACTTGCTGTGGCCCTAGCGCTGCACACATTTGGCCCAAGTTCAGATCCGAACCCCGAGCGCCCGTCCTCGTCATGACGACAGCGCTGTTGTCCAGTCCCAAGGACTTGCTAGCTAACTCGCCGGTTCTGGTCCTTATGTCAGACAACACGTCCATGATGTAAGCCTCCACCGAGTCCTCTTGTGACTGGCCCGGAATCTTCTGCAACTTTCCTGATTTGAATTGAGAGATGACATCATCTACACGGCCGTCCGCAGAAGAGAGATCCTTCTCTATCCGATCCTTCGCCTGATCGGACAGAATGAGCTCGGCGTAGGTCATGCTGAATCCTCTGAGTTTCAAGAACTCGGATATCATTCGACTGAGTGATGTCAGGAATTTGTGGGCCTCTATTTCGCCGTAGTTCAACAGGATCTCGTGAATGATGGTTGCAGGCTTCTCAGCACCTAGAGAGGCCTTGTCTATCACCCCCTTCAACAATACACCATCGTCTATGACCACAAAGCCTTCGTGAGGGCAATTGTCCTCGTCACATTTCGGTTCATTCGCAGCTACCGACGCCCTGGTTCTGTAATGTAGGTCAGCGGGCAGGAGTGCGCTGAATGCCTCCTTGCCTGACCATGTCGCCTTCGGTTTCTTGATGGCTGATTCGATGCGATCTCGGTCCACTCCGGCGGCTTCAAGTAGCATGAAGAACTCCTTTCTGGTGAGAACAGTGTCAGAGCGCGTCAGCAGATAGGCACCAGTTACGAAGTCTCTTATGGCACCCACGATTGGCGCTCCGTATCTGGGTGTGATGTAGTTTTTCATGACTTGAAGCAGTTCTTTGGTTTCGGCCACCGCCTCAACGCTTTGTGGGACGTGCAGGTTCATTTCATCCCCATCGAAGTCGGCGTTATAGGGGGTACACACGGCTGGGTGAAGTCTGAATGTTCTCCCAGGAAGCACACGTACCTTATGTCCCAGCATCGAGATCCTATGAAGGGAGGGTTGACGATTGAAGACAACATAATCTCCGTCAAGTAGGTGCCTTTCGACTATGAATCCCTCGGCGACACTTTCAGCGAACGCATCCAGATCCTTTACAAACTCAAGCTTTATCCTGGCACCATCCGGTCTTATCACGTAGCGTACGCCAGGATATTTCGATGCACCGTTCTTCACAAGAGCGAGAAGCACCTCTCTATTGAACGGGTTGACCTTCTCTGGGACGGTCAGCTCCATAGCAACATCTATCGGAACTCCGACTTCATCTACAGCAATCGACGGGTCGGGAGATATCACGGTTCTAGCCGAGAAATCCACTCTCTTTCCGGATAGATTCTTCCTGAACCGGCCTTCTTTCCCCTTCAATCTCTGAGAAAGAGTCTTCAGTATCTTGTTCGTTCTGTGTCTCGATGGAGGAACGCCCGTAGCTTCATTGTCCAGATATGTGGTCACGTGATACTGAAGGAGCTCATCGAAATCCTGGACGATCATTGGTGACGAACCGCTCTCCAGAGCGTCTTTCATGCGCTGGGATGCCCGAACTATGTCAACCAGCTTGTGTGTGAGGTCATCTTCTGACCTTTCTCCGGTTTCGAGTATGATCGAAGGTCTAACCTGCACTGGTGGCACTGGAAGTACCTCCAGCACCATCCATTCAGGTCTACCCAGCTCCGGATCAAGCCTCACCAGGACAAGGTCGTCATCCGATATCCTCTCTAGCCTTTCTCTCACCATGGCTGGCGTGAGTTTGGTCGTAATCTTCTCCGGAGTAACTTCGAAGAAACCTGCAGGTTTGACAGGCTTGACGACGTACTGAGCGGATCCGCAGTGAGGGCAACTGGCCATACGCTTCGCCTCTCGAATGATCTGAGAGTATATCTTGTTGGGAATGGCTCCAAATTCTTTCTGATACCTAGCCATCTCCTGTCTGTAGTCCACGATTTTCTCGTCGGGGAGAAGTATCCTGCCGCAGGACCTACACGTGATCGTCAGAAGAAGGTGAATCTCCTTGGCGAAGAGATAGTTGATAATCGGAGTTGGAAGTTCTATGTGACCATAGTGTCCTGGACACCGGGTTGGGGGGTTGCCACAAGTATGGCAACGTTGGCTGGGTTCGATGGTTCCAAGCCGGAGATCCATAACACCTCCAGGCACTGGAGTGCCGTCCTCATTGTAGACTTCCTCTGATGTTATCTCGACGACGGACATCTTCCTTATGGTAGCGGGACTCAGCAGCCCGAAGGTCACAGAATCGATCGACTTTACCTCCAGCTCTTTGCTCATGATGTCGTCACGCCCTCCCAGTTAGATTGATTCTAGGGTAGATCCCCAGACTCGTGATTTCCTGCAGAAGGAGTTTGAACGCGTAGGATATTGAGACAGCGCTTATGTTGACATCCTTGCCACACATCCTGCACACATATTTCCTCTGTTTGGAATCGTAATACCCAACTGTCCCACAATTCTCGCAAACATAGATTGTGGTCTTGTCCGATTCCTCCAATAGCCTGTCTTGGAGAAGCCGGGAGGCGCCATGTCCCACTAAGCAGTCCCTTTCCATCTCTCCAAACCTCAGGCCTCCGCCCCTGGCTCTTCCTTCAGTCGGTTGGTGGGTCAACAGAGTGATCTGGCCTCTAGCTCTGGCATGCATCTTGTCCTTTACCATATGATGAAGGCGTTGATAGTAAGATGGCCCGATGAACACCTTGGCCTTCAAGGGCATCCCTGTCATCCCGTTGATCATCATTTCCTCTCCATAGGGATGCAGGCCATAGGATCTGAGAATCTCGAATATGTTATCTTGGTCCTCATGAACAAACGCATCGCCCTTTCTTTGTTTCCCCGATATGGCGGCGGCCTTCCCAAATATCGCCTCCAAGAAATGTCCTATGGTCATCCTTGAAGGGATGGCATGCGGGTTGATCAGAGCATCTGGAACCATGCCCGATTCCGTGAAAGGCATATCCTCTTGCGGGATAATAGCGCCCACGACTCCTTTCTGTCCTGCTCTGCTCGCAAACTTGTCGCCGATCTCCGGAGCCCGTGTGTCCCGAAGGCGGACTTTGATCAGTCGATTCTGTTCCGTATCCTCTGTCATTATGATCGAATCTACGTACCCAGAGTGTGAAGGCTTCACAACGAGCGAGGTGTCTCTCCTGTAAGAGGATTGCCCCCAGATCTCAACTCTTTCCTCCAAGAACCTCGGGGGGCTTGTTCTCCCGACGATGACGTTGCCTCCACTGACCTTGGTTTCTACACCGACCGCACCATCATCATCGAGCAACGAATATGATTCGATTCCTCTGTATCCTCGGACTCCTTCCTCTGGCCTCTGTATTCTGTCTCTCTCGCCCATAGCGTACAGTCGCGCTTCACCTTCGTATACGAAGTAGGATGCTGATCTGCCTAGGCCGCGTTGGACTGATGCTTTGTTCAAAACCAAGGCATCTTCCATATCATACGGGTCTGAAAGGATCGCGACCATGAAGTTCTGCCCTATGGGATTCTTTTCCAGCCCGACGACTTCGCTGGTATCGGTGGTGACTAGAGGGATCTGGGGATAGAGCAGGTAGTGAGATGTGGTCGAGAAATTGAATGGAAGTGCCGCAGTCGGATACCCGAGAGCCTGTTTTGCCATCGCCCCTTCATACGTGTTCCTAGGGGACTGGTTGTGTTCAGCGAACGGAATTATGGACGTCACTGCGCCGAAAATCGCCAAGGGCGAGACCTCAAGGTGAGTCGTCTCGGCCGAAACGGACTTCAGGTCTGGAGCTATCAATGACATTTCTTCCTCTTCGGCATCTAGGTACTCCACGACGCCGATGTCAACCAAGTCATCAAAGGTGAGTTCCCCTGCCTTCAACTTGTTGATGTGTTCCATCCGAAGTCTTGGAACACCCTCTTCTACGACGATCAGAGGGCGCCTTGATCTTCCTGCATCCGCGTTCAGAACCACCTCTGTGTTTTGCACTCCTCCGTAGTCGTGCGTGTAAACGCCGATGTTCACTTGGCTGGACAGCCGTCCCCGCCTTCTGAGCCTGATGAGTTCTTTTGCCAGAGACTTACCCTCGTTGTGGTAGCCCAGAAGTATTCCACTGACGTACACCTCCGCCCAGGATGTTTTCACGTTCTCGTCAGCTTGGTCAGCAGGCAGAACACCCAGAGATTCTAGTGTTTTCCTGATTTCTTCGACGTCCGCTGTGACGGAGACTTGCGTAAGCAAAGTCACATTCTTGACCAAGCCACAGTTGCTGCCCTCCGGAGACTCTGCTGGGTCTATTCGGCCCCATTGTGTTGGGTGGAGGTCTCTGGCCTCGAAGTTGGCTTGGCTTCTGCTCAGCGTGGATTGGATACGCCTAAGATGGCTAATGGTCGAAAGGTAGTTTGTTCTCTCGAGCAACTGGGATACCCCGACCAACCGTCTTCCCCAGTTTCCAGTTGCGATGGCATGGCTTAGTATGTCGGTGATCAGCCTAGTCGATACTAAGTGGCTTACACTCCTAGAAGGAGCGGTCCTTCTAAGGTCGGATCTCTCAATCTGATATCGGAGATCTCTGACCATCCTTCTGAAGGCCTGTCTGAACATCTCGGCAATTAGTGGGCCTGCGAATCTGAGCCTCTTGTTCTTGTAATGATCCTTGTCATCGGTTCTCCTCCAGCCCAGTCTTGCTGCGATGCATCGCTCAGCCATCTTCCCGAGGAAATCGGTCTTCTTCAGCCGATCTTCTGGGGTAGTCCCCAGATGAGGAAGCAGCACCTTGTCCAAGAGGTATTCGGCCCTTCTTATCCTGATTTCCTTGGGTTGTCCGTACGCGGTTCTCCCTCCTATGTAATCCAACGCCTCCTCCACCGTGGATATCTCCACAGCATCCTCGAATGACTTCACCAAGTGATCTTGAATCTCAGCGTATTGTGAAACTGCGTATGCTATGTCCTTGTCAACTTCACGCCCCAATGCTCGCATTAGGACAACAAAGGGAACGTCTTCCCCTACTCCTGGGAAGTAGACCTTCAGCAGCTGGTTTTGCTGGTTGAATCTGATTTCGACACGAGTCCTGTAGCCTACCGTAGATGAGAAGACTCTTGAGGTGAAGAAAATCGAGCTGCCTATCTTCTTCCTCTCTGTAAATATCCGGTTGCTCGCAAAGTCCTCGAGCCCTACTATCACTTTCTCTGACCCGTTGATTATGAAGTAGCCGCCAGGATCTCTCGGGTCTTCACCAAGTTTAACCAATTCTTCCGGTCCAAGATTGTAGAGTCGACAGAGCCTGGACTTGACCATGATCGGGAACTCCCCGATCTTGACTTTGCCCTCCTGCATCAGCCGCTCATTCTTGAACTCTCTGAACTCCAAGAATATCGGCGCAGCGTAGCTTACGCCTCTCAGCCTCGCTTCAAGCGGATATAGCGGACCCTGGGCGCCCGAAGCTTCCTCTATTGTTGGGAACTCGACACTCACACCAGTAAATGAAAGGCGATGGCGGAGATCCGGTAGCAGGATACTGAGTTCTCCAACCTCCTGAACTATCTTGCTGAGGTCCTTTTCGATAAGTTCGTTGTAGGAATCGATATGATGCTGGGCAAGCCCCAATCTGGAAATCGCAAGCTTGTATACATACTCTAGGTCTTCTGCAGATATCGTTGTGGCAGAATCTGGGGCCGTCATTCAATTACCACCAGTCTGTAGTAGGTTGACTCTCCCGCTGTCTCGCTCTTCTTGGTAACTTTCAGTACATCGCCAATGTTGGCTCCGAGAGCCTTGACGGCCGGATCACTGGATAGGATTCTGGGAAGATTGTAGGGTTTGGTCTTGTACTTCTTCAGCAGCTCCTTCTTCTCTTCCTCACCAAGTACCTCATACTTAGGTGAAAGAACATGACCTAAAGGACTAAAATCCGTAACTCGAGATGACAAAACAGCCCCCAGCCCTTCATGACCTTTGAAATCCTCTTATTTTAACGTTACTCAAAAGAGAAGTAACACAAATCTTCATGCGGGCCCGTCGGGACTTCCTGAAAGCAGAGTTCTTTCGAACCCGAGACACCCGGGTTAAAAGCATCGCCGACATCATCTCCGGCGCTCTACCATGCTGAGCTACGGGCCCGAGGTCAGTCCGCGGTTTATGTAAAAAAGTTATCGCTTGATTGAAGTGGTCCCGCCGGCTGGAGTTTCAGCCATCGGCTTTTGAATTCGCCGGTCATAGACCCCCAGCGACAATCCGGTCTCTGCTATTAGCCCGGCAAGCTGAACGGATCGACACGAGGTCGACACCTACAGCGTCTCCGCCCTCACGGGCTCGGAAGCTCTACCAGGCTGAGCTACAGCGGGACGAGAACGACCGACCTAAACCCTTGATAAGTTTTTCACGGAAACCGCTGCGTTCTCAGTTCTCAAGTTTAAATAACATTTGGAGAAGTCGAGCTAAGGTGCCCCGGTGGTGCAGACCGGTTAACATTGGCGGCTGTTCATAGAGCCGAATCACCCGCCAGACCCGGGAGGTCCTATGACCCGGGAGTTCAAATCCCGGCCGGGGCGCCTATGCTGTTCTCCAGACGAACGACAGGAGGCGACTCGGACAAATGCCTTTCTTTCATACTGTCAAAGTAACTTTGACTCCTCATCGTCGCCTAGATCAAAGGACTCCATGCAGTTGATATGTTTGTCTGAGAGAGGGGTCCGGGAGTCGGAGTAGATCTACCAAGCAGGGCCGAATTGTGCTACTTGCGGTTCCAAAAGTGCTAAAATCTTAAAATCCTATCTTGAGAACATACAGACTAGCACAGACCATGTTGCCGTCTGCCTTCGGTCAGTGGGACTCGGGTGACTTGGGTTTCCCACATCGTAGGGTGATGCTCTGATAGGAGGCGCGATCATGATCAGCCGGAGGCAGGAGTCTAGGCACCGTGAGGAGTTCGCAAGAGTACTCGACTACATAAGATCAGGGGTACCAAAAAGGGCATGGCGTAGAGAGCCCACATCATATGTGCAGTGCATTGGAGAGGATTTCTTCGCGCTCTTAGAGGTGGCCGTAGTAAAGGGAGTTGACCTTAGCGTTGGGACTAGGATCTATGTTGGGAACGGCCCGAAGAAGGAGACCCTGTCAGTACTCGGCAGAATCGACTATGAAAACCTCAGTCAGGCCGCGAAAGACAGCCTCCCCTCCGTGTTGGAAGACATGGTCGTGAATAACCAAGAGAAGTACATCGGGATCCTAAACTCGATGGGGCTTCTCACTCCCAGATTGCATGCCTTTGAACTGTTGTCAGGCATAGGCAGAAGCACTACGCGCAAGATCATAGAAGAAAGAGAAAGAGGGACATTCTCCTCTTTCGAGGACTTCACACAGCGTACCAAGGTAGCCAACCCAGTCAAAGTGATTGTTGCACGGATCATTGAAGAGATCTCGACCCAGCAGAGGTACAAGTTGTTTGTGAGATGATCGCTGAACCGAACCTTCTCGAGGAGACTAGGCGCATCATCAGTTCACGTGGGCTTCGGCCGGTTAGACGCCTTGGCCAGAACTTCTTGGTCAGCTCGCCGCTTCTGGAGCATCTCGTTCGAGAGGCTGACATAGGGTCAACCGACGAGGTGCTTGAGATCGGAGGGGGAATAGGTACACTCACAGCACGTTTGGCTGGTCAGAGACCGAGGGCCCTTACCGTCATAGAGAAGGACAGACGCCTAGTTGACATCCTCAGAAGTAGGTTCTCCGGACAGCCTTGGGTAAATGTCATAGAGGGGGACTACCTTTGTGCCGAATTGGCCAAGTACGATAAATGCATCGCCAACCCGCCCTTCGGCATCTCGTCGAAAATGATTCTGAAGCTCATGGAAGAAGCACCTCGGCTCATCGTCATGACACTTGAGAGGGATTACGGGAAGCGGCTGACAGCTATTGAGGGAGAAAGAGAATATGGGAGACTTTCTGTCCTACTCCAGCTGAACTACTCTGTCCAAGAGCTGGCCACGTACCCTCCTTCTTCCTTCTTTCCGCCACCGTCAACGGAGATCTCACTCTTGAGGATGATTCGGAGACCCAATAGGGCCAATCAGGAGGAGGCGCGTATGCTGCAGACCGTCACTAGAGAGTTGTTCAGGTACCGGAGAAGAAAGGTGATCAAAGCAATTAAGATGTCAAATCTCCCGAAGCTTCTGCTCGAGGATCCTGTCATAGCTAGGCTCCTGACCATGCGAGTCTTCGAGTTATCGATCGATGACTTGCTTATGATAACTGACTCTTTGATCAGTATTTCCAACAAAGGACACAAATCTTAAGACCGGCATCTTGAGAGCGGAGAGGACCGTCATCCTTCACGGCAGATAGCCCCCAAACGGTAGTTCAACCTTCAATTGGAGGCCAAAAGACTAAATAGGGTGACCCGGGCGCGGTATTCTGAGCCATGCCAAGAAAGACCATGTCCTACTCGCGACTTGAATACATAGCGGGAGCGCCACAGGTGAAGATCAGCAGGTTCAAGCTGGGCGCCGGCGAGTATGACTTTGGAATGAAAGTGGTACCCCAAGAGAGCTGTTACCTTAGGCAGGAAGCTCTTGAGGCGGCTAGGGTTGTTGTAAATAGTCTGCTAGAAAAGAAACTGGGAGAGAATGCGTATGTACTGCATGTGAGGATATATCCTCACATAATCACGCGCGAACACAGACTGCTCGGACAGGCTGGTGCAGATAGGATCAGCCAAGGAATGGTCAGGGCATTCGGGAAACCGACAGGTAGGAAGGCCAAACTTGGGAAAGGACAGACCATAATGGAAGTTTTCGCCAACCATGAGAATGAGAATGTGGTGAAGGCAGCCCTCGCGGCTGGTTTGTACAAGCTGCCCATCAAGTGCTCCTTGGAGGTCATAACGCGTGCAGGAGACGAAAAATAGGGAAATCGCGATACCCGGAGATACAATAGGCACGATAGAAGAGGGCGATCCGGGGAAGGGAACGTACGAAGACCAAGGAAAAATCAACTCTATGTTCACTGGACGGATGCGATTCGACCGGAAGAATAAGATCTTCCAAGTAGATCCATTGACTCAGAGCCCATCATTTCCCCGGGAAGGGGAGGAAGTCATTGCTAGAGTAATGGCCGTTCAGAACTCGCTCGCAACCTTGGAGATAGTGAAGGCAAGTGACAGAGTACTGGGTAGAACATTCACCGGTCTGCTCCATCACTCACGAGCCGGTAGGATCGTGGGATCTAGACTCAAGAAGTATCTCAGGCCCGGAGACATCGTGCGGGTCAAGGTCGTCTACGACAAGAACCTGATTCACGTGAGCATGGTAGGGCAGAGATTTGGTGCCGTGCAGGCCTATTGCTCGAGGTGTGGAGGCAAGCTCGAAAGGAAAGGAGCCAGGAACTTACTGTATTGCGTAGATTGCGGCTGGAGGGACACGAGATTGACGTCGTCTGACTATGGAACCCTCAAGTGGTGAGCGAAGACGATAACGAAGATCAACAAGATAGGAGAAGACGAGGTCGAGATAGTATTCGACGACGTGTCGACAACTTTCGTTGATCCCCTCGTCGATCGCATATTGCAGGAGGACACCACTGCCGCTGCGTCTTATGTTGTGGAGCACTACATCAAAGGGCCACTCAGGATGATGGTCAGGAGTTCGAAGGGCGACCCAGAAGAACTCGTTAGGAAAGCGGTGGATCAACTCACTTTAGACATCGACAGGGTCAAACTCGACCTTGAGAAGAGCAAGTAAGAAGTCGACTGGATCCATTGAACTCTTCATCCCGGGAAGGATATTGCAGAACGTTTCGTCATACAGTGGTCTGAGGGAAATAGCAGAAAGCAGAGATCTCGCGAAGTTGGGAGATGCATTGCTTGGTCTATTGAATGTAGTCGGAATAGAGGCTGGCTACCTGAAGGACGAATCAAGGGTTACAAACGAGATGCTCAGGAGAGTTACGACACGCACTGGGCTCAGGACTGAACTACACAAGAGGATGAACAAACGAGCCTTGGGGGATGCGATTGAGGCACTGACTGCATATTGGTTCGTCCGAGGTGATTTGTCTTGGGCTAGCATGATCGAGGAGATGAGGAACGGCGCAGAACTGGAAGATGCTCTAGTGAGATCTATTCTGCTCATCAGGGGAGGTGCTGAATCTTGAAGAGACAAGTCAGAATCCTAGGAGTGGACGACTCACCCTTTGAATTCAGGAAAAGTAAGACAACCTGGCTGGTCGGAGCGGTCTATCGAGGCAACCTCTGGATGGAGGGTATCATGGTTGATGTGATAGATGTGGACGGAATGAATGCGACCGATGTGATCAGAAGAATGATCGTCAACCCCAAATTCTCGTCACAGATCAGGGTCGTATTCCTAGACGGGATAACCTTCGGCGGCTTCAATCTCGTAGATATGGATGAGTTGTACCGAAAGACAGGCGTTCCAGTAGTCAGCATTGTGGAGAGAATGCCGAACATCGATCGCATCAAAAGGAGCATGCGATCACTCCCGGACTTCGAGAGGAGACTTGAGATAGTGTCCAGAGCCGACCAGCCCAACAAAGTCAAGCTCAAGGGGACAGACAAATCGCTATTCATTCAGAGCAGAGGCATCGATCGAGATGAGTTGACGCGCGTACTTGAATCCTCGAGGAAGGCGGGGACAGTTCCAGAGGCCCTCAGAGCAGCTCGGATGATAGCATCCGCGTTGCTAGGAAATCGGTAACTAAACTTTATTAGCGCCCACCTTGCCCACACTCGATTCCTGAACGATGGGGGTCATCAAATTCTGCCCGAAGTGCGGCACTAAGATGATTCAGGATCGTTCTGCTAAGCGACCCCAGTTCATATGCCCGAAATGCAAATACAAGGAAGCAGCAAAAGATGTGAAGATCCCCGTGGTCAGGGGCAGGAGAAAAGCGGCGGTTCGAATTGTGGGAGAGGATAGTGAGAGCTTGAAGCCCATGCCGATCAGCGATGCCGTGTGCCCTGCCTGTGGAAATACCAAGGCATACTGGTGGCTCATACAGACTCGGGGAGCGGATGAGTCACCCACCCAGTTCTTCCGTTGCACGAAGTGTGGCCACACGTGGAGAGTATACAGCTAGGTCGGAAATGTCAGCTTTCCATCAGTGAAGCTAGATAGTAGTTCAGAATCACTCCTTCACGTATCTCCGCCACGATTTTCAGTGGAAGATCCTTGCCGAAGTAGAAGGTAACCTCCGCTTTAGGTTGAAATGATGCGATCAACAAGGAGAGCCTTCCGATATCGTACCTGGATGAAACTCCGTCTTCCAGAGTCGAGTCTCCGAGAGATCCCTTCTCGCGCATTAGCGTAACCTCTAGGGATCTTTTCTCCTCTGATCGGGCGATGAGTTTCAGATCTTTACCGACAACCGAGAGCTCTATTCTGTCAGTTACCCCCTTGCCAAGATCTACTATCTGCCTCAGGTATTTGATGTCGGCTTTGAAATTGGAGGTGTAGTTTATCTTAGGCAAGGAGAGTTCCTTTCCCTCCGGTTTGAACACCGCGAGATCTGCTTTTCTCATAACCTCGGCCTCAGATGCCATTACCAGAGTGCCGCGCCTGAAGTCGAGGCTAACCGCGTCGTTGCCGACTAGTCTGAGGAATTTCATCATCTCTGCGGCCTTTAGGACGTATGTGTCCGACTTGTCGACCTTGAATTCGGCTGTAGCTGCAGGTGGAATGGTTATGTCTACCATGGAAACCTCAGATAGATCAAGCGCCCTAAGCGAAATGCCATCTGGGGTTACCTTGACGGGGATTTCGTCTGTGACGGCCGAAGCCGCCCTTATCGAGTCATAGAGGAGAGAAGCATCCTTCATGGTCACCTTTGCGTAAGATTCGGTCTCTTCTGACATTCGAACGCCGTATATCGGTGTCACATATTAATTTAAGCTCCAATCGACCGAAGGTCAGCTGCGAAGCGATTGAACCCCTTCTTCATGGCGAAGTACCCCTTTGTTCGTGACGCAAGGGAGTTCGTAGGGCAGCATTTTGACCTCAGTCTAGCTGAATTGCCTGAGTCAGAGAATCGTGAAGCGATAGAGAGAGGATTTCAGAGGGTCTACCAGGCCATCAGACGCAAGAAGATACCGTTTGACACGCAGAACATGATCCGATATGATACGGAGGTTGTGTCATTCCCGGTAGCTGTCATGTTAGTTGCCCTCATAAATGATGACATGCTCAGGAACATGTACGCAACTGCTGAGGCCAAACGCTGTTCGGAGTTGATGGCACAGGACAGGACAGATATTCCTCGGATTGCAGAAGAGCTAGAATTCCATTTCCGAGTTCCAGCAGGGGGGGATGAACAGAACCTGCTGGCCATCCGGCTGGTCGACTACCTGTCCTTCTCCCCGCAATTGTGGGGGGAGAAATGGAGGCTAGCGAACAGGGCGGTCGACAAGGGAGAGGTCCTCGTGACGGATCACGAGCTTGCCAGAATTCTTGAGGAGAAAATCAAGAGAATTATCTTGGAGAGAACGAGAACGGATGTCAGCGACATCAAACTTCCAGCTTTACTGGCCGAGAAGAGGGTCGAGTTGGCCGACGTTTGGGGGGAGTACAAGGCTGCTATTCAGCCTGAAGCTCGTCTAGAACCTCATGACATACCTCCGTGTATGGATAGGCTCAAGCAAAGGATGATGAAGGGTGAGAATCTGTCTCACGTCGAGAGAAGAACGCTTGTATCCTATCTCGCGGCGGTTGAATGGACCGAAGAGGAGATGATGTCCCTGCTTAGACATAGTCCAGATTTCAACGAGCGAATAGCAAAATACCAGCTAGAGCATATCACCGGAAGAAGAGGAAAAGGAAAGAGGTACTTGCCTCCATCGTGTGCGACAATGAAGATGTACGGCCTGTGTTATCCTGACAAATGGTGTAATCGCATAAGGCATCCGCTCAGGTACAGGCGAAGGACATGAGGGAGCAAGACGTCCGCTTCTTACGTTCGGTCTTCGCAGAGTATTACTCGAAACACTCTGAGGCAGTGTATGTTCCTCCTCCAGTGAACAGCAGGGAGGTAGGGTTCGCTGTCTGGCCAGACAGGGTAATGGTTAGGCATATGAGCTTTAGGTCCCTGACTGATATGAGAGAGTACGTCCTCAATGACCCGCCCGCGGACGCATATCACTCCTGTGCTGTGTATGAATCCCCGGAAAAGCCTATGGAATACAAGAACGCACTATGGGCCGATCTTGCCTTCGATGTTGATGCAAAGGACGTGCAGCCAGATTGCATCGAAGAGATGACTTACTCGATATGCCCAAAGTGTGGAGCACACAGAAAAGGAAACAAGAAAAAGTGTCCGAATTGCTCGGAAGAGAGCCATATTGTCGAGTTCATGAGTTCTAAGTGCATTGCGTCCACTGCCCACCAGACGAGGAGACTAAACTCAGCTCTGATAGACGAGTTGGGAATAGAGGAAGGAGACATAGCCGTATACTTCAGCGGACACATGGGATTCCATGTGTACGTGACCTCAAAGGCAATCGGTGAGCTTGGGCCGGACGCCAGAAGAGAGATTACAAGCTACTTGTCCCTTGAAGGAGCGGCGGATAGCTATTCGCCTGGTAAGTCGGCCAACTTGAGAACCATAAGGGCAGGAGGGGTCGGCCGGAGACTCCAAGAGGAGATTCTAGACATTGTGAATAACGCCGGCCAACACAATGACATCTTGGAGGACGAGGGTGTACTTCTCTTGAAGGAGAACAAGCAGAGGATCCTGTCAGCATTTAACAAGGGGAGAACTGAAGACATCGTTGTGTTACTGGGCGTTAAGAAGGCAAGGAAGTTACTAAGACGAGCCTGGCAGAGAGCGGCCATTGTTGTGGACCCCTCTGTAACGATGGACATCCATAGGATATTTAGAATGCCTGGAACTCTTAATAGCAAAAGTGGGCTGCCAAAGCAGCGAGTGCCATTGGACAAGATCGACGCGGACGTCCTATCGCTCGTGCCCGAGTATGGACGAGCGGAGGTCCAGATTTCTGCATCCTTCGTCCCCGAAATGGAAATTGGCGACTACAAGGTTGGGCCCTTATCGAACGAGACCGTGAGTGTTCCGAGATACATAGCGGCATACCTCATGCTGAAGGGGGTGGCCTCTGTTGACTGAAGCTGCCGAAGAGTTGGTAGAAGCTTGGAGGAAAGAGAGGGAGAGCGAAGATCTGTCCGATCTCGCCTCAGACTCAATGGACAAGATTAGGTCCGCATTGAGAAAAGCGAGGGAATCGAACTACGGTAGAGATCGCTCTGGGTCGACGGGGAAACTACGTACGACGGAGATGGAACTCGTCAAGTTCGTATCCACTGACATAGTATACTGCAGAACGCTCAAGACACTTCTGAGGGAGCAAGAGGACGGGAGAGTATACAGTTCTCCAGATCGACACATTCTTGTCCCTATCACAGAGACAAAGAAGATAGTGCAGGACACCCTAGAGGGGTTGGAGAGGGGACATACTGCCACAGTCCAGACCCCGTTCAGAGCGTGGGCAGCTGAAGAAATCATAGTGACGAAGGCTGAGAAGGTGGACCAGTTCGTGGATGAATGGGGAAAGAAGCATGGGCCCTACCATCAGCGAGAAATCGTTGTGTTACCGAAAAAATACGCGGAAATTCTTATAAGCCAGGGTCTCGCGTCGAGGATTTCGCCACACTAGCTCTGGTGAACCGAAGTGAAGATACCGCCTGAGATAAGGGCCTATTGCCCAAAATGCGACAAATACACTGTCCATTCTGTTTCACTCTACAAGACAGGAAAGAGAAGAGCGATGGCCAGGGGTGAAAGACACCACGAGCGTGTGGACAGACATGGATACGGTGGATCTAAGGCACCGCTCGCCACGAGAAACATCGCCAAGACCACCAAGAAGCAGAGCCTCAGGTTGAAATGCAAGACATGTGGGACCTTTGTGATCAGAGAAGGCATTAGGTTGAAGAAACTAGAGGTGAAAGCAGCTTGAGTGAAAATTCGCGCCGAACCATGAGGACATCCAACAGTTCCTTCGGGATTATCAAGTGCAAGATGTGTGGGAACGAACAGCCTGTGTTCAGCAACCCCGCAATCGAGGTCAGATGCAACTCATGCAATGCCGTGCTACAAAAACCCACAGGAGGAAAGGGAAAGTTAATAGACGGGGAACTAGTCCGTAAGCTCGAATGAGCGGGCGCCTGGACGGAGAACTCCTTGTAGCCGAAGTTACGGAGCTGGGCGAGTTTGGCGCAGTTCTGCGGTCTGAGGATTATGATGGCGAGCTCTTCTTACACGTCTCAGAGATCCCCTTGAAAAGAGAACAAAAGTTGACTGATGCGATAAAGAAGAATCAGGTCGTTGTAGTCAAGCCATTGAAGGAGGACAAGGCTGCCAAGAGGCTGTTCGTTTCTCTGAAAGGGATCTCAAGGTCCGAAGCGAGAAACAGGTTGCGCGCAAGCAAAGATGAGAAAAGCGCCAAGGCAATACTCAGAGGAATAATCCAAGAGACAGGTCTCCCGACATCTGCGGAAGAGGAGATCGAAAGTCGAGCTGTCGAAAGGTTCGGATCCCTGAGTCTGGCCTTCAGGGCAATACTAGAATCTGGCGACAAGGCGTTGACCAAGCTCCGTGTGCCGTCCCAGATCAGTAATGCCCTCAAGCGACAGCTTGAGTCCGAATTGTTGAAGAAGAGGTACAGAGAAAAGCGTCACATAGAGATCTACTTCACGGGTCCAGACGGGGCTGAGAAACTCAGGAACTTAGGGAAGAAATACGTTGAGGACAAGAAGACTCGATCTAGCATCACTATCAGGACCATATCGTCTCCTAGGTACGAGATCATAGTGGAGAGCAGGCGACCGAAAGAGGCCAAGACTGTTGCAGAAGAAGTGTTGGAGAAGATTGTGTCCGACGCAAAGGCTATGGGCGGTAACGTGAAGGTCTAGCGATGTAGCTTTGGACCCCGCAGATAGGCCTCTAGCTTGATCGAGTAGTGAGGGTCGTGTAGCGCGAATTTTGGGGGCGATGGATCCCCTAGACTCCCCCCGCATTTTGGACACTTGTCCTCGCTGAGGGTGTAGCTCATACAAACAGTGCAGCGCTTCATGGCGGACAACCTTAATTACATCCTCCATAAATCGGTTTGCGAGCCCCATGTTTTCAGGCGGGATAGATCCAAATGTGTACTATTTCACGCGCCCAAGGATATGGATCAGGAAGAACTGGGTTGTGTCTAGACCCACTTTGATATCTGGGTACCCCGGTCTGGGAAGGATCGGGGAAGTCGTCCTACGGTTCTTGGTCAGAGAGTTGTCCGCGAAGAAAATCGGCATCGTGACATCGCCGTATTTCAGTTCTCAAGCAATCGTCGGAAAGGACGGAATCGCACGGCTAACAGCAGTGCGTCTGTATCTGAAGCCCAGGCCAGAGGGAGACTTGGTTCTAGCCCTCGGGGAACAACATCAGGAGATGATGGGAGGGGAGTATGAAACGTGCCGGGTGTTGTTATCCTTCTTCAAGAAGGTCGGCGGAAGCAAAGTCATCACAGTAGGTGGTCACATGGAGCCACCGCGTGAGAACCTGAGAACCTATGTCTTCACGTCGGACGCCCGAATAGCAGCTCAGCTCAAGACCGACGGATTCACGATGGCTCCGGCCGGAACACCCATAGTAGGTGCGGCAGGAATAGCACTCGGCCTAAGCAGGTTGTTGGGTTTGGAGGGAGTTGGCGTACTTGGATTGACGAATAGCGAGGGTCCTGATCTAGAAGCGGCCAAACATGTCCTCATGAACGTTGATACATTGCTGAAATTAGGACTGAATTACTCCAAGTTCGAGGCCGAGTCCGACAGATGGAGGAGACTGCAAGAACAGTACCAGAAGGGGCTACATAGGCTTGAAGAAGATCAACGCTTCTCTCCTCTCCTGCAAGGTAGAGGAACAGAGGGACCTGACTACCTAGGGTAGGGACTATCTGCACTAACTTGGCGGAGTGAAACCGATCTTAATCGAAGTTACCGTCAACCGAGCGGTAGCGGCCTTTATGTCTGTGGCTGAGACGCCCGTTGGTGGCTTGTCTGCCTGCACTCTGAATGAGAGCCTGAGTGTCCCGGTGAAGTTCACGGGGATCTCGCTCTTTTGCCCTTCCTCATTGGATAACAGAATCTTGTCGGTGCTGATGTCGAGTGTAGTAGTGCCGACCGTGGGTACTATGCTTGAGACCACCCTCCCTGTGCTATCCAAAATCTCGACATAGTACGCAGATCCTAGACTGTAGGAGGTACCATTGACGCTGTAGGATCCATCGGTCTTCTTCGCGGTCGTTATCGTGAAAGCCACTCTGGAGCCAGCCCAGAGGCTGTTGCTGTCAGTCGTTTTCCACCCGCTCGTGCTATTGTCAGTCGAGGAAGCAGTCAAGGTGGAGTACGTCTGCTCTTCGATCTCGTAGTTCACCTTGAAAATCATGACCAAACGATCTGTTGACCTGAAGGCAAGTGTGAAGTATGGATCGTCACTTATCAGTCCTGAGATCGCGCCGTATGATCCTAGCACCAATAGCTTGGTCAAGACGAAATCTGGCTTCGGCAACAATATGTTGGAGACACCGCTGGTTGAAGCGAGCAGTCCTTTGCTTGCCAATTGGCTCGTGAAGTTGGCCGGTGCGGGGTAACCGTTGCTCGACGGGACTACATCTCCATATGCAAAGTACGTCGCGTTATGTGTCGGTTCTGTCTTCAGAGAGTAACCTATTTCGGCCATCCATATCCATTTCACCTCGTCTCCCCAGTATCCTATCGAGCTGTTGTAGTAACTTCTATAACCATATTCCAGTGCCATGTCGGAGAATACCACAACATAAGAGACATTGAGTCTCTTCATGATGGGCAGAGCCACTGAATCATTGGAAATGAAGGCCCTACCTACCATAGCGACCTGTGTGGAGTTTATCGTTGCGTTGTCGATTATTGTGGGTCTATCGCCCAGCGTCGTGATCCAGTATCCGTAATCCCACCAAGACATGATCACACTTCCCGGCGGGGTATTCTCGCGTATCCATGCCAAAGCTTCAGGCCAATCCGGCCACGAAGCCGAGAAGGGAAGGCTAGCTCCAGCAATAGTGACTGGAGCGCCTGCGTGTTGCAGTCCTGAGACCACGGAGGGAGCCAACAGCCCTGCAACAAGGAGGACAGACAGCGCGACCCAAGAGAATCCTAGGGCTCCTGTCCTTCTTTTACCATGGCGCATTTCTGTGGGCGATGCTTCAATGCTCTCCGGAAAGATTCCAGATATGAGTCTCTGCCCTCCGACGGAGCTAAGAGAGCAGCTGAACGGAGAAAAGATCAGACCCAGCCTGACCATCATGGTCGAGAAGTATAGGGACGTGCCTCCAGCGAGTAAGATGAAAATGTTATCGGCGGTCAGGGACATCACACTCGATACCAGACAGAACCCGAAAAGCAACAACATTGGGCCATGATCGCTGAACAGGTTATACCATGTTGACATCTTGTGCTCTGACACTGACTCTATTATTGCCTCCTCGGATCTAAGGGCAGGATTGATGATCGCTGCCAATTTGCCATAAAGCGCCGAGAGAAACCCTGCCTGGACACCGACCAGCACGAGCAATCCAGCCATTGCGAACACTCCAGCTGCGAGTGAGACCTTGGCCTTGATCGAATGTGTCTTGTCCATTTCCCGCTTTAGGAGTATCGAAACGAACGCGGCAGCGGATATCGCCAAGTTGATCGAAAGCATCTCGCCTTGGCTTCTGGGAAACACCGACCCCACGGTCAAGAAAATGCCCTCCACAATCGAGAAGATGACAAGCATCTTCGAAGGACTAACCAACGAGAGCAACACCAAGGCAACCGTAACCAGAGCAACCAACCCAACCATGTACACATACCCGGTCCAAGTTATGGCCAAATACCCCAACGAAAGCCCCGACAACACTGAGAACAGCCAAACGCGCTTCTCATCGTCCGTCTTCACAGCCTTGATGAAGAAGAGAAGAGTTAACACAATGAGCGGTATACCTAGTGTTTCGTGTTTGAAGAAGCCAAGGTCAGTTCTCTCGATATTGCTCCCGTTGAAGGCGATCAATATCGCCGAAACAATCCCGGCCTCTCTAGAAGCCAATTCCTTGGCAAAGTAGTAAACTGAGAGCGCGGCGAATATGCCAGAGATCGGTGGTATCAATATGGTCAAGCTCATCATGTCTACACTTATCCCGATCAGCTTCAGAAAGAAATCGAAAGAGGCCGCGAAAAGGGGCAGACCAATAGGAGTGGATGTGGCTACGATTCTGCCTCCCGGAACCCAGCTCATGGTATCCCGCCAGAGGAGAAATGGAACAATGCCGTTGTCAGCAATATACTGGGCACACCTGTAGTGCCAATAGGGGTCGAATTCCGAGAGATAGAAGCCGTAGCGAAAGCTGAGTAGTCTTATGGTCAACGCCAAAGACAACGCTGTGATGAGGAGCGCGAAGTTCAGGAAGTCACTCGCGTCGACCTTGGGTCTCTTCCCATATACCGCTCGGACTATGTCCGATGCTGATGCGAGAGAGCCTGACATGCCGGCGCTCTTTGCCCGCCTTTTCCAGCGTTTTAAACATATCTTGGTAAACTTGTGGTTTCTGTTCTCGCGTGTGCTGGGCAGACTTAAATACGGCGGGGCAAACTTTCCCGAACGATGGGACTGAAGGACCTGTTCTACGTCATCGATAACCTGCTGAACCGTGTGTTCGAGAGTCTGGGTGAGGAGGGAGGGAAAATAGGGCGCATGGAAAGGTCAAGTGGTCTGCTGATATTGTTCGGATTGGTGTTCTTCATGTCTTTCCTCCTCGCAGGAGGACCCTTCATTCTCGTCTACAAGCCGAGTATGTTGTTCAGAGCGAGTAACTCCTTTTCTGCCACCTTCGTGGCCCAAGATGCGCTTGAAGAAGGCACCATAGAAGGGTTCATTGTTGGCGTCATGTACTTGCTTGGCGTAGGAGGCATCTACTGGTTGTACACAGCATCAAGGGGGGGAAGGCCTTCTACCATCACATCGATGATCGCAATCGCGATAGTCGCTATAGCTACCCTCTTGCTATACCTGATAGCATCTTGGAAGTGACAGGATATCACCAAGGAACCCTCTTGAGACCCAATTTGTAGGCAAGGTAGTTGGCTCCGAAGTGAACAACGGGTATGGTTATTAGAAACACGGAGCACCCGCTTGGGTCCAGAGGGTAGCCCAATAGCAGGGCCGTAACCATTGCGCCTACGACGAAATCGTATTGATCTATGAGAGGAAACGGTTGACCGGGCTCAAGTTTGAACCGTCTCTTTATGAAGGCGCCAAGCAGATCTCCTATCAACGCACCCGTAGCCATGATGAAGCCCTGCAAGCCCTGAGAGAGAATCAAGCCTAGCAATCCACCCGAAAGCATCCCTCCCAAGAAACCTCTGGTCGTCTTATTCTTCCCGAAGATAGGTTCAGAGTCGATGAACTTGATTCCCATGTCTATCATCGGCCCGCCACTGAAGATGACGGCGCTCGAGTTCGCCAACATGGCAGGTAGCATCATCAGATAGATGCGTAGGGTCGAGTCGGCTAGAGTAGCAAGTGTCAGGGCTTCCATTCTCTCACACCGTTTGTATTGGGTCCGACTCACTCACCTATCGTTATGACCCTCGCGGAGGAACCCGAGAGTTTCGTGTTCTCATTACCCTCAAACTCAGCTTCGGACTCGGGGCCACCGCGGAATTTGATTATCAGGTCCGGCCAGTAGCGCAGCAGGTATTCCTCGACCGTGTTTATGCCAGAACGCTCTCCCATGGTCACCAATATGTGTGTGTTCATTTCCAAAGCTGTGGTCTTTAGGTAGGCGAAGTGCCTCACTATGGATGCATTGACTTCCTTGAGCCTCGATTGAGATTCCATGGACAACGCAAGTGCAACAACGTAGTTGTCGCTAGGACTGTCGAAGAGCACCGTCTTTACGCCCATCCTTGACAGATCGATGCTGAGCCTTTTTAGTGTCCGCTCTTGTTCTTCCAGTGTTGGCACATAGTGGAAGATAGCACGCGACATCAAATCATCCCTGTTGGTCACGATATCGTAGAGGATCTCCGCTCTGACAACGGGCTTGGAGTGAAGGACAAGCGACCCACCTTTTGACAAGGAGGAACCCAATAGTTGCAGAAACAGTCTATCCCTTTCGAACCCTGGAACACCAAAAAGTACTGCTGTCCGTACATTGCTTAGGAGAGCATCCGCTTCCGCAATCTCCAACCTCTCAGACTCCTCTTCGGATATAGGGTAAGCCTTGTGATTGGGCATTATAAGATTGAAGGGCGTTTTCTGTCGATATGCATGACACGGAGCTCGCAAGATTCTTCCCCTATGATACCTCTCGCCCAGGACAACTTGAACTCGCGAACAGAGTCTACTCCGCTTTGGTGCGGGGCGAGCATCTCATAGTGCAGGCGCCGACTGGCTTTGGCAAGACAGCAAGTCTGTTGGCAGCTTCTCTGCTTGCAATCGAGGAGGAGAGGATCTCGGTAAATTACGTCGTCAGAACTCACAGGGAAGCTGAAGTAGTGATAAAGGAACTCAGGACGATAGCCGCCAGACGACCTTTCCCATTCGTGGCCGTGGAGATGAGGGGGAGGACACACCTCTGCATACTCAGCCATCTGGTCGGGATCAACTCGGAAGTGGCAAGCCGGCTATGTCGCGCGATGATTGTAAACGGAGGCTGTAATTTCTCCAGAGGAGGAAAGGAGATACCTACAAAGGACAGTTCCATAGACCCCGGCATCTGGGACTCGGCTTGGGCAGTAGAGGAGGGAAGGAACAAACATGCGTGCCCGTATCTCATGTTGAAGAACAGAGCACTCTCGGCTGACATTGTGGTGAGTCCGTACCAGTTCATCATGTTCGAACCCCTCCGGCGACAGATCATGAGGAACGGACAGAAACCGAGGGGGCTCGTGGTCGACGAATGCGTGGCCAAAGGCACTTCTGTCCGTACGCCCGCTGGAGATGTCGACGCTGAAGAGGTTCAGAGAGGCACTGTTCTGACTTCTGTGTTTGTGGGGCTAGGGCAACATCCCAGGCTGACTTGCAGCTCGGTTCTATTGAAGAGAACCTATAATCCAAACATGCTGATAGAGATCAGGGCGGAAGGCGGCAACGCCGTCGAAGTCACGGCAAACACCAAGTTCTTCGGCAGGAGACGAGGAGTTCGCTCGTGGCTCGGAGCTTGTGATCTTCGCTCCGGAGATCTCATCCTGTCAGGAGAGTGTCAGGAAGCGGATTTCGTAAAGGTCAGAGGAACAACCAAGAAACGAGCGAAGCCCGTATATGATTTCATGGTTATTCCCGACCACGACTATATTGCCAATGGTTTGGTTGTTCATAATTCCCACAACTTGCCTGCCCTGTCGGCTTCCCTTTCCTCAAGGCGACTCAAGATCATTGATATCCAAGAAGCTCTCCTAGAGGCAATCTCTCTCAAATCGCCACTATGTAGGTTTACCGAGCGATTCTTGCGAGTCCTGAAGGAAACCAGAGCGACCACGCCTGTGACGGTGGAGACCAGATGGCTTGACGACAGGATTAGAGAAGCGAGCGGCGGCGTTGATCCGATAGTTGTCATTGAGTCCATCAGAACCTTGTCGGAGGTAGCACAGGGTAGGATCATATCCCAAGGAGGACTGCAGGAAAGTGCTCTAGCACGCCTTCATTCCTTTCTGAGAGGCACAATTCAGGCTTCTCCTGACGGCCTGCTTCAGTATGTTCCGCGCGACCGGTTCTCTGACGACTACCTAGAGATGTCGTGGTGGAATACTTGGCTCGGCCGAGGAATGTTCAGGGGGTTTCGATCCACGATCCACGCCTCAGGAACTAATGATTGGCCCGATGCCTATGCTACGCTGGTGAATCTGCCAGGGAAATACGAGGTCGTGGAAGCGAGCTTCCCGCTGAAGCCAGAGTATTGTTTTGTAGGTGTGCTGAAGAGCGTGACGAGTCAAGAGGAGTCGCGGACGGAGGATAATTACAGGGAGTACTCGGGGGCGCTGGCCGATGTGATCAACTTCCTCAGGGGAAAGACGGCACTCTTCGCGACAAGCTTTGAGGTATTGGGCGAGCTAGCGGCAGTTGGATTGGAGTCCAAGCTCTTGGCCAAGTCCTATTGGGAGTCCAGAGACATGGACAGCTACCAACACGAGATGATGCTGGAGGATTTCTCCAGAGAAAAAGGGCCATCGGTCCTGGTCGGTGTCATCGGAGGGAGGAGCGGCGAAGGGGTAGACTTCGGACCAGGTGTGTTGAACAACTCTATCGTGTTTGGAGTTCCGTTCCCAGAGCCAAGTCCGTTGATGCGAAGATACGTCAAGTGGTTGGATGGCATATCCCATGGAAAAGGCAGTGAATATGGCTACGTCTATCCGGCAGTCGTAAAGGCAGCGCAAGCCCTAGGCAGGGCACCTAGGTCACCCCAAGACCGGGTCGTGTGCATTCTCGCCGACAAGCGTTTCTCCGAAAGTAGGTTATTGAGCAGATTCCCTTCATGGATACGAAACAACTACAGGGGGGCATATGACAACCACGATGATCTTATCCGAGAAGTGGAAAGGTTTTATTCGGACAGCTCCTGTCACGAATAGTGTACGTTGCCGAGGAGTGAACAGACAAGGTTAAGGCAACTTCTTACGAAGCTGGGCCCGGTAATTCAGATCGACGGCCGTCTGGACAACCAGTTTGAGATATCGAGGCAAATCACGAAGGCCGGCACCAAACCTATTCTATTCAGAAGGCCTTTCGGAGGACAAGAGGAGATCGTCGCTAACCTCTACGCATCGAAGAGCGAGGTTGCACTTTGTCTGAACCTCCAAGAGAAGGAAGTTCTCAGTCTGCTCGGACGCACCGTGGCAAAGCCTACCGGAGAATACGTGAAAACTGACATGGGCCTGTTTCAAGAGACAAAGAAATCGGTGCTCCCAACGTTTCAGTACTATAAGTCTGACGCAGGCAAGTATGTGACGAGTTCAGTTTTGGTTGCACAGGACCCTGACACTAAATTCGTTAACATGTCAGTCCATAGGATGCTGGTCTTGAACGACAGGAGATTCGCTGTTAGGATGGTCGAGGGACGCCATCTACACAGGATATTCGTGAGGAACAAGGAAAGAGGTGAAGATACCCCCATTGCAGTGCTCGTGGGTTGTATGCCAGAGGTGATGATTGCGGCCTGCTGCCAGTCAGCATGGGGAGAAACCGAGATGAAGCTGGCTAGCGCCTTGGCTGGCGGGTCTTTGGATATAGTTGAACCACCGGGTTTGGACTTTGCCGTGCCCGCACGAGCTGAGTACTTGATGACCGGCACCATATCGAAGGACCAAGTGACTCCAGAGAGACAGGTGGATATTCTGGGAACTCTGGACTCGGAGAGGAGACAACCTGTTGTCAGCGTGACGGGGTTCTTCTACAAGGAAGACCCGATTTACCATGCGATTCTGCCAGGCGGATATGAGCATAGGGTTCTCATGGGTATGCCCCGCGCCGCGGCCATCTGGGTGGGCTTAGAACGCAGAGGGATTGCTGTAGAAGATCTGTCTTTGACGCCAGGGAGTGGGGGGTGGCTACATTGCGTAGTCAGCATAAAGAAGAAATCAAAGACGGACGGCAAAGATGCGATTCTGACCGCCCTGAATTCGCACGGTTCCGTCAAGGGTGTTGTAGTTGTAGATGATGATGTGAATCCTAATGAATACGAGGACGTAGACTTTGCGCTTGCCACTAGACTGAGCAACAAGGGGCAACTGATGTGTTTCGAGGGACTCAGAGGATCGACGCTTGATCCATCCGCAGACAAGGAGAGTTATGCTACCCTGAAGTGGGGGCTGGATCTCACCTTGGAACTCGGATCGGACAGGAACCGGTTCAGGAAGGAACGTCTTGTTTGATGGTGAGTCCCTGTGAGGGGAATAGACAAAGAGCGTCTCCTAGAGCTTCTCTACCTGCCATTCAGGGCATCTGGAGAAAGGCCCAGTCTCGTTCGCATTGATAGAGCACATGTTTCCGGAGTGTCTTACCTCAACTTGGGTGAGGCAGGCCTTCATCTCCTGCACGACATCTCAGAGACCGGCATGAAGGTGAAAGCCAGGACAACTCTGAACCCCTGCTTCGTTGAATTGTCAGAAGAAGGAAGTAGGTTCTGTGATGCCTTGACGTTCGAGAAGCAGAACGAGATCGCTCAGTGCTTCAATAAGATGGGGGTCATCCCAACCTTCTCGTGTACACCCTATCTGCAAGGTAACGTTCCGAAGCGAGGGGAGCATTTGGCTTGGGCCGAATCTTCCGCTGTCCTCTATTCGAACTCGGTCATAGGAGCTTGGACGAACAAGGAAAGTGGTATCGGGGCACTAGCAGCTGCGTTGATTGGAGCAACTTCCAGAACAGGGGTGCACCTTCCTGAGGGCAGAGAGCCCCAGCTGAGAATCGAGTACGCAGGGGACGTGGATGACGAGGTCAAAGCTGGTGCTCTAGGTTACGCCGTGGGAGAGGCGTCTGGAGATAGGATACCATTTGTAAGATCCGAAGGCTTGCTGGTGAGGAGTAATACGATCGAGTTCTTGGCTGCATTGGGGACGAGCGGAGGTGCGCCCATGGCAGTGATCGAGAGTGTATCGCCACTCGCGCGGAGATACCCCCGCAAGAGGCCAACGAGAACAGCCCTATCCGAACACGACATAGCGGAAGTGCTTGAACGGTTCACACTGGGAAACAACCCTGAGGCCGTGTTGATTGGCTGCCCGCATCTGATTCGTCCCTCTGTCCGAGAGCTGTCTGAATTGAGGAACAGAAGATCACACCTACCGGTCTACGTCTTCACCTCAAGGCTCACGAAAGCGAGACTGGCCAAGAGTAATATTCTTGATAAACTTCTGGAGGATGGAGTGCACATCGTGGCTGACGCCTGTATTATGTGGTGTGGGTTGAAGACGCTGGGCTACAGGACAGTTGTCACCAACTCTGTTAAGGGGGCACACTATCTTAGAAATCAGATGCACATCGAAGCGGGCTTGAAGCCACTGAAAGAGCTGACGAGGGAGCTGGAATGAAGACACACAGAGTCAAGACAATCGTCGCGGGAGGAGCCAAGGGAAAGATACTCAAGTCAGATCTTCCGTTGTCATTCCTAGGAGGAGTAGATCCTGAGACAGGGCGGGTGACCGAGGAAGGGCACGTGCTGCGCGGAGAGATAATCGCCGGAACGATCTTTGCACTACCTCACAGCAAGGGAAGCACGGTAGGGAGCTATGTCCTGTATTCGCTGGTAGCTCACGGAGTAGCTCCCTTGGCTATTCTGATGAAGAAGATGGACATGGTGACGGCAACGGGATGTGTGCTCGGTGAAATCCCGCTTGCTATCGTGACTGACAAGACCTGGTCCAGCCTGAGAAACGGAGGGTCGGCTGAACTATCCGCCACTTCACCCACCTTGAGACTTTCAGAATGATATCCTCAATGACGTTGGCTGTTCCCCGAATATTCTCTTGGCTGCATCGGCAACTTCTCCCCTGGCCTCAGACGTAGTGTAGACTCTCGCAATATCAACGAATCCTCTAAGGCCCCTGGCCACCTCTGATACCTCGTACAGTGACTTCTCCACAAGCTTGCCGTTCTCCCTGAAAGCTACAGGTATGACTGTACCTCCCTTCTCCTCATAGACGGGCCTGTAGGGAAGTGATGGAACAGAAGACAGATCAAGCACAACCAAGTCATTGTCGACGCCGGCCATTTTCGCTATTTGCTCCTCAAGCTCCTCCCTTATTCCGGGGTTGGTTATGAGCCCGGACATCGCCTTGTTGTCATGATACATGAATGACTCGTACGTGGATTTGAAGAGGTTCCGTGAGCGTAGCCTGCCCATCAACTCTTTGGCTTTTTTCATTGTCCCAGTGTTCTCTTTGCTCCGAACGATAGATTGCATCACGTACCAGTCATCAAGAATCAGGAAATCCTCTACGTCCTTGAACGCCGTCAGCCCTAGGCTCTCGTTCGCAAGTTGCATCGCTCTAGATACCATCACTCCGGCAGCCCTAACCGTCTTGTGAAAGTAAACCGCCTTGAACATCATGTAACGGGCAAAGTAGAATGATTCCAGAGCGTAGAGTGAAGTCGAATCTATGGCCAGTGTCTTGTCCAGTGCAACCAGCGAATCCACCAGACGGTCGGCGTCAATGTAGCCGTATTCGACGCCGGTATGAATGGAATCTCTGACTAAATAGTCCATCACATCAGCATCAAAATACCCCGAGACGATCTGGTTCAATAGAGGATTCGCGGTCTGACTCTTGCCTGATGTCAACTCAGAGATCTCCTTTGGATCTTGCCCACTGGCGCTCAGCACGTCAGCTACCGACGATTTGGTGACTATCCACTTCGCGAGATCTTCGTGCGTCATTCCTCTCTTTACGGAGAGCAAATCCTCGTACATGTGAGAGAACGGCCCATGACCCACATCGTGCAACAGAGCTGCCACCCTCACCTTCTCTATGTCGTCCTTCCCGATCGCAGAGGCCGACAGAAGCACCCGGGCCATTTTGCCAGCCAAATGCATCACTCCTAGCGAGTGTGGGAATCTAGAGTAGTCAGCCCCGGGATACGTGAGTTCAGCGTACGACAACTGCTTGATTCTCCGAAGTCTTTGAACGGAGGGCTCGTCCATGACCTGTCTCTCGAGTTCGGAGAAGCCGATGTACTTGTGGACAGTGTCCCTGACCTCGCCTATCATCTCCATATGTTAACAAATCTCCCTCCAGTTTAATAATCCTTCTAGGGCTAATCGGTATTGTCATGCGAAGGGGGAAACTGATCGCTTTTGAGGGCATCGATGGAAGCGGCAAGACAACCATGTCTACGCGAGCCTACCAAGCCGCAAAGAACAAGGGGGCCCAGGTTTTGTACACTTTCGAACCGACCTACTCTAAGGTCGGTAGCATAATCCATCTTGTGCTGAGCGGCGACATCGAGGCCTCCGGGGAGTTCCAAGCGTTGATGTTCGCTGCAGATAGGATCAATCACTTTCAGACTGAGATCGAGCCAGAATTGAATGCGGGTAGGCATGTGTTGGTCGATAGGTACGTTCACTCCTCGATTGCATATCAAGGTGTACTGCTGAATGATGAGGAGTGGGTCAGGAGCATCAACAGGGGTGCTCCAACTCCTGACCTTGCCATATACATCGACGTAGATCCTAAGACCGGCTTGAAGAGGAGGGGCACACGGAGCATATACGAGAAACTGGATTTGTTGGGCGACATCAGAGCAGCATACAAGAGGATGGTGACGCGTGGAGAGTTGGTCGAAGTCGACGGATCCAAACCCGAAGAGCTGGTCTTCGACGAGGTCTGGAAACTCGTAGTTGATGAGCTGAGGCTATAGAGCAGTATCCTTTTCCTCTTCCGTCTCCTTGGTCAATATCTCCCTTATCTTGTTCGCCTTGACCTTCCCGATCCCTTCAACCTCCATAAGTTCAGCCGCTGACTTGTTGAAGACCTTCAAGGGCGAGCCGAACTTCTTCAGCATCTTCTCAGCAGTTGTTTTCTCCACGTTTGGTAGCCCGGACAATAAGTAGAGCTGCGACTCCCTGATGCTCGACGGCTTTTTTGTCTCCCTGACCCTGGGGAACTTCTTACGTTCAACTTGTTCCCTCTGAGCTATCCTAAACAGGTACATCGCCGCCTCTTGTGGGGTTGGTACCTGGAGGATTGGTATTCCATAGTCAAACATGATCGAGATCAGTGCCCCCCTTAGGGCGTTGGGGTGGAGCCCTGATTCCGTGAGGAGATCTGACCCTTCCAACAGTAACACGGGGTTGAAGTAGGTGTCTTTCAGCTGCTTCGCTTGTTCGAACAGTCTCCCATCCACTATTGAAGAAGCAAAATCCTTCGACGTCTTTCTTTCGACGGCGATGTCCTCAGAGAGAATGTAGTCCCCTACCTCGATGGTGTCGAACTGCAAAGAGGCACCCAAGTTACTGAGCTCAACCACCACCTGAGAACCCCTTTCTCTCTCGTCCACTATGATCCTGACCCCAGGTGTGCCCTCTGTGGACGGTACGATGAACCTGGAGAGGTTCGAGCTGTCACTCTTGATCTTAGTAGACAGTGACTTCACTAGCGCCCTCATGGACTTCTCCCTTTTTCTTGCTATCCACAGATATCTTTCGTCGGAGGTGCCTGAGAAGAATAATAGATATGCATCCCCCGGTGCGAACCTAGCCGTTCTACCGAGGCGTTGAACCAATCTTATGGCGCTTGGTGTGTTGTCATAGAAGACAACGACATCCGCGCCAGCGATATCTAGACCTTCCTCTCCCACCTGAGTCGCTATGAGGGCACCAGCTGGGCCCCCCCGGAACTCCTCCAGTACCTCGCGCTGTTCTCTCTGTGACATCCCCCCGCTCTGCCCAGACGTCCTTTGTCCGACTAGCAATCGGGCGGTTGCGAGCCCTTTCTTTTCTAGGAAGCTGAGAACTTCATCCGCACAGGAACGATAGGAAACGAAAACAATCGCCTTCTTTCCCCCTTGGACGACCTCGCTATCCAAGACGTTGCCTAGTTCGACTAGTTTAGGATTCGGGGGATCGAGCCTGAGTTGGAGCTTCGCGAGTTCGACCGCATCTAGCACTCGCTTCGTCTTCAGAAGCTGCTTCAAAGACTTCGCGCTGCCGCTCCTCCCAGCCTGCTCCATCTGAGAGGACACGAAATCCAAGAACAGCGTCGGACCACCCAAGTCAAGCCTCTCGATCATGAGCAGAAGCCTTCTTGCTGTTGCCAGTGTCTTCACTGCATTCAGTAGCTCGTAATCCTGTGAAGCGACGGCCTTCCTCCTCAGTGCGATCATTCTCTCTGTTATCGATCTGAAAGTCGGACGAAGACCACGCAACTCCTCTCTAGTGGACTGAGAGTATAACAGCGCGTTCAGCTCGCTCATGAGCAACGTCCTGGCCTCCGACATGGCTGGCGGCATAGAGACTGGAACGAGGTGGGTGTCGACCTTCTCGATGTACTTACTTACCGACGCATCTTCCTCTGATCTCGCGAGAATTCGGACAGCGTTGAGGTTAGTCGAGAGTTCCGCCAGCCGTCTCGGATCTCCGGGCGAGGCGGTGAACCCCACGACGTGTGCCCCCTCCCTCTGCGAGGAATAGATCCGGACTATTGGGACGTAAGCGTAATTTCCCACGGCCCGATGAGCTTCGTCTAGTATTATCGTCGAGGTTCTGTCGAGCTTGATCTTTCCTTGGGTGAGCTCACTCAAGATGAGTTGAGGTGTTGCGATCAGAAGTTTCGGGAGAGAACCCTCCCTCGCTGCCAGAGGAACCTCACCCGTCCACAGTCCTATGTTACTTTCATCCAACTTCAGAATGCGAACCATGAGGTCATGGTGTTGCTGACAGAGAGGTTTTGTCGGTGCTAGTATTATGACCGAAGCTCTCGGATCCGCGTTAAGACGTTCTGCTACGATTAGGGCAGCCACAACTGTCTTACCCAGACCAGTTGGCAAAGCGACCAGTGCATTAGTACCTAAAGCTGAGCGAGCTAGTTCGACTTGGTAATCCCTCCATTCGACGCTGCCCTTTCTGATCAGTGGGTGCTCTAAGTGTGAGGCCTCTTTGGTGAAGGGTCCGCCATCTAGACTCATCTGCCCCTGTTCACTTTTCCCCCAAAAGAGCCAGTATCTCTCTGATGCATGAAACTAGGTTCTTAATCTCGTTAGGGTCCTTAGCGTCCTTGAGGGCGTCAACCATCAGAGCGAGTTTCTGCTTCAATATGTTGTCCAGTTCACCGGTTATACTTCCCTTTTCTGCTTGTTCCTTGGACACTGTCTGCTTGCCAGCAGTCCCGCTGTCCGGTGAGTAGCCACAGGACGCGCAAAGTATCTTTCCGTCCTTCAACTTGAAGAGAGGTGCTCCGCAGTTCGGACATGATTTGGAAAGCATCGTGGCACCTGCGGACAGTAATTCCGCCATTTTGTGAACGCCATCACTTGACATTATCCTTTAATAATGGAGAAAAGGCGACCATATAGAAATTTCGGAGGCATGACCGATGACGACTGCAAAACAAAGGAAACTACAGAACGAGCAAGAGATTCTGAAGGTCGTTGAGTCGATCAAGGTCGTGCAGGCAGACCTGACCACACCCAAGAATGTGAAGAAGCTCGTGAAGGAGACGATCGATCGACTGAGCAGGACGGATCTCTCACCGGGAATAAAGGCGGCCTCAGCAATACAACTGCTAGAGGAAGCTAATCAAGACTCGAATTTGTCCATGCTGTCGAGGACCAGAATCTGGAATGCCTTGACCAAACTGGAAACCATTAAAGACTGACCTCGATTTGTTCTACCCGGTCGCGAGGGTGGCCGAGCCAGGAAAAGGCGCGAGACTTAAGATCTCGTGGCGAAGGCCTACCCGGGTTCGAAAGAGCCCCGAGAATCCCGGCCCTCGCACCATTTCTCTCATGAGATTTATCAGGTCGAAGGTTAAAATATCAGAAGCTCGCGACTGGCACTTGGGCCCGTGGCCTAGTCAGGATCAAGGCGGCAGAGCAAAGCGCTGATCCTCCTAAGTTGCAAATCCTGGGTTCAAATCCCAGCGGGCCCGCTCGGCAAATGATGCCACTTGGAAGCGGGCGGCACCGAGAAGACCAACGGTTTTTATACGTAAAGAACCTCGGCTATGAAGTCACAGGTTTGGAAGAAGAGAGAATCGAGATTCAGATAGATGGGATCCTTCGGGGGAACGATGTGTTTGTCACCAATCCCGAACAGGTGAAATGGCTTACCGAGCGGGGATTTGGCGTGGGCGACGAACAACTGCGCCTTTCGCTTCCCGAAGCACTATTCTTGATCGAAATCAAACGGCTTACTCTGCTATCAGGGAAGGGGATCGCCTACACCTTCGAGGATTTGGCAAGAAAGGCCAACAAGCTCGACAGAAATTCATGGTACAAGTACTTAGTGTTGAGAGACCTCCGCACGAGAGGTTACATAACTAGGGAGGGGTACGGGATTGGAATAGATTTCAACGTATACGAGAAAGGAGAGTATCCGCAGGAGGCACCCAAGTTCCTCGTCGTGGGCCTCTGTGAAGGAGCACCGGCTGCTTTTGGAAAGATGGTTGAGATACTGAAGAGGGCCCAGTCCAACAGGAAGACACTCATATTGGCTGTGATAGATAGGAGGAATGAAATGGTGTATTATTCAATATCGAGGTCGCTCGTGTGATGAATGCAAGGGTTCTGCTGAAGATAGTCCGCCCGGCTGATGTTTTTCTCTTGGGAATCGGTGTCATCGTAGGTTATGTCGTCTCCACGGGAACGCTGCAGATCTCCATTGAATTGCTGGCAGGAGCGGTGTCGTGCGGCCTGTACACCGCCTTCGCAATGGTTACCAATGACATAATTGACATGGAAGCGGACAAGGTGAACGAGCCCAATCGACCTATACCCTCGGGAAAGTTGAGTCCAAAGGAGGCGTTGATCTACTCGTTTGTCTTGCTAGCACTGGGCGTAGTGATGGCCGGCTTCACCAAGAACATCTGGTTCCTTTCTGTTCCTCAAGTCGTCGCCTTGGCCAGTGTGGTCTACAATCTGTACCTAAAGAGGATTGGATTCTTGGGTAACATCCTTGTCAGTACTTTGGTTGCTTCTTCGTTCATAGGGGGAGGGCTGATAGCGGTTGGTCACATCGAAACCTACCTCATGCTCTTTGCACTTATGGCATTCGTAGGCAATCTCGGGCGAGAAGTTCACAAGGGTATAGCAGATGTGGAAGGAGACAGAAGCAAGGGAGTCATGACCATAGCTGTGGCTTACGGCGTTCAGAAAGCTAAGTGGCTGGCTGTATCTCTGTATATCACCGCTATCCTGTTGGCCTTGATACCGATCGCGCTGGGAATCACAAACGGATACTACCCCTATGCGATAGCGGTCGTGGCTATCCTCCTTGTGGCCTCCTCAGTGAGAGTGTTGAGGATGCAGAAGTCAGAAGAATTGAGGAAGGAGAAGAACTTGGTCAGAGTGTGGATGTTGTTCGCCTTGGTTGCGTTTGTAATAGGTGCACTGAGAATTTGAAGATCAGCAAGCGGGCAGTACAGCCACTCAAGGGATTCAGGGAGCTGTCACCAGAGGATTTCTTGAAGAAGAAAGAAATCATCGAGAGAAGCAGGGAAATCTTCCGCTTGTACGGGTACGAGGAAATTGAGATCCCCACTGTGGAACCCTCCGCGCTGATAGACCTGAAGTCAGGCGAGGAAATACGGCATCGTATGTTCAAGTTCAGAGACCTTGGAGGCAGAAATGTCGTCCTCAGGCCAGAAGGTACTCCTTCGGTAGCTAGATATGTTGTCACCAAACTCAGAGGTAAACCATTCCCAGTAAGGCTGTCGTATGTATCCAACATGTTCAGATATGATGAACCCCAGAGAGGGAGGTTCAGAGAGTTTACGCATGTTGGGTTCGAACTCTTCGGTTCCGGCAGCCCGCTCGCGGATATGGAGATACTGGAAGTCACATCGATGCTGCTCTCTGGTCTCGGGTTCGCCGACTTCGAAGTGAAGATGGGAGACCAAGGCACGCTCAGGGCAGTATTGGAGAAATCCGGCATCAGAGGCTTGTCGCAAGATCGCCTACTCGGCATGATTGACAGGAACGAAGAAAAGGAGATCTCCAGAGTCTTGCGGAAAAGTCCCCCAGGGCTTGCGAAACAGATGAAGGAACTGACTGGCATAAGAGGAAATGATGTTGGTAGAGCGTTCGATATGGCGAATGATCTGGCTAGCGGGATTCCTAAGGCAGAACAAAGTCTCACGGAATTTCGCGAGTTGGTGGATTACTGCAATACGGTGACCGGTGGGAAGGTATCAATCGACTTCGGATTCGCTAGAGGAATCGAGTACTACACCGGAATGATATTCGAGGTATATGTTAAAGGTCTGAACGTTGCGGTAGCGGGCGGCGGCAGATACGATGGATTGTGTTCTCTATTCGGGTCAGACATCCCTGCCGTGGGAGTTGCGATTGGTGTGGATAGGCTCGCCTTAGGAGATGAATTTCCCAAGATCGAACTTGACTCTCCCGCCGCTATCGTCCTTCTCTTAGATCAAGGGCTCACAGGATATGGAACCAAGGTTGCGAGAGAACTTAGGAGCAACGGCGTTTCAACTCTGTTTGATCTGTCCACAGGGTCCCTTTCCTCCAAATTGGAGAAAGCAGCGAAGAGGAGGATCAGATTTGTGCTATTGATCGGACAGAAGGAGACGAAGGGCGGAATCGTGACCGTGAAGGACTTGACGACTGGAACACAACAGGCCGTACCGTTAGATGGCGTCGCGCAGTTCGTCCGCCAAGGGCTTCTCCCGACATAGTAGTCTGACGGATTCGAATGCGCTCGAAGAGACCTTGAAGAAAATACTCAAAGGGAGCTTGACAGTAAGAGATGAATGCGGGCCCGGAGGGATTTGAACCCACGATCTCCGGCTTAGAAAGCTTACGCATTAACTTCGACGCCTTAATCCTGACTAGGCTACGGGCCCTAACAGGTCGGCCCCCTTTGGGACAATAAGCTTTCTGCTGGGAGACCTTCATTCCAAGTAGAAGGACGGCCTCAGAGGTTCAGCTAGCTTTGCCTTCTTGCCTGGATCGGGAATGTCCGGACCTTCTTCATATACCTCCACCCTCTTGAGTCCAAGTTCATTGGCGAGGAACCAGATGCTGTTTCTGAGGGTGCTAGATTCGTCAATCCCGCTCAAGCGTGACAGCAAGTCCGCGGCGTTCCCTTCCTTGGTTTTGTCCATCATTTTCGTCAGCATCTTCTGAACGGCGGGTATCTCCTTACCTTGCCCTTGACCTCGTAGGTCTGTTATTACTGAATTGAGTATCTGCTGTGCTGTCTCACCGCGAACTAAGCGCTCCAAGCAGGATGTGACCATCTTTCGTTTCCAACTCGAAGCTACATAGATGTAGGCTCGGGTAGGTCGAACGGGGATAACTTTCAGGACGTTCTGTATGTCTTCCATCAAGCCGAGGATGTATTCTTCTTCAGCCTCGGCCGCCTTGTCCTCTGGAAACTCCCCAGGGGATGGCCAAGGTGAATTGACCACAAATCCCCTCATTTCTAGTGTTGCCCACATTTCCTCAGCCGCATGTGGAGCGAATGGAGATAGGAGTCTGGCCCAACAGGCCAGAGTCTTAGAAAGAGTGTCCTTGCTGGGAGACGGTTGTCTTCTCAGATACCACCTGATATCTGATCGCAGCCCGTAGAGGGTCTCAACCGCGGCCTTACGGAGCTGGTGTCCTTCCAAGAAAGTGGTGATGTTCTTCACTCTCTTCCCCACGGTCGAGAGTAACCATCTATCTGTGATCGAATTCCCTGATGGACTGGTCCTCAACCTCCCGAAATCATCTTGAATATCTGATATTGAGTTCAGCAGCTGGATGCAGGCCAATGCATTCTCTTTCTTCCAATCTGGGTCATCAAGGTCGTCGGCAGCGAGAAGCCCTGTTAACCTAGTTGCGTCTGCGCCATATTCTCCAACTGCCTTCGAGAGGGGGATGAAAATGCCCTTGCTCTTGTGCATGGCCTCCCCTTCGATGCTCATGAATCCATTCACCGTGATAGCCTTCGGCCAATACTTCTCCGGAAAGATGGCAGTGTGATGGAAAATGAAGAAAGGAAGATGATTCCCGACTAGATCTTTCGCAGACCCTCGGAGATCTACCGGATACCAGTATTCGAAGTCCCTCTTGACCTCGCGGAGTGTTTCCACTGGGATCTTAGCTGATGCAGATACCTCAGTTTCTTTGCCCTTTCCTAGCATGACATAGTCGAAGAACTCAGGCAAGAGGTTCTCCGCGACAAGCCGTCCAGAATTGACGAACTTCGCCACGATGTAGTAAGCCATGTAGATTGTTGAGTCACTCAGAGTTTCGACCATGTAGCTCGGATCCCACGGCAATCTTGTTCCTAGTCCCGACGTCCGAACGAACGCCCAGTCATCATACCAATCGATAAACCATTCCAAGTTCTTTCTGACCTCCTCCGGATGAATTGACATCCGTTCCAACGCACTCTTTGTCTTCTCCTTCCATCGTGGGTCAGAGTATGCTAGGAGGTACTGGTCGGTCAATACCTTGACATAACATCTGGTTCCACATCTACATATCACTGGAGACGGTAACTCCAGCATTTCGCCACCTCTTCCTATCTCCTTCAGCAACTGCGCAGCTTGTTCCTTAGCCTGCCTGACGGGCAATCCAGACAGCGGGCCGGTGTTCTGCAGAGTGATGCCATGCAGGAATTCTTCGCGGTATACACCGGCTGTGGCCTGTTCGAGTTTCTTATCTCGTTGATCTGTTATTCCCATCTGCTTCACGACAACCTCAGACGGATTCGTACCGTATCGTTCGGTCGTAATGATTGAGATTGACTGGATCTTGGTGATATCATCGACATTCATACCGTAGTGCTTCGCTGTTTGAGATGCGACCTTTTTCAGGTCCTCAAGCGCTACATAATCGTAGGGAGCATGCGCAGGGACGCTGTACACGACTCCGGTTCCAAGTTTAGGGTCGACGAACCCAGCAGGGAGTATGGGGACCTCCTTGTCTGAGAGCGGAGCGCCTGCAATCCTCCCGATCAGGGCTTCTCCCTTGAATGAACTCAATATCGCGACCTTTCTCCCCAGCTCGGAGAGTTTTCTCGCCGCGTCCTCGCTCACCACCCATTTCTCCCCGTCCACCTCGGCAGACACATACGTGGCATCGGGATTCAGCCACACGTTCGTAACGCCGAAGATAGTCTCGGGTCTGAACGTCGCTGCCACCAGATAACCATAATCTTTGACCTTGAATTTGACCAAACTGAACACAGTCGGGAAAACTCCTTCGCCCTCTAGCCTGTCGTGATCTCCGGTTGCGCTCTTGTCCTTTGGACACCAGACAACAGGGTGCTTTCCACGTTTTATGTAACCGTTATCTCTGAGCCTGAGATACTGCCACTCTACATACTTACTGAAACACTTATCATAACTCGAGGTATGAAACTCTCGCCGCCAATCTATTCCAACACCCAGCTGTTTGACTGCTTCCTTGTTATGCTGCGTGTAGTAGTGGGCCATGTTCAGAGGATCCTTGAAGGTCTTCACCACCTCTTCTGGTACTCCGTCCATGTCCTTCAGTATGTGAATCGTCATCTCATCACCCTCGCTTATCCTCTCGGATATGCCTGCTATGGTAACACCAGTCCAGTGCCAAGCGAATGGAAATAACACGTTGTATCCCTTCGCTCTGAAATATCGGGCTAGGACATCCAGCCTAGTAAGTGTGTAGGCTGTCCCGACGTGGACGGGACCACTCATGTAGGGGAAGGGAAACGTCACTAAGTACTTCATCCTAGAGGGATCTGTGTCGGCTTCGTACACCTTGGCCTTCTCCCACTGATCCTGCCATTTCTGATCATTCATTCCTGGCGCTCTGGAACTCATGCTCACTTAGGTCGGCTCTGTGGTGCGAGTAATAAGCGTAAGATTTCCTCCTTCAATTTGCTCACCTCAGTACCGCTGGACACACCGCCCTTTCCGAACCTATCACGTCCCCCGCCTCCCCCTTTGAAGGTGACACCTACAACCTTCGCCACCTCTGCCGCGGTCAGTCCAGAGTTTGGTTTTGCCTTCTCGCCATAGATCAAGGCGAACTCCGGAAACTGCCCAGCCGAGGATACAACAATCGAAATCACGTCTGGTCTAGAAGAGGCCAACTCCCTCGAGATGGCAATGAGATCGTTTACAGGACGGTACTTATCCTCATAGAAACTCACCTTCATTCCTGCGACGGTTTCTGCTGACCCTCTAAGCCTCTCCGCCAACTGTTTTGCCTCCGACTGCTTTACGAGTTCTAGCTCCTTCCTTGCGGTCTGCAGATCATCCAGCATCCGCCTTGTGGTCTTCACGACTTGCGCCCTATCAGTTCTCATGATTTCAGCGATTTGTTTCGTCGAACTTTCCTCCTCTTGGAATCTGCTGAGCGATGATAGACCCGTTGTGAACGAGATCCTCACTACTCCGTCCTGGATCTTGTCGACATTCACTATCTTGATCATGCCAATCTGGCCGGTATTGCTCACGTGAAGACCACCGCAGGCCTCGACCTCATATTCCCCGACCGACACAACGCGAATTATCTTTGAGGGAACGACACCTCCTTGGTAGATTCTGAAACCATACTTGCTTTCTGCCTCTGTCCTGCCGAGTAATTCAATCCTGACTGGAACGACCTTCATCACTAATCTGTTCGCAAGATCCTCTATCTTTCTAATCTCCTCGTCTGTCAGAGCGTCGTAGTGGGTCACATCCAGTCGCGACTCTTGAACTCCTTTCTGGGCACCGTGTTGCCACAGATGGCTACCGAGCGTCATCCTAGCGGCCCAGTTCACGATGTGAGTACCAGTGTGGGCCCTCCTCAAGGCCATTCTTCTGTCCTCGTCAACCTCAAGGGCCGCCTTTGTCCCCGTTCTTGGCAAGGGACCCGCGACCCTGTGAATGATTACCCCGTTCTGGTTCTCCAAGGCCGTCACCTTGATCTCTGTCGTATCGTATCTGATCTTGCCGGTATCAGAGGGCTGGCCACCACCCTCTGGGTAGAATATCGTCCTGTCAAACACGACTCCGTCCGGCTTGACAGTTGCCAGCACAACACCTTCAGATTTCAGCAGCTCAGGATCCTCATAGTATACCTTCTGGGTCTGAGGCAGCTTTTCTAACCCCGGTACCTTGTCCTCAGTGTGAGTGGGAGTTTGCAGTTGTTTCGTATGCTTAGCAGCTACCAGACTGTAGAAGTCCGGCGGGACGACCACCTTCGCCCCAGTGGTTTCCAGAATGTCTGACACTTCCTCCGGGGTAATGCCCTGTGAGTCGTACAGCTGGATCAGCCGGTCACGTTGGAATGCTGCTGGGCCTTCTTCGCGTTGTATCTTCTCAACCAGCTCTACTGAACGCTCGTAATTTTTCTTATACTTCTCCATTTCAACAGATGCCACTTTCAGAATCTCTGATCTTTGTTGGCCTAGGTGTGGAAATTGGGAGGACCAATGGTCAATCTGCATGGTGACAACCTCGGAGAGCAAGTCGAGCAGGCCTAGTGATCTCATCATCCTCGCCGATCGTCTGAAGAGGAGGCGCGCCAGATACCCCACTCCGACATTCGATGGAACAACACCCTCGGAGAGGATGAAGACGAGGCTCTTGGTGTGATCTGCCACCCTGAAGATCCGTTCAAGCGGATCAATTCTTTCCTCTAGCGCTTTAGGCGTGAGTCCCAGTTTCGATGCGACAGCTGACCTGATAGAAGGAAGATCACCTCGGTTGTTGCCTATTCCTGACAGTGTTTCGATGTATTTGCGGGTGAATGCTTCGTCTATGTCAACGTGTGCCTCTTTCGAAAGGAAGTGCACGACCTTAGGGTGTACTACGAACATCGGGCTTGGAACCCCCGAGGTCACCCAAAGCATGCGTTCGATCCCATACCCAGTGTCCACGGTTCGTATCGGGGACTCAGAGAGCTTTCCCTCTTCGGATGTCTTGAACCGCATGAACACTAGGGTGGCTACTTCCAGCCCACCGGTGATTACCTCGAAGCAAGGGCCTGCGTTTCCTCCCCCGAACCACGCTGACTCCTTGTAGATCACATCCTCGCCCGGTATCCCCATTGCCTTGCCGAAGAACTCGTGGCACAAACTGACGGTCTCTTCCTTCCAGTAGACCCCCTTCTCCCGAGAATTGAACGCGTGATGGCCTCCCATCTCGAATATGCTCATGTGTCTTCCGAAGGTGAGTCCGACGTTGTCAAGATCGACGAGACGGATGCACGGCTGAGATACCACCAGGGGATTCGCAGGCGGCGGTATCATCCCGTCCGTCACATAAGGCTGGAAGTCAACTATGCTCGCGTCGGTTAGGTAAAGATCATTCCTCCACCTAGATACCACGGGGTACGGAGAAACAACGGTATGGCCCTTGTTCTTGAAGAACGAGAGAAACCTGTCGCGAGATTCGTTCAGATCGCTCGTCTTCTTCCCCATGGGCTTGCCGATGAAGGAGTAAGGGACCAGCGGACTTTCGCCACATTGTCCATTGAAATCTTGGTGAACCCAGTAGAAATCACCGTCGATCTCACTCTTCCTTCTCACATACCCTAGCGATTTGAAGATCTTGAGCGAGTATTCCTCTGGAGGGAAGGATTGCATTCGAGAAGGAACGGATACCTGTCCTTAAAACGATTATGTCGCCAACATATACCATCGCCTAGAAAAAGCAAATAAAGGACGGGAGGCACCGCAAGAAGTAGGCCTGGTAGCTCAGCCTGTCGGGTGGGCCAAGGAGAGCGTTCGACAAACAGGACGAAGCTGAAGACCGAATTGTCGCAGGTCCAAATCCTGCCCAGGCCACCACACTCATTCGATGTCAATCGCTATGCATGACCGAGCGGTGTGGGCATCTACAATCCAAGAAAGAGTGAAGGTTAAATAAAATGCCAGCGCAACACAACGGCCGTGCGGCAGTAATCTAGCCTGGTCTAGGATCCGACCCTGCCAAACTTGAGGGTGCGGTGCGGTCGTCACGCGGGTTCAAACCCGTTTCGCGGTGAAAATCCCGCCTGCCGCACTCCCAACCCTATTCCTTGTGAGACGGATTGATTATGACAAACGCGAAGATTGATTCCGGTCCCTCTTCCACGTTGACGACCTTTACTTCTCTGACTTGAGACATTGTATATCCCCTCACTTCGCCCAGCTCCTTCGCGAAGGCGAGTCCGCGTACTCCCTCTTCCGGAGCGAGCGGGCCAAAAGTATCCAGCAGCGTTTTTGATCCCTGACTGAGAATGAGAAAAGCCACCCTGATATCGTATTCTACGACTAACTCTTTCCCAGCGGAGATTTTGCTCTTGAATGAGGTTGAGAGTTGTTCGAGAACCATTCTCTTCACGGTCTCATCCGCCGCAGCCGCCTCAGCTCTGAACCCCGAAAGGGGACCATATGATTCCAAGGGTCCAATGAGATCCTTATCCTGAGCGGTAAGCAATTGAACTGTGATCTCCTTTATTGACCCTCGTGCCCTTGTCATTAGACTCCTGACTAGCCCCGGAATCCCTTTGGGGCCTTCCAACAACTTGTAGACGGTGTAGGCGTATACCTCGTCATTGTTGTGGCCGTACAGTGAGAGATACCCCTTGGCTATTCCCTGACTCCAGAGATCCTTTACGACCCGACCGGCTATGTTCGGTGCCTCTTCGATGTCTCCATCTTCTTGCCATATGTCTCGTGTTATCATCTTCCTGTTTTCCTCCCCCCCATCTTGTGTTTCCAGAATTCCTCAATGGCTTCCTGATGCGACTCCTTAAAACTCCCTATCTCCTCGATGAATTTTATCATGTCTTCATTCCTGTTTAGGGCCAATGTATATTCCGCCTTGTCTGGAAGCGGCTCTCCTTCAAGAGGGTATATCTCGCTGGTAATATCGAAATGATCTTTCACCAGATCCGCGAGGCCTTGTAGACCCTCCCGATTGCTTGAGAAGAACCTTACGCTCAGTCGCTTGGTCTTGGGGTAGTAACCTATTGACCCGTCTCCGCTCATGAACCCCTTCAAGTAAGCTCGGGCCGCCTCTTTGTCCATGTATTGCGCGGGCACTTCCCAGTACTTGCTTCCGTGCTTGTTGATGTATTTCATGATATCAGCGGCCGCTTCTTTGCTTACCTTACCCATCTCGAAGAAGTGTTTCTTGTCCTTATGTCGATATCTACTAGGGCTCATACCGTACACAACAGACAGACAATCGCTAAAAAGGTCCAACAGTTCATCTGATTTGCTGCCGAACCTCAGTACATATGGTTCTCCTTCGGGATTGCGTTGGATATTCCCGTCACTCTCTATGAGTGACATCAAGATGGCTTTCTCTCGACAAAGCAATCTCCTAGTGTCATTTTCTGTCACTTCTAGCAACATCCCATTTTCCGATTTCAGCAAGACTCGATTATCTTCGATTGAGGCAACACCGGGATACGTTCCTAGACCCTCGCCCTCCTTTCTGAGTTCGACTCCTTCCTCTTTTTGCCAGAGTTCGTAGGAGCCGTATATCATGAAGGGCTCCTGTCCGTATCCGCATACATCCTTTTCTTGGGTCCACTCAGGTGTCCCTTGGTCGAAGCGTTGAGCGACTTGGTCCTCGTGCTTTCCTCCTCCCATCAGATGGTCTTCTCCTCGAACCGGGCCTTTTGCTGCAACAAGTTGTGAAGCGACAACCTACGAACGTCATGCAAGAGGTCATACGGTCTAGCTCCGTTGCAGGCAGGGCAGTTGCAGGGAACATACTCTGTGTCCGGGTAAAGGACGGATCTCGTCTTCTCGCCGAAGAAGATGAATCTCCGCTTCGCGTGGATGTACCATGACAGAGTTGCATACTTCGCTCTCTTCAGCCGTCTGATCCGGTGCGAGAGACCGTAGACCAGCAACTCCGGATCTGCTCCTGCCTTCCTGAGGGCGTACGTGACGGTCGTAATGTATCCGTCCAACAGGTCGAGCTTGGCGAGTTCCCTGACAGGGAGGGCGAACGAATCATACCCGAGTTGGAGCTGCCTCTCGATGCACCACTGGGTCTGTTTGGAAATCGCGCCCTTGACGACACCTAAGACAGGAATCCCAAGATCACGGAACTCGGCCGCATACCTCACAAGTCGGAGGGTCTGCGACCAAGACAGGTAGAGAGGGTCATCGACATATGTGTGATTGTCCGAGACCATGACAACATCCGGCCTGAGGTCACTCACTAGTTTGACATAGTCTGCAGGCTTGAGCTTGTCGACGATCTCGTCGGGCATTATGGTCGAGAGCGCGATCTTTCCATCGTATCCGAGGTAGTCGTGCAGGCCGACCCTAGAGATTTGGTCCAAGAGCCCTTTGGCCGTGAGGATCTCTCCCAGCCTGACGAATATCGCCGGGAAGGAGAAGGAATCCCAGAACCAAGATCTGCGGTCGGTGACGCTGATAATTGGGGTGAACCTCGGGAGGTCCGCCTTCTTGACCTGTCGTGCGTTGACTTCGGGAACCTGCTCCCGCATGGGCCTCTGCTTACCTCCGATCGGGCAGTAGTCCCTAAGCCTGCAGAACTCGTTTGGATAGGTGATCCCGCTAATGGACGTGCCTCGTATGCAGCGGTCAATCAGGCAAATCCTCGTGATGCAGCCAGGGCACAGAACCCGGTAGTATGGGCAAGCTTGACAGCTCACACCACACTTGCCCTTCCTCTCCGATTCCAACGAAGATAACGTTGCTCTTGAGATAAAAAGGGCACACTTCTCCGGCTGTTCACACACCCCGAAAGAGTTATTGATACAGTATGTAGTAAATTATGAGAGATGAAGGCTGCTGACGTCAGGTCGATTATGTCATCTCCCGTCGTCACCATTCTCTTCAACGAGCCCGTGAAGGTGGCTGTCAGCAAGATGGTTGAACATCAAGTAGGAGCAGTAGTCGTCGTTAGTGGTGGGCTTCCCGTTGGAATGGTAACCGAAAGAGATGTGCTCAAGATCGTAGCTGAGGGACGCGACCCGAACAAGATATTGACCTCTGAGGTCATGAGCAAACCGCTAGTCACAATAGGCCCTGATGCTCTAGTCACCCAAGCCATCGCATTGATGAAGGAGAAATCCATTCGTAGGATCCCGATTGTAAAGGAGAACAAGCTGCTCGGCATAGTGACTGAAAAAGAGATAATCCGAAATCTGCTGTAGATCCGCTGCCCACATTTCCTCCGCTCGTGACCCTAGCCGGCCAGAGATCCATTCATACGGCCAGATCAGAGGTTTCTGGTTGTTTCCGCTTACAGGAAGTACATCACAGCGAATGCGGCGAAGGGCACCGTGAAGTTGTCGAATGGCTGCATAGGACCGACGGTCAACAATTCCACTGCCGTACCGACAAGAGATCCGACCAACGCGGTCGTCAGGATGCGACTCAGTGGGATCGCAGCGTAGAAGGTTGATGATATGAACAGGGCCAGCGAGGCACCCAAGAAGCCAGCAAGAAGCATCAACACCGAACCCTCGATCGATTTCTGCGAGAAGGAGTACTTGTGCCTGTTCTCGATGAATGGTGCGAACATCGATGCGGCACCATCACCCCACGCCATTATCATGACCGACGCCATTATCAGATCTCTTCTACTCCATCCCACCGCGATCAGAACTCCTATGGAGATTATGTAGTACAGAGGGCCGTAGGCATGTGCCCCAGCGGTTTCCTTCTCATCAACCATGGCTGTAGAGATGAATGACTTCTTGGCAAATGCCAAGGCCAAACCGACCACTAGCCCTAGGCCGACCGGAATCATGAACGGGTAATACCACTCGGAGGTCAAGGGAAGCACCAACACCGAAGCACCTGCAAAGAGATGTATGATGTGTCTTGTGAAGGTAGACTTGAGTGAAAGCCTCCGCCTGGCGATCTCGGCTCCTATGAGGAGTGCGAGCACGTAGACGTAAACCGCTAGAATGATACCGATCTCACTGAAGTCAAGAACCATCGGCTGGTGCTGCCTCTGATAATCACATAAAAGCCTTGTAATTGTGGTGGCTAGCGATTGCGGCCGCCGGTTTTGGACACCAAAGCCTTTTGAAGAGACGCCTCACGGAAACTCGTGCGATTCGAGGACTCCATCGACACGATCGCTCTCCTAGGCGGAACTGGCAAACTGGGCAGGGGATTGGCTCTGAGATGGTCTGCCAAGAGGGAGGTCATAATCGGCTCGAGGTTCAGACCCAAGGCGGAGGCGGCCGCTGAGGAGGTTCGCCGACTTCTCAAAGGGAAGCAAAGTGCCAGCAACGTGCGAGGTATGTTGAACCGCGAGGCCGCCAAGGAGGCAGATCTTGTGGTCTTCTGTGTGGAGCTCCGTCACGCGCTGAGGCTTGCAGGCCGTATTCGGGGAATCCTGAGGGACAAGCTTGTGTTATCCCCGATAGTATCTATGGGACACAGGGGCAACCTTCGCACCCCGAAGCTGAAGCCTCCGACCAGTGCGGCCGTCAGACTGGCTAGGGCTCTTGGCCAAAGGTCCAACGTTGTGTCCGGTCTTCACACGATACCCGCCTTCATGCTCTATTCTTCTGAGCGACTTCACGACTACTCCGTTGTGATCTACGGGGAACAGCCGGCCAAGGGGATCGTCATGCGTCTGGTCAACGAGATAGAAGGCCTCCACTCGTTGGATGGCGGACCCTTGGAGATGTCATTCCTTTCTGAGAGTGCCACACCCCTCATCCTGAATCTGAACGAGCTCAACGCGGGGCGCATCCGTTCCGTCAGATACTACTGACGTAAGTGCGGGGGACTAGGCGATAACCTTCCTTAATTAGTTGCCGAAAGATCACAACCCAGAATGGGCAGAACCATAAGGTGGGAGAAGGGAGCCGTCGTCACCATCGACCAGACACTTCTTCCCCACCATTTCAAGACCATCAGGTTGCGAACCATGCCGCAGGTTCTAGAGGCTATAAGAACAATGAGGATCAGAGGCGCCCCCATAATTGGGGTGGCATCCGCATACGCGTTAGCTCTGGAAGCTTACAGAGGTAGACACATTCCAAAGGAGCGATTGGTACGACGACTCAGGAAGGCGGGTGACCTACTCCGGTCGAGCAGACCAACCGGGAGGGACATGCACAAGGCTGTCGAGAGAGTTCTTTCTCGAGTCGCAACCGCGAATGGAGACATCGGTCATGTGACCCTTCTTGAAGCTCAAGCCATCGCGGGTGAGTACGAGAGAGCGGAAAGACAGCTAGTGAAGAATGGACAGATCCTAATCGAAGACGGTGATGTGGTGTTGACCCACTGCAACAGCGGCCCGCTCGCGACCGTGGCGTGGGGCACGGGGCTTGGCATACTGCTCCGCGCTTGGAAGTCTGGGAAGAGGATCTCCGTGATTGCCACGGAGACGAGACCGATGCTGCAGGGCGCTAGGCTGACCGCTTGGGAACTCAAACACAATGGAGTTCCCTTCAGGCTGGTAACGGACGACATGGTTGGGTATGTGATGGCGCGTGGCTTGGTTGACAAGGTTCTAGTGGGAGCGGACAGGGTTTGGAGCGATGGCAGTGTCGCCAACAAGATAGGGACGCTGACTATCGCCAGTCTTGCCAAGGAGTACGAAATTCCTTTCTATGTCGCGGTGCCCGTGTCCACGTTCGACTTGGAAAGTACGCCGAGTTACAGCATCGTCGAGATGAGAGATCCCAAGGAGATTCTAGAGATCGGGCGGGAGAGGATTGCCCCGTTAGGAACGAAGTGCTTGAATCCGGCCTTCGACATAACTCCCGCAAATCACATCACAGCCATAGTGACGGAATGCGGGGTACTACACCCTCCTTTCAGACGAAGCATTGGCAGGGTTTTGTCGGGACAGGACCACACCGGCAGCACAGCCTAGTACGAGCACAAACCCTTTAAGCGAGCTCACTGCCCGGCGTGTAACTTGGGAGACAGAATCAGGACTGTAGAGGGATTTCAGGGCGCTGCCTTCGGCCTCGCGGACGGGGTGATATGCATCCTAGGCATGATAGTGGGTGTTGCCGTGGCCACCAGCGACGTGAAGTTCATTCTTATCGCAGTTATCACCGGAGGGCTAGCTGATGCGCTTGGCAACTCGTTTGGATTCTACCTCTCTGAGTTGACCGAGAGAGGAACACAAATCTATCAGAGATCTCAGGGGAGGGATGTCTCCACCCATACTATGAGAGAGGTCCTAGTAAGCGGAATCCTCTCCTTCGCCGCCACTGTGTTCGCGCTCGTCATTCTCCTCACACCCTTCCTGCTGACCGACATGTGGACAGCCCTGGCCTTGTGCTGCGTCGAAGGGATCGTGGTCCTTTTCCTACTTGGCCTATATGTGGGCCAGCTGAGCGGCGAGAACACCATCAAAATGGGAGTGAGATACGTCACCCTTGGCGCGATAGGTGCTGTGCTGTCTTTCGCAGTCGGCGACGTCTTGAAAATCGTGTTGCTCAGTATCTGATGCCGATCACTCGAGTGCCTTGAATTTCCACTCCTTTTCCTGTTCCGACATCTTCTCGACAATAGAGGTAGCCTTGTCACCCCCAATGGCGAGAAACAGCCTTGTGACGTGTTTGCAGAACTTCTTCTCCTTTGACTCCCGGGTCCAATCAGGGCAGTCGTGTGCGATCGTCTTGTGATCCAAGTCAATGACAACCTGATACTCTTTGATCTTGGAGGCGATTCGATGATCGGATTCCTCCAAGATTTGCACCTCCTTGTCTCCTATTGTTCTAGCTCTCTCCAGCCTAGCTCTGTCCGTGAATTTCAGTAAGAGGAACTCGAGCGAACCAGCTTGCTCGGTTGTCGTTCCCGGCGGGAGCTTGTGCATTTTCGCACCAGAGGGTGAACCAGGCGGGTGGTCGGTAAGCCACTTCTGCACATGTTTCAGCACCTTGACCTGCGGCTGCGTGATCTCGCCCAACATCTCAAGGATCTGCAGACAATTCTCCACAGCGTAGCCGTGGTAGTGGTTGTTGAAGAAGCCGTAAACATGCTCGCTATTCCTTTCCGCCTCCTTGATCTTTGGGATCCAGGGCTTCAATTCATCCGGTGTGTATCTGTAGTTATACCAAGGATGTCTACCATGTCCATGCCATCTGAAGTACGAGAGATCAGAGGTTACCTTCAGGTCGGGGGGGAGGAGCGGCTCGTCAACTATAGTATAAGACACGTTGTAATTCGAGAGCAACTGCCACGTCTCAGCCCTGAGCCAAGACAGGTGCCGGAACTCAACCGCGAACCTCAGATCCTTTGGGAGTAACCCCAAGAAGGCCTCTAGGGTCTTTGGATCAAACTTGAGACTGGGCGGTAACTGAACTAGAATGCACGCCAGTTTGCCGGAAGAGGATAATGGCTCCATCAACTGAAGGAATCTGTAGAGATCGTCTTCTACCTGCTCCTTAGCCCCCAGCATTTTGTTGTGCGTAATGACTTGAGGCAGCTTGGCAGTGAAAGTGAATTCGGGCGGGCTATAGCGACCCAAACCGATTACTGTCCCCTTCGAAGGGTAGGCGTAGAAGGTCGAGTCTATCTCGACTGTATTGAATATCGTGGAATATCTGGAGAGCTTGCGCTCCTTTCCATCAGCATAGACCGGACCCACCCACTCCTCATAGCTCCACCCTGAGGTTCCCAGCCTCAGATCCTTCATGTACTGACGATCAATCAGGCTTAACTCGTCAGGTGATAAAGGATTTCACATAGCTTGCCTAAGGTGTTCGTCGGAGCTGGTGGGTGGGCATATTTCCGAGGGCCTTGGCGAGGAAATCTGGAGGCCTACGCAAGAGCTTTCAACTTCGTGGAAGTAAATTCCACCTTCTACTCGTTCCCTGACATCCAACTGGTAAGATCATGGAGGAAGAGAGTTCCTGAATCGTTCCAGTTTTCAGTGAGAGGCCACGGTGATCTCACACACCGGTATGAACTCCGGCCTGTCGACGAATCCTTCGATGCCTACTACAAGATGGTCGATATCTGCAACAACCTTGATGCAGAGATCTTGCATCTGTTGACTCCTGCCCGGGTGAGATTAGACGATCAGGGAATCCGTGAGATAGCAGAGTTCTTCTCTTCCATCGACTTGGAGAACCCGAGGCTCGCTTGGGAAATAAGGGGGCAGCGGACACCAGGAGAATGGGAGAAGTTGACCCGCGTAATGCAGGACCGCAACATAGTACACTGTGTCGACCTCTCAGTAGAACACCCAAGGGTTCGGTCCGACATTCTGTATGCACGACTATTCGGAAAGGGGGTTCACAATCTGTACCAGTTTGACGACAGGGAACTCCGTGAGATCAATACCCAAGCCGACAAGCAATCGGGGAGATCCTATCTCATATTCCACGGAGGCAGGATGTACGAGGATGCTGCGAGACTCAAAACGTATCGAGAGACCGGCCAGTTCCCGAGAGCGCGCGGCCCAACTGGTGTGGAGTCGCTGATGAGGATCATGGGAGAGGATGCGGTCTTCCCGGCGACGAAGACGGAACTCACCAGAAAACAAGGGTGGAAGGTTATAGACACGACTTCGGATCAGAGATCTCATGCTTCGTCTCTGCTGGAGCGGCTCCCGGACAGGGAATACTCGGACCTAAACGACGTACGTCAAGGCCTGAGTGAAACAGGGACCGACTGAACTTCACCTTACATGGAAGTGTCGTCATCGATCGCGATCTTGTTCTCCCTGAACCAGGGGTCTCTTCTTCTTGAATACTGTGACCACCTGTCTTGATAGAGAGCATATCGGCATGCGCGAAGACTGAAGTGTCAAAAGTCGAGGTGGTGCGGGAGGTGGGATTTGAACCCACGAACCCCTTCGGGACGAGGGCCTGAGCCTCGCACCTTTGACCTGGCTTGGCGACTCCCGCAGTCTTCACTCCTCCGAGGGCCGGCGTTAATAAAAATTGAAACGAACAAATGGTAGTGTTGTCGAAAATCTCATTGTCGACTGAGCCGATCGTGACGAGAATGATCTAGCGGATTGCGGGACATGAAAGGCGCCGCGGGCAGGAATCTCACAGGACCGCAACCCGCTTTGAACCTGCAGCTCCCGGGAGGGAGACCAGATCTCGAGTCTGGCGCGTTGAGCCTGGTTCCGCCACCGCGGCTGTTCGTTCCGAACCGCCGAGGGGTTTTAACCTTACTCTCCGAAATGAATAGCGCGACGGCTGCTGGATCTCATTTGATTGGAGCTAGGAGTTGTACGATCATCGAATCCGACCGCAAAGCCCTCAGGACTGGATCCGCTGGAACCGCGAGCCGCAATCTCCTCGTCCTCCCATGACGGCCGAGATTCACGATTTTGCCCTGTACTAGTCCCAGCATCTCAAGTTCATTCAGGAGCATCGCAACCCTACGATAGGTAAGATCAGGAACTCCCAGTGTGGAGCTGCGCTTCAGGTACTCGGAGTATATCTCGCCGCTCGTTGGGAACCCCTCACCTTGTGATGACGAAACGAGTGCCGCCAACAGGATCTTCGAATGTAAAGGCAGAGACCTGCATGCCTCAAAGACGTGATCGTCCTCGATCTTACGTGTGGCCACTTGAACATCCTCGCTCGTCACGGAGTTCCCACCCCTCCGCTCAGCTATCTCGCCAGCTACCCTGAGAAGATTCAACGCCCTCCTTGCGTCGCCGTGCTCCGACGCCGAGAGTGCTGAGACCAAACTGATCACTGGCGACGGAGCAACACCCTCGTTGAAGGCCATGTTCGCCCTGATCTGCAGAATCTCCCGCAACTGGTCCGCCGTGTATGGTGGAAATATGATCTCCTCCTCGCTTAGGGTGCTCAAGACGCGAGGGTCCAGATACTCCTTGAAGGATAGATCATTCGAGATCACGACAAGCGTCACCTTTGACTCGGGAAGACTTTCATTCACTCTACTCAGCTCATACAGAAGGTCGTCCCCTGCCTCCTTTATCAAGACATCAACCTCATCCAAGATCAAGAGCAGGTTCGTTGGCTGGGACTTCATCCTCACCACCACGCGACTCAGAACCTCACCGGTTGCCAGGCCCGTGAATGGTATTTGCATACCAAGGGCCTCCGCCACCCTGGCCAAGACTCTGTAGCCCGTTCCCTCGAGCCTGCAGTTGGTGTAAGCCTCGACGAATGGGATCCCCCTCTCTTGTGCCTTTGCTTGCATTAGCTTCGCAATCAGCCTCACGCACGCTGTCTTTCCCGTGCCCGTCTTGCCGTACAGTAAAGCGCTCGAAGCCTTACTGCCCCGTAGCATCGGGGCAAGCACCTCTCCTAGGCGCCGGAGCTCGTCCTCCCTGTGTGGTAGCTGAGATGGGATGAAGTCATGTCTCAGGGCGTCCCGATCCTTGAAGATCGTACCCTTCGTCAGGATTGACTCAAGGTACGCATCTATCTCGCCGAGATTGCTGCCTTGGCTCATGATGTCCGTGTCTGCCTCGCTTCATCCAACTCCGAGATAAGACGAGACGTCCGATTTTCTCGACTTATTCGACGAAGACCCTCTAACCCCCTCTCCCGTCGGCTTCCACTCGACGGATGTCTTCTTGACGTGGTGGGTTAGGGTATGTAGTGGTCTCTCCGGATGTCTTCCTAGTCGGCCCCTGACGCTATTGTGTCACGCGCTCGGCTGCGCTACAGCTTACACTACACTTTCATAGGGCCCACGCATAGCGACGGAACTGCAATCGCGCGGTTCCACTGGAAAGAGAGGGGTGGGGGTGGCTGTCCGTTCTCTCATGAGTTAGGTCCATCCGAGCTAGGACGATGATGATTAACTGTGAAAGAGGCTGATGACCCCTGTGTTTCCACTGAACAGCGCAGAATAGCAGGATTTCTGGCACCCTGGCGCGGCGGGCCTAACAGATCGCCGCTTTCTTGGGGCCATTGGTGGAAAAATCGTGAAGTTTGGCTAATGAGCCCCAATAACGGTGAACTTCACCTTCAGTGGAAATCAGGGGGTGAGGAACTCGTTATATGAGAAACTGGAAGCCTTCGTTAGCGAATGAAGAAGGGTCGCTTCACGGCTGAGCTCACTGAGGATGATGGCTCGAAGGTCAAGGTAACCGTTGACGCCAAGGATCCAGAGGTGTCGCTCGGGAGGTTCCTGACAGTGATGAAGGAGCTGGGGGCCGCGAACGGATCCACCGACGAATCCGGGAGGCTTCCCCAGATTGAACCACCTGCGGTCGCGGAGAACGCCTTGGTGACCCGAAGGGCAGAGGATGAGCTCAGCTCCATGATGGTTCAGGGGGCTGCCCAAGACCCCGTGGCCTCTTGGGAAGGTGACTCGGGCCAGACGGACGGTGATACAAGATCGAAGATGAATAATGTCATGGTCCTCATGCGTTCCCTCCCTCGGAGTTGGTTCACGAGCAAGGATGTGAGGAGATTCTATGAGGAACGCTTCGGGGTCCGCGCGAATCTGACTGTTGTTTCGATGTACTTGGGAAGATTGGCAACACGCGGCTCATTAACAAGGGCCAAGTCCGGTAGATCGTTCAAATACAAGCTCGCGGAATCCGAGCGCTAGGGCTCCTGCACGACCGAGTACACGAACACCTTTCCATCTTGGTGCCTCGTGATCCTACCGCGCGCGGCCATGCTCTTCAGCGTTCTGCTCAGGTGCTCTCGCGTCTTCCCCAGTTTCTCCGCTATCGCTCTTGGTGTGGCTGGGCCACCGTTTCTCAAGATCTGCAGTATCTCATCCTCGAGTTCAGGACTTGGGGACCAGTGTACATCCTCACGAGATGCGCCCGGCGTTTCGATTTCATCTTGCCCCAAGGTATTGACCAGCTCCATGAGTCCCTGCGCCAGCTTTGCGTCGGCGGCCTCCACACGCGCTAGGCGCCCTTCTAGAGCCTCTGCTCGCTGCTTGGATTCTTCGTCGCGCTCCTGCAACCGCTTGAACTCTTCCTCTACTTGGGATAGTCGGTCCTCCAATTCCTTCTCCCTCTTCTTGTCCCACCCGAAGATCCTAGCGAGCAAGTTGCCTGCCTCCCAGGGCCTTGAGCACATCGATCTTTGTTATTATCCCGAGGATCTTGCCCTCTTCCTTGACCAATACCCCCTTGTGCCCTCCCGCCAGCAACTCTAGGATCTCGACCAGTGGTGCCTCTGGCCTCACGGCAGGGAAGTATCCGCTGATCACCTCTGTTATGGGCTTCTTGTAGAACTTCCCCGGGCTGTCCAACTGTAAGCCAAGGAGTGCGACTAGGTGATCCTCCTCAACACATCCAACGGTTTCATTACCCTTCATGACGGGGAGTTGTGAGATGTCGTAAGTGGTCATCAATTTGATGGCCTTGGCAACCGTGTCGTCGTAACGTACTGAGACGACGTCGGTTGTCATCACATTCTTTGCGCATGGATCTGAAGACCCTGTGTGTTCAAAGGCGCCGACGATCTTCCGGAGAGTTGACATCTTAGGATCGACGGACCCATTCTCTATCTTCGCGATTAGGCCTTGGCTCACGCCAACCTTGGATGCGAGTTGTCTTTGGGTCATGCCCGCCTTCTTCCTATACTGTCTGATCTCTGCTCCTGTTGGAATTCGCCACACGGCCTTGGTCGTGTGATATCATGATATTAGTCTTGCCGGTGTTGTGTCACAGCCGTTTGGCCGTCATCTCCTTGATGGCCCTCGCTATGATAGATTCGGATTTCCGCAAAACAGCCTGTATATCTGTCGTTTCCCTCAGATCTTGGGCTTCCCCGAGTTCATGCAGGAGGTTACCTACGATCGTGATATTGTCGATATCACGTTGGTTGATTACGCCCTCATATACGAGCAAGGTGAGGGTGTAAAGGGACTGCTCGATGTTCCGTCGGGCTTGTGTCAGGCTTCTGAAGAACGCACCCTTTGTGACTCTCTTACCCGAGAGCCTGTACGCATCCGACCCAGACGTTACATGATCTCCTTGGACATACGACAACACGGCGGAAAGCTGCGTCTTGGTCAGACTCGAATTCTTCGTCAGGAATGTTCTGATGGCATTTTCCTTGGGAATTCTAGATCTTTCCGGCTGCGTCATGGGTCTCGTAATACAAAGTCGTATATCTAAATGAATTCGCCCGTCAGGTGCCTCCGTCAGATCCTAGGGTTGAGTTTTCGGGCCTTGCACGGGTGCTTTCTGCAGATTTTCTTACCGGGTGCCCAAGCCGGTCCTGGTGAAAGATGAAGTGAGCTGGAAAACTTTAAGGCAAGTGAGTCCTTCCTCGCGTCGGAATGGGACGTAAGAGAAGGAAGGAACAGAAGGTCATCCACAAGAGACTCCCGTCCATATTCAACTGTCCGAACTGTGGGATGAACTCAGTTTCAGTCGAGATCGATAGTCAGACGAGGAAGGCCACGGTCAAGTGTGGTTCTTGTGGCAGGTCAGGCGAGTATGTACTGAAGACTCTTCAGAAGAAGATAGATGCATACAACATGTTCATAGACCAATTCTTCGAAGAGGCGGGAGCCGCCGAGGAGGCGGGTCCTTCCACGGAGGCAGTCCCATCGTGACTTCTCCAGACGAGATAGTCAAGGTCGGACGGATCGAGCGGCTCATCTATGATCGTCTCCGTCGAGATGGCTACCTGTACTTCATCTTGATCGACCCAGAGAAGCCCGGCGATCTGAAGACACTTGCACGCGCGGCTGAAGAGGAAGGAGCCTCTGGCTTCCTTGTGGGTGGGAGCACCGCGCAGATGACCTCAGACTACGAAGCCACAATTTCCGACTTGAAGAAAAATGGGACTCTTCCTGTCCTGATATTTCCAAGTGGGACGTCGTCAGTCGCAAAGGGCAGCGATGCGATTTGGTTCATGAGCCTGCTGAACTCAGATGATCCTCATTACATAATCGGCGCGCAAATGCTCGGGATAAGTGGGATCAGGCGTCTGGGACTTGAAGCAATCCCCATGGGCTACATAGTTGTCGGTTACGGCGGAACAGCCGGCTTCGTCGGACGGGCAAGGGTGATACCCTACGAACGACCGGAGGTAGCCTGTGGGTATGCTGCAGCAGCGGAAGCCTTGGGGATTCGTTTCATCTATCTTGAGGGTGGGTCGGGCGCGCCCAAGCACGTACCACCAGAGTTCGTGGCTGCTGTCAGACGCGCAGTACACATTCCGCTACTTGTAGGTGGCGGGATAACTACTGGCGATGCAGCCGCAGAACTAGTGAAAGCGGGTGCAGATGGCATAGTGACGGGGACCGTTCTTGAAGGAGAACCCCAGATTCGTGAGAAAATAAGGGAGATAGTCGCCGGCTGCAAGAAGGCAGTGCACTCGCGTCAACCCAAAGTCTAATAGTGCGTGCCTACATGTCCGGTTCGAACTTGGGGCAGCCGTTGGACGTCTACCAGAAGGATCTTCTCGACGAAACCAGCAGGCTGTACAGTCTCGCTGCTCGCGCTAGGCGGAACTCTCTAGATTCCACTCCGAACGTCGACTCGAAACTCGTCTTCTCGCATGGTCAGACCATCGAACACCTCATAGGGCTGGCTGGGCTGGCTGAACGCTTCGAAGATTGGGCAGGGCAGCTTCCCTATACCCAGGTTCCGTTCAAGATAGCTGAGGACGTGATTTACGGGCGGTTCGGATCCTTTGAGCAGGACGCGCTCGCCCTTCTCGCCATCAAGGCAGGAGTTGCATGCATTACTCCTCCTGGTACGACGGCCGCGCCGATTGAGGGGATAGCCGGAGCAAAGATCAACCGGAACTATGACAGATCGCAGTACCTAGCCATCTACTTTGCGGGCCCGATGAGATCAGCAGGAGGAACCGAACAGGCCCTGTCCATTTTGATCGGGGATTTTGTCAAGTCATTGTTACATCTCTCGAAGTACATACCCACTAAGGAGGAGATCGCGCGTTTCATCGAGGAGTTCAGACTCTACGAGCGTAGGGTTTCGAGATTCCAGTACAGAGTCTCGGAAGATCAAATCATGTTCGCGCTTGAGAGGATGCCCATAGAGGTGACAGGGGTTGGCACGGACCCAGTCGAGGTCGTTGCCTACAGGGGCCTCCCGAGGATCCCCACGAACTACGTTCGTGGTGGTGCGTTGCGTGTTCTGATCGACGGGTTCATCGGCAGGAGCGGTAAGGTCATGAAGTTCGTCAAGGAACTGAATCTGTCCGGCTGGGAGTGGCTTGAGTCACTGAACGTTTCACAACGAGAGTCAACCTACATGGATGAGGTGCTGGTCGGAAGGCCCGCCGTCTCGTCCTCCGACAGGTTCGGTGGCCTAAGGATCAGATACGGACGGGCGAGAAACACAGGACTCGCCTCGGTCGGCGTGCATCCAGCCACAATGGTCAGTCTCGATTCCTTCTTGGCGGTGGGGTCACAGCTGCGAATCGATAGACCTGGTAAGTCGAGCACGATACTACCTGTGGACTCGATCGAGCCACCGGTAGTCAGACTGGAGGATGGCTCCGTTGTCAGGTTGGACACAACCGCAAAAGCACAGAACCTTGTTGGCTCGATTTCTGAGATTTTGTTCCTCGGGGATGTGTTGGTATCCCCGGGAGACTACATCGAGACCAACCATACGTTGGACAAGCCGGGGTTTGTTGAGGAGTGGTGGGCATCTGAACTAAGAGAAGTTGTTTCCAGCGATTCCGGGGGGATAGAGGCCTGCTCACAGAAAGTCGAGATCCCACCGGAGAGACTTCGGCTCTTGGTGGAGAAACCGCTGGAATTAAGGCCTGATTTCAAAGAAGCCTCCAGAATATCGGGCCGCCTGAATATTCCGCTGCACCCGGCCTTTGCCCACCTCTGGGAGAGATGCAGCGGGTCCGAGGTCTTTGATCTTCTGCTCTACCTGAAGAAGGAAGCCGTCAAGCAGGAGGGCAAGATAGTACTACCGCGTAACGACAAGATCGAATCATCCCTGGACAAGGCATTGGTCACCAGAAGAGTAGACGGCGACAGGATGGTGTTGGATGAAGATGCACTACAACTCGTCGTTGCCCTTTCAACCTCTGAGAGCATTGCACTACCTCAACCCGAGGAGAATGGGCTGGATTACATCAGCAGAATAACACGTTTACCGCTGAAGGAAAGATCTGGAAGTTTCATATCCGCTAGAGTCGGAAGACCGGAGGCCGCCAAACCCAGACGCATGAAGCCACCAGTGCAGGTTCTGTTTCCGGTTGGGAATGCCGGGGGCGCAGCTCGGGATGTGATAGCAGCTGGGAGCAAAGGACCAGCTAAGATCGAGATTGCCGACAGGAGATGTGTGGACTGTGGCTCACCTTCGTCTTACCCCAGATGCCCGAAATGCGGTGGTGAGACACGTGCACAGAGTGTCTGTCCGCGGTGCGGAGCACGGATCGAGAATTCAACATGTAGCAAGTGCGGCGAGAAGGCGAAGCCCTACTCAACAAGAGAGTTCAATGTCAACGATGAGATAAGACGGGCACAGCAGAAACTGGGCCTCAGATCATTGCCAGAGCACGTCAAGGGTGTCAAGTCGCTGTTCAACGACTGGAGGATACCCGAAGCGCTGGAAAAGGGGTTACTACGTGCGATTCACAAGTTATCTGTCTACAAGGACGGGACTTGCAGGTTCGATGCCTCGAACGTTGTACTCACATCTTTCAAACCTTCGGAAATCGGCACCCCTATACCGCAGCTCATGGCCATGGGTTATGAGAAAGATGTTGACGGACGTCCTCTTTCTTCGCCTGATCAACTCGTGCCGCTTAAGATCCAAGATGTCATAGTACCCAAGAGCTCTCTCCCCTTCCTGCTGAACTTGGCATCCTTCTTGGATAAACTACTCGCGACGTACGGTTGCGAACCCTACTACAATGTGAGGGATCGAACGGACCTAATCGGCAAGCACATTATCTCAATCTCTCCTCACACTGTAGGCGGGATTGTCGGGAGGATAATAGGAATTACAGAGGCAGACGTGCTCTATGCACACCCATACTATCATCAGGCTAAGAGGAGAGACTGTGACGGAGACGCCGACTCCTTCACGCTCGCGCTCGACGTGTTCCTCAACTTGAACAAAGCGTTCATGCCAGAACGACCTGGAGGGAAGATGGATTCGCCTCTGGTAGTGTTTCCGTTTGTGAACCCCAAGGAGATCGATGATCAGGTGTACAACATGGAGGACGAGCGATTCCTCCCTGCAAGCTTCTACAGGCTGGCTGACACGAAATGTGATCCTGCTGCACTACATGGAGTGCTGAATCTCGTGGGGTCTTCCATTCCTCTGAGTATATCATCCACTCACTCGACGGACACTTTCGATTCCGGACCCAAGATGTCACGCTATAGGTCGATAGACAACACGACGGACAAACTCATGGCGCAGATTTCTGTCTTGGAGAAACTTCCCGCGGTGGACAAGACCAAGGTTCTTCAACACATACTGGATACTCACCTGATGAGAGACTTCTCCGGAAATGTCAAGGCGCTGTACACCACCGGATTCAGGTGCGCGAAGTGTGGGATGAAATTCAGGAGGCCCCCGATATCCGGACGATGTAGTGGATGTGGTTCTGTAATTCAGCCCAATGTATACATGGCCAACGTCATCAAATACTACGAACTAATCAAATACATAGCTAGGAACTTCCAGCTTGAGCCATATTTCGTGGAGTCGATAAGGGCATTGAGTGAAGAGGCGAAGCACATACCTAGCGCGGCTTCGAAAGCTGCATCAGTTGATACAAGATCCTCCTCTCTCACGAGATTCATGGACTCCGATTCCGCGTGATCTTGCGCGTCGTCGATCGGACGCGGACTACACGAGAGCCACACTCTGGGCATTGTGTTAGGGGTCGGGCGAACACCTTGCCACAAACGGAACAGCGATAGCGATATGTGATCTCCTTGGTAATTCCCTGGTGGGTCAACCCCCCGTAGTCTATTCCGATGCTGGACAACAGATTCTGCAGGGCGTAGTCATCTGTCAAGACTTTGACCCTCTTCCTCCTCTGTCTCAAACTAACAGCCGCTGCCGCGACCTCCAAGTCGGCATCTGACAACTTCTCGGACTCCCCGATCCTTGAGGCTCGCTCACGAACGGACATCATGTCATTCTCTTTCACCTCGATCTTCCTGACCCTTCGTGCTTCTAAGTAGGCCAGAGCCCTGCTCGCGGTCTGAGGAGTCCCCTTCAGCTCCCCCAAAACGCCCTCTGTGACGTAGATTTCCTGGGCCTCAGCTGGAATTACCCCTGCGATAAAGGCCCGTGCGTCTAAGATGTAACTCGTAAGCGCCCGGGTCATTCGCTCATGACCCTTTGGATTCGCCTCATCAGGTATTCCTTTGTGAACCTGATCATGTTCACGATCTCTTTGCCCTTTGTGACCGTCATGATCTCATCATCTTCCACTTGATGTTCGACGAACCCATCAAGGACGAGAACTGGTTTCTCCTTCCCTCCAATCTTCCTAACAGATATCCTCCTGTCCTCGTGAACTACGATTGGTGGCCACAGTCGCCTTGCGGAAATCGGACACACGACCAGACCGGGCAGACTGTCATCCAGCGAAGGACCTCCAGACGCTAAGCAGAATGCAGTAGAGCCAAGGGGGGTTGAAATCATGACGCCGCTAGACACTATATCCATCTGGCCGAGCCCCTCTATGTCGACCTGCAGAGACAGGACGCCCTTCCAGGTTCTCGTAGCGAATAGGGCCTCGTTCAGGGCGCTACCAGTCCAGCCAGCGCTCGTTCGGACGAGCAGTTTGCGGACGCGTTCGAGTGTGTAATTCCCAGCTAGGATGTCTTGGAGTCTCTCTGGCAGCTCGGGCAGCCGGACCTCCGCCAGGAATGCCTTGTTACCCATGCTCACATGGAGAACAGGAGTCGAGGGATTGAGTAACCCAGAGATCGCATAGAATAGGGTCCCGTCTCCACCTGCCGCGATCATCAAGTTACAGTCAAACTTGGGCGGAACTGACAGAGGATAGAACAGATGATACTCTATCTCCGAGCCCTTCAGGACCTTCTCTATATCCGCTTTCTTGATCTTGGCTTCGACCTCGGGATCTTTGGACACCACACACACCTTTCTGTAATGCTGCATCCAGTGACCGGAGAGATTGCTCACTTTTTAAGCAATGATGCTGCGCGGCTGGACCGTTATCGACCCCCCGTCATTGGGGCCGGTCGCAGGGATCTCACGGTCGTTCGACCCCACGCCGCGAGATCCCACGCATTCTACTTGTAGTATTGGTTTGTCCTGTAGGCAAACGGCTGTGCGAACCTATCGGCCCTGAGATCCTTGGCGATCTCGTTCCAGTCGATTGCTTTCTTGGCCCTTTTCTTCCACACTTGCATTCTACATATCACCAGAGGATGATGAGTTGGTGCACATACTTAATGGAGACTCACGAATCAACATCTCGTTTCATAATCACTGGAGCATGATAACGATCTGTGCTCACGCGTTGTGAGTCTTGCTTAAGTCAGTGCCACGGCAACATGGGGTCAGAAGCAAAATGGTCGAGAGCATGAGGGTTGAACGAGGGAAGATTGCTGAGGTCGATGTTGTGGAAGGAGATCTGACTCTGGAGGCCGGCTCTAGGATCGGTCCGAAATCTCAGGGCAAGGTTGTGGTGAAAGGAACCACGATATGCGAGGGAGATTGTGAGGTGTTGTCTGGGTTAGAAACCGAGGGCATCGAGGGAGAAAGGAGAGGGAAAGTCAGTGTCCGCGGTGATCTGCTCGTCCGGAATTCGGTTAAGCTGGACGAGGGAGAATTAGTTGTCGATGGTTTGGTCAACGCGAGAGACATTGATGTTGGGAGGAGGCTCTCAATCGCCAAGGATCTACATTGTGCGGTCGTAGACGTTGGTGGAAGCCTAGACATCGGGGGGGATGCGGAGACGGAGAAAGTTAGTGTTGGGGGCTCTGTCTCTGTGCAAGGCCGTCTCAAGGCGAGAAAGCTAGATGTTGGGGGTTCGGTCAAAATCAAGGGGTTCGTGGATCTCGATAGACTCGACGTCGGAGGGGTAGCAAACGTTGGGGGAGGAAGAATAGATGATGTGTCGGTGGGCGGGACATTTGAATCCTCCGGAAAGCTCGGCTTCAAGAAGCTTGATGTCGGAGGAATCGCCAAGATAGCAGAAGGAGAAGGCCAGGGTAAGATCAATGTCGGCGGAGTCTTTAGTGTGGGAGGCAGCTTGGAGTTTGATGTGTTGGACGTCGGAGGAAAGGTCGACATCAGGGGATCCATCAAAGGCAGAGGTGTGAATGTCGGGGGTCAAATGGACGCAGGTGAGAACGCGACGATAAAGGAGTGGCTGAAGGTCGGAGGATATGCAAAGGTGGGAGGTGAGCTGAATGCGGGGAGCGTAGAAGTCGGAGGCTCCTTGGCTGCAAAGGTCTGTCTGGCTGAGGGCGTCACCGTAGGCGGGGAGATCAGGACGGAAAAGGGAACGAAGGCCAAGAGGTTTGAGATTGGCAGAGGAGGAAAGGTCAAAGGGTCCATTGTTGCTGATGAAGCGAAGATTGGCAGAGGTGCAGAGGTGGAGGATGTCTATGCTGGTAAGCTCGAGATGGAAGAGGACTCGTCCGCCAACAACGTCTATGTAAGGGAAGCGAGGTTGGGATCCGACTCTAAGATCTTGGGCGAGCTGCTGTACACCGGAACCTTTGAACTTGGAGAAAATGCTATGGTGCGATCCGGACCAACAAAAGCAGAAAAGCTGCCGAGTCCTCCCATCTAGGGAGTCACTTCGGCGATTCGGGGTATGAGCAAGTCAAAGAGATCTCGGGTGGAGATATACGCGGACGTGCTCAGAGCTCTCAGAACGGTCGACGGAGGGTGCCGGATAACTAGGCTATCTTACGGAACCAACATGCCGTTGGACAGGATGAATGACTTAGTTGAGGAGTTGATTTCCTTCGGGCTAATCGCTAAGAGGCCAGACGATCCAAGATTCTACGTGATCACAGCAAGAGGAATAGACTTCTTGGATGCGTTCAAGAAGCTCTTCCTGTTCCTTGAATAAGTAGCTTAGTGCCATCCCAGCAACTACGGCAACCGAGACTACTGGGGTTGGGTTAATATTCGGGTCCAAAGATGCTTTGAGGGCAACAGGCGAGCATTGGAATGAGCAAAATCACTGAGCTCGGTGGGATCAAGGAAGGATCCTGGCTGATGATAGACGGCGAACCGTGCCAAGCTGTTGAAGTGACGCACTCGAAACCTGGAAAACATGGAAGTGCCAAGGCACGAATTGTCGGAATCGGACTCTTCGACGGATCAAAGCACACAATACTGAACCCGGTTTCGGCAAACGTTGAGGTTCCTCTGATCGAGAAGAAGACCGCGCAGGTGCTTTCAGTCACAGGCAACATGGTACAGCTGATGGATATGCAGAGCTATGAGACGATGGAGTTCCCGCTGCCAAGTGGAGAAATAGCGTCTCAGATCAAAGCCGGAGTCACCGTAGAATACTGGTTCGCAATGGGAAAGTACAAGATAATGCGAGTCAAGAGCGAGTGAATTGCCACTAGTTGGGGGCTCCACGCTTTTCGCGTGGAGCGAGGGGTATTCTCCAAGTATGTTCCGCGTGTTAGAACAAAGAGGAGATTTGCTGTGGGAGATAGTGGATGATTCAAAGCTTCGTGTTACCGATGAGGTGATTTCGAAGCTCAGCGGGTTACACAAAGACAAGGGGATGAGGTTCTCGGTTCATACCCCTTTCATGGATGAGGACATCCTCGCCGCCGACCATGCGAAAAGAGACGAGAGCATCTCCGATGTTCGTCGTTCGATTGAACTAGCCCACAAGTACGGCGCCGAATATGCAGTCATTCACGCTGGGTACAAGAATGAAGTAATCTCTCAGGGAGAGGTCGTGGAGATTTGGAGTGGGCTGCTCGACTTCTGTGAGGAGATGGGCATCGTAGGCGTCATCGAAAATCTAACCCACAGATCTGTGTTCTCCAGCCCCCAAGACCTGTACAGTTTCAAGAAGGCCCTCAAGAAGCCCAGCTTCGTGCTTGACTTGGGACATGCCAACGTTGAGGGTAACTTGGGGTCGTTCATCGATGCGATGAGAGAATTTTCCTACTTCCACATTCACGACAACGCCGGCGATAACGACAGCCATCTCAGGCTGGGCAGGGGAAACATCAACTGGGATCGCTTCTTCTCGAAAGTCGTTCAGCTGAAGATGGAGGCCCCCCTCATGATTGAAAACATGACGGTAGAGGACTTGGACGAGAGTATGCGGTTCGCACTTAAAAGGCTCACTTGAAAGGTCCTTGTCATGCGCGATGAACTGTCGGAAAAAGTAGTGGACTACACTACAGCAGAGATCAACGACGTGTACGATTTGGTTGAGAGACTATCCAAGTCCGGAGGGTTTCAGGCGAGGGAGGTAGGAAGGGGCCTAGACCTTTTCGCTAAGATGGTCGAGGACAAGGACTGCACCAGGTTCCTATCCTTCACGGCCAACGTGGTGTCTACTGGCCTGAGAGGCGTTCTGGCCGAGGTGATAAGAGACAAGATGGTAGACGTCGTCATCACGACAGGAGGAACCGCAGATCATGACATTGCGCGCGCTCAAGGCGGCCAATACTACTACGACCAGTTCTTCGCCGATGATGCTGAGCTGCGCAAGAAGAAGATACACAGGTTGGGTAACGTGATGATACCACTGAAGTCATATGGCCCACCTGTTGAGAGCTTTGTCAGCAATATTGTAGCTGAGCTGGGAGGCAGTCCGTTCATGTCGCCATCGGAGATACTGGCAATCGCAGGGAAGCATATCACAGACAAGAACTCAATACTCAAGGCAGCTTACGAAGCCAAGGTTCCGATCGTCTCGCCCGGCCTGGCCGATTCGGCTTTCGGGACAGATCTCTGGTACTCATACCAACGTGGAGAGTTCAAACTGGACACCCTGAAAGACATGACCCTGATGTCGAACAAGGTGTTCGAGAAGAAGAGAACCGGGGCCATCATTCTCGGGGGAGGGATAAGCAAGCATCACACCATATGGTGGAATCAGTTCAAGGAAGGGTTGGAGTATGTGTTGGCGATAACCACTGGCACGGAGTTCGACGGATCGCTGACGGGAGCCAGGATAAGCGAGGCCATAACGTGGGGGAAAGTGAAACCAGACGCACTGCAGGCTACGATAATGGGCGATGTAACTATAATCTTCCCGCTGATACTGACGGCGTATCGCCAGTCGAGGAATAGGGCGAAATGAGCCTAAGGTAAATCGCTGAGCTTCATTTCGTCCAGAACCTTGTTGATCTGATCCTTGTAGAGGTGATCGCTCACTTTGACCTCGATTTTGCTGAACCCACCGATCTTGAAGAGTTTCTTCTTTATCGAGCTGCCTATCATGAGTGCCATCGGGGGCGGGCACATGGGCATGGTGAGATGGTAAGTAACGCGGGCTTCTCCATCCTTGACAGATATCTCGTCGACAAGTCCCATGTCTACTATGGAGACTCCGATTTCTGGATCCGTGACTTCTTTCAGTTCCTCGTAGATCTGTCGTTCCTTTTCATTCAGAGTTTCTGGATCTACTGGCATCGAACCACATCCCTTGCCCCGACCCACATAAGTCTATCACGTCGGT